>Ga0172368_10000115_pt1 | contig 105244 bp, 115 predicted proteins | sample Lak11m_FD_114540 | JGI IMG/M metagenome (GOLD analysis project Ga0172368, IMG submission 114540) | Freshwater microbial communities from Kabuno Bay, South-Kivu, Congo - kab_022012_11m | ecosystem: Environmental > Aquatic > Freshwater > Lake | place: Democratic Republic of the Congo...
AATCTTGCAACCGCCCGTTTGATGCGCTACACTGCCTGGAAGATGGATAATTTTTATGCCCTTCCGGCAGCTTCAGAAGTACTTGTGCAGCCCGCTTGAGGTCAAACTCGCTGAAAGATTCCGTAACCTTTCTGCTGGAAACTAAATATTCCTCCGAGAAAGCTGGTATTGATTCATCGGAGCCGGTTTGCGATAAGCCATGGAATAACGCGTTGATAGATTTAAACGGAAATGTCCAGTTTTGCTGCTGGATTCATGAAAGAATTGGTAGCCTCAATGATTCTGAGTTCTATCAGATATGGAACGGAGAGAAGGCCAGGAAAATACGCTCAGTATTATTAAGAAAAGAAATTCCTTCTTGTTGCACTCTTTGTCCCGTGTATTTAGACCACAGACAGATTTATAATTCTTCAAATAAATGAGTCTGGAAATCTCAGGTAACGGTGTATTGGTTATAAGTTCTTAATATTTATGAAGAAAATATCTGCGGTTTTTATCCTGTTACTTTTCTTGGCGCTATATTCGGCATTCAACTATGCCTGGGTAAAGCAGGATACCATTCCTTTTTGGTTTGATTATGCCTTATATTTTAGACATAGCATACAGATATTCAAGGCAGCACGGGCAGACTTCTCTTCGTTAGTTAATAGTATTTTGGGTATCAAAGAGTTTGCTGATGTATATCATCCTCACCGGATTCTGTTGCCTTTGGTGTCGGCTCCTTTTTACTCAATCTGGGGTGTTTCTAAAGAAGTGGCAGTCATGACGACTACTATTTTTTTCGCAATCTTGATTTTCAGCATATTCGGCATAACCGAAAAGATGCTTAACCGAACTGCGGGTGTAGCGGCAGTTCTTATGTTTTCGTTTTATCCCTATACTTATAGCCATCTGCGGGTTTACTCTCCTGAATTTGCCGTTATGGCGATGGTTACTTTAAGTATTTATTTGCTCATTCTATCGGAACATTACCAGAAGGGCATCTTTTCTCTAATCTTTGGGATTAGTTTGGGTTTGGGCATGATTACAAAGGAAATTTATGCGGTTTTTATTATTGGCCCGCTCATTTACAGTATATATGATTCCTTAACCGGAAATTACCAGATTTGCGCCAGAAGGCAGAGATTCTTAAATATCCTGTTTTCCCTTTCAGTCGGCGCATTGATTACATCGATATGGTATTTGCCGCATATATCCCAGATATATAATCGTATTACGCTAGTTGCTTATTCGGAAGAGATAAGGAAGATCTACGGATACCCCGCTGTATTAAGTTGGGAAGGGTTGACCTTTTATCTTTTCGCTGCGCAAGAAGTCATGTGGTTTTATCTGATATTTTTCTTTCTATCCCTCACGCTCTCTTATAATAAATTAAGACATAATTATATATTTAAAATTTTGATGTCTTGGATTATAGTTTCTTACTTCATATTAACCAGCGCAAAAGATAAATCCCCGATGTATTTTTTCCCACTTATGCCGGCCTTTGCTGCTATTACTTCAGTCGGATTAATGTCCTTAGAAAGCAGGTTGCTAAAAATATCCATCCTCGTTCCTTTAATCTTGATAGGGGCGTTACTGTTTGTTTCAACTGTTTTTCCCGCTTTCAATATTTTCCCTGGATATAAACAAAGATATGGCTGGACTTTCCCGAGGAATGAAGACTGGAAAACATCCCAGATACTGAACTATATAAAAGAGATAAACGATAAGTTAGACAAGCCATATGAACACCCAATTATCTATGTGATTCCAAATACTTCAGAAGTTTCTGCCCCGGTTTTTGCCTACTATAATGAAATGTTAAATCTGGGGTTCAGGTTCCGCGGTAGGGATATCCATAGGAACTATCATAATCTACGGGATAACGAAATAGATTCTGATTTCTTAATCTTAAAAGATAGTGGTTATCAGGGTGATTTTGTTGACGATGAATATTTAAAATGGGTTTCAGGACACCTGAAAGCCAATGCGGATTTTATTGAACTGCCTTCTAAATTTTTATTGCCTGACAACTCGGCAATCAGGGTATACTTAAAGAAGAATAGAAATCAGTAGATCCTCCGATTGCTTCTAAACTAATGGGACAGATGTTTGGCTTCATCAGAAAAAATATAGCGATCATAAGCCTATGTTTAATAGCTATATTTTATATAGCAAATAATCTTATTTGGTTATATTCAGATGGATTGCCACCGGCATGGGACCAGGCCTACCACCTTAATTTATGTCTTAAATTCATGAGGACAGCTACTCTTCCGATTTCATTGGGAAAAATAGATGCACTTTTGGGTTTAAGCCACTATTATCCGCCATTTTTTTATCTTAGTAGTATTCCCTTTGTTGTTATCTTCAGATTTTCATTCGATTCAGCCGTCTTAACTAATTTCTTATATCTGGCTATATTGATTTTCAGCGTTTATAAGATTGGGAAGTATTTTTTCAATAAAAATGTAGGCTTAGGAGCAGTATCGGTTATTTTGCTATATCCCGAAGTATACGCGTTATCCAGAGAATTGCTGCTTGATTTTGCCTTGCTGGCCACAGTCTCTTTAGCACAGTACGCCATACTAATTAGCAAGGGTGGTATGGATAAACGCAGGTGTTGGTTTTTGGGCTTTATTCTCGCAATCTCTATGCTAACCAAATGGACAGCCATAATATTTTTATCCGGCAGCCTGTTTTACGCCATATTTGTAAATTGGCCAAAGGAGAGAAAGGAAAGAATGGCGGTCTCAATAGGCATTTTTGTATCTCTAACGATATTCTTTCTATTTGTATTGCCATGGTATCTTAAGGTAGGAAAGGGTTTACTGGCAGACAGTCTTGTGAAATGGTACGGTAGGTCAATTATGCATCCTAAATTTTCTAATCTGGAACCCATTTCTTTTTACCCTCTCCAGCTGAAAGATGGCCTAATCTCAGCAAGCCTATTTTATTTTACACTAGTCGGTTTAGTTACTTTTTTTGCCTTTAGCCGAAAATGGAATTTCATCGGTTTTTTTCTCAGCTGGATACTTCCACCTTTGCTCATATTCAGTCTTATACCGCATAAAGAGGCACGTTATATTGTTCCGGTTTTGCCTCCGGTGGCGATTCTGACTTCTGCAGGCATTAATGCGATACCACCTAAATTTATTAGACGGATATTATGGGCATTACTGGTTCTTGTAGGAGTAGGGCAATTTTATATGATTTCGTTTGGGTGGCCATGCCCAATAGAACATTATTTTGGCCATCCGCCATTGTGCCAGGACTGGAAAGAAGAGGATATCCTGAAAGAATTGCGCAACCATCTTGGCGATAGGCCGGTGAGGATCGGTATGGTCGTAGATAACAAATATTTTAATGGAAATACATTTGAATTTTACATAAACTTCTTTAATCTCCCGTATGCTATAAATGGAGACGTCGCGGTTGAGTATGAGTCAAAAAAGAAAATTGGCGAATACGATATTTTTATTACGAAATCGGCCCTAGTGACAGATTTTACCTTTCCCGAACCTCGCGATACAATAAATAAATGGTTAGTCAATGGCGGTATCGGCAATATAAAATTCAATCTCTGGAAAGAATTCCTTCTACCTGATGGTGCGAAAGCGCAAATTTATTTGAAAGATGGATTGTAGCATACATACTATAACCGTGATAATTCCCGTTCGGAATATAGATATGGATATTCCGGCTTTGGAATGTCTAAAGCGCATTGACTATCCCCTGGAATGCACAGAAGTAATTTTAGTCAGTGGCAGGTGGCCTTCATTACAGAGAAACCGCGCAGCAAAGCTGGCGCAAGGAGAAATACTATATTTCTTTAATGCAGACGCCATCTTTGGCCCTGAGATATTCAGGAAGGCAATGGAGATATTCGATAGGGATAGTAACCTGGTCGGAGTGGGCGGTCCTGATCTCACCCCGCAAAATAATACCTATTTGCAACGTATCTTTGGCTATGCTATGTCTTCTCTCTTTGCGCACTGGAAGATGAGGGCGCGATATTCGGTAGTAGGTAAGGAGAGGGTCGCCGGAGAAAAGGACTTGCTTTTAAGCAATATGGCCGTAAGGAAAGACGTATTCTTAAAAATGAACGGCTTTAACGAAAGCCTCTACCCTAACGAAGAGAATGAATTGATTAACCGGATTTCCGAGTTGGGTTATAAATTCGTTTACAGCCCGCATCTAAGGATATGGAGGAATAGAAGAACAAGCCTACTGGAATTCATCAGGCAATTTTACAGGTATGGCCAGGGGCGGATGGGCCAGATTTTTGTGGAAGGGGTATTTCTTAAGAATCTCTGTTTCTTTGTCCCGACTTTATTATTATTGTATTTTCTGTCTTTGCCCTTTCTGCCGAAATCCCCGCTCTTTATTTTGCCTATGTTTCTTTATTTCTGCCTGGCAGTAATAGATGCGGCATATCTGTCATTCAAAAATAAAAGAAACCTGGTTTTTATCCTGCCCTTATTGTACCTTGCGATGCATCTTTCCTACGGTGCGGGCATGCCCGGTGGTTTATTTTCGCGGTTTGGAGCCATAAGAAATGAGGCCGCGCTAAAGAATATAAAAGTCAAACATATCAAAAGGTTCTCCGATCCTTTTTAAGCTTAAAGTACATGAAAATTCTGCAGGTTGTCCACGGTTTGCCTCCCGATAATCTGGGCGGAACAGAGGTTTACGCTCACGATCTAGCCAAGGTACTAACTTTTAACAATGAAGTGTGCATTTTTTATAGAGCAAATGATTTGCGCAGGCCGGAATATGAACTGACTACTAATGTTAGGGACAGCGTGGTTGCTTTCGCCATAAACAATACATTTCGCTCTTACGGTTCCTTTGAGGATACTTATAAAAATCAGGCTGTAGCTGAAAAATTCGGCGCGTTGTTAGACAGAATCCGTCCAGACATAGTCCACATCCAGCATCTTTTGTATCTCAGTACAGAAATAATCAATCAGGCCAAAAAAAGAAAGATACCGGTGGTTTTTACCCTCCATGATTATTGGTTGCTCTGTCCCCAGGGGCAGTTATTTAGAAATAACGGTATTGCCTGTGCAGGGGATGATATTTCTCGGTGTCCTGGTTGCGTACCATATCAACTCTGTATCGGCAGGGGGGTATTAAACTGCTATTATTTTCTTGAATTACATATGCCCGGGATACTGGTAGAAAAGGCAAAGGATATCTACTTGAGCTTTAATGCCGGGTGTTTTTTAAGCAATGGTAGAGGGGATGCGCAGATAGAAAAAAGGGCTGCTTATTTGAGAGACATGTTTGGTCGGGTTGACCTGTTTATTTCTCCTACCCATTTCTTGAGAAATAAGTTTATTGAATTTGGCTTGCCGATAGAGAAGATAACTACAATTCCCCAAGGTATTGACCTCGATAGGCTAAGTGGTGCTATAAAAACCAGAAGCTCCAAGCTGAGATTCGGTTTTGTGGGTAATCTTCTGCCTGCAAAAGGGGCGCATTTGTTAATTGAGAGTTTTAACCGTATCAGGGATGACAACGCAGAATTAAATATCTTCGGAGAGGTCTTTTCTTACAAGGCAAGAATAGGGAGTTATTTGAGAAGACTCAAGAAGGGAGCAAAAAACAGGAATATAAGATTTAGGGGCAGGTTCCAGCGTGAAGACCTGTCTAAGGTCTTCAGTGAAATAGATATACTGGTAGTGCCATCTCTATGGTATGAGAATTCTCCGCTGGTTATTCAGGAGGCCTTTACTGCGAGGACCCCGGTGATTGCTTCTAGGCTCGGAGGCATCCCGGAGCTGGTACAGGAAGGCAAAAATGGTTTTTTGTTTTCCGCTGGTAGCTCAAAAGAACTCTCTCGGCTTATGAAATCACTTGTCTCCGACCGCTCTTTACTAAACAAGCTGAACATAGAGCCACCGGGAAGTATTAAGGAACACGCTAGAGAAATTGAAAAGATTTACAAAATGATTATTTCGTAGAAGTTTCTTGCGGCGTTAAAAGCATACCCAATATTGCCCACCAGAGCAGGGAAATCTCCGGCAAAAACAGCGAAAAATCAATAAGGTTGTGTATTATGAATACCAGGGCGGAGCAAAGCAGCATCAACCCCTCAAAGGATTCTTTCCCGCGGCCCTCCTTTATTTTTTTTAAGCCTATCTGCAGCGCCTTAAAGATAATCCAGAAGAAACCCAAGAACGTAAATACGCCTGCCTCTGCCCAGAGCTGTAAATAGGAATTATGAGCATAGCGCGAGAACACCAGATTAAAGTTTCCCGGCCCAATTCCGGCTAAAGGATGGCGCAGGATTATTTTCGTGCTTTCTAGCCAATAATCAAGCCGCATGACCGCGGAAAATAGAGGGTGACGATGATACCCCGGAGAGCCAAAGCGCATCAGTAATATAATTATCAAGATTAACGGCACAACCCAGAAAATAGGCAGAATCTTTTTAGTCCAGGCCTTTCTATCGAAGCTCAAGAGAAAAAGGAGGCAGACCGTCAGGCTAAGGAAGGCGCCGACTGATTTGCTCAAGAGAAGGGTAAACAAAATCAGTGGCGCAATGAATATTGCTTCGGCTTCAAGGAAGCAGAGAAATAAAATAAGAGAGAGGTAACCTGCCAGGGCATTAGGAGTCACAAAGGGAAAGAATACCCGCTTTCTTTCTATATAGTCTATGGCAAAAGAAGAAGAAATCCCCTGACGTCTCATATAATCCAGGATATGCCGGAAGCCGAAGAAATACTGGTAAATCGCCAGGATGCTGATAATTACGCCGGCAAAGACGAGGGTATGAACAATTCTTATTTGTTTCTTCCGGTCTAATGAAGCCATAATTAAGAAAATAGAGATGCCAGAGATATATTTATAAATTTCAAGCAGGCTTATGGTTTTATTACGAGAGCAGGCCACGGAGATGGACAGGCCGAGTAAAAAAAGCATAAAGGCAGGAGCGAAATCTTTGATTGTTTTTTTGGGCAGACCAAACCTTATGAACCACAGCAAGAGAAAGAGAAGCAGGATGGTAGAGATAATGAAATTAGAATAGGTAAATGCAAGAGAAGATACAAACGGCCTGATAAAGATTAGAAGTGTAAGCGCCCCAAACATCATTGTTTTTCCTGTTTGGGCTCCATATGTACGACCACATCGGTTATCTGCGGGATTTGTTTTTTTATGGTCTCTTCTATGGCGTAGCTTATTTGGTGGGCGTCTCCCATCTTCATCTCCGGGCTGACCTGGACATGAAGGTCGATATGTATATCATCCGGTCTGCCCCTGCTTCTTATCTTATGGCAGGCCTTCACGTCTTTTACTGCCGTAACGATATCGGTAATTTTCTTCAAGTCTACTATGGCCACGCTGTCACAGAGCACATCGGAGCTTTCTTTTATGATCTCGTATGCGGCACGTATTATAAATGAGGCTATAAGCAGCGTTACGATGGGATCGATTATGGGAAAGCCGATTTTTATTCCTATCAGGGCAGCTATTACCGAAAACGAAGTAAATATATCAGCTTTCGTATGCATTGCATCGGAGACGAGTATATCGCTTTTGAGTTGTTGCCCATTATTTTTTTCATAAACCATGACCAGGTAATTCAGGAAGATGGTTATAGCCATTACCAAGAAACTGCCGGTATCTATGGATGGCGTAATCTTATGGTAGAACCTGCTCACTCCTTTCTGGAATAAATTGATAGCCACAAATACCAGAAGCGCGGCTATGCCGAGGGAAAATAAGGTCTCGTATTTTTTATGTCCGTAAGGGTGACTTGAGTCTTTTGGTTTGTAGGCGAGGGTGATTCCTATGATTCCTATGATATTGGAGGCGCCGTCGGAGAAAGAATGGAAGCCGTCTGCGGTCATACTCGAGCATCTGGTAAGCAGGCCATAAATGATTTTTGCCATGGCGACACCCCAGTTTGCAACCAGTATTAACAGGAGCAGGTTGCGTATTTTCTTATAATGCGCATTTTTACCCCACCTCATATTTTTAATTATATAATAGGATTAGATTTTTTCAAGCATTTACGGAGTGCACCAATAGTTGCCCAAGCATCATTTATGTGATAAAATAAAAAAATGGGAATATATATGAAGAATAATATAGTGCTTTCATTATTGCTATTAGTGATTTTTCTAAAATCCCCTCCTGCCACGGCAGAGGAGCAGATGATCCCGGGGCTGGAGCCGCTAAAGAAAGAAGACCGTATCCTTATATTGGCACCGCATCCGGATGACGAATCCATAGCCTGCGCAGGGATAATACAGGAGGCGGTAAAGGCAGGCTCTGATCTCCACATAGTTTACCTCACCAATGGAGACCATAACCAGTTTGCTTTTATAGTCTACGAGAAAAGGCTTACCTTTCGCAAGGGCGAGTTCATCCATATGGGGGAGACGCGCAAAAAAGAAGCCGTAAAGGCAATGCGGCTTTTCGGCATAGATGAAAGCAGGCTTGTATTTCTGGGATACCCGGATTTCGGGACATTTGCCATATTCAGCCGCTACTGGCAGGATGCTAAACCCTACCGCAGTAAACTCACGCGTATTTCCGCAGTTCCCTATAAAGACAGCCTGTCTTACGGCGCTCCCTATAAAGGAGAAAGTATACTTTCCGACATAAAAACAGTTATCTTGAAATATAAACCGAACAAAATCTTCGTATCGCACCCGGCAGATGTAAATGTAGACCATCGTACCTTCTACCTTTTCCTCGAGATAGCGCTCGAAGACCTTGCCGGTAAGATTGAGGCCCCAAAGGTATATCCGTACCTGGTGCATTGCGTGGGTTGGCCGGTACCCAGGCACTACCATCCGGATTTGGCGCTTTTACCTCCTAAGAAATTCATGGATTCAGAGATAGACTGGCGCAAAAAAGAATTGACCGCGCAAGAGACAGAAAAGAAACGTCAAGCCATACTCTGTTATAAAAGCCAGACCGAGTCCAGCGCCTTTTACCTGCTTGCCTTTGCCCGTAGAAACGAGCTTTTCGGGAATTACTCCGACGTAAAACTGCAGGTCAATGGGCAGCCCAGCCAGGGAAGTCCGGTTTTCTCCTTCCTCACCGGCTTATTCTCGGCTTCGGATATAGACAATCCAGAAAAGGAGGACGGCTATACCTCTGATTACACGGATATCAGGGGCCAGATAAAATACAGGGTAGAAGGAAAAAACCTGGATATAGTCATAGTCAAGTCCAAGGAGAAGAATTCAAGATTGAGGGCCACTTTTTATTTATTCGGATACAGCCGCGGTAAGCCTTTCGCACAGATGCCGAAAATAACCATGTTTCTTAGGGGCGATAAAATCAAGATGTTCGATGCCGGTAGGCTCATGAGTGGCCATGGCGCGGGCGTAGAATTCAAAGAGAATGAGGCCATGATTAAGATACCGCTTGAATTGCTGGGAAGCCCGGATTTCATATTCGCCTCGGTAAAGACGTATTCGGAGCCGTTACATGTGGATACTACTGCCTTCAGGAAGATAATCATAAAACCGGATTATAAAGACGAGGGGACAAAATGATTGAACTGATTTCGGTAAAGATCAGTAAGCCCGAAGAGGTAAACGTGATTTTAGGGCAAAGCCATTTCATCAAGACCGTTGAGGATATGTATGAGGCAATAGTGAATAATGTTCCGGCGGTTAAATTCGGCCTGGCCTTCCTGGAATCATCAGGGGCCTGCAAGATAAGAGTGGAAGGCAATGATGACGAGCTAAAAGAGCTCGCCGCTAAGAATGCCGGGGAGATAGCCGCAGGCCACAGCTTTATTATATTCATGAAGAACGGTTATCCGATTAACATACTCAATGCCATTAAGAATATCCCGGAAGTCTGCACTATTTATTGTGCTTCTGCAAATCCCATAGAGGTGATTTTGGCTCAAACGCAGGCAGGAAGGGGCATTATGGGAGTGGTTGACGGTTCTTCCCCCAAGGGCATGGAGAATGCCCAGGATATAGCCTGGCGCAAAGAGTTCTTGCGTAAAATCGGCTATAAGCTATAATTTTACTTGTATTCCAACCGCCTTTTATCTATAATCGGGTTTTAGAGAATGGATTCTAAAAAAATACGTAAAAGCATAAGCGACTTTTTTAGCTGGTTGGCTTTAAAGATATGCTCTTTGATAATCAAGATTACCCCGGGTTTTCTTGTGTATGGGGTAGCTAAATACTTATCCTTGCTGATATACGCCCTTTTGGGCAAAAAAAGAAATATAGCCCTGGAGAGCCTTAGTATTGCTTTTGGCCAGGAGAAATCCAAAGCCGAAATCGAAGAGATTGCCAGGGATTGTTTCGTTTATATGGGCAAGGGAGGAATAGAGATCCTTTATTTCTTGGATAAGCCGGATTTACTGAGGGCGCGCGTGGAAATCGAAGGCAAGGAGAAGCTGGATGCGGCACTGGCCAAAGGTAAAGGCATCATTCTTTTGAGTGCCCATTTTGGTAATTTTCCTCTTATGTTGGCTAGGCTCAGTCAGGAAGGCTACAAGGTTTCGGCGATAATGCGTTATATGCGTAATGAACGCATAGAAAAACTATTCGCCTCCTCGCGCAGAAAATTCGGCGTAAAGACGATTTACAGTCAGCCACGTAAGGTTTGCGTTGAAGATACAATAAGGTCCCTCAGGGGCAATGAGCTCATTTTCGTATTGCTTGACCAGAATTTCGGCACCGCAGGCGTATTCGTGGATTTCTTTGGCAGAAAGGCAGCTACGGCCACCGGGCCACTGATTCTTGCCCGCAGAACGGGCGCCCAGATAATGCCGTGTTTTATCGTAAGGAATAAAGACGATACGCACAAGATTATCGTCGATGAGCCCTTCCAGATTAAAGAAGAGCAGGATTATAATAAGACCATCGTCAGCAATATACAGAGGTTAACCGATATCATAGAGTTGTATATCAGGAAATATCCTGCGCAGTGGGGATGGATCCATCGCAGGTGGAAGAGCAGACCTAACTTAGAAAGAGGAGGTGTTTGATATGGCTGAAGAGGCAAAGAAAACCGACGCAAAAAAGATAATCTCCACCCTATTCAAGGTCGTCTTAGGCCTGGTATTCCTGGCTTTAGGCGGGATAGCGATAGTAAGCTGGTGGAATGACCTTTTGGTCGTATTCAAAGGGTGCATTGGATTATTCCTTGTCCTTGCCGGTTTGATAACCCTGGCTATCGCCAAGGAATAACGTTAGGGATTAGAGAAATCTGAAAATGGGGGTTGATAATCTTAAGCAAAAGATTGTTAACCCCCATTTTTGTTGCGCTTTACAATACCTTTATTTTTGGCTATAATACCCCTTACGCATTTATTAAAAATAGTAGGTTCATCAGGGAGGAAAAATGCTTCAGGCTATATTAAAAAAAGAATTGAGCGTTAACAAAGCAGTATCCAGGACGGCGGGCGTGGTTATATTTATCCTGCTTACCGCATTAGGCGGTTTCATACGCATACCGCTCGGCTTTACGCCGGTTCCCCTGACCCTGCAAACCCTTTTTGTCCTGCTTTCCGGAGGTCTTTTGGGCAGTTGGCTTGGGTTGGCCAGCCAATCAGGCTATCTTCTTTTGGGCATTTTAGGCGCGCCGGTATTCTCCGAGGCTGGCAAAGGCATACTTTATTTTTCCGGGCCCACAGCAGGATATCTTTTCGGGTTTACCGCAGCCAGTTTTTTCGCCGGAAGGTTATTGAAGCATACCGACAAAACTTATTTATCGGTATTCTTTACGCTTCTGGCCATTGACCTGGTTTGCATATTGGGTTGCGGGACTGCCTGGTTTAAGTTAATTTCGGGCTGCCCCTGGCATACAGCGTTATTGATGGGATTCCTTCCTTTTGTCTCTGTAGATGCGGTTAAGGTTGCCTTAGCCTCTTCGGCGTATATCAGGTTCAAACGGATTTCGGCAGAATTATTTTAGTATTATTACAAGGGGGAGATGAAAATGAAAGTCAAAGAGGTAATGGTAAAAAAGGTAACCAGCCTCAAACCCGAAGATAATGCCAGGGATGCGCTCGAGCTTTTATTTAAGATGAAAATAAGCGGCCTGCCGGTGATAGACTCAGAGGCAAGGATTGTCGGCATGTATACGGAAAAAGAAATCCTGGCATACCTATTGCCGAGTTACATAGAGAAGGTCGGTAGGTTCATATACGAGGAAGACCCAAAGGCCATAAAAAATAAATTTGCGCAGTTGACTGACATGAAGGTGGCTCAATTGATGCGCAAGGAAGTGGTAACTATCGGTGAAGAGGCAAGCCTGTGCGAAGCAGCCAGGATTATGCTTACCCAGAAGGCAAGGAGGCTGCCTGTCGTGAATAGTTCGGGCAAGGTAGTGGGTCTGATTGCGCGCCAGGACGTATTAACGGCAATAGCCAATCAATAATCGTAATGGTTAGAAAATTAATTTCGCTTTTTGCTATTTCTTCGACCGCAGGGATACTCGGCAGAAACGCCGGTCTTAGTTCGCAGCAGGCACTTGCATTAGCGATATTCCTGTCTTCCATACTAGGGACGCTTTTTTTCTGGGACTTCCGCCTGAGTTTTGCCTTTATCGGCACCTCCGTTCTGTTAATCACCCGCACCATAGACCTTAAGCATGTCGTTGAATTTGCCTCCCTTGACGTCATTATTTTTTTAGTAGGGATGATGGTCCTGGTAGCCCTTTTAAAAGACTCCGGCTTTTTCGCCTGGATAGTCCAGCTTATCCTGCGCGTAAAGAACCTGACAGCGGTAAAATTCGTAGTGATAATATCGGTGATCTCTGCCCTCTTATCCACCATGGTCTCGGAGGTAGTCTCCATAATATTCATGGTCGCGGCTATCTTAGAGATATGCGATTATTTTGAGGTTGAGCCGGTCCCTTTCATCATCATTTCCGTGCTTGCGACCAATATCGGCAGCGCAGCCACTGTTTTGGGTAATCCTATAGGCATACTCATTGCCTCCAAGGCAGGGCTTACCTTCGAGGACTTTATCGTAAAGGCCTTTCCCCTTGCCTGCGTGTGTTTGATTGCGATGATATTGCTGGTAATGGTTTGGTACAGAAAGTCGCTCTTTAAGATGCAACAGCAGATGCGGGAGTTAGGCGCAAATGAGATGCTGATAAAGCTCATATCCGTCCCCCCGGAAAAGAACTTAAAGATAAGCCTGCTTATTTTCGGCATCACTATCTTTTTGATTTCTTTGCACCATCGTTTTGAAATGCTACTGGGTCTGGAGGCAAATACGATCCTATTGACGCTGCCTCTTTTGTCCAGCGGTTGCGTGATGATATGGAAATGGGAAAAAGCCAGGGATTACATAGAGAAGGACGTGGAATGGTGGACGCTTCTATTTTTTATGTTCTTATTTGCGCAGGCAGGTACCTTAAAATTTACCGGTACCTCGGATGTGCTTGCCAGGGGCATGATACAAATCACCAGGAGCAATATAAATTTACTTACGGGCATAATGCTATGGGTGTCTACTATCGGCTCAAGCATCCTTGATAATGTGGTTTTGGTGGCGGCCTTTATACCGGTCATACAGAGCCTGCAAGGCATGGGGTATAACCTGCAACCTTTGTGGTGGGTTTTGCTTTTCGGCGGTTGTTTAGGAGGCAATATAACCCTTATCGGCTCAACGGCGAATATCGTGGCGCTGGGGGTACTGGAAAAGGAAAAACGCATACGCATAACATTTTTCCAATGGTTCTGGATTGGCTTGACTACAGGGGTAATGACTACCTGCATAGTCTGGCTGGCCATAGCCCTGGTTCCTTTTTACAGGTAAAATAAGCGCCGCCATTCTGCCCATCTTGACAAGGTAGCTGATTTGTGCTAACTTATTTTGTAGTTAAGGAGGTGTACGATGAGATTTAGATATGCAGCAATCTTGGCGATAACGCTTTCATTAATAGGCGCAGGTTTCGTATTCGCTCAGGAAGACAAAACTGACACAAATACACAAGAGGAGATGCAGCCGGAAGAAGTTCAGGCCCCGGCAATAGCTCCGGCAGCGGCAGCTCCAGCGGCCCCGGCAGCTCCAGCGGCCCCGGCAGCGGCAGCGGCCCCGGCAGCGGCAGCTACAACAGCAGCCACGACCCCAAAGACACCGGCAGCAACAGAAACACAGGCTGCTCCGGAGATGCAGTGGTTATGGGGAGAGGTAGTTTCTGTTGAACCGCAGAACAAGTCCCTCGCAGTCAAATACCTTGATTTCGAGACTGACACCGAGAAAGAGATTAATATTTCTATTAACGATAAGACCTCGCTTGAGAACGTATACACCCTTGATGAATTGAAGCCAAAGGATACGGTGAGCATTGATTATCTGCCTATGCAGGAAGGAAAAAATATAGCCAAGACCATAAGCGTAGAAAAGCCGGAAGAAATACAGCCACAGGTAAAGGAAGATACCGCAGGCACCCAGACCGCCAATACGGGCAAGCCTTTATAAAAAAGTGGACCAGGGAGTTTATTTTGTATGGGGCAGGGATATAAAACCCTGCCCCATTTTTTTAAAATGAAAATAAGATTAATCATATTTGACTTAGACGGCACGCTTGTAGACGCCTACGCGGCAATAAATAAAAGTTTCAATTATGCCATGCGCAAATCAGGTTATCCGGTCCAGTCCGCGGCTGTAATCAGGAAGTCTGTAGGCTGGGGGGATAGAAAACTGCTTGCGCCTTTCGTAAGGGGAAAAGACCTTAAAGAGGTTTTAAGGATTTACCGAAAACATCACGCCAGTTCTTTAATCAGGCATTCTAAGTTGCTTCCGGGAGCACGCAGCGTCCTTGCGCGGCTTAAAGATAAAGGGTATAAATTGGCAGTAGCCAGTAATAGGCCGCTAAAATTCTCACGGCTTGCCATAAGGAGCCTGAAATTAGACCGCTATTTTAGTTATATAGCATGCGCGGATAAAATCGGATACGCCAAGCCAAAACCGCAAATTCTGTTACGTATATTAAAGAGATTCGGCGTAAAGCCTGCCGAGGCCTTATATATAGGAGATATGTATATCGATGCCCAAGCAGGCAAGAATGCCGGTATAAAAACAATAGTAGTGCCTACCGGCTCAAGTTCGAAAAAAGAGATACGTAAGGCCAAACCCTATGCCCTGGTAAGGAATTTAAAGGGGTTATACGCATATCTCTAAGGGGGTTTTGCTTGACAGTCCAGGGCATTTTGGCTATATTACCTTAGCATGAGAACAACGTATAAAATATCAATTTTGGTATTTCTGGTCATTGCCTTGTCCGGCTGCTCTGCCTGGAATAAAATAACCAAGGTAGTAACTGCCCCGGGTCGTAGCATCGGCGAGTTGATGTTTCCTTCTTATTCGGGCCTGAAGGCGCAGGTCGCCGTTACCGATATGGAGCTAAAGACACCTAAGGCCGATAGCGATGTTTCCTCAGGCCTGCGCGCGATGCTCATCAAGGAATTGATAAGCACCAACCGTTTTATAATCGTAGACGCGAAATCCCTGGCCGAGGCAGACACAAGGCAGCAGGCATCTAACGTGGAAAGGCCCAAGGGATTAATAATCAACTCTATCCTGACTAGCTTTGAACCGGTAAGCTCAGGCGGCAGGCTCGGAGTCGGCGGCGGAGGAGGGATAAACAGCGGTATATTCGGCGGCATATTCGGTTCCGGACTTAATAAGGCCTATATCAAGCTGCAAATAGTCATGGTAGACTCTTTTACCTCAAAGGTTTTACAGGAAAAAACCATACAGGGACAGGCCTCCGATGAGGGCTCGAAAGGCAGTTCTGCTCGTGTGGAGCCCGCTCTGGATAAGAGCCTTGCCACGTATGGCGGCACAGCTATGGAGAAGGCAATAAAGACCTGCATGCTGGAGGCGGCGCGTTTCATATCAACTTCCACGCCGCAGGATTTCTACAAATATAGATAGAAGAATATGGGAAAAAGAAAAAGAAGAGGAAAACTTAACTGGCGCTCCAAAAAAGCGAATAAAGGCAGAAAACCCTGTTTGGGATAACGTAAAGTTGCCTATATGCGGTTAGCCCTGATTCTGGCAAGTACGTTTATCGTCAGCCTTATTTCTCTTGTCGGCATCTTTACTTTGGCCGTAAAAGATAAGGTTATGCAGAGGCTTACTTTTTCTCTGGTAGGCTTTTCTGCGGGAGCCCTCATCGGCGGCGCATTCCTGCATATTCTCCCCGAAGCCCTGAAAGATACCGACGCTACCCGCGTCTTCTATATCCTAATATCGGGAATAGTATTATTTTTTCTCCTGGAAAGATATTTTTACTGGAGGCACTGCCATGAGGGCACATGCCAGGTGCATGCATTTTCCTACCTTAACCTTATCGGAGACAGCCTGCATAATTTCCTCGATGGTATGGTGATTGCGGCAGGTTTTCTCGTATCGATAAAGATAGGGCTGGTTACGACATTGGCGATTATCCTGCACGAGATACCGCAGGAGATAGGGGATTTCGGCGTGCTGGTCTACGGCGGATTCAGTAAAAGGAAGGCGCTTTTTTATAACTTTATCTCCGCGCTGATGGCAATGATAGGCGCATTGTTAAGCTTCGCCATATCAGGCGTTGCTAGGCATTTTTCCATGTTTATACTGCCGCTTACGGCAGGCGGGTTCATATACATCGCCGCCAGCGACCTCATACCGCAGATACACAGAGAAACAAACAGGAGGCGTGCAAATCTGGCCTTCGCAAGTTTTCTTTTTGGCATAGTCTTTATGGGGATAGCAAAGGCGTTTCTTAAAGAATAAGAAATACTTGATAAATGATTTTTTTTATGTTATTATTGAAAATGATTTTCAATAAGCCGTTCCTCAGATGAAAAGGGAATTCGAGATATTTACGGAATTTATTAAAACCAAAGGGTTGAGATATACCACCCAACGCAGGCGTATACTTACAACCTTCCTTGAGACCGAAAGGCACGTTTCTGCCGAGGAGCTGTATAAGCTGGTAAGGAAAACCCATCGGCAGATTGGTTTCGTGACCGTTTATCGGACGATGAAGCTTCTCTCCGATTCGGGCCTGTGCGGGGAAATTGATTTTGGCGACGGAATCCTGCGCTTCGAGCATAAATACGCCCACCAGCATCATGACCATCTGATCTGCGTAAGATGCGGCAGGTTCATCGAGGTAATTGACCGGGAGATTGAGCAGCTGCAGGAAAAGATGGCGCAAAGGCATAAATTCAAACCCACAAAGCATAAGCTGGAGATATTCGGCTTATGCGACAAGTGCTGCTAAACTATGCGAAAGATAATCGTGGTCGGCTCTCCCAACGTCGGCAAGTCCGTCATCTTCAATAACCTCACCGGAAGCTATGCCGTAGTTTCCAATTATCCCGGGACTACCGTTGAGGTGACCCGCGGTAAAGCCCGTATCGGAACCGAAGAGTTTGAGGTAATCGATACCCCCGGGATGTATTCGCTTTTATCAATCACGGAAGAAGAGACGGTTGCCAGAAACATCCTTCTGGATGAGGAGCCGTGCCTGGTCCTGCATGTGGTTGACGCCAAGAATTTAGAGAGGATGCTTCCTTTGACGCTGCAGCTTCTGGAGGCAGGGCTGCCCCTGATACTGGTCTTGAATATTTATGACGAGGCCAGGCATCTGGGAATAAGCATAGACACGCACCGGCTGCAGAAGGAATTAGGGATTTATGTCGTGGCCATGGTCGCTACGAGCGGCGAAGGCATGGATATCTTAAAAGAGCAAATCCAGTCCCATGTTAAAAGATTTTGCTAAGAAAATAGGTTACAATGAGCCCCTGGAGATATACATTGCCCGGATAGAGGCGCTTTTGTTCGCGGATTACAAGATTACCAGGCGCGCAATAGCGCTTCTATTGTTACAGGAAGATGCGGGGATGCTGGAATACGTAAGGCAGAGGCAGCGGGATTCGTTTGGTAAGATCCAGGAGCTTATCGAGGAGGCAAAGGGGAGTTATCCGTATCCGCTTTCTTACATCATCAGCCTATGCCGGCAGAAGGAGGCAGGCGCGCTGGTCAAATATTCCCTCTTTGCCGAAGCAGGACATAAACAAGGACTACAGGAGAAATTAAGTAAAATCCTCATGAACCCGTTTGCCGCAGCCCCGATTATGCTGGCCTTACTCTATTACGGGCTATACAAGTTCGTGGGGGTCTTAGGGGCAGGGGTGCTGGTAAATTTTCTGGAAGACAGGGTTTTCATAAGCCACATAAATCCTTTTATGACATACCTAGTACAGAAGGCTATTCCTTTTGTTTTGATACAAGACTTGCTGGTAGGTGAATACGGGATAATCACATTGGGTCTGCGTTATGCCATCGCCATCATTTTACCGATAGTCGCAACGTTTTTCTTTGTCTTCGCCATTGCCGAAGACACCGGCTACCTGCCTCGGCTTGCCATGTTGGTTGATCGGCTTTTCAAGAGAATAGGACTTTCCGGAAGAGCGGTCATCCCCCTGGTTTTAGGCCTTGGTTGCGATACTATGGCTACCATGGTTACGCGCACGCTCCCTACCAAGCGCGAGCGTATCATTGCAACCTTACTGCTTGCGCTTGCCATACCCTGCTCTGCCCAGATGGGAGTAATACTCGGGCTTCTTCACGGGCATGCACTGGGTACGGTTGCGTGGCTATCCGTGATTATCAGCGTATTTTTACTGGTGGGCTTCTTGGCCTCGCGGATTATGCCGGGGGAGCTGCCTTCTTTCTATATGGAGATACCTCCGCTACGGTTGCCCCAGTTTTCAAATATACTGCGTAAAACCTGGACGCGCTTAAGCTGGTATTTTAAAGAGGTGCTTCCATTATTTATCTTCGCTAGCGTCCTGATTTGGGCAGGAGCGATTACCGGCATATTCTCGCTATTAGTCAGGATACTGGAATACCCGGTTAGCTGGATAGGTCTTCCCGATAAGGCGGCAGTGGCGTTTCTGTTCGGTTTTTTCCGCAGGGATTACGGTGCAGCCGGCCTGTATGACCTGAAGAAGGCGGGCCTTTTATCGGGAAATCAGCTCGTGGTTGCCTGCATAACCCTGACTTTATTTTTGCCCTGCATTGCTCAGCTCCTGATGAACATCAAGGAAAGAGGAATGCGCATGGGCATCGCCATGTCTGTCTTTATACTCCTGTTTTCTTTTAGTATTGGATTTCTGGTGAATCTTGTTTTAACCGTATCGGGAGTAACCCTTTAAATAACTATATGTTTTAAGCCTGTCTCACCGGCAGGCAGGGAGGTTTTATGCTTTCTGAACACGCAGAAGAGATATTAGAGGCCCTGGCAATACAGATGGAGGAGCAGGGTAAAAAGCCCCTGGAATTAGGGGCCATGAGGGATGAGCCGGCAATTGAAGAGCTTGAGAAACTCGGTTACATCCGCAGAGACCAAGACCATATACATTTGTTGGATAAAGGTAAATCCCATGCCCTGGCTTGCATCCGTAGACACCGGTTGGCAGAGAGGTTGCTTAGTGACGTATTTGACGTGAAAAAGAACATCATCAATGAGGTGAGCTGCAAGTTTGAGCACCTTTTACATGAAGGCCTGGAAGATAAGGTCTGTACCATCCTGGGGCATCCCAGGGTCTGTCCGCACGGAAAAAATATTCCTCCGGGAAAATGCTGCCAGGAGAAAAAAGACAGGCGGTTGGTTAAAATAATTTCCCCTTTGGCAGAGCTTGAATCGAGAGACAGGGGGCATATTGCCTACTTACAGGCAAAAGACGCACCGCAGATGCGAAAACTCATCAGCATAGGCGCTATCCCCGGCGTCTCTATCAGCCTCGTTCAGAAGTTTCCTTCATATGTCTTTAAGATAGGCCATAGCCAGTTTGCGGTGGATAAAGAACTTGCTTCGGCCATATACGTACGCCTGACCAGGTAATCAGACAGCTTGACGTAGTAAAATCGAGCCTTATAATAATTTATATGAAAGCAATCGCCCTTATTTCAGGAGGCCTGGACAGCATCCTGGCTGCCAGGTTGATAAAGGAACAGTCCGTAGATGTCATCGGCCTGCATTTTGCCATTCCCTTTTGCCTTGCCTCCAAAAAGAAAAGCTCAAGCAGCCCACGGGAATTAGCTCAGGATATGGGAATTGAATTCAGGCAGGTAAAACTCGAAGAGGACTTCCTTTCCATTGTACAAAGGCCCCGTTACGGATACGGCTCCAATATAAATCCCTGCATAGATTGCAAGATCTTGATGCTGCGTAAGGCCAAAGAGCTCATGAAAGAATGGCAGGCAGGATTCATAGTCACCGGAGAGGTCCTTGGCCAGCGGCCCATGTCTCAGAATAGGCCGGCACTGGAACTCATTGACAAGAAGTCCGGGCTTTACGGCTATCTGCTTAGGCCGCTTTCGGCAAAACTGCTGGAAGAAACAATACCGGAGAAAGAGGGGTGGGTCAGCCGCGATAGGCTACTGGGCTTTAACGGCCGCAGCCGAAAGGCACAGATGGAGTTAGCCAAGACCTTTGCTTTGGAGGATTATCCTAATCCGGCAGGGGGATGCCTGCTTACCGACCCGCAGTTTGCCAAAAGAGTAAAAGACCTGATAGACCACAATGATTTAAATCCCCCGGCAGTGGAATTGTTGAAGGTGGGCAGGCATTTCAGGCTTTCGGAAAAAGCCAAATTGGTAGTAGGACGTAATGAGAAGGAAAATCTGCGTCTGGGCGAACTGGCGCAGGCAGGGGATTATCTCTTCATGCCTGCGAAGGATGTTGCAGGCCCCGTCTCTTTAGGAAGGGGATTCTTTGGCCGGCCGCTTTTGGAACTTGCCTGCGGTATCAGTTGCCGATATTGCGACCTTGCGGATAAAACAAAAGCAGAGATGTTTTATAGATTGATGCCCAACCACTCCCTGGATAAATTGGAGGTTGCGGCGACCGGGGAAGAGCAGCTTGTGAGGTTACGCCTATGAAAAAAGAGGCGTTGTTTTACAAAAAGACAGAGGATAAATGCGTAGAGTGTTATCTCTGTAACCATTTTTGCAGGATAAAAGACGGTGAGTTTGGTTTTTGTGGCGTCAGACAGAATTCCGGGGGCACCCTTTATACGCATGCCTACGGCAGGGTTATTGCCTGCGCAGTAGACCCGGTAGAGAAAAAACCGCTTTATCATTTCCTGCCCGGCTCAAGCACTTTTTCCGTAGCCACTATAGGCTGTAATTTCCGTTGCGGATTCTGCCAGAACTGGCAGATATCACAGCTTTCTTTCCGTCAGCCCCTCAAAGAAAAGGGGGAGAGTTTATCTTCCGAGGAAATCGTCGAGTCAGCGCTGCGCTACCGATGCCGCAGCATATCTTATACTTATACGGAGCCCACGATTTTCTTCGAGTACGCATTTGAGACTGCCCGCCTTGCCAGAGAAAACGGACTTTATAATATTTTCGTCACCAACGGATTCATGACAAGAGAGCCCCTAAAGGCAATAGGTCCCTATCTCGACGCGGCGAACGTCGACCTGAAATTCTTCAAAGACGATTCTTATAAAAGAATCTGCGCTGGAAGCCTGGAGCCGGTGCTGGAATCGATAAGGATAATGAAGGAATTGAAGATCTGGGTTGAGATTACCACGCTTATCGTACCCGGGGAAAACGACGATGAAGCCCAGCTAAAGGGTATCGCTGATTTCATCTCCGGACTGGACAGCGAGATTCCCTGGCACGTATCCCGTTTTTATCCCGATTTTAAATTCGATTCGCATCCTGCGACATCGGAGGATGCCTTAAGAAAAGCCCTAGAAATAGGGAAGGCGAGCGGTTTGAAATATATATATGCGGGCAATGTCCGGGGCTGGGGTAATGATACGCCCTGCCCCGGTTGTAAAAAAATGCTGATTAAAAGAGAGGGTTTTTCAGTAGCAGAGTTCAATATAAAGGAAGATAAATGCCCCTATTGCCAAAACGCAATAGCCGGAGTATTCTCTAAATGAAAGCGAAAAAGGTACTGCTGGTTGTGGATGTGCAGAATGATTTCTGCCCTAAGGGTGCCCTGGCGGTCCCTGAGGGCGATAGTATTATCCCGGCCATAAACAGATACATAAGGATATTCCAGAAAAGAGGCCTGCCGGTTTTATTTACCCGCGACTGGCACCCTTTAAAGACAGGGCACTTTAAGGACTTCGGCGGTATCTGGCCCAGACATTGCATACAGAACACAAGGGGAGCGGCTTTTTGTGCCGGGCTTCGGTTGTCAAGAAAACCTATCTTGCTTTATAAGGGAATGGAGCCCGATAAGGATAGCTATTCTGCTTTCCACGCAGAAGACCAGGCAGGTTCAAGTTTATTTAAAATACTCAGGAGAATAGGGGCAGAAGAGATATACATTGCGGGCCTGGCTACGGATTATTGCGTAAAATTCAGCACTTTCGATGCCATAAAGAAAGGATTCAAGGTAAAGGTATTGACGGATGCGGTTAAGGGAGTGAATTTAAAGCCCGATGATTCCAAAGACGCACTTAGAAAAATGAAACAGGCAGGAGCAGGTTTTGTTACCATAAAGAGTATCATCAGAAGCCTGCCTGCCGGCAGGCAGGGAGGAAAGGAATGAGTCTGGATGAAATAAAGATTTCCCGCGCCATAATAGAGTCTTATCAGCAGAAATTGCTGGCTGCCCTTGATGTGGATGTCGCCATTGTAGGTGCCGGCCCCGCCGGAATGGTGTGCGCATATTACCTGGCAAAGGCAGGCAAGAAAACGGTGATTTTTGAAAGGAAACTTTCGGTGGGCGGAGGGATGTGGGGCGGCGGAATAATGTTTAATGAAATCGTGGTACAGCATGAAGCTAAAAAAATACTGGATGAGCTTGAGGTAAGCGTGAGGCGTTACGAGCACGATTATTTCCTGGCTGATTCCATTGAAGCAGTTTCCACTATCTGTTCCAAGACGGTAAAGGCAGGTGCCAAGGTCTTTAACTGTCTAAGCGCAGAGGACGTCATGGTGAGAAACAAACGCGTATGCGGACTGGTATTGAACTGGACCGCAGTTCAGATGGCCAACCTGCACGTTGACCCCATCACCATGAAGGCCCGCTTTAGCGTGGATGCCACGGGACATGCCGCGGAGATAGCGCGGATCGTAGAGAGAAAATCCGGGATAAGACTGAAAACCAGAACCGGCAAGACCATGGGCGAGCAATCCATGTGGGCAGAGGCAGGAGAGAAGGCCATCGTCGCTAATTCCAGGGAAGTCTGCCCCGGTTTATATGTCTGCGGCATGTGCTCTAATGCCGTTATCGGAGGCCCGCGCATGGGTCCTATTTTCGGAGGAATGTTGCTTTCCGGAAAAAAGGTTGCCGGTGAGCTCATAAAGAGGCTGTAGGGACAGGCAAAGAGCCGGTTTAGGGTATATCGCTTGCGAATATTGACCCAGTTGTTTTAAAGACCCTCTTTTTTTGTTTCTGGTCGCGAACCCCCTTATAAATAATACGATATAGGTAAGGAAGAAAAAATATTATTTTTTTCTTGACAAATGATACTGCTATGGTATCATTTAGACTGAACAACGATTTATCCTAAAAAATGAAACTGATTACCCGCGATACTGATTACGCGATAAGAGCCCTTGCCTGTATTGCCAGGAACGGAAATAAGCTTATTTCTGCCTCCGAACTGGTCAGCCGGCTGGATATGCCCAGGCCCTTCCTGCGCAAGATATTGCAGAGGCTTAATAAGGCAGGGGTCTTGAGGTCTTATAAAGGCAAGGCAGGCGGTTTTTCCCTGGCTATTCCGGCAGCAGAAATAAAGCTTTTGGATTTGATCGATATTTTCCAGGGGCCCGTTGAGTTGAGCGAATGCCTGTTTAAAAGCAGCCTCTGTCCGAATCGTAAGAAGTGTTTCCTGCGGGACAAGATAAAGGGACTGGAAACTAGGATGATCGCGGAATTAAGACCCGTTTCCATCGAAACCATAATCAGGAAAAGCGGATAATATGGAAAAAAGGAAGATAATAAATATTGACGAAGAAAAATGCAATGGTTGCGGTCTTTGTATCCCTAATTGCCCTGAAGGGGCAATACAGGTCATTGACGGCAAGGCACGGCTGGTAAGCGATTTATTCTGCGATGGGCTTGGTGCATGTTTGGGGCACTGCCCGCAGGGAGCGATTAATATAGAGGAAAGGCCTGCGCAGGCATACAGCGAAGAGCAGGTTATGGTCAATATCGTAAGGCAGGGGCAGGGTGTGATAAAGGCTCATCTTGCGCACTTGGAGGCGCATGGCCAAAGCGAATATTTAAGACAGGCAAAGGCATATCTTAAACGCAACAATATCGGGATAAGCTTTGATAAAAATATTCATGGCGCAGGAGCCGGACATCCCGGCTGTCCGGGAGCAAGGGTTATGGAGCTTAAGAAATCCTCAGCCCCTATCGTGGCCCGGAGTAATAGCCAATTAAACAGAGGTTCCGAGTTGAGGCAATGGCCGGTACAGATCATGCTTGTCCCTGCCAATGCTCCCTTTTTGAGCAATTCCGATCTATTAGTGGCTTCCGATTGCGTAGCCTTCGCCTACGCCGATTTTCATGAAAGATTGTTAAAGGATAAGGTGCTGCTTGTTGGCTGCCCCAAATTGGATGATACCGGCCTATACAGGGAAAAATTCAACCAGATATTCAAACAAAACAGTATAAAATCAGTGACCTATGCGCATATGGAGGTACCCTGCTGTTTTGGCTTGATTGACGTCATTAAGTCGGCAATATCCTTATCCGGCAAGGATATACCTTTTAAAGAAACGGTGATAAGCATAAGCGGAGAGAGATTAAAATGATATCCAGATGCCCTGGCCAGGACAGCCGTAATCTCAAGACAGAGGAATTGAATTGCCCGGGTTGCGGCGCAAGCGTGGAAATGTTCTCCGATGAAATAAAAAGAAGGTGCCCTAACTGCGCAGGCCAGATCGTAAGACATAGGCTTCCTTGCTGTGTTGACTGGTGCAAGGCAGCTAAAGAGTGCCTGGGTGTATACAAACTAACAAGAAAACAGGGAGGTTAAAGATGTTTTGTTACCAGTGCGAACAAACTGCCGCAGGAACGGGATGTACAAGGATAGGTGTCTGCGGGAAAAATGAGGATATCCAGAGCCTGCAGGACTTACTGCTCTTCGGCTTAAAAGGCATAGCTGCCTATGCATTCCATGCCCGCCAGTTAGGAGCCCGCGATGAAGATGTAGATGCCTTTATGCATGAAGCGCTATTCAGGACGATTACGAACGTAAATTTTGATTTAAATCCGTACCTGGAGACGGTGCTTCGTTGCGGACAGATGAACCTGAAGGTTATGGAGCTTTTGGATAAGGCGCATACCCGGAGGTTCGGTAACCCGGTGCCTTCTGAAGTCCAAACAGGCACCCGTAAAGGCCCGGGGATATTGGTTACCGGTCACGACCTGTTTGATTTATACGAACTCCTAAAGCAGACTGAAGGCACAGACATTAACGTTTACACGCATTCAGAGATGCTGCCTGCGCACGGCTATCCGGAGCTGAAGAAATTCAAGCACCTGGCTGGTAACTACGGAGGCGCCTGGCAGGAACAGAAAAAGGAGTTTGCGGAATTTAGCGGCCCAATACTGGCAACCACCAATTGCGTGTTGATACCCCCGGAGAATTCCTACCTGGACAGGCTCTTTACTATAGGCATAACCGGTATTCCCGGAGCCGCGCATCTTAAGAATAGGGATTTTTCCCCGCTTATTGCTAAAGCCAGGTCATTGCCTGGCTTGCCCGAGGCTCCGGGAAAGAAGATCCTTACCGGTTTCCACCATTCGGCGATATTGGGTATCAGCGATAAAATCATTGCACTGGTCAAAAGCGGCAAGATCAGACATTTCTTTCTTATCGGCGGATGCGACGGAGCCAGGCCGGGGAGGAATTACTATACGCAGTTTGCGGAAGCTGTGCCTAAGGACTGCGTGATCCTTACTTTGGCTTGCGGTAAATACCGTTTTAACAAGCTTGATTTCGGGGCAATTGACGGTATCCCGCGGCTGTTAGATATAGGCCAGTGCAATAATGCTTATTCAGCTATTCAGGTAGCTTTGGCCTTGGCCAAGGCCTTTGATACAGAGGTAAACAAGCTGCCCCTTACGCTGGTATTATCGTGGTTTGAGCAGAAGGCAGTAGCCATCCTCTTGACCTTATTGGCTTTGGATATAAAAGGGATTTATATCGGCCCCTCTGCTCCGGCATTCGTCTCCAAGAATGTTTTCAGCCTCCTGCAGGATAAATTTGACATCAGGCTGATAGGGGATCCGCAGGAAGACTTAAAGAATATATTGGCAAACAAGTAAACAAAGGAGGTGATAAGATGGATATAACCATTAAATATATGTTGCGTCCGGTAGCACACTGCAAGGAAGGTTGCAGTAGCCTGTCCCGGGTATGACATTAAACCCTTCGATAAACTCAGGGTTTAATGGTGAGCATTGCCTAACCATTTATGGCGGGCCTTGTCGAACCATTAAACTGTCCCAACCTAAAGACCGAAACTGTTTTTTAGGGCTTAACTAAGAAACAGTTTCGGTTTTTTAGGAGAAAAAAGTCAATAAAAAGTGAAAAACCGCCCTTCCCTTAGCCGGCTGCCTGTAAGATAATACATCTTGACCATTTCTTTGTTCAGGATAAAATTATACGCAAGGAGGCAAGAATGCCCAGGACCGTAACATTCCAATCCAATCCTCTTACTCTGGTAGGCAGGCAGTTGAAAACAGGCATTCCGGCCCGGGATTTTACAGCCGTTTCGCAGGATTTAAAAGAGGTAAGGCTATCCGATTACAAAGGTAAAGTAAGAGTGGTCCATTCCTTCCCATCATTAGACACCCCCGTCTGCGACATGCAGGTAAAGGAGTTTAACTCAAAGGCAGCAGGGTTTTCTTCCGATATCACGGTCCTGGGCATAAGCAAGGACCTGCCCTTTGCCCAAAAAAGGTTCTGCCAGGCCAATAATATCGCCAACGAAATAATATTATCTGATTACAGATACTCCTCCTTCGGCATAAATTACGGGCTGCTTATAAAAGAACTCAACCTTTTGGCCAGGGCAGTGATTATCCTGGATGCCACAGGATTAGTCAGGTATTTCCGGATAGTAGAAGAACTCACCCATAGCCTTGACTATTCTCTGGCATTGGAGGAGCTCAAAAAAGTCATAGCCACCCTCCAGAAGGAAACACCTGTCAGTGAAGCAAGGTGCAAACCCTGCGAGGGGCAGGTCGCGTCTTTACCGAAGGAAAAAATAGAAAGATTATTGGCTTCATATCGCGGCTGGTCTTTAATAGAGGATAAAAAACTGGCCAAGGAACTAAAATTCAGGGATTTCAGGGAGGCAAAGTATTTCCTGGACCTTTTGTCCGTTATTGCCGAAGAACAGGGCCATCATCCGGTTTTTAACCTGAACTATAACAGGTTAAAGATTACCCTTACCACTCACGCAAGCCACGGCCTTACCGAGAATGATTTTATTATGGCCGGGATAATCGACGAGTTAATCGAGGGAAGCATTTAGAATGCCGATAGAAACAGAGGCAAGGGTAACCGCTATAATCGAGCGCGCCTATAACGTAAAAAGCATCCGGCTGGAACCAGCAAGGCAGGCGGAATTCAAGGCCGGGCAGTTCCTGCAGGTCTACTTTAAGGACGCCCCTGGATTAAAAAGATACCTTTCGCTATCCAGTTCGCCTACCGAGACCGGTTTTATAGAGTTCACCAAAAAATTGACCCAGAGCGATTTCTCCGTAAGGATAGGCGGATTAAAAGTCGGCGAGCTTCTGGTAGTCAAATACCCTTTTGGGAACTTTACCTTAAAACCCGATTTAAGGAAAGTCGCCTTTCTTTCCGGAGGCATAGGGATTACGCCTATCCGCAGCATATGCAGATATGCCGTGGATAAGAAACTGGATATAGATATCATTCTGCTCTACGGCAACAGGACCTTCCGGGACATTGCCTTCCGGGAGGAGTTTGAGCATATGCAGAGTCAGTTCCAGGGCTTAAAGGTAGTACACGTACTTTGCGAAAAGGCAATAGAATGCCCGACCAGGATCGGCTTGATAAACTCCGATATAATCAAAGAGGAGATACCCGATTTCTGCGTAAGGAAATTCTTCCTCTGCGGCCCTCCGGTCATGGTAACAACAATGAAGCAGATACTCAATTCGGAGCTGAAAGTCGCAGGCGAGAATATAATTACCGAGAATTTTGAAGGTTATTAAAGGGAGAAGGCTATGTCCGCATTAAAAATAATGGAAGGCATTTATTGGGTAGGTGCGGTAGATTGGCAGGTACGTTATTTTCACGGCCACACCTATACCACGGTTCGCGGCTCCACTTACAATGCCTATTTGATTATGGATGAAAAAATCTGCCTGGTGGATGCGGTCTATGCGCCCTTTTCAGAAGAATTAATCGCCAATATAAAACAGGTGGTAGACCCGGGAAAGATAGACTACCTCGTTGCCAATCACGTGGAGACTGACCATTCCGGGGCAATACCCGAGGTATTGAAGCTTTGCCCTAAGGCAAAATTGCTGGGCACCGAGAAATGCCATGAAGGCCTGTATAAGCATTACTACGGGAAATGGGATTTTCAGGCAGTCAAATCACAGGATAAATTGAGCCTGGGCAAGAGGAGCCTTGTTTTTATCGAAGCGCCGATGATTCACTGGCCGGACAGCATGTTTACATATTGCCCCGAGGAGCAATTACTCTTGCCAAACGACGCCTTTGGCCAACACTATGCCACCAGCGAAAGGTTTGACGATGAGGTTGACCAGGCAGTGCTTATGGATGAAGCAGCAAAATATTACGCCAATATCCTTTGGCCGCTCTCCCCGCTCATTTCAAAGAAAATCGAAGACCTGCTGAAAATGAAACTAGCCGTAAGGATAATCGCTCCCAGCCACGGGATTATCTGGAGAAAAGACCCTATGAAGATAGTTAACGCCTATCTTTCCTGGGCAGCCAATCAAACCCGGCCGAAGGTAGTCGTGGCCTATGAAACGATGTGGCATGCCACCGAGAAGATGGCCCGTAAGATCTGTGAGGCGATAGCCGATGCGGGTTTAAGCGTGAAGCTGTTCGACGTCAATTCCTCTGACCGCACTGAGATAATCAAGGAGATGCTGGATGCAAAGGGTTTCCTCTTCGGCTCCTCGACGCATGACAACGATATGCTGCCTGCCATAGCAGGGTTTCTCGAATTTTTAAAAGGGCTCAAGCCGAAGAACAGGATTTCGGCCTGCTTCGGCTCCTTTGGCTGGTCCGGCGGAGCAGTAAAAGAGATGGAGGGGCTCATCAAGCAGGCAGGTATAGGGCTGGCTCAGCCGGGGCTTGAAGTTAAATACGTGCCCGATGAGAAAGAAATGGCTGATTGTTATAATTTTGGCAGGGAATTCGTAAAGAAAGTGAGGGGAGGTTAAAAATGGGCCCTTTGGAGGCTTTAAAAATAGCATTGGGTAAGGAGAAGACATCCATAACCCTTTATAAGGAGTTTGCCGAGCAGTATCCGGTAGCAAGAGATACGTTTCAGTTCCTGGTAGGAGAGGAAGAGAAGCATAAGAAGTTAATCGAGGAGAAAATAACCGCGTTAACAAATGAAAAAGGAGAGGTTTAATGGCAAAATACCGTTGCACGGTTTGTGGCTATATATATGACCCTGCCGTAGGGGATCCGTCGGCGAATATAAAGGCCGGGACATCTTTTGAATCGTTGCCTGCGGACTGGGTCTGTCCCGAATGCGGAGTGGGCAAGGACATGTTTGAGAAAATATAGGATGAAGGTATTAAGCCAGTCTATAAAGCATTTCTTTATGAATCAGGGTTACGTTATTGTCTCCAGCATTGACAGTAACGGTAGCATATCCAACTCCTGCAAAGGCATAGTCAGGATTGATTCCGAAGGCAGGGTTTATCTGCTTGACCTTTACCACGGCAGAACCAGTAAAAACCTTAACCTGAACTCGAATATCAGCATTACCGCAATAGACGAGCACAAATTTATGGGATATTGCCTCCAAGGCAGGGCGCACATAATAAAGAAGTCGGATATTTCTCCGGAAATCGTCAAGGCCTGGGAGGAAAGGATTACTTCCCGCCTGACCAAAAGGCTTATTAAAAACATCAAAGAAGAAAAAGGTCACCCCAGGCATCCGGAAATTATGCTGCCTGAGCCGCGCTACATGATTATGATGGAGGTGCAGGAGATTATTGACCTTACACCCCAACACCTTAAATAAGGAGAAAAATTATGGGTAACATATTTGCCGCAAGCGAAGTGGTGGAACTCGGGGTGCTCATTGAGAAAAATGGCAGGGATTTTTATTCGAGTCTGGCTGCAAGCTCAAATCAGGAAAAGATAAGAGAGGCCTTTAAATTCTTGGCTAAGGAAGAGGAGAAACATATCAAGATATTCGAGGGGATCTTGGCCGGCGTCTCGCAGTATCAGCCTCAGGAGGCATACCAGGGAGAATATCTGGCGTACATGAAGACCCTTGCTGACGAGCATGTCTTTACCCAGCAAGGCAGGGGAAAAGAGATAGCCGGAAAGATAAAGTCTGACCGGGAGGCCATAGAGATGGCCATCGGCTTCGAAAAAGACTCAATAGTATTTTACGAGGGAATGAGGAAGATAGTGCCGCAGGAAGACGAAAGGATAGTCGGGGAGTTAATCCACCAGGAAGAAACACACCTTGCGTTGTTGTTGGGGTTGAAGTGAGGATACAAATCCGAGTTTACCCAGCACTAATTTCTTATGACCACGAAGCCATAGAAAAATTAGTGCTGGGTTAATTCGCAGACGCTGACAAACAGTGTAACTAATGGCGCTACAACTTATGTCGCGCTTTGCGCTCCCTAAGTTGTCTGCTCATTAAAAGGAGAATAATATGTCTAAGACGGTAAAGATTTACAGCACCCCCACCTGCCCGTGGTGTTTAAGGACCAAGCAGTTTCTCAAGGATAATAACATAGACTTCGAAGACATCGATGTATCTTCGAACCAGGAAGCTGCCGAGGCGATGGTCCAGAAGTCAGGCCAGATGGGTGTTCCGGTCCTGGATATAGACGGACAGATAATCGTAGGGTTTGACAAGGATAAGATAAAAGCCTCTCTTGGGCTTTCATAAAGCATATGCTTGACCTGATTATTATAGGTGCAGGGCCTGCGGGAATTACCGCTAGTGTCTATGCTGCCAGAAAACGCATGGAGTTTTTAGTCATTAGCCAGGATATCGGCGGCCAGACTGCCTGGAGCGGAGATATAGAAAATTATACGGGTTACCGATTTATCACTGGCCCGGAATTGACTGCCAGATTTGAAGAGCATATGCGTGAATACGGGATAAAGGTAAATGAAGGGGAAAGGGCGAGGGCTGTGGGCAAGACGGGAAATTCCATATCGGTAAAGACCGACAAGGCAGATTATGAAGCCAGGACCGTAATTATCGCTTCCGGCAAGAGGACCAGGGAACTTAACGTACCCGGAGAAAAGGAATATAAGAACAAGGGGCTGACTTATTGTGCTACCTGCGACGGGCCGCTTTTCAACGGCAGGGATGTGGCGATAATAGGCGCGGGCAATTCCGCGCTGGATGCCGCATTGCAATTGATTAATATAGCCAGCAGGGTTTACGTAGTAAACATCAACCGCGATTTTACCGGAGACCCGATAATGCGCGAGAAGGTAGTCGCTAATAATAAGGTCGAGGTCCTGTCTGAAACAAAGGTAACCGAGATCCTTGGGGAGAAAACGGTAAACGGCATCAGGATTAAGAGACAGCAAAAAGAAGAGGTGATTCCCGTAAAGGGCGTCTTTGTTGAAATCGGTCTGGTTCCTAACTCAGAATTGGCCCCTTCTTTAGAAAAGAACGAAATAGGGGAAATCAGGGTCGATAACTATAACCGGACCAGTGTGCCGGGTATCTTTGCCGCTGGGGATGTTACGGATGTCCCGGAAAAACAGATAATCATCGCGGCGGGAGAGGGCTCCAAGGCTGCGCTGGCAGCCTTCCGTTATATCGCACAGAATAAATTTTAATAGTTTTAATTAGACCTAAGCCTATGCCAAAAACCCTGGTTACCTGCATTCAGCTTTTCAGTATAGGCTTTAGCTTCGGTATATTCGGCCCCTGCTTCTTCAGCTGCGCGCCCACCCTGCTTACCTACCTGGTGGCAAAACAGAGCAAATGGCGGCAATCCCTTTATGATATAACGGTATTTTCATCGGGCAGGCTTTTATCCTATCTCATTCTTGGCTTTTTTGCCGGAGCCTCGGGCGTATTAATCAAGGAGCTTTTAGGCAGCGAATGGCTTATTTTGATTAACTCTTTTTCCGGGATTATTATTATTGCCTTAGGCGTATCGCTGCTGTTAAAGATAGATTCCGCATCAGTTTTCTGCAAATTAGTTCAGGGCAACATCTATGGCATAGGCAGCCTTTTTATCCTTGGGATGATGGTGGGTATTTCTCCGTGCGTGCCTTTAATCGCCATACTTATGGAAGTCGGGCTTATTTCCGATTCCGGATGGCAGGGGTTTGGCTACATGTTTTTCTTCGGCCTGGGCACATTTCTTTCCACCCTGTTGGTCGTCGGAAGCCTGACAGGAGCGCTCGGATGGATACCGCCTAAACTCTGGAAATCGCAGAGGGCACGTTTTATCTTCCGGATTATCTGTGCTTCGATCCTCTTTTATTTCGGGCTGAACGTACTGTTAAGAAATAAAATTCTCTAAGAATGCTTGCCAGAAGGATGCTTTTAATATCGGTAGCTGTTGCAGGCTTTATCTCCATGGCCGGCCAGATAATTGCCCTGCGCGAATTCATGATTGTCTTTTACGGCAATGAACTGTCCTTAGGGTTTATACTGGGCTGTTGGCTGGTTTGGGTTGCCCTGGGCAGCCTGTTTTCCGCTAAAATAACGGATAGGATTAAGGCAAGGACAGGACTTTTTGCTTCCTGCCAGCTGCTTTTGTCCCTGTTTGCCCTGCTTACTGTCCCCGCCATAAGGTCAAGCCGCGCTATCTTAGGATATATGTCAGGAGAGATGGTTAGTTTCCTGCATATTTTCTTATCCGCATTCTTAATCCTGGCCCCTTTTTGTTTTGTCATGGGTTTTATGTTTTCCCTTGCCTGCGCCGTGTATAGAGGTTATGAAAACAGCCCTGTTTCTAGCAGTCAGATCTCAACAGTATATATCGTAGAATCTCTCGGGGCATTGGGAGCAGGCGTATTTTTAAGCCTCGCACTGTTATTTTCCAATCTTTCCTCGCTTCAGATTATGGCTTATCTGGCAGCTTTGAACCTGCTTTCGGCATCCGTATTTCTGCTGTGTAATAACACGGGAAGAATAAAGAAAAAACCCCTGCTTTACTTCTTTTTGCCTTCGCTTATTCTTTTTCTGTCCCTGGGGCTGGTGTTTGGGTCCTGGAAAGGGCTCGAGAATATTTCTTTAAAGACGCAATGGAGTGGTTTTAATCTTTTGGCCAGCCGTAATTCCGTCTACGGTAACATCACCCTGGCAAAAACTGAGGGGCAACTATCCTTTTTTAATAACGGCCTGCATCTTTATACTGTGCCGGACAAGTTGCATTTTGAACCATTGGCCCATTTTGCCCTGCTTACGCACCTAGAGCCCAAAGAGGTGCTCATAGTGGGCGGCGGGATAGGGGGGCTGGCCGAAGAGTGTCTGAAGGAGCCCATCAAAAAACTGGATTATATAGAGCTTGACGGACTCCTGATAAGACTGGGCAGGCAGTTTTTGGAAAGGCGTTATTATCTGCCCCTGGAAGATAACCGGGTTAGCATCCGCTATATGGACGCAAGGAGGTTTATCAAAAAAACAAAAGATAAATATGACTGTATAATCGTAAGCCTGGGGGATCCTTATACGGCACAGCTTAACCGTTATTATACGGTGGAGTTCTTTGGCGAGGTAAAAAAACTGCTGAAGGAGGGGGGCGTATTTTCCTTTTATCTTACCGGGGCGGAAAACTATTTGAGTAAAGAGCAAAGGGATTATCTGGGTTCTATTTATTTCAGCCTGAAGGGTGCCTTTAGGGATGTAAAGGTAATACCGGGCGATACCCTCTATTTTCTGGCCTGCGATAAGCAGGGCGTATTGACTTACGATTATAAACAGCTTATGCAGAGGGCAAAAGAAAGGCGCCTGGAGCTTAGATATATGCGGGAGTATTATTTATTCGCCGACCTGTCCGCGGAAAGGATTAGATATATAGAGGATTCCCTGGCAGCATCCAGGGGCGTACGCTTAAATTACGACTTTACGCCTGTGTCGTATTATTATGGCCTGATATTCTGGGGCACCTATTTTAACGATGCCCTGCTTAAGGATTTTTTTACCTTCATTCGGAGGCCCGTATTATGGCTGGCGGCCCCGCTCCTTTTTATGGCCCTTTTTGTTTTTATGGCTATAAGGGCAAAGAAGGAGAATCTGTTTAAGACGGCATTGCTCTTGGCGGTTGCGCTATGCGGCTTTAACGGCATAACCCTGCAACTGGTGAACCTGGTTTCCTTCCAGATAATCTATGGTTACGTATTCTATAAACTGACGGTTATCATTACCTGTTTTATGCTGGGATTGACCTTTGGCGCGTGGTTGGCAATACGAAAACTCAAGGATATTGCCAATGATAAGAAATCTTTCATAATTATCCAGTGCGGATTCCTGGTTTATTTCTTATGCCTGCCGGTTTTACTTGTGAAGCTGGCACATTTCTCTACAAACCCGATGATTTTTTTAGGAGAAAACCTTATTTTCCCGCTTCTTTCCGTGCTTGCCGGTTTCTTGGGAGGGCTGCAGTTTAGCCTGGCTAACAGGATATACCTTGGGTCTGAGGATGAAGTCGGCAAGACAGCAGGACTGACTTACGGCTTTGACCTGGCAGGGTCTTTTCTGGCAACAATCTTGGTGGCCACTGCGATGGTCCCTCTTTTTGGTATCCTGAATACCTGCAATATCGTTGCGCTGCTCAATTTAATTTGCGTTGTGGCCCTTTTAACATTTTCGTTGACATAAGATCGATCCGGCAATACAATAAAGACACGAGAATGGGGAGGTCGTGGTAACGGCCTGAGAGTCCTGCAAGGTAAGCAGGAGACCCATATAACCTGATCTGGATAATGCCAGCGGAGGGAAGGAGGTTTATGAATTCGTGAACTCTTATGCTTCTTCGCATAAGAGTTTTTTTGTCGCAGAAGGCGACACACCAAACCATCCTTTAAGTTTGGGTGGAAGCAGAAGGCGACACACCAAACCATCCGCCCCACAGGGGGCGCACTTGGCAATCACCTATACCAAGGTGCGATAGGTTTGGGTGTCTGCCTAGAAAGGGCGCACCAAACCATCAGATTGGTTTGGGTGTTATGAAAGTAGGAAACAATACATCAAAAGGGAGGGAAAATGTTTGCCAGGGTAACCGAAGCGCAGATAAGCACAGCGATTGTTGAGGAGTTCAACAATTGGTTCAAGGAACATATTATTTCAGACGTAATAGTAGTAGGCGCAGGGCCCAGCGGACTTATCGCAGCCCATGACCTGGCTAAGGCAGGGTTAAAGACGCTGGTGATAGAGGCTAATAACTATATAGGGGGAGGTTTCTGGATAGGCGGGTATTTCATGAATACGCTTACCTTTCGTGCGCCTGCCAATGAAATATTGGACGAACTCAAGATCCCATATAAGGAGTTCAGGGAGGGTTTGTTTGTTGCGGACGGTCCTTCTGCCTGTTCAAAGCTTATCTCTGCTGCCTGCGATTCCGGAGCCAGGATACTTAACCTAACGAAGTTTGATGATGTGGTATACCGCAATAACAGGGTAGAAGGCGCGGTGATTAACTGGTCTCCCGTGTCAGCACTGCCGCGGCAGATTACCTGTGTTGACCCCATTGCCCTGGAAGCAAAGGTTGTAATTGATGCTACGGGTCACGATGCCCATGTAGCCAGGAGCCTTGAAAAAAGGGGGTTATTGAAACTGCAGACTTACGGCCCTATGGACGTCAATTCCTCCGAAGACCTGGTTGTGGAAAAAACCGGCCAGATCCACCCAGGGCTTTACGCAACCGGGATGGCGGTGTCCACCGTTTTCGGCATACCGCGCATGGGCCCTACATTCGGAGGCATGCTTTTTTCAGGCAGGAAGGCTGCTGGCCAGATAATCAGGTCACTGTCTGTGCAAAAGGGTCTTTCCCGCAAAGAAGCAGTTGCTGTTTAGAAAATCTTATCTGTCCCAATGCGCCTCAGGGTGCCTGGCGTATAGCTAAAATCCCGACGCCAGGCACCCCCCTATTTTTACTACCCTCATAGAAATCCGTAAGAATTCTTAAAAAAATACTTGACAAACTGCAATTCTTCAGTATACTCTACTATATCAATAGAGAATATAGGATTACGAGGGATAAATGAGAATAACATACAAGGGTGATTACGCGCTGAAGGCAGTCTTGGATTTGGCATTACATTACGACAGGGAACTGGTAACAACCCATGACATGGCCGAACGCATAGACGCGCCCATAAAATTCCTGGAGCAGGTACTTCTGGATTTAAAAAGGGGCGGCTTTGTAGAGAGCAGACGCGGCAATATCGGCGGCTATTTACTATCCAGGATGCCTTCCAAGATAACCGTAGGTGAGGTTATAAGGTTTATTGACGGACCGATAGAGCCGATTTCCTGCGTAAGGCAGGAATATTCAAATTGCGCGGATATCAACAAGTGCGTATTGAAGCGTCTCTGGCAGAAGGTTTCCCGGGCTACTTCGGATATCATTGATAACGTAACTTTTGAGGAATTGACCTCAGAGGCCAATTCCAACAAACGGGTCTTAGCTTATTCCATTTAAAAGGATAATTAGAAATGAAGGTTTATGCTACCAGTAACGTTAATATGATGATGTGTTGTACGGCGATGTGTTGCCGCGACAGGAGGGCTGCGCCTATGTAACCATATCATATAGGAAAGAAGTATAACGGGACAGCCCACTACCGAGAGAAAACAGAAGCGGTAAGTGGGTTTTGTTTTAAGAATATAAGAAAGGAGCAGCTAAATGAGCAAGATTGACAATCAACTAAGGACAGAGACGCTCGCCTTGCACGCAGGCCAGGAGCCTGATCCAACCACAGGCGCAAGGGTAGTGCCGATTTACCAGACAACCTCATACCAGTTCAGGAGTACCGAGCATGCGGCCAATCTTTTTGGGCTGCGCGAGTTCGGTAATATTTACACGCGCCTCATGAATCCAACAACGGATGTTTTTGAAAAACGCGTCGCGGCGTTAGACGGCGGCATCGGCGCCTTGGCTGTTGCCAGCGGACAGTCGGCGATTACGCTGGCGCTTCTTAATATCGCGCAGGCGCAAGATGAGATTGTGTCCGCCGACAATCTCTACGGTGGCACGTACAATCTATTTCACTATACCTTTCCGAAGCTGGGGATAAAGGTGAAATTCGTCAAATCTAACGACTTGGCTGCATTTCAAAAAGCAATAACGCCCAAGACAAAGGCGCTCTATGCCGAATCTATCGGTAATCCCAAGCTCGATGTAGCTGATCTGGAGGGTATTTCCGGGGTTGCGCATAAAAACGGGATACCTTTTATTTTGGACAATACGGTTTCTCCCTATCTCCTGCGGCCGATTGAGCACGGGGTTGATGTGGTTGTTTATTCCGCGACAAAGTTCATCGGTGGCCACGGCACAAGTATCGGCGGAGTGATTGTGGACTCCGGAAAGTTTAACTGGGATAACGGAAAATTCCCGCTTATATCCGAACCAGACCCGAGCTATCACGGGATTGATTTTATTGAAGCGCTAAAGCCACTTGGAAACATAGCCTATATCATCAAGGCAAGGGTTATTCTTCTTCGCGATTTGGGGCCTGCACTTTCGCCGTTTAATTCCTTCTTGTTCTTGCAGGGATTGGAGACGCTTCATTTGAGGCTTCCCCGTCATTCGGAGAATGCCCTTGCGGTGGCAAGGTATCTGAAAAAACATACTAAAGTAAGCTGGGTTAATTACCCAGGATTAGATGATAGTCCTGAAAAGGATAGAGTGAGGAAATATCTGCCTAAGGGCGCCGGAGCTATCCTAGGTTTTGGCATTAAAGGAGGGCTGGAAGCCGGCAGGAAGTTTATAGATTCGCTGCAATTGATATCGCACCTTGCCAATGTGGGAGATGCCAAGAGCCTGGCAATCCATCCGGCGACTACCACGCACCAACAGCTGTCAGCCGAAGAGCAGTTGTCAACCGGGGTAACGCCTGACTTTGTCCGGCTGTCAATAGGCATCGAGCATATTGACGATATTATTGCCGATATACAACAGGCATTGGAAAAAGCCAAATAGGAGTAAGCATGAACAAAGGCGCAGGGGCTGTACATGCAGAATATTTCAACTTGGATGCGCTTACGCTGGAAAGCGGAGAGCGGCTTGGTTCCGTTACGCTTGCCTACGAGACATACGGCAGGCTAAACGCAGAAAAATCCAATGCCGTCCTAGTTCTCCACGCCCTTTCAGGGGATGCCCACGCAGCCGGTGTTCATGAGGGAAAAAATAATCCGGGCTGGTGGGATGCCATGATTGGCCCTGGCAGGGCATTTGACACGGATAAATATTTTATCATCTGCTCCAATGTCCTCGGCGGATGCAAAGGCTCGACCGGCCCTGCAAGCATAAACCCCCAAACAGGGAAACCATACGCCCTTGATTTTCCGCTCATTACCATAAACGATATGGTCAATGCCCAAAAGCGGCTCATCGATCATTTAGGCATAGAAAAATTATTGGCCGTTGTGGGCGGCTCAATGGGCGGTATGCAGGTTTTATCCTGGCTAACCAGGTACGCAGAGAGGCTCCGCAGCGCCATACCCATTGCCACGGCTATAAAGCACACCCCCCAGCAGATTGCTTTTAATGAGGTGGGAAGACAGGCGATCATGGCTGACCCGCACTGGAACTCTGGGAATTATTATGGAGGCCCCTTGCCGTCCAAGGGCCTGGCAGTAGCCAGAATGATCGGACATATAACATACATGAGCGATATATCCATGGCCGAGAAGTTCGCAAGGCATAAAAAGAGCAATGTTGAGCCGCTTAAATTTACCGCTGATTTTGAGGTAGAGGGTTATCTGCGTTACCGCGGGGACAATTTTGTGAAGCGCTTTGACGCCAACTCCTATCTTTATATCACCAAGGCTATTGATAATTTCGATGCCTCTGGCGGAAGGCCGTTGCATGAGGCATTGGAAGGCATAGAGGCTAAGGCACTGGTCATTGCTTTTAAGTCAGACTGGCTGTATCCGACGTATCAGTCAAAGGAGATTGTCAAGGCATGCAAGCTTGCGGGAATCGAGGCGACGTATTGCGAAATCAATTCCACCTACGGCCATGACGCATTTCTTCTGGAGGTCGAGGAAGAAACGCACCTGATTTCGCATTTCTTAAAAAAAGTATTTTATGAATACGAGGTGACGGGAAGCTATGGAACATGAGAAGATACACCTGGATTATAAAATGATACTCGGTTTAGTCCAGCCGCGTTCAAGGGTTTTGGACCTTGGCTGCGGCACAGGAGAGCTCCTCTATGCCCTGATTAAAGAGAAAAACTGCCGCGGCCAGGGCATTGAGATAGACGAGAAGGCCATATATGAATGCGTAGCCAAGGGATTGACCGTTTCCCACGGGGATATTGATACGGGGCTCTCCGAATACAAAGATAAATCATTCGATTACGTGATACTGAACCAGAGCCTGCAGCAGATAAGGCATGTGGATACGGCTTTACAGGATGCCCTGCGGGTAGGTAAAAAAGTCATCGTGGGTTTTCCTAACTTTGCATATTTCAAGTCAAGGCTACAGATATTCTTCGCAGGCAGGACTCCGGTAACAGGGGCATTGCCGTACCAGTGGTACGAAACACCTAATCTGCATTTTTTGAGCATATCCGATTTTATAAGCTATTGCCGGTTAAAGAAAATCAGGATTGAAAAGGGCATATATCTGAATGAGAAAAACCGGGCAATCTTATTGCCCAATTTATTAGCGCAAACCGGGATATTTTTAATATCCGAGAGGAGACACCAATGAGTATTTTGCAAAACAGGGATGATTTAAAAGAATTGGTAGAGAAGCTGAATTTCAAGGAAAAGGTAGAAAGGTCAAAGCAGCTTATCGGGGAGGCATATGAAAAGTATGGCGATTCGCTGGTGGTAGCCAACAGCCTGGGTAAGGATTCGGTCGCGGTCTGGGATCTGGCCAAGCGTGTGAATCCCAAGATTCGCGGTTTCATCGTTACCACGAGGTTTAAGCCTGCCGAGACAATTAAATTCATGGAGGGGGTGGTGGCGCGCTATCCCGAGCTGAAGGTGTATAAAAGCGATGCCGTGATAACGGAGAGGCTTTACGAGACTGACCCGGATAAATGCTGCGATATCCTCAAGGTTGAGCCGGTAAAGAGGGCTGTCGAGGAGATGCACGTGCAATGCTGGGTTACGGGCTTACGCTGCACCGAGGGCCGCACGCGCACGGATTTTAAAGAAGTGGAGGAGCGGGATAAAGGTCTGGTCAAGCTTAATCCCATCCTTATCTGGAAAGAGCGGGAGGTCTGGCAATACCTGGCACTCTATCAGGTGCCGGTGAATCCTCTGTATGCTGAAGGATACCGTTCTCTGGGATGCGCGCCTTGCACAAAAATTACTAATGAAGATAATGAGCGTGCCGGACGCTGGATTGGCACCAGTAAGTGCGGCGGAGAGTGTGGTATCCATACTAGGCCCTTAAAAAGCAATATAGGCGGAGATGGGATTTGAGCAAATATGTCCTTTTAACATCCCTGACAGTTTTCTTTGCCATTAACATGGGTGCAAGCGGCATCGCTCCTTCTTTTGCTTCTACTTATGGCGGAGGTTTGATCAAGAAGGAAAAGGCGCTTATGTTGTTTGCGCTTTTTGTGATACTGGGCGCAGTTACTCTGGGACGAGGCGTAACATTAACTTTAGGCAAAAGCATCCTGCCGCAGGAATTTATGAGTTTTAATGTATCTTTAGTCATTCTCAGCGCAGCCGCGGCAGGGCTTTTCCTGGCTAATATTCTGAAGATACCGCAGTCAACCAGTCAGGTTACCGTAGGGGCGATCGTGGGCGCGGGATTGTATTTTGGACATCTGAACCTAAAAACTATTTTTTTAAGAATACTCCCTATGTGGGTTATTTTACCTTTGTTATCGTATGGTCTGACCTGGCTGATTTACCGCAAAATCTATCCGCCTTGGCGCGATAATCTGCATATTTACCAGAGGCTATTTGCCAATGAAAAGAAATTAAGGGTATCGGCATTAGTGGCGAGTTGTTACGTTGCCTTTGCCATCGGTACAAATAACATTGGTAATGCGGTGGGGCCATTATTCGGTGCCGGCATCTTAGGAGTTAATCCGGGCTTGATCCTGATATCCCCGCTTTTTGGCATTGGCGCCCTGCTTCTGGGAAAAGGGAATCTGGAGACTGCGGGGAAGGAAATAGTCCCGCTGGGGTTATTCTCCAGCACCTTGATTTCGTTTGTCACCGCCACTTTATTGATTATTGCTTCCATTATGGGGATGCCGCAGTCGCTGGTTCAGCTTAATCTTTTATCGATATTTGCGGTAAGCTGCCTAAAGAACGGACACAGGTGCACCCTGGGACAACGGCTAACAAAAAAAACTGTTTTTATCTGGTTAGCCACACCCTTAATTTCCATAGTCCTGTCGTATCTTTTATTATTTTTTAAAAACAGCAGATTGTACTGGTAGCCTATAAGGAGAGTATATGCCTTTTTGTGATAAGATTTCTGATAATGTCACTGAGCTAATCGGCCATACGCCGCTGGTCAGGCTTAATCGTATTGTTAAAGATGGCGCAGCGCAGGTCTTGGCTAAGCTGGAATATTTTAACCCCGGAGGCAGCGTTAAGGACAGGATTTGCTTGGAAATGATCGAAGACGCGGAAAGAAGAAACTTGCTTAAAAGAGGCTCAATTATTATCGAGCCCACCTCCGGCAATACTGGGATTGGCCTGGCCATGATTTCCGCGGTTAAGGGGTATAAGTGTCTGCTCGTGATGCCTGAGGCAATGAGCCTGGAGAGGATATACATTCTTAAGTCTTACGGTGCCCAGGTCGTGCTTACTACTGCCTCTTTAGGTATGCAGGGAGCAATCGATGAGGCGAATCGGCTGCTTAAAATAACTCCAAATAGTTTTATGCCTCAACAGTTTAAAAACCAGTCTAATCCCGCGGGCCACCGTAAGTCCACGGCTATGGAGATACTTACGGCAACTAACGGAAATTTGGATGCCTTTGTCGCAGGCGTAGGGACCGGCGGGACAATTACCGGGGTTGGCGAGGTATTGAAAAAGCATAATCCCGAAATTAAAGTTATTGCTGTAGAGCCGCAGACAAGCGCAGTTTTATCGGGCGGAAAACGGGGGCCCCATAAAATCCAGGGTATAGGCGCAGGGTTTATCCCGGACATATTGAACAGGGACATCATTGATGAAATCATTACCGTAAGCGACCAGGAAGCCTACGAGGCGGCAAAATTGTTGACCCAGAAAGAGGGGATATTCGGCGGCCCTTCATCCGGCGCCGCACTTTTTGCCGCGCTGCAGGTCGCTAAAGCCTTCGGTAAAGATAAAAGGGTGGTTACTATATTTCCTGATACCGGGGAGAGGTATTTTTCAATGACACAGTATTTTGAATTTTAGGAAAGACGCATGAAGATTGACTACTACCCGATAGCGTTGAATATAAAATCAAGGCCTGCCTTGATTGCAGGCGGCGGTAAGGTCGCCGAGAGGAAGGTCGCGGTACTACTGTCCTCCGGCACCCGGGTTAAAGTCATATCTCCGGACCTTACTCCGGCTCTCAAACAATTAGCCGAATCGGGAAAAATCCGGTGGATTGATAGGGGCGTGCGCAGATCGGATATCCGCCGGATTGACATAGTGATTGCGGCGACTTCGAATAATAAAGTAAACAGGCAGATAAGCCGATGGGCGAAGTTTCAAAAGACCTTAATAAATGTTGTGGATAATCCGGGTTTGAGCAATTTTATTTCGCCCGCCCTATTACGAAAGAACGGAGTCATTATTGCCGTATACACGGATGGCAAGGACCCTGTTTTAAGCCGCGACCTGAAGAATTTCTTAAAGGAGCACTGGGATGTATTTCTATCTTATCGCCGTAGATTATAAAACCGCCCCGCTTGCGGTCAGGGAGACTCTTTACAGGCAACGTAGATACATTGTTGATTTCTGGAAGTCCAGAGACGCGGCTGTGCTTTTTACCTGCAACCGTATTGAAATTTATGCAATGGCACAGAATAAAGATGCAGCCTTGTCCGACCTTGCCGTATTCGGCAAGGAATTCCTAGGTTTCTTCGGCTCTGCGCGCCTGACTTATGGCCGGAGAGAGGTCTTCCGGCATAGCCTGCGGCTTGCTGCAGGCCTTGAATCCCAGCTCCAGGGAGAATTACAGATCTTTCAACAACTTGTTAACTGGCGGCTGCGGGATAATCTGCCTCTATTGCTGGATGAATTCTGGCAGGAAGTTTTATCCTTAAGCAGGCATATCCGTACCTTTAGCGGTCTGGACCGGCCCGAACAGAATATAGCCAAGGCGGTTTTCTGCGATCTGGATAAAAGGGTCGCTATGGACAAGGGGAAAGAAATCGTGGTTACAGGCACAGGCAAGATTGCCGAATTATTCGCTGTTAATGGCGATAACCTAGCCGGGATTAATTTTGCCGCGCATAAGAATTTTAATAAGGCAGAAGAGCTGGCGAAGCTGGCGCATGGCAAGGCATTATTGCTGAATGACCTGCCGCAGGCCCTGTTAACAGCGGATGCCTTAATCAGTGCCACATCCAGCCCGCATTTTTTATTTAATAAGGATTATTTCAGCAGGATTATGTTTAGACGCCGCAAGCCGCTTTACATTTACGACCTGGCTGTGCCCAGAGACATAGAGCCTGATGCCGCAGGTCTTGAGGGAGTTATCCTGAATGATCTGGATTCCCTGTCGGGGGTTTTCAATGAGTTTAATTCAGGCAGGATCAGGAATATTACCCTGGCAGGAAAGCTGGTAGAAAAGACAGTGGATGAATTGGAGATAGCAGATGAAGAAAATCCTGACAATAGGCACCAGGCCCAGCAATTTAGCCTTACGGCAGGTTGAGGAAATACAGGCATTATTCCCGCAGGTAATATTCAGGATAAGGGTTTACCGTACGCCCGGGGACAGGGATCGCACAACGCCCATATCCGATGTTGAGGGGACAGATTTTTTTACCCGTGACCTGGATGAGGCGCTGGCCAGAAATGAGATTGATGTTGCTGTGCATTCTGCTAAAGACCTGCCCCAGGCTATGCCAGAGGACCTGAAGGTAATCCTTGAGACAGACTCCGTCAGTCCGTATGACTGTTTAGTTTCGCATGGCGACGTGTCTTTCAGGAAGTTACCTTCCGGTGCTTCGCTGGGAGCAAGCAGCCGCAGGAGAAAAGAGCAGGTCAGGCGTCTGCGCCCGGATTTAAGGGTCGTTGATGTGCGGGGAAACATAGAAGAACGGATGAGCCTGGTGAAAAATGGAAAAATTGACGCGTTAATCGTGGCAGAAGCGGCTTTGTTGCGGCTTGGGTTGGAGTCAAAGATCACGGAAGTGCTTAAAGCCGATGAATTCCCCGCGCATCCCAAACAGGGGAGTTTGGCTTTAGTGGCAAGGGAGGACAGGTGGCAAGAGGTAAAGTCTATATTATCGGAGCAGGCCCTGGCGACTGGGAATTGATCAGCGTAAAAGGCCTCCAAAGGTTAAAGCAGGTAGATGTCATTATTTATGATTTCCTCGCCTCAAGAGATCTTTTAAGGTTCGCCAAAAAGCAAGCGAAGATCATTTGCGCGGGCAAGGCCGACGGACTGCATATCATGGAGCAGGGCCGCATCAACAGGCTGCTGTATGAATCGGCAGTAAAGGGCAAGGTCGTAGCGCGGCTTAAAGGCGGAGATCCTTTTTTATTCAGCAGGGGGATTGAAGAGGCGCTTTACCTGAAGAGAAAAAAAATCGATTTTGAAATCATTCCCGGCATTACCTCGGCCTTTGCCGCTCCGGAAAGTTTCGGGATCCCTCTAACCAGAAGAGGGAAATATTCTTCAGTGGCAGTGTTGACCGGCAGGAAAAGTAACGGCAAAGGCATTGACGCGCCGGATTGCGATACCCTGGTTTACCTGATGGCTGTAGCCAATATCAGGGAAGTAGTTGCAGCACTCCTTAGGTCAGGCAGGGCAGAGTCAACGCCTTGCGTCTTTATCGAGCGCGCCACCGCCAAGAATGAGCGGATCATAAGGGGCAACCTGGGAAATATTATCCGCACTGCGCAAAGATATGCCGTGAGTGCCCCGGCGGTATTTATCGTGGGTAAGACCGTAAGTTACGGAAAGAGGATATATGCGCATAAGTATCAATAAAGATGACCTGGTCTATCCCTATTTTGTGATAGAAGGGAAAAATAGAAAGCAGGGAATAAAAAGCTTTCCCGGGGTATTCAGGCTTTCCATTGACTATCTGCTGAAAGATATTGCCGCAGCCAGGGCCTTAGGCCTGAAGAAGATACTCTTATTTGGCATACCCCAGGAAAAGGACGGCCGGGCAAGGCAGGCTTATGCGCGCGATAATATTACGGCCAGGGCCATAAGGAAGATTAAAAAAGAATTCCGTAGTATGGAGTTAATTACGGATGTCTGCCTGTGCGCTTACACCAGCCACGGCCATTGCGGCATAATAAAGTCACCAAGTCACCAAGTCACCAAGTCACAGGTAAAGATAGATAATAAAGAGACGCTAGAGATTTTAGCAAAGATCGCGCTTACGCATGCCGAAGCAGGAGCGGACTGGGTGGCGCCCTCTGCCATGGCAAAGAGGCAGGTCTTTGCCATCAGGAAGCTGTTGGATAAAGAAGGCTACAGGCGTACTAAGATACTGGGTTATTCTGCGAAATTCGCTTCAAATTTTTACGGTCCCTTTCGCCAGGCAGCGGATTCAGCTCCGGCATTCGGAGATAGGAGCGGTTATCAGCTTGGCTTTGGCGATCCTACGGCAGCATTGAAGGAGATAGCCGAGGATATAAAGGAAGGGGCGGATGCGGTAATGGTTAAGCCTGCGCTTGGCTACCTGGATATCGTCAGGCAGGCAAAACAAAAGTTTACCTTTCCTTTGGCCGCCTATAATGTGAGCGGCGAGTATGCAATGGTTAAATATGGGGCAAAGCTGGGATTGTGGGATGAAAAGAAAACGGTATTTGAGGTACTTACCGCAATTAAGCGCTCCGGAGCGGATATAATCATCACCTATCACGCCAAGGATATTGCCAGGTGGTTAAATGAGCAAGAACAATAAGAGATTATTCAATAAAGCCAGGCACTATCTGGTAGGCGGGGTGAACAGCCCGGTGCGCGCTTTCAATTATGTCGGCGGGAACCCGCTGTTGGTCGCAAGGGGCAAGGCGGCAAAAGTTTATGATTACGACGGAAAGGAATATATTGATTATGTCCTTTCCTGGGGCAGTTTGATCCTGGGACATGCCCATCCTGAAGTCACCGCCTCTTTAAAAAAGATAATTGATTCGGGATTAAGTTTCGGGGCAACCAACGCCAAAGAAATAGAGTTGGCAGCGTTGATCTCCAGGGTCATTCCGACGGTTGAAAAGATCAGATTTGTAAATTCCGGCACTGAAGCAGTAATGGCTGCAATACGCCTTGCTCGCGGCTACACAGGCCGGGATAAAATCATTAAATTTGAACATTCTTACCACGGCTCTGCGGATTATCTTTTGGCTTCTTCGGGTTCAGGCCTGGCAACATTGAATATCCCCCAAAGCCTGGGCGTGCCCGCGGATTTCATAAAACATACGATAATCGTTCCGTATGGTGATAGCGGATATTTAAATAAGGTTTTCAAGAAAGATGGCCGTCATATCGCAGCCGTAATATTTGAACCTGCCGGAGGAAATTACGGCGTGATCCCTCCGGATACCTCCTTTCTGAAATATTTAAGGGCCGTTAGCGGGAAATACGACTCCCTCTTGATCGCCGATGAGGTGATTACGGGTTTTCGGATTCACTTTGGCAGCTTAAGCCAAAGGCTCGGCTTATCCCCTGACCTGATCTGCTTAGGCAAGATTATAGGAGGAGGATTACCCATCGGAGCCTTTGGTGGAGCGCAGGCGATTATGCGCCACTTAAGCCCGCAGGGGAAGGTTTATCAGGCCTCCACCTTTGCCGGAAATCCCGTAGTGATGCAAGCCGGATTATCCACGCTTAAGGCTTTGCAAAAACTAAAGAATGATTACCAGCGTTTGGAGAATATGACCAATGAATTAAGCACCGCCATTACAAAGGAGGCTGAATCGGCTGTAGTTCCTCTCCAGGTCAATAGGTTTGGCTCAATGTTCAGTCTGAAATTTAAAGAAAAGGCGGATTTCCGTAAATTTTATAAGGCATTGCTAAGGCAGGGAGCATATTTTGCGCCTTCGGAATACGAGGCAAGCTTTTTATCTTTCGCGCATACTGCAAGAGATATCAAGCAGACGATAAAAGCAGTAAAATTGGCATTAAGTCTCGTTGCGGAGAGACGCTGAACCAGAAAAGGGAAATATTATGGATAATATTGATTATGAGGCGCTGAAGAAACGCGGGTTTTTGCGACAAAGGCAGGAGGGATTTTTTATCCTTAGGACGCGCATGTCGCAAGGCGTATATAAAAAGGAACAGCTGGAGAAAATAAACGCTATAGCCCATAAATTTGGACGGGGTTTCGTGCATCTGACCGTGCGCCAGGGCATAGAGATTCCGTTTATCAGGCTTGAAGATATTACGCAGGTTGAGGCAGAGCTGAAGCAGGCAGGAATAGAAGTGGGCACATCAGGCGTACGCCTGCGCACCACGACGGTCTGCCCCGGAAATAACTGGTGCAAGCAGGGACTGGTGGATACTTTTGCCCTTGCCGAGCGGGTAGAAAAGGAATTAGGCATGAAGTGTGGCCTGGAATTGCCGCATAAATTCAAGATCGCCATCTCCGGATGCCCTAACGGTTGCGTGCGGCCGCAGGTCTCTGAAATCGGCATTCACGGTCAGGTTGATGTTCTCTCCGCGGATAAACGCATCGGATACGCCGTTTATCTGGGGGGTTGCGGAGGAAAGACGCCCCGAACCGGATTCAAGTTAGACGGGGTCTTTGAGGAAGATGAAGCCATATCCTTGATCGGGCGGGTGGTAGAGTTCTACAGAAAACACGCCCGGCCGAAGCAGAGGCTGGCGCTTTTAATCGAGGAAACAGGCAGGGAGCAGTTTCTTGAGGAAATCGGGGCAGCATAACCAAGGAGGTTGTCATGCCGTACATAAATTTGAGATTAGTAGGTAAACTTAATAAAAAGCAGAAAGGAAAAATAGCAAAGGAGTTCTCCGAAACGCTCCTTAGGGTAGCCGGTAAGAAAAAAGAAAGCACATATCTGGTTATTGATGAGGTGAGGCAGGAAAACTGGGCGCAGGGGGACAGGCTCCTTGGATAAAACACTTGACAAGCCCTAAAATATAATAAAAAATGCAGGTTAGGAATAGCCCGTACGTGTGCGGGAAACAAAGGAGGCGCTATGGCGCGTATATTTAGCGATATCACCAGAACCATCGGGAATACGCCCTTGGTAAAAATAAATAAATTAGCAGCTGTTTTGCCGGCGGTTATCCTGGCGAAACTGGAGTTTTTCAATCCGCTTTCCAGCGTAAAGGACAGAATCGGTGTAGCCATGATTGAGGCAGCGGAAGAAAAAGGTAAACTAAAAAAAGGCTCCGTGGTTATTGAGCCGACCAGCGGCAACACGGGAATTGCCCTTGCTTTTGTCTGCGCTGCCAAGGGATACAGGTTGATTCTTACCATGCCTGATACCATGAGCATAGAGCGCAGGCAGCTGTTGAAGATCCTGGGAGCAGAGGTAGTTTTGACCGAAGGGATAAAAGGCATGCGCGGAGCAATAGATAAGGCCGAGGAATTAAGCAAAAAGACTCCGGATAGCTTTATGCCCCAGCAGTTCAATAATCCGGCAAACGTAGAAATACATCGTCGCACGACAGCCGAAGAGATCTGGAATGATACCGACGGCAAGGTTGACATCTTTATCGCCGGCATAGGCACGGGAGGCACGATTACCGGAGTGGGGCAGGTGCTTAAGAAGCGCAAGCCGCAAATCAAGGTTATCGGAGTTGAACCCGTGGATTCTCCCGTGTTATCCGGAGGAAAGCCCGGTCCGCACAAAATCCAGGGTATAGGCGCTGGTTTTATCCCGGAGATATTGGATTTGAAGATAATTGACGAAGTTGTCAAGGTCAGGCATGAAGACGCAGGGGAGATTGCCAGGAAACTTGCGCGCCAAGAGGGGATTTTCTGCGGTATTTCCAGCGGTGCTGCCATGTGGGCGGCATTAGAGGTCGCCTCAAGACAAGAATCCAAAGATAAGACCATAGTGGTGGTTTTGCCTGACACAGGAGAAAGATACCTTTCTACCTGGCTTTTTCAGGAATACTTGGTATAATTAAGGGAGGTCATAACTTATGGAGGCAAAGCCGACATAAGTTATTTGGCCGAACTTACCCAGCCAAAGGCGGCTGATTAACACCCAACTCTATGGCGCCTTGACATAGATGATTGTCAAGTGCGCCCCTTGTGGGGCGGATGAGTTGGTGCGCATTTTCTGTGGTAACACCCAAACCTATCGGATGGTTTGGTGCGCCCTTTCTGGGCAGGGAGCGTAAAATGAAAGAAAAAATCGAGAAGGCGCTGGATATGATAAAACCTATGCTGGTAGCTGACGGAGGTAATGTGGAGCTTATAGATGTCAGCGATGACGGCGTGGTAAAACTAAAGCTTACCGGAACCTGCGGATGCTGCCCGATGAGCCAGATGACTTTAAAGATGGGAGTGGAAAGGATAATCAAGCAGGAGGTCCCGGAAGTAAAAGAGGTAATTGCGATATAATAGAGGCAGGTCGGTAGAATATGAAGACGATAAAAGAGATAAATGAAAAGATAAAGAAGGGTCAGGTGGTGGCAGTAACCGCCGAAGAGGTAATTGACCTTGTAAGGAAGAAGGGCAGCAAAAGGGCCGCCGAAGAGGTGGATGTTGTAACTACCGGAACCTTCGGGCCAATGTGTTCTTCTGGTGCGTATTTTAATATAGGTCACTCCAAACCCAGGATTAAACTGGGCGGCGGAACGGTTACGCTCAATGACGTGCCCTGTTATACCGGTTTTGCGGCCGTGGATATTTATATCGGCGCTACTGCCGTTCCCGATGACGACCCGCGCAATAAGGTCTATCCCGGAGAATTCAAGTACGGCGGGGGACACGTCATCCAGGAAATGGTTTCCGGACGCGATGTAACGCTGGAGGCCAGTGCATACGGTACGGATTGTTATCCGCGTAAAAAACTAAAAACGCTCATCAATATCAAGGACCTTAATGAAGCGGTATTATTTAATATCCGCAATTGCTATCAGAATTACAATGTAGCGGTGAACCTCTCCGATAAAATGATTTATACGTACATGGGCGTGCTCAAGCCACAGCTGGGAAACGCCAATTACTGTTCTGCCGGACAGCTTTCTCCGCTGTTAAAGGACCCATATTACAGGACAATCGGTGTAGGCAGCAGGATATTTCTGGGCGGCGGCACGGGTTATGTTGCATGGCACGGTACGCAGCATAATCCGGGGGTAAAACGCAAGGAAGACGGAGCGCCCTGCGTGCCCGCGGGGACGCTGGCAGTTATAGGAGATTTAAAGCAGATGTCTAGCCAGTGGCTGGTGGGCACAAGCATGCTTGGTTACGGGGCTACTTTAATAGTGGGCATAGGCGTCCCTATCCCGGTGTTGAATGAAGAGGTAGTCAGGTATGCTGCCTTAAGCGATGAAGAGATATACGCGCAGGTGGTAGATTACAGTCAGAATTACCCGCAATGCACCGGGAGCCCTTTAGGGGAAGTAAACTACGCCCAATTGAAATCCGGAAAGATAAAGGTCCAGGGCAAAGAAGTGCCGACGGGAAGTTTGTCCAGCTATTCCAAGGCGGTTGATATCGCCCAGGAGCTGAAGGCCTGGATAAAGAAGGGGGATTTTCTTCTTACTGAACCGGTTGCGCCCTTACCGCAGGCAGATTCGGGTTATTCTTTCCGCATGCTCAACGAAAGGCCAGCAGAGTAGAAATATGGTGCATAAAAGAATAGTATTGCATTTTCCGCATAGGCTGGTTGACCAGCCAATCGTATATAAACTGGTCAAGGAGTATGACCTTCAGTTCAATATCCTGAAGGCCTACGTTACCCCGCAGGAGGAGGGCCTAATGGTCCTTGAGCTCTCCGGAAAGAAAGAGAATTTCGACAAGGGTATCGAATATCTTGAGTCATCCGGAGTCAAAATTCAGCCTTTAAGCCAGGATGTCATACGTAATGAGGCAAAGTGCACTGACTGCGGCGTCTGCGTGCCTATCTGTCCTACCGGCGCCCTGGCAATTGACCCGCATACGCGTAAGGTCCATTTCTACGACAATAAGTGCATTGCCTGCGAGCTCTGCGTTAAAGTCTGCCCTCCGCGCGCGATGGAAGTGCGTTTCTAAATGAATAAGTTACAAAGACTAAAAGGCATCTTGAGAAAAATGCGTTCCATATTGGTGGCATATTCCGGAGGGGCGGATAGCACCTTTCTCTTATATATGGCCAGTAAGACCTTAGGTAGCCGCGTTTTGGCAGTTACGGCGGATTCTCCTACCTATCCGGCCCAGGAGCTTTCTTTTGCCAGAAAAATGGCGAAAGGCTTAGGGGTAAAACACAGGATAATCAAAACCCTTGAATTAAAAGACAGCCGTTTTATCGCTAACCCCACGGACCGCTGCTATTTCTGTAAGAGCGGGCTTTTCCGGCGCTTAAAGGGTATCGCGAAGAAAAATAGGGTGGATTTTGTTGTCGATGCAAGTAATCTTTCGGACAAGAATGATTACCGGCCGGGAGACAGGGCTAAAAAAGAAGCCGGCATAAGATCTCCTCTTCAGGAAGCCCGTTTTACCAAGGAGGATATACGCAAATATAGCAGGCTTTATGGTTTGAGCACCTGGGATAAACCAAGCCTGGCCTGTCTAGCCTCCAGGATACCTTACGGCATAAAGATATCCCCTGGCTTGCTTGCACGCATAAATAGGGGGGAGCTTTATTTAAAAAGAATAGGATTTAAGCAGGCAAGATTAAGGCATTATAACGGCACCTGCCGTTTAGAGGTATTGGAGAAGGATATTCCCAGGTTACTCAAGAAGCGGCAGCAAATAGTCGACAGGCTAAAGAAGTTGGGATATAATTATATAACCGCGGATTTGGAAGGTTACCGTACAGGCAGTATGAATGAGGTAATTAGAAGATGGACCCGTTTGTCCGCACTTAAGGGTTAATCTTAAATCGATACCAATGGAGTAGAGAGATGAAAAGAATATATTTAGATTATGCAGCTACCGCGCCTTGCGACCCGGAGGTTCTAAAGGCAATGGAGCCTTATTTCTTTGAGAACTTCGGAAACCCCTCCAGTATACATTCATTCGGGCAGGAGGCCAAAAAGGCGATTGAGGAGGCCCGCCAGGCAGTCGCTGATTTTTTGGGTGCCAAGTCCGATGAGATTATCTTTACTTCCGGGGGGACGGAGTCGAATAATACGGTTATTAAGGGGGTAGCCTACGCCCTGGAGAAGAAGGGCAATCATATCATTACTACCGCCATCGAGCATCACGCCGTAGGCGAGCCGGCAAAATTCTTGCAGGAAAGGGGCTTTAAGGTTACTTATGTACCGGTGGACAAATACGGCATAGTCTCTTGCGCAGATATAGAAAAGGCGATTACCGACAAGACCATACTCATCTCTGTTATGCATGCCAATAACGAGATAGGCACCATACAGCCGATTGCGGAAATCTCGAAGATTGCCAAGGCAAAAGGAATTTATTTCCATACCGATGCAGTGCAGACAGTAGGGCATATCCCCGTAAATGTGAATGAACTGGGAGTGGATTTCCTCTCTCTTTCCGGACATAAGTTTTACGGTCCGAAGGGAGTGGGGGCTTTATATGTTAGAAAGGGGTGCCGCTTTGAGCCATTCCTGCACGGAGGGGATCAGGAAAAAGGCAGGCGCGCCAGTACGCATAACACTGCGGGAATAGTAGGATTGGCAGGCGCCCTGAAATTATGTGCAAAGACAATGGACGAAGAGGCCAGGTTTCAAAGTAGCCTGCGCGACCGCATCATCAAGGATATCCAAAAGAGGATCCCGGAGGTATATTTAAACGGTCATCCCGCAAAAAGGCTCCCCAATAACGTAAATTTCTCCATTAAATATATAGAAGGTGAATCAATGCTGCTTAGCCTGGATATGATGGGCATAGCCGCTTCTACAGGCTCTGCCTGTACCTCTACTTCCCTGGAGCCGTCGCACGTGCTTCTGGCGATAGGCCTGCCGCATGAAATAGCGCATGGCTCCTTGCGCATCACCTTAGGCAGATGGAGTACCGAAGAGGAAGTTGACTATTTTCTGGAACAATTGCCCAAGGTTGTCTCAAAACTGCGCCAGATGTCTCCTCTCTATGAGAAGAAACAATAATCCGCAATGCAGGAAAAAATAATAGAGTTTCTTAAAAAAAAGGAAGGCTACGTATCCGGAGACCATCTTAGCCAGCGAATGGGCATGAGCCGTCAGGCGCTCTGGAAGCATATCCAGCAATTAAGGGACTCCGGCTACGAAATCATGGCTGTGCCGCATTTAGGTTACCACTTGGCCTCTGTGCCGGACAGGCTTTTTCCTTTTGAGGTAACGTATAACCTGAAGACTGATTTTATAGGCAGGAGCATCCATTATTTCGATACGGTAGGCTCTACCATGGATATCGGTTTACAACTGGGCTTTAAGTCCGCTGCCGAAGGCACGCTTGTCTTAGCTGAAGCCCAGACGAAAGGCAAAGGCAGATTGGGCAGGCAGTGGTTTTCCCCCAGATACAAAGGGATATATTTTTCCCTGCTCTTGAGGCCGAAGATAGCGCCTGGCTCCAGCCCCATGCTGACGCTGATGGCGGCAGTAAGTATCTGCGAGGCCGTAAAAGAGGCAACCGGGTTGTCCAGCCAGATAAAATGGCCCAACGATATCCTGCTGAATAATAAAAAACTGGGGGGGATACTCACGGAGCTCAATGCCGAACTGGATATCGCCCGTTTTCTGGTTATCGGAGCAGGGCTGAATGTCAATAACGACAAGAAAACGCTGCTTCCCGGCGCCACCTCCCTTAAGGAACACGCAGGGGAAACAATAAATCGGGTAAACCTCCTCCAGGAGATACTCTCGCATATCGAGGATAATTACCTTCTTTTCCAGAAAAAAGGCGCTGGCGCCATTGCCGATAAATGGCGTGACTATAATGTCACTTTGGGCAGGAGGGTGCGGGTTTCTTTGCCGGGCGAGCACATTGAGGGAGAGGCCCTTGATATAGACGAGGACGGAGGCCTGGTTTTAAGGACTGACGCGGGTATATTAAAGAAATTGACCTCCGGAGACGTAGTGCACTGCAGATAGGAACGGTAAACCAATATAATATATTCAGTTGACAATATAACTGCTTAGTTTATAATATGTCCCGTGCTTAAGACAAGGTGCGGGATTTTCTTTATACTTTCAGGTTTTTTCCTTTACACTGCCTCTGCCCTGGCTTCTGAAACTGAGCCTGCCTCGGAGTTAGAGCAGATAATAATTTCTAAGAAAAGTGCAGGCGTAAGCGGCTATGCGGACATTAAGGCAGAAGATATCTATGGCCGGCAGTTGTTTTCCAATCTATCCGCAGGCGGAGTTGATCCGCAGTCAAGAAACCCCATTGCGGACATACAGACGGACTTTTCCATAAAAGGCTCTTCCTTCCAGCAGGTGCTCCTGCTTTTAAACGGCAGGAAGATAAATGATCCCCAGACCGGACACTTAAGTTGCGATATCCCCATAACGAAAGCGGATATCTCCGATATTGCCCTGATTTCCAGTGCAGATGCCATATCCGCGGGGCCTGACGCTATAGGCGGCTCGATAGATTTCAGGACGCAAAGGCCGATAGGAGATAAAGCCCTGCTTGAGGCTGCATACGGCAGTTTCAGCACCAAATCCGGCATATTCAGCATAACGCAAAAGAAGAAACAGCTGGCAGCAAGGTTTTCCCTGGAAAGGGTAGAATCTGACGGCTGGCAGGATGACACGGATTTTAAGAAACTGACCGCAAGCCTGTTTTCTTCTTTGGACTTAGCGGCGGCAGATATAGATTACAGCTTTGGTTATCAGGAAAAGGAGTACGGCGCCTTTGATTTCTATACCCCGGGCCTGGGTTATCCTTCCAAGGAATGGACAAAAACCTTTCTTTCCACCCTAACCGCGGATATTCAAGGCGATAGTTTTAATCTAAAGCCGCAAATGCTCTGGCGCAGGCACTACGACAAATTTATGCTTGATAAGACCGGAGTACGCACCAGCTACCTTAATCACAGCCGCACTGACATCTTGAGCCCGGCAATAAACTTGGAAAAATACCTTGAGCCATTAGGCACTGTTAACCTCGGCCAGGAGTATGCGCAGGAGAAAATAAATTCTACCTATTCGGGTAAACATACCCGTAATCGACTAAGCACATCCTTGGAGCAAAAGAAAACAATAGGCCCCCTTTCTTTGAATATCACCGCGAGATTTGACCACTATGATACCTTTTCCGAACAGGGCTCAGGCGGGATAGGATTGGGTTACGGCTTATCAGAGCACGATAAGCTGCATTTTTCTTTTGCCAGGAACGTGCGCATACCTTCTTTTACCGAGCTCTACTATAGCGACATCACCACTGTTTCTAATGAGAACCTGTCTCCGGAAAAGGCCTTTATCTACGAGCTTGGCTACGAACATGATAAACAGAATTATAAGCTTGATTTCGGATTGTTTGTACGTCAGGAGCAAGATTTAATCGAATGGGTAAAACGCACCCCTTCGGATGCAACATGGCAGGCCCAGAATATCAGGGATGCCCAGATCCAGGGAGCGTCCCTGCGCTGGAGACTGGAGTTGAATAGAGATTTTGGTGCGGTCTTTAATTACGTATATACGGATAGAAGGCTTAAAAAAGATAGCTATTCCTATAAATACGGCCAGAATTACACGCGGCATCTTTTCAGTTCTTCATTGGATTATTCCTGCAAGATAGGCAGGCAGTCTTTGGTGTTTAACTACAAGAAGAAACCCAATCGCGACGGCTGGCTGACCGTGGATGCGCACCTGAATTATAATATTGCTTCGCATTACAGGGCATTTGTGAATGCATACGATATCTTTAACAGCGCGTATCAGGAGATCGCCGGCGTGCCTTCCCCCCCCAGGTCTGTCGAATTCGGGGTAGCTATTGACTGGTAAAAAGATTAGGTTATAATACTATAATCATTTTCACAACCTAACGACGGGAGCGCAAATCATGTTCATCCACACGGTTTTATTTGAGATTAAACCCGGCCAGGTAAAGGATTACCGTAAAGACAGCAAGATGTGGGCCGGCTATGCCAAGAAGGCAAAGGGTTTTGTGGCCTATTTTACCATGAAGCGCTTAGGCTATAAGAATCAGTATGCCTCGGTTTATGAGTGGGAGAATAAGAAAGACCACGACCGTTTTATGGGAAAGATGCACGAGTGGCTGGTTTTGCGCTCAAAGGCCAGGGTCAAGGTCCTGGGGTACTATCAGCTTAAAACGATAGATAAGTTAAGGCATAAACACATATAAGTCACGAAGAGTTTATGCAAGAAAGGATTCTAAAAAATGGATAACCCTAAGACAAAATCCATTCGCGGGATTGAAGAAAAGATGCGGGCTGTGGATGAGAATTCCGTCAGATACAGGGTGCTGGATGGCGCGAAAAACTTTAAAACATCATGGGTACAGTTGGGGCAGGCTTTATATACGGTATGGAAGGACAAATTATTCAAAGAATGGGGATACGGTAATTTCGACATTTATACGTCAAAGGAGATCGGTATCCGTAAGCATACGGCGATGAAGCTTCTGAGGTCCTATTATTTCCTGGAGAAAGAAGAGCCTGCTTACCTGCACAGGGAATATGTTTTGTCTGCCGAGGCCTCCTGTGTCCCGGGACTTGATTCGGTGGATGTGCTTAGATTAGCCAAAAATAAGAAAGAGCTGGGTCAGGAGGATTACGACCAGCTCAAGAACGAGGTCTTCCGGAAGGGCAGGGATGCCGGTATGCTCAAGAAGGACCTCACCAGCCTCATCCGGCAGAGGGAAGAGCTTGACCCGCAGGAGGCCTGGAAAAGAAAAAAGATAGCCAGCGTCAAAAGGGCAATCTCGCTTCTTAAATCCCTCAAGAAAGAAATTGAACTCTCAAGGATGCTTCCTTCCTCTTTTATAGGGGAAATAGAGGAATTAGTCACTAAACTGGAAACGGAAATCTCCTGAAAACAGAGCCATGAAAGCTAAACTGGCAGTTGTGGCAATGAGCGGAGGGGTTGATTCTTCGGTAGCCGCAGCCCTGCTTCTCGAACAGGGTTATAAGGTCGTTGGCCTGACTATGTGTTTTAACCTTCCGGAGGCTACCAGAAGGCCGAATTGCTGCGGAAGGCAGGGCATAGAAGACGCTGCCACTGTCAGCCGCAAGCTGGGGATAAGGCATTATACCCTGAATATGCAAAGAGAACTGGAGGAGAATGTAATCAAGGATTTCTGCCGGGAGTATCTTTCCGGACGTACCCCAAATCCTTGCGTAAGATGCAACCAGTTCATCAAGTTTGATGCGTTGTTAAATAAGGCCATTTCATTGGGAGCGGATTTTCTGGCTACCGGACATTATGCGCGTATACTAAAGACCGAATCAGGATATGAGTTAAGGAAGGCCAGGGACAGAAAGAAAGACCAGTCTTATTTTCTATACAGGCTCACGCAGACCAGGCTAAGGCGCATCCTTTTTCCGTTAGGGAATTATACCAAAGAACAGGTCAGGGGTATTGCCAGCGATTTGAAACTTCCGGTTGCCCATAAACCCGGCAGTCAGGAGATATGCTTCTTGCCGGATATGGATTATCGCATTTTCCTGGAACGCAGGTTAGGTAAAGGCCTGAGGAAGGGCCTTGTGTTGGATGAGAGAGGTAAAGTAGTAGGCCGGCATAGAGGAGTGGCATTTTATACTATCGGACAGAGAGAGGGCCTGGGTATTGCCCTTGGGTATCCCGCATATATCACGGATATAGACGCCAAAAATAATACCATCCGGCTTGGCCCCAGGAAAGAGGCCTGCGCGAGCAGTTTTTCGGTAAGTGACCTGCATTTTATTTGTAAGAAAAGCCAAAAGAAGTTTGCGGCTTGCGTCAAGATAAGGTATAATCATCGGGAAGAAGCAGCAAGGATAGAGCTTAAAGGTTCTACGGTAGCACTTGTGACCTTCAGGAAGCCGCAGTTTGCTGTAACGCCCGGCCAATCCGCGGTTTTCTACAATCAGGATAATTGTCTAGGCGGAGGGATAATCCAAGGAGTCTTACGCTGATGCTTAAAAAAAGTCTAAACGAGATAGAGCCAAAGATATTAGAGCTGAAGAAAAAACGCAAGGCCGTAATCCTGGCGCACAATTACCAGCTTCCGGAAGTGCAGGATGTGGCTGATTTCCGGGGGGATTCATTGGAGTTAAGCCGTATTGCCGCAAAGACAGATGCCCAGATAATCGTTTTCTGCGGGGTGCATTTTATGGCCGAGACCGCTTCCATACTGAGCCCCGATAAAAAGGTCATTGTCCCGGATATCCAGGCAGGCTGTCCCATGGCCAATATGATAAAGCCATCCGATATAATCAGGTTAAGGAAAGAGCACCCCAGGGCAGCAGTTGTCGGCTATGTCAATACATCCGCAGAGGTAAAGGCCGAGCTGGATTATTGTTGTACTTCGACAAACGCCGTGGCAGTAGTTGAGGCGCTTAAGGATAAAGAAGAAATTATCTTTGTGCCGGATAAATACCTTGCGGATTTTGTCTCCAAAAGGACAGGCAGAAAATTAATCTCCTGGAACGGGTTCTGCCCTACCCACGTAAAAATACTGCCCGAAGACATCAAAAGAGAAAAGAGGTTTCATCCGAAAGCCAAGGTAGTAGTGCATCCCGAATGCCTGCCTGCGGTAGTTGAACTGGCAGACGCGGCGCTTTCCACCAGCCAAATGAGCAAGTTCGCCGCTTCCACAGATGCCAGGGAGATTATCGTGGGGACAGAGGTAGGTATAATCTATCGGCTCAAGAAAGACAACCCCAGCAAGGAGTTTTATCCTGCCTCTGAAGCCGCGGTCTGCCCGAACATGAAGCGCACCACCCAGGAAAAAATCCTCTGGGCGCTGGAGGAACTCAGGCATGAAGTAAAAGTCTCCGAGGATATCCGCAGGCGTGCCAGGAAATCAATAGACAGGATGCTCGAAATCATTTAAAAATGAACCCCGCACCTTCTAAACATCAAGCGGTTCCGAGGGGACAGGGTTTTAAGACATTCGGGCAGAAAGAAGGTGCGGGGTGAACATACCGTTTGTCCATGAGGATGATTGGCTTCTTATCGCGGATAAGCCGGCAGGGCTACTGACTATTCCCACCCCCAGAAAAGAAACCCGTACTCTAACCAGTATATTAAATGAAGAGTTAAAACAGAAAGGCGCACCTTACAGGCTTTACCCCTGTCATCGCCTGGATAGGGAAACCTCCGGCCTTATCATTTACGCAAAAGGCAAATCCGTCCAGAAAAGGATGATGGATGAATTCAAGTCCAGGAGGATAAAAAAGACATACATTGCCCTGGTACAAGGCCATATGCAAAAAAGCAGAGGGACTATTAATATCCCGGTTGACGGCCGGGCCGCCCTTACTCAATACAGCGTCATGCGGCAGGCAAAAGACTTCGATGTCGTAGAGGCTGCGCCCCTGACCGGGCGTAAGAACCAGATAAGGATACACTTTAAGAGCCTAGGGCATCCTTTGGTCGGAGAAACGAGATTTGCCTTCAGGAGGGATTATAAATTAAGGGCAAAAAGGGTCCTGCTCCATGCGAAATCCCTGGAATTTACGCACCCCTTCACGAAAAAGGTGATAAGACTTGATTGCGGCTTAGGCAGGGACCTGGAAGAATTTATAGCCCGGCAGGATAAATTAATATGAAGATATCGTTTAAGGAGTGGACAGCCTTTGTTTTGGCGGCGCTTATATTATTTGCGGTCTGGTACAGGCTTGAATACCCGCATTTTAAGTTCATAGAACTTCCCGTCACCAAGAAAGAGGCGCTTGCCGCCGCAGAGGCCTACCTTAAAGAAAAGGGGGTTGACACACGAAAATATTCAAAGGCAGTCGTCTTTGAGAGTGATGATTGGCCGGACAGATACCTTCAGAAAACGATAGGAGCCAGCGCAGAAGAAGATTTTATCAAAAGCCACGATTACGATCTGTTCTATTGGCGTATTCGTTTCTTCAGACAATTTCAGAAGGAAGAGTATACGCTGGATATCAGCTGCAAAAGCAAGGATGTAATAGCCTTTGACCATTCCATAGAAGACATAGAGCCGCGTCCGGAGTTCGGGAAGGAAGAGGCGAAGAAACAGGCGGAGGCTTTTTTAGCGAAAACCTGTGGATTGAATTTAGGGGAATTCGATTTTCATGAGGAACAGGTAAAGCGTTATGAAAAAAGGGTAGATTACTATTTTTCCTGGGAGAAAAAAGGGGTTTACATACCCTGGAAGGAGCATGAGGGGAGCGCCAAGCTCTTGACAGGGGTAACCGTTTCCGGTTTTGAGGTAAGGGATTTTTATAAGAGCAATCTGGATATCCCGGAGAAATTCCGGCGCTATGTTGAAAATCAATTCTCCATCGGGGAATATCTGTATAGTTTTTATTTTATAATCTTTACCGTCATGTTAACCCTGGCTATTTCGGTACTCCTTAAGCTGAGGCATAACCTGTCGGTGCGCATATCTAAAAGGTGGTTCTTTTGTCTGGGCGGGATATTCTTCTTAGCCAATATCTTATATATTTTGAACCAGTTCCAACAGCTATTGGCAGTTTATCCTACCAGCGCAAGCCTGAATTCCTTTATAAGCGTCTATCTGATAAAATCCTTAATCAATTTCGCTTTTCTGGCCGCGAGCTTAGTCATATGCGGCCTTGCCGGAGAGATAATCTGCACTCAGGTCTTTGAGAAAAGCAAGCATATTTCCCTCCTGCATTACATCAAATCGAATTTTTACAATCGAAGCGTTGCCAGGTCTATATTGCTGGGGTATCTTCTTTTCCTCATATTTTTAGGGTTACAGGCAGGCATATTGTATCTAGGGGAGAGGTATTGCGGCGTATGGAAGGAGTGGATAAGGCTGACAGAATTGTCTACCGCGTACCTGCCCGTATTGACTGCCTTGATTATCGGTTTAACCGCGAGTATGCGCGAGGAGATAACCTTCAGGCTTTTCGGCATAGGTTTTTTCAGCAAACAGCTGAAAAATACGGTCTTAGCCGTGATCCTGACTTCTTTTATATGGGGCCTGGGGCATTCCGCATACGCGGTATTTCCCGTGTGGTTCAGGGTCATGGAGGTAGGGCTTTTGGGCCTATTGTTCGGGTTCATATTCATTAAATACGGGATTATTGCGGCGATAGTGGCGCATTATTTATTCGATGTATTCTGGGGTGTTTCCCCCTACATCCTGGGTCGTGCCTCTTCCGGTTTATTAGTAAATTCCCTTTTGATATTGGTGGCGCCCCTTATCTTTGCCGTAGCTATCTACCTGATTAATAAAAAAGAGAAGGAAAAAGAAATAGCCCTTATGCTGAATAAAAATGAAGAGTATAACCTGACTATTCTGATAGACCATATATTAAAAAAGAAATCGCAGGGCGCAAGCGAAGAGCATATAAGAAAAGAATTAATCTCTCACGACTGGGACACGTATCTGGTAGATCTGGCGTTAAAAAGGGCGGTTAAGGGATGGTCTTGAAATATATATTATTGGGGGTAATCCAGGGTTTAACGGAATTTCTTCCTGTCAGTAGTTCGGCGCACCTAGTGATCCTGCAAAGGTTGTTTTGCATTGAAGGCAATGAGATAGCCATTACGCTGGTATTGCATTTGGGGACAACCCTATCTTTGCTTGTCTTCTTCGGGAGGGATATCCTGAATGCATTGCGTAATGCAAGGTCCATGCTCTTAATCCTGATAGTTACTTTGATTACCGGGGCGATAGGCCTTTCGGGAAAGGATTTCTTTGAATCGCTGTTTTCTTCGGTCAAAACAGTATCCCTTGCGCTTATGATTACAGGCGCCATACTTTTATATACCAGGAGGCTCACGCAGGCAGCGAATAGAAACAACGTTTCCCTTAAAGACTCGTTTATATTGGGGATCAGCCAGGGCCTGGCCATTATACCCGGGATCTCCCGTTCAGGCATTACTATCTCCACGCTACTTGCCCGCAGGATAAGCCCCGAAGAGAGCTTCAGGTTTTCCTTTCTTGCCGCAATACCGGCAATAGCCGGAGCCTCGTTGTTAGAAATAAGGAAGATAGATTTTGCCTTGGAAGCCGATTTTCTGGGGCTCGGTTCAGGGTTTATTGTCAGTTTTTTGACTGGACTTCTCAGCCTGTGGATATTAAAATTAATCTTGCGTAAAGAAAGGCTTTATTATTTCGGGTATTACTGTATTTTAATAGGGATACTTTCATTCCTGTTCATAAAATGAGCATAATCGTCTTAGGAACGGTAGCGCTGGACACGGTTAAAACCCCCTTTGGCAGAAGAAGGCATATGCTCGGCGGCTCGGCCGTGCATTTTTCCCTTGCCGCCAGGCTGTTTACCAGGGTTAACCTGGTTGCTATCATCGGCTCTGACTTCCCGGAAAGGCACATAGATTTCCTGCGCAGTAAAGGCATAATACTGACTTCACTGACCAGGGAGACGGGAAAGACCTTTAAATGGGAAGGCCAATATCAGGGCGACCTTAATGCCGCATTGACCCTGAATACGGAATTAGGGGTACTTTCTGCCTTTCAGCCGGTGATCTCCGAAGAGGAGAGAAGGATAAAGAATATCTTCCTGGCCAATGTTGACCCGGATATACAGCGTCATTTACTTGGCCGTATGATTTCTCCGCAGCTGGTGGGATTGGACAGTATGAACTACTGGATCCATCATAAACGCGCCTCCCTTAAGCGGCTGCTTAAGAAAGTTGATATCTATGTTGCCAACGAACAGGAGGCTCGCGATTTGTCCGGGGAATCAAACCTCATCCAGGCAGCCCGTTACCTGTCTTCATGCGGCCCGAAAATGATCCTTATCAAGAAAGGCGAGCACGGAGTGATATTCTACGAGCGGAGATTTACCTTTTGTCTGCCTGCGTATCCGACAGCCCGCGTAATTGACCCTACCGGCGCAGGGGATACCTTTGCCGGAGGATTCATGGGTTATCTAAGCAAGGCAAACAGGGTTGATTCCTCCAGCATAAAAAAGGCGATTGCTTACGGCACGGTCATCGCTTCTTTCAATGTCGAGGGTTTCGGGGTGGAAAGGACAGCCGCCCTCAAGATGGGGCAGGTTAACAATAGACTTTCGGAATTCAAAGGTTACACTTTATTCTAAAAGGGGTTTTGCCGGACAAAATTAAAGGAGAATCAGATGGCGACGTTCGAAGAGGGAATCCTTAACGATTACAAAGAGGCGATGAAGGCAAAGGACACATTGAAGAGTTCGGTGTTGAGCTTTTTGCGGGCGGAATTGATGAATGTCGCCCTGGCCAAGAAAAAAAGTTCGCTTGACGATAACGAGTGTCTGGCAGTAGTGCGCAAACAGATAAAACAAAGGCAGGATTCCATTGAACAGTTTTCAAAAGGCAACAGGCCCGAATTGGCAGAGAAGGAGACAAAAGAACTGGCCATACTCAAGTCCTACCTACCCCAAGAACTTTCCGCAGAGGAGTTGAGCCGGATTATTGAGGAGGCAATAACCTCTACCGGAGCCCAGGGTATCAAAGATATGGGCAAGGTCATGAAAGAGATTACGGCGAAAGCCTCCGGACGCGCGGACGGAAAGCTTATCAGCGATACGGTCAGGCAAAGGCTGCAAAAGGCCTAGGCGTCGGCAATGCCAAGGTTAGCCACAAACTTAGCCCTCCTTTTAATATCCGTTCTATTGGCTATTGCCGGTCTAGAGGTTTTCTTACGTTTATTTCCGAACCAACCCGGCTAAGAAGCAGTATCGGGAACCATTAATCACCTTCCTCCGATATATCCATACGGTTGTTTTTAAAGCTAGTTTTGTTATAGACAAGTAACTTTAAATATGTTATCGTAGTCTATAAATCATCACATAGAATCCTGCCCCACTTGCAACCGTAGAGAATGTTCGAGACATACTTTATAGAATTCGCGCGATTTGAACATTTACTGCAAAAACTTTCCAAGAGATATAATTTATTCCTGCCAAAGATAAAAGAGTATCCCGATAAAAAGGCCGATTATGTTTACCAGACCTATTCCGATGCCGCGCCTTTTGTGTTTGCTCCCTACCGCACCATAGAACCGCTCAAGTCATTTTTTACCTTCCCTAAGGAAAAGGTTTGTTCTTATTTTTCGCCTGAAGAATTCAATCCCGGCAGAAATAATATACTGACCGGGGTAAAAAATTGCGATATAGTCGGACACAAAATCCAGGATTTTGTTTTCTTGGAGGGTGTAGAGATAGACCAGCCCTATCGCCTGAGAAGGGAAAACACCTTCTTTATCAGCGGGGATTGCACGGATTTCAAGGAGGTATGCCATTGCCTGGCCTGGGATATAATGCCTTATTCGGAAACCGGTTTTGACTTAAACCTTTCCATAATGGGAGAAGGTTACCTGGTGGATGTAGGTTCGCGTAAAGGCGAAGAGCTGCTTCTGGAGCATAAGGATTTCTTCAGCCTTGCCAGAGATACCCAGATCTCCGGCCGCAAGGTCAAGAGAGAAAAGCTTATCAACAGATTAAGGCGGCACCTTTTGAGCCAGGACCTGGTCTCCAGAAAAGAGGTGATGGAGGGTTTGGTAAAACAGGGTTACCAGCTGGACACCTGGCAGAAGTTCATGCTTACCTGCGTTGAATGCGGAGGCTGCAATCTCATTTGCGATACCTGCCACTGTTTTCTGCTTAGCGACGTAAAAGAAAAGAATACCAATGGTTCGACTTCTCTCGCCATTGGTACTGAGCGTAGTCGAAGTGCCAATTCCAAGCTGCGGCTTTGGGATGCCTGTCTCTATGCCAATTATGCGCGGGTGGCCGGCGGGGCCAACCCCCTAAAAACCAGGGCCCAGAGGCTGCGCAATAGGTTTATGAAGAAGTTCGATTTTTTTGTGGACAATCTGGGGATGCCTGCCTGCTGCGGTTGCGGCAGGTGTATCGAGGTCTGTCCCGGGAAAATAGATATCCGGGAAGTGCTTAAGGATTTAGCCAAGAAGATCAAGGCCAAGGGATGAAGAATATTTATCAGCCTTTTGAAGCAGTGGTTGAGGATATCATTACCGAAACCGCGACAATAAAAACCTTTGTTTTTAGGCCCAAACAGACATTTGAATTCAGAACCGGACAGTTCGTAGAGCTTACCTTTCCGGGAATAGGGGAGGCGCCTTTTACCCCTTCTTCGGACCCTAATATAAAGGAAAGTTTCGATATAACTATCATGAACGCCGGCAGGGTTACTTCACTCCTGCACCGCATACCCCTGAAGACATCTGTGGGCATACGCGGGCCTTACGGCAAAGGCTATCCCCTGGATAAATTCAAGGGCAAGGACATACTTATCGTAGGCGGAGGGGTGGGGTTAGCTCCCTTGCGTTCTCTTTTGTTCAGCCTTTTCGCGAATATCGATAAATACAACAAGATCATATTGCGTTATGGGGCGCGTAGCCCGGCGGATATCGTTTATAAAGGATTATTGCCGCAGTGGTCAAAGAAGGATAAGGTGGATGTCGTGACTACTGTTGACGTGGGTGACAGCTCTTGGAAGGGCAACGTGGGGCTGGTCACCACCATACTAAAGGAGCCCTCCTGGGACCTGAAGAATACGGTTGCCATTGTCTGCGGTCCGCCGGTAATGATGAAGTTCGCCACCCTGAAACTGCTCGATCTGGGGTTTAAGGAAGACGCCATATATCTGTCCATGGAAAAAAACATGTCCTGCGGACTGGGAAAATGCGGACACTGCCGTATCGGCAAATACTATATTTGCCGTGACGGACCGGTATTTACTTACGGGCAATTAAAGGATATACGCGATATCTGGGATTAAATGAAGCGCCTATTTCTTGATTTAGAGGTATGCAATAAATGCGAAGAATGCCGGGTATGCTGCGGCTATTTTTATCACCCGCAGAATAACGGCATCGCTTCTTTAAGGGAGTTCGCCACATTCGCCACCATTTGTCGTCATTGCGATGACGCACCGTGTGTCAATTCGTGCTATCATCAGGCGCTGGAGCGCCAGCCTGACGGACATCTCAAACGCCATAAGATGCGTTGCACAAGCTGCAAATCCTGTTCCATCGCCTGCCCCTTTGGGGTGATTTTTACCGACTTTATACCTTATTTCGATTCTAAGTGCGATTTCTGCCTGGGGCATTCTTCCAGATTGCCGAAGTGCGTGACAAGCTGCCCTGAGAAGGCGCTGCAGGTTACGGAAATAGAGGAAGATATGGAAAAAAATATTTATTTTGTGGGAGAATATCTTGCGGTGCACACGCCAAAGTGGTCGCGGGAGGATATCCAGCCGCCGAAGAAGAAAGCGGGCCCATGCTGAAAGTATTTTTTCAATACCTGATATTTCCGGGTCTTCTTTTTAGCGCCTGCGCAGGATTGATCGCCGGCTGGGCCGACAGGAAGCTTACCGCCAGACTGCAATGGCGCAGGGGGCCTGTGTGGTATCAGAATTTCACGGACATAATAAAGCTGCTGGGTAAAGAAACGGTTCTGCCTGAAGGGGCCGGCAGCGTGTTTTTGCTTGCTCCTTTTGCAGGATTAATCAGCGCGGGCGTCATCGCCACGATACTGGGGAATAGCATAATAAACAGCCAGCAGAGTTTTCTCGGAGATATTATCGTGGTTTTGTATCTTATGGTCATACCGGCACTCTCCTCTATTATCGGGGCATCGGCCTCGCGTAACCCCCTGGCTTCGGTGGGGGCCTCGCGCGAAATGAAGCTGGTATTGGCTTACGAGCTGCCCTTTATCCTGTCCGTCATTGCCGTGATTATCAAATGCGCCGGGACAATCCAGTTCAGCTCCATAACCAACCACCAGATTATTTTCGGTTCCCATATTGCTTCTCTATCGGGTGCGCTGGCATTCTGCGTGTGTCTGCTTTGCGTCCAGGCAAAATTGGCCATGGCCCCCTTTGATATTGCCGAGGCAGACCAGGAGTTAATGTCCGGGGTACTTATTGAATATTCCGGCTTGCCCCTGGCAGTATTTAAGTTAAACAAGGCCCTGCTCCTTTACGTGCTGCCTTTATTCCTGATAATTATATTCTGGGCAGGTAATTTGAGGATACCTATATTAGCCGCCAAGTACCTGGCGATATTGATGCTGGTTATCCTGATAAAAAACACCAATCCCAGGTTACGCATAGACCAGGCGCTTAAATTTTTCTGGGGTCCGGTTACCCTGCTGGCTATAGCGGCAGTTATGCTGGCGCTGGCAGGTTTATAAACGTTTAAGAGATGAATCTTGAAACCAAGGCGTTATTGAAGTCAATCTGGGTTTTCCACGTGAGCGCAGGCTCGTGTAATAACTGCGACATTGAGATACTGGATTGCCTCACGCCCCGGTTTGACGTGGAAAGGTTTGGTATACAACTGGTCGGTTCAGTCAGGCACGCGGATGCCCTTTTGATTACAGGGGCGATGAATCGAAAAGCGGCGGTGCGTATGAAGAAGATATACGAGCAGGCGCCCAAGCCCTGTCTGGTAGTTGCCTGCGGCATATGCGCGCTTTCCCAGCACATGTTCAGGGACAGCTATAATGTCAGGGAGACCCTGGACAAGATACTGCCGGTGGACGTTTACATACCGGGATGCCCTCCTAAACCGGAGGCGATCATCTCCGGAATAGTAAAATTGGTAAATAAGATAAGGAGCCAAGACGGCAATGCAGCTAAAAGATAAAATTAACGAGAGGTTGGGCGCCAAGATCCTCTCCTGGCAGCAGCCGGCGCTCAAGCGCCACTATCTTTCAATAAAGAAAGAAGATATCTGCGAGGTAGCCAGGGTTTTCTTCAAAGAGATGGGCTTGCGTTTTTGCACGGCCTCCGGGATTGATACCCCTTCGGCCTTCGAAATACTATACCATTTCAGTTTTGACCAGACAGGAGAGATATATTCACTGCGGGTTACAATCGAAAACAAGAAGAACCCCGAGATAGACTCCATCGCCAATATATTCAAAGGAGCCGAGTGGATTGAGCGTGAGATGTGGGAGATGTTCGGCTTAAACTTCAAAAACCACCCCAATTTAAAGAGGTTGTTGCTCGCGGAGGATTGGCCGGAGCATAACTATCCCTTGAGGAGAGAGTAAAAAATGAGCCACAGGGTAATCGTCCCTATCGGTCCGTACCACCCCTTACAGGAAGAGCCGGAATTCTTTCAGCTCTACGTGGAAGGGGAAAGGGTGGTGGATATAGACATTATTATCGGATACAACCACCGGGGCATAGAGAAGCTTTCCGAGGCAAAGCATTTCGACCAGGTAGCCTTCCTGGTGGAGCGTATCTGCGGCATCTGTTCCTCAAGCCATCCTTATGCATATGTCCTGGCCGTAGAGGATATTCTGGGTGGGGAATCCGAAGTCGTGCCGGAAAGGGCCATATACATACGTACTATCGTTGATGAGCTCCAGAGGATTCACAGCCACCTGCTCTGGCTGGGCCTGGCAGGGCACTTTATCGGCTACAATACCGTCTGGATGTGGGCCTGGAAATACCGCGAGCCGGTGCTGGATATGTTCGAGATGATTACCGGAAACCGCAATAATTACGGGATGATGAAAATAGGGGGTGTGCGCCGCGACATAAAAGAAGAGGATATACCTCCTTTGAAGAAGACGCTGGATGAGCTCATTCCCGCGGTGGATATGTTTAAGGGCGCGGTAATGGACGACCCCGTAATAAAGATGAGGCTTAAAGGGGTGGGGATTTTGAGCGAGAAAGAAGCCGTTGACTGGTGCGTGATAGGCCCCACTGCCAGGGCTTCCGGACTGAACATTGACGTACGCAGGGATGACCCCTACGGTGCGTACGAACATCTGGACTGGAGCGTGATTGTGGAGAAGGATGGAGATATCTTCGCCAAGACCGTAGTCAGGATACTGGAATTGTACGAATCAATACGTATTATCAGACAATGCTTAGACAAGATGCCCAAAGGTCCGATAGACGCCGACATAAAGGATATACCGGCAGGCGAAGGGATAGGCAGGGTTGAGGCCCCCAGAGGGGAATGTTTCCATTATATAAGAAGCGACGGGACCAACCGGCCGGTAAGGCACAAGGTGCGCGCTCCCAGTTACATGAATGTAGCCTCAAATAAGACTGCCTGCGTTGGGGGCAGTATCTCTGATGCGACTATAACCTTGGCTGCAGTGGATCCCTGTTACTGCTGTACCGAAAGAGTGGCGGTATTAAGAAAGCCGGATGGCCACAAGATAATGAACGGTTGGGACCTTATAAAGTTGTCACAGGATAAGACCCGTAAATTACAGGAGGAGCTGTATGGAAGACCTCAATAGCTTAAAGGCAAAAATAGGCTTTATGGCACAGACGGCTCTTTCGATGTGGAAATTGACCTTCCAGACGTTCATGGAGCATGACACGAATATTTTATCCGCGGCACTAGATGAGGAGGCCAAGCTCAACGACCTTGAAAAGGAGTTGACCGGCGGCCTGGTGGAATTAAGCAGGGAGCCGCATATAACTAAGCAACATACGGCTATAATCGCCATTTATTCAGACGTGGTGGCGGACCTGGAGATGATCGGTGATTATGCCAAGGATATCCTTGAGAGAGTAGAGATCAAAATCCAGGAAAAACTGCTTTTTAGCGACGAAGCGGTGTGCGAATACAGCGACCTGTATCGCCGCACAGAGGAGGCGCTGGAGGAAGTGGTCATGGCCCTGGAGAAGGACAACTTCAGCCTGGTAAGAGAGGTGCTTAAAAACCAGGAGCATATTGACGGCCTGGTAGACGAATACCGCAAAAGGCATAACCAGAGGCTGATAAAAGGCATATGTTCTCCTCTGGCATGCAATATGTTTTTGAATATCCTGGATTTTACCGCAGCGGTATATTACCATACGAAAAAAATAGCCAGGAACCTGCTGAAAATTAAAGCATGATTACGGTATTTAGTGCGATTTGCCTTCCTTTTCTGGGTGTGCTTTTGACCCCTGTATTCCCCAGGCGCTACAGGCGTTTTCTCGCGGTTTTCGCCATAGGGTTTACCTTTCTTTTCAGCCTGTTGTGCCTTACGGAACTGGTCAAAGGCAGGCATTTATCAAGCAGCATTGTTTTAACCGAATGGTTCAGCCTTTCCTTTATCGCCGACGGATTAGCCGTCTTTATGGCAGTTGTTTCTTCATTTGTGGCTTTCTTGATATGTATTTATTCTCAGGAATATATGCAGGGGTATCCGGAAAAAGATGAGTTTTATTTCTGGACGCAACTTTTCGTAGGCGCAATGATGGGCTTGGTATTTTCCGCCAACCTCATACTACTGTTTTGTTTTCTGGAGATCACTTCCGTATGTTCCTGGAAATTAATCGGTTTTTACCGCGGTCCATCAGACCTGCAGGCAGCGGACAGGGCTTTTTTAATCACCTTTTTCGGGTCTTCCTTTATGCTGGCAGGGGCGGTGTTTATATATATTACCTACGGCACCTTGGATGTGGGGTTGCTTTACGCCAAACCCATATCGGATGCAATCGCTTTTCTTTTACTTGCGGGCATAATCGCTAAATCCGCGCAGCTACCTCTGCAGACTTGGCTTCCGGATGCGGGCCTGGCACCTACGCCGGTAACCGCGCTTTTGCATGCGGCAGTGCTGGTCAAGATAGGCGTTTATGTGTTTGCCAGGTTATTTGGCCTTACCTTTACGGTGTCTGCGTTATTCTTGTATTGGGTAATCGTAATCAGCGTGATAACGCTGATCGTCGCGGGCTGTTCGGCATTGGTAGAAAACAACATGAAAAGGATACTGGCTTATTCTACGATAAGCCAGTTGGGTTACATTATACTGGCCCTTGCCTTAAATAGCGCCGTTGCTTTTAAGATAGCCCTGGTTTATATCCTCGCACACAGCCTGGCCAAGGCCGGCCTATTTTTATGCTGCGGTATCATCGAGCATAAAAGCGGTACAAAGGATATCAACAGGTTGGGCGGCTTGTTGAAGACCATGCCATGCACCGCCATTGCCTATATCCTCTGCGCATTTTCTATAATCGGCATACCGCCTTTTTTGGGCTTCTGGCCTAAATTCATGACACTATTAGGTGTTTTCCAGGCAGGTTATATCTTTGCCGGCATACTGGCTGTCGCAGGCGCTGTGCTTACCCTGTTTTATCTGATGCGCCTTTTTGACAGGGTATTCTTAGGAGAGATACAGATAAGCGTTAAGGAAGAAAGGCATTCTTTGATGAATTATGTCGTATTGGCGTTTGGCATATTATCGTTGGTCCTTGGCTTTGCGATAAGACCGCTGTTTAACCTTCTTAACCTGATTATAAAATAATGGTCGCAGGTTTTTTTCCTATCCTTGTCCTGGCACCTATCGTTGCCGGTTTCCTTCTGTTATTTATAACCAACGGTAAATTAAAGATCAGCCTTATCCTTTGGATATTCGCGCTGGGCCTGGCAGTCTCCATATTAAGTTTCCTAAGGCCGGCGCAGATGCTGACGATTAATTTGATAGGAGATTATGACCTGGCTATCGGTTTAAATAAAATCTCTAAACTCATACTGGTATTTGTCAACCTCTTTGTTCTTTTGACCGCTGTTTATTCTAGGGATCTGATAGCAAAAAGCAGGGTCTATTGTTCTTATCTGGCGTGGCTGGCTGCCTTCTCCAGCCTGGCAGTGTTAGCTGTGGATTTCATCCTTTTTATATTCGCCTGGGGAGCAGACCTGGCCTTGATGTACGCCTTCTTAAACCTCGGCTCTTCGCGCGTAGCAAAAAAGGCACTGGCTATTGTCGGGGTAGCGGATTTTTCTTTAATGCTGGGCATATGCCTGTATGTTACAGCAACCGCAACTACCCTGATGCCGCTGGCAGCAAAACAGGCGCTGGATACTCCGCTTATCTGGGCTTCTTTTATCTTAATGCTTGTAGGCGCTTTGGCCAAGTCCGGCTGCGGTCCTTTCCACACCTGGATACCGGAGGCCAGCCAGAGTGCGCCTATACCGGTAATGGCTGTATTACCCGCTTCTCTGGATAAGCTATTAGGCATCTATCTATTATCCAGGATTTGCCTTGATTTCTTCGCGTTAAACAACCTGGCCTTAGGGTTGTTGCTTATAGTCGCAAGCCTGACAATTATCTTTGCGGTAATGCTGGCATTGATACAGCACGATTTAAGAAAACTGCTTTCCTTTCACGCTATAAGCCAGGTAGGTTATATGGTCTTTGGTTTTGCAACCGGTACATCCGCAGGGATTGCCGGAGGGCTTTTCCATATGTTGAACAATGCCATTTATAAAAGCGGACTGTTTTTTACCGCAGGCGCCGTAGGAAGCAAAAAGAAGACCTTTGAGCTGGACAAACTGGGAAGGCTAGCCGTTTATATGCCCCTGACTTTTGTTTGCGGGCTGGTCTTTTCCCTGTCTATTTCCGGCATACCGCCCCTTAACGGCTTTGCCTCCAAATGGCTATTGTATCAGGGCGCCATTATCGGCCTATTCAATACACAGAGCCAGGTCTTGAGGATAATTTATCTTTTTGGCCTTACCGCAGCCATGTTCGGCAGTGCCCTTACGCTGGCCAGCTTTGTTAAATTTATCCATGCCGTATTCTTAGGCCAGGAAGACGCTTTGGATAAGAAACCCATAAAAGAAGTGTCCATGGATATGAGGGTGCCTTTATTGGTCCTGGCTGCGCTCTGTGTTTTCTTGGGCATTTTTAGCGCTACCTTCTTGAAATATTGTATTGAACCAGGATTAGGGGAGAAGATATACCAGATCGGCTCCTGGGACAGTCAGCTTGCGTTTTTGTTGCTGGTCTTGAGCTTATGCGCGGGGCTGGCCTTTTGGAACGCCAATCGCAGCAAGAAATTCAGGACTGACGGCTTTTTTATCGGAGGGGAAGAGCCGCAAGAGCCGGTAAGTTATCCTGCCACGCAGTTCTATAAGACCATCCAGGAAATGCCTTCTTTAAGCGGACTTTATCGGCTGATGAAACTGGAATCCTTGGACATTTATAATATCATGGGCGGAATAATAAACGTATGTTCTCATTTCGTGTTTGTCTTCGTAGACAGGATTATTTATTATCTGACCAATTTGGCAGGTTATGCTGTTTTGGGGGTAAGCTGGCTATTCAGGCGCCTGCATACGGGCAAGCTGGATTTTTATCTGGCCTGGACCCTTGCAGGGCTGATAGGCGTATTCTTTATTCTTATGGGTAGATAAATGATAGAGCTAAACATAATATTGATTTTGATGATTGCCGGGGCAATCATAGCGATGGAGATCGAGGATCTTTTATCCAGCGTGATCGCCCTCGGCGCTGTAGGCATAGGGCTGACCCTGGAGTTTCTCCTGTTACGCGCTCCGGACCTGGCCATTACGCAGCTTGTGGTAGAGATATTGTCCCTGATCATTCTGATTAAGGCAACGGTGGCAGCCAAGGCTCCTTCCCAGAAAAATCTCGCTAAAGACAGGATGGAGAGATATGCCTATTTTTGTTTTGCCGTATTTTTTGTAATAACCTTTATGTGGTTTAGCTATCGGGGATTAAGGCAGCTGCCCGCATTCGGTACTCCGATAATGAAGATGGGCGGGCAGTACATTGCAGAGGCGATGAAAAAAACCGGCGCCGCCAATATCGTAGCGGCTATTATACTGGATTTCAGGGGTTACGATACGTTAGGCGAGGCGACCATACTATTTACTTCGGTAATGGGGGTACTGGCCGTATTAAGGCTATCGGGAAGAAGGAAATGACCCGTTTGGTCGTTCGATTGCGCTTGGCATCTACATTGAGCGTAGTCGAAATGTCGACTCGCTATCGCTCGCTCACGGTCATCCTAAAGCGAAGGTAACGGGGGGAGGAAAGGCAGAAAGTCGAAGGATGAAAGAACACGGGATGTCCCTGATTGTTAAACGTATCACCAGGATTACGGTAAGCCTTATATTCCTTTTCGGCGTCTATATTGTCATGCACGGGCATCTTACCCCGGGCGGAGGCTTTGCCGGAGGCGTGATTATCGCTCTGTCTTTTATACACCTGGTGCTTGCTTTCGGTAAAGAGGAAGCGCTGAAGAGACTTAAGGAATCAACGGTTTCTATCGTTGAGTCAATAGGCGGCCTGATGTTCCTGGGGATTGCCCTTTTGGGGCTTTTCGGGGGGTATTTCTTTTTGAATATCCTTGCCAAGGGTAAGCCCTTCCATCTTTTTAGTTCCGGTATAATCATCCTGTGCAATATCGCCATATTCCTGAAAGTAGGAGCGGGGTTATTTGCCATATTCATTGCCCTGGCCGTATTCAGAATGCCTGTTAGCGACAATGAGGAGGCAGGATCTAATCCTAAAGGGATAGGCCCCGAAGATACTTTTAAGAGAGGACCTAAAAAATGAGCCTGTATGTTTTGTGTTTTATTTTATTTGCCATAGGCATATATTGCCTTTTGGTGAAAAAGAACCTGGTAAAGAAGGTCGTGGGCCTGGGGATAGCCGAGTACGCGATTAACCTGTTCTTTATACTCTTAGGTTATCGTCCTGGAGCCGAGGCGCCTATATTGGACCCAAACAGGGTAATCACCGATTTTGTAGATCCTTTACCTCAGGCGCTTATTTTGACCTCCATTGTCATCGGCCTGGGCGTAACCGCCCTTATGGTCGCTATTGTGGTGCGTTTGTATGAGAAGTATAAGACGTTTGACATTGATGAAATCCGCAGATTAAGAGGTTAAAGCAATGTTGCCCATTTTTGTAATCATACCTTTGGGGTGCGCCTTCCTGATGCCTATAGCAGGGAAATTGCGCCAGGGATTCTGCCAGGTATTGGCCAACATCTGCGGCCTGTCGCTGTTATTTTTCTCTTTAAACAGCATACATTGGTTAAAAAGCGGCCTGAAGATTTATTATTTAGGCGGCTGGCAGCCGCCTTTCGGCATCTGCATGGTTTTAGACGGGCTGACCGTGCTTATGCTTCTGGTGGTAAATATAATAGGGTCGATGTCGTTGCTATATTCGGTTGACTATATCAGGAAATTTACTTCGCCCGCGTTTTACTATACCCTGTTCTGTTTATTATTAGCCGGTTTAAACGGCATGGTCATCAGCGGGGATTTATTCAATCTTTTTGTTTTTCTGGAGATCACTTCTATTGCCAGTTATTCCCTGGTTGCTTTTGGCACTGAGGCGGAGGAATTGGAGGCGGCGTTTAAATATCTGGTGCTCGGCAGCGTGGCTTCATCATTGATCCTTCTGGCTATCGGGATGTTATTAGGGCATGTCTCTACCCTGAATATGGCGGATATCAGCCGTTCCTTGAGCAATTCTGCGGCGCCAGACCTCGTATTCTATTGCCTGGCGCTTTTCATTGCCGGGTTTGCTTTAAAGTCCGGGCTGGTTCCTTTTCACGCCTGGCTTGCGGATGCCCATCCGGCAGCGCCTGCGCCTATGTCGGCAATGCTTTCCGGAGTGGTCATTAAAACCATGGGGGTTTACGCCCTGTGCCGCGTGATATTCAATATCATCGGTTTTAACAGCGCGGTGTCCTCTGTATTGACTTGGCTGGGTATTATTTCCATGGCTATAGGAGTTTTACTGGCTATCGGGCAATGGGATTTCAAGCGGCTTCTGGCCTACCACTCCATAAGCCAGATCGGTTATGTAGTTTTCGGTATAGGCCTAGGTACGCCGCTGGGTATTGCCGGAGGGCTATTCCATCTTTTTAACCACTCCCTTTTTAAGTCGCTGCTTTTTCTTAATTCGGGTTCAGTTGAATTTTCCACCGCCACCAGGCGACTGGATAAATTAGGAGGTTTATCCAGCCAGATGCCGGTTACTAGCGCAACAAGCCTGGTCGCTTCCTTGTCCATTGCCGGCATACCGCCTTTATGCGGATTCTGGAGCAAGTTACTTATCATTATCGCCGCCTTCCAGGCAAACAACTTTATCGGCGGATGGGTATGTATAGCCGTAGCCATGGTTACCCTGGCATCATTCTTAAAGGTACAAAAATACGCCTTCAATCGGAAGGCAAAAGAGGTGTCTTCCAATATCAAAGAAGTTCCCTTTTTTATGCTTTTGGCCATGGTGGTTTTGGCCATCTTGTGTATAGCAATAGGGTTATGGTTTTGGCCTTTCATGGAACTTGTGATTACGCCGGCTGCAAACGTTTTACTGGAAGGGACAAATTACGCTAAATCTATATTAGGGGTATAACCATGCGTTCCCGGATAGTTACTTTCATTATCTCTTTTATCGTCTGGTCGCTTCTGTCTTTTAGTTTAGACTGGCAGCATCTGTTGGTAGGCCTGTTGGCCAGTTTTATCGCGGCATTGATGATAGGGGATATGTTTACCAGCCAGGCCCACAAATGGTTCAGCCTGCGCCGCTACAGATGGTTTATCTTTTATGTGTTTGTTTTTATCTGGGAATGCCTGAAAGCGAATCTTGATGTGGCATACCGGGTTTTACATCCCAGGCTCCCGATTAACCCCGGGATAGTGAAGGTCAAGACGCACCTTAAAACCGAAACCGGACTGACCTTCCTGGCCAATTTCATTACGCTTACGCCGGGGACTTTTAGCGTGGACATAGACAGGAAGAATCAGTGTCTCTATATTCATTGGATCGATGTAAAATCGCAGGATGTAGAAGAGGCATCCCGGATTATCGTCAGCAACTTCGAAAGGATACTGAAAGAGGTATTTGAATGAAATACCTGCGTTGGTTTGTAGGTTTTATATCCCTAGGCGCCGTAATTGTTTCCATATTCTTCTTCCTGAAGATAGGATTGCAGGAGAAATTATTGCTTTATCTTTTGTTATCCTTTGTCCTGTCTTTGGTGCGCGTATTCAAGGGGCCGACGCCTGCGGACAGGTCAGTTGCCACGGATATATTCGGGATACTGGTCATAGGTTTCTGCGGGATACTTGCGGTATCAACGGGGAGGGATTGGTATATGGATATCGCCATTGCCTGGGGCCTGCAGAGTTTTATCGGCGTCTTGGCTTTAGCCAAATTCATAGAAGGGAAGAATTTCGATGATTGAGATATTATCCCTATTATTTATATTTATAGGTATAACATTCGACCTGTTCGGCTGCATTGGCCTGGTGAGGATGCCCGACATTTACAATCGGCTCCAGGCTTCCACAAAATGCGTGACGCTGGGTACCTGCGGCATACTTTTCGGCGTTTTTATCAGGTTCGGTTTTTCAGCCGGAGGAATAAAGGCCTTATTGTGCATTATTTTCCTTTTGCTTACCGCGCCTGTTTCTGCCCATGCCCTGGGAAGAGCCACCCATAAGTCAGGGGTGAAGCTGTGGCGGGGCTCAGTGTGCGACAAATATGAAGAAGATGAAAGAGTAGATAGTAGGTAGTATGTAGTAGGCAGGGAAAAGATGAGATATCCCAAACTAAGAGAATTAAAAGAAGCTATAAAGGCATTAATCAAAGGTCCGTATACTTCAAAATTTCCTTATGAGCCCCATAATCCTTTCGAGCGGTTCAGGGGCAAGCCGGTTTTTTACGAGAAGGACTGCATGGGTTGTACTGCCTGCCTTCAGGTATGCCCTGCCAGAGCCATTGAGATGGAGGACAAAGCCGGTAAAAGGCACCTTACGGTGCACTGGGATACCTGCATATTTTGCGGACAATGCGAGGCGAACTGCCCTACCACAAAAGGCATAATGCTTTCCAGGGAGTTTGATCTGGCTACTACCGAGGCCAGGTCAGAGCTAAAGCAGGAAATACAAAAAGAGCTTGTTCTGTGCGAGAGCTGCAAGGACGTTATAGCCCCGAAGGATCAGATATTATGGGTTGCCAGGAGGCTGGGCCCACTTTTATTCTCCAATGCCTCTTTGATACCTTACTATCAAAATCAGCTGATAGAGCTCGCCTTGGAATGCAGCCTTAGAGAGCCTGCCAAAGAAGAAGATTTCTTACGTTCTGACCGCTTAAAGATGCTCTGTCCGCGCTGTCGCAGGCAGTCCGTACTTAAATCCTAAAATGTTCTCTTCCTTAAAAGTAAGAAATTTCAGGATATACTGGATAGGGATGCTCATTTCCCTTTTTGGCACATGGATCCAGAGCGTTGCCCAAAGCTGGCTGGTCTTTGAGCTTACCGGCTCGGCGTTTCTTCTGGGCCTGGTGGGTTTCCTTAACTCTATACCTATATTTCTTTTTTCGCTTTTAGGCGGTATCATGGCCGACAGGGTCAGCAAGAAAGAAATCATGATTGTCACCCAGACTGCTTTTATGCTATTGGCATTTATATTGGCCGTACTTACGCAATTAAAATTAATCACGCCGGTACAGATTATGTTCATCGCCTTCTTAAACGGCTTGATTATGGCTTTTGATGCCCCCAGCAGGCAGGCAATGGTGGTAGAGTTAGTCGGCAAGAGACATCTTCCCAATGCCATAGCCCTTAATTCCGTAGCCTTCAATTCCAGCAGGATGATAGGGCCTGCGCTCGCCGGTATACTGGTAGCCGCGATAGGTATGAACGGATGCTTTTATATAAACGGGATAAGTTTTCTGGCGGTTTTAATCGCCCTTTTATTCATCCAACTGCCGAATAATATAAGACGCACCCATCAGAACTCTCTTTTTAAGGACATCAAGGATGCCCTGAGAATTATAGGCGATAATAGACTAATATTGATTTTAATGACTATGGTCGCGGTGGTCAGCCTCTTCGGGGTTTCTTACGTAATACTTATGCCCATATTCGCCAATGACATCTTAAAAGTAGGGGTCAGGGGATTGGGCGTGCTTATGTCCAGTTCCGGAGTGGGTGCCCTTATTGGAGCCCTTACCCTGGCAAGGCTGGGCGACTTCAAGTATAAAGGAAGGCTTTTGTTTGTTTCTACCATAGTCTTTTCCGTTTCCCTGGTTGCTTTCGCTATCTCCAGGGAGTATTTTCTCTCCCTGATTTTACTGGCCATCTGCGGCTGGGCAAGCGTGACCGCCGTATCCCTAGTGAATACCATACTCCAGACCGCGATAAGCGACGAATACCGTGGAAGGGTGATGAGCGTATTCATGCTTACTTTCGCTGGAATGATGCCTTTCGGCAACCTTCTTTCCGGCTTGTTTTCCCAGTGGTTCGGGGTTTCTTACACCGTAATGATAAGCGGGTTGATCTGCCTTGCATTTTTCCTAGCGATTAATTTCTTCAGCCCCCAGCTAAGGAAGATTTAAAGGCGCATTAATCTTTGTACTACTAGAACTCTTCGTCATCGGTTCTATCTGGACGCTTTACTCTGCCATTTGATTCAGGGTGAGCAGGTTTATTAAGAAGGTGCTTAATTTTCAGCCGTGCACACTCCAAACTGAAGATATGCCCTATTTTAAAAGGCCCGCAGGTAAATTCCACGCCATTATCCGTGCGCGCGGTCTGGGGACCCTAAAGGGTAAATATTTAACCGCATCCTTGAGCGTTAACTATATTCTGCTAGGCGATTATACCCCAAGCTTAGAAGATCAGCTTGTGGGTTGTCATTCTCAGGGCGCGGCCTTTTTCTTTTAAGTAATCGCCCTTTAAAGCGTAACGCACAGTTCCTATTGTACAACCTCAACCTTCTCGTAGCTTGACAACGATTTTGATTTATGTTAACTTAAAATTATGAAACGCCACGAGGTTATTGAAGGTATATTTTTCCCGGTTTTTAATAATGATACTGATTTCGAGATTCTGAATAAAAGGATTGGACAATTAGATAGAGATAGTTGGCAGGAATTATATACGTTTGCAAAGGAAAACAGTCTATTGCCCCATTTTTATAAACAGGGATCTGTTCTAAGTTTCCCTCCCGATCTAAAATACCGGCTCAAGATTCAATACTGCCTGGGCTTAAAAAGAAATATTATCCTTGAACGGGAAACCTGGGATCTCCTTGAGCGATTTAGGCAAAATAATATCCCAACCGTCCCTTTAAAAGGCCCTATTCTGACCAGGTTACTATATGATGATATGGGGCTAAGGCAGAGTTGTTACGACCTGGATTTCTTGGTAAGAAAGGAAGTGGTGGAGGATGCTGAAAACCTTTTAAAAGATATCGGCTACCAATCATTTAATGAAAGCAAAGAAGATTTTTTGCGTTTTATCAAGTTGAAATATGCGCGTCAACTGCATTTTGTCAAGAAAAACGGATATGCCGGCAATATCTCGATAGATCTACATTGGGATTTGCGCGGATTTTTCTCAGATAGTTTTTTAGAGTATTTCTGGCAATGCGTAAAAGAGACCGAGTTGGACGGACATTTAATTCTGCTGCCTACAGAGGAAGCATTATTGCTCTACCTTAGCCTGGTGTCCCTTTCCACTTTTGAATTCGTGGAATTGCGCTATCTCTACGATATCCATTCCTTGGTATCACAATCCAGAACAAAATTAGACTGGCAGATTTTATCAGAAAGGGCGGCAGAGCACCGCCTTGGAACATACCTTTATTTTGCCTTAAAGCTATCCAGACATTTTTTTAATACCGAGCTTCCCCAAGACTTGTTAAATAGGCTAAAACCGCCATTTATCAAGAGGAAAATATTAGATATGTGGATTAACGAAGAGAATATATTATTCCGGAGAAAGGAAATAACTTCCAGTTATACCTGGCGTTACTTCATCAGTAATCTTATAGCCACACGGAGTTTTGTTGAGGTTCTGCGAGCCATATGGAAAAAGGTATTTTTGCCTGCTTCTGAAGTAATGGGATTTTATGGGCGACCTGCCGAGAAGGTTTCCTATTCCATTTATATAAAGCGGCTGCTTAAGCCGGTTTGCAGATTCAGACATTGAGTCATAAGATCGTTCATGCTTAGAGCGGAAGCGATCTAACCGAAGAAGGGATACGATGATATTTGGTTCTACTGACTATATTATTTCTCCGGTGCCGAAGCATAACCCCCTTTTCTATGGCGCTTCAGAGGTAACGGAGGGTTTTTATAAGGCCCTATTCAAATATGGAACTTACAGCGAATATCATTTCTTCGTAAGAAATACAAACAATCTAAACAAGGGGTTATCGGATTCTATCATTAACCCCGACAAGGTTAAGATTATAAATAACTCCAGCCTGCCTTCTTGCGTAGGTAAAATCAAATATTCTATTTTTTTCATTTCCGATATCGATTTATCAAGTTTGGCGTATTTGCGCAGTTATTATGCAAAGCAGGGCTTTCCGATATGCGGGCTTGCCCATACCGTAAGCTATTCCTTTCTGCTCAAGGAGGCCTTTTTCAATAATATGGTTTCTAAAATTTATCCCTTCGATTCAATTATCTGCAGCAGCCCGGCATTAAAAAAAGCCATAAGTAACATTAACAGGCTTGTCAGCAAATCGGTTAAGGATGAATTGAGGGCAGTTATAGGATATAAGGGCAGGCTTGATCAGCTCCCCTTAGGTATTGATGCCGATTCTTATGGAAAGACAGACAAGATGCAGGCGAGGGCCGTATTGGGTTTACCGAAAGACAAGATTATAATTCTTTATTTTGGCCGTCTCTCTCTTTATGACAAAATGGATTTATTCTGCCTTTTAGATGTCTTTAAAGAGCTTTTAAGAAAGAAAAAGAATATAGTCTTATTAATTGCCGGGAACAACGGCCGGGACAACTATGCCATGAACCTAAAGAAAATGGCCACTGACCTTGGCATTGCTTCGGATATCCGCTTTAATTTAAATCCATCCGCAGAGAAGAAATATTTATTGTATTCAGCTAGTGATATTTTTGTTTCACCTTCTGATAATATACAGGAATCATTCGGCTTGACTATACTTGAAGCCATGGCATCGAGTTTGCCGGTAGTTGTTTCGGATTGGAACGGCTATAAAGAACTGGTAGAGCCGGGCAAGAGTGGATTTTTAATTCCCACTTATTGGGCAGATTGCCTTGAGGACATATCCAGATTGTCAAGAATCCGCCAGGATTGGGAAATAGACCATTTGTTATTGGCGCAATCAGTTTATGTCGACACCAGAAAGCTGTATAAATGCCTAGAGGCCTTGATAGGAAATAAAGCTTTGCGGGAGGGCTTTGGGAGGTATGCCAGGAACACGGCGTTAAACAAATATAATTGGAGCGTTTTAATCCCAAAGTATGAAAGGCTATGGAGGGAATTAGCGCGATTATCCGATAATCATAAGATTAAAAGGGAAAGGAGAGGGCTTTTTTCTCCGGAATATTTCCAATGTTTCAGGCATTACCCCAGTAATATTTTAAATAGGAATAATAACGTAGTCATTACCGAAAAAGGCACGCTATTTTTTAAGGACCTTAAAGAGTGGTCTATTCCCGCGGCATTTCAAGGAGTTGTTTCTGCCAGAGTAATTTTTATTATCTTAAGCTTCCTTTCAAAAGAGAAAATAGGCAACATAGATAGAATACAAAGGCACGTCAACAGTCTTTTTATTAAAAATAAATTGGCCAGATATAAGATAACTTACCATATATTATGGCTATTGAAGAAAGATTTAATCAGGCTCGCTAATTATTCTCTGGGCGCATGACGCCATCGCAGAAATAAATGATATGATTATGCGGCATCCTAAATTCATGTTGTTGTTTATGGCAATCGTATTAATTCCGACACTATTGCATTTTTGGTTAAGAGACAATGTAAATCAAAAGATAGGATTTACAGAGGATTCCTACGACCGATGCATTTATTATACCTTGGGTTCACGGTATGCATTAGAGAAAATACCGTCTTCGCAAATATTTGGCGGATATCCCTACATAGCACTTTGTTTTTTTGCAATACCGCATATCATATTCTCATCTATTCATTATAAATATTATGGCTTTGAATATTACAATTTAGTTTTTTCAGCAATGATGATGGTATTTTTATTCGGGACGATTGTATCATTATATGGTTTGAAAAATAAGCATAAATGTTTTGCATATCTTATGCTATTGCCGTCCGCTTTGTATTTCTCTTATAATAGATACGACATATTGCCGGCATTCTTAAGTATCTTATCCATAAAGTTTCTTTCGCAGGAGAGGTATAAATTAGCAGCATTTGTTCTGGCATTATCTGTTTGGGCAAAATGGTATTCGATACTGTTACTTCCGATTTTTATGAATTTTTATTATTCCCGGAATGGGAAGATAAACTTAGGCATGCTGTATATATTTTTTGTTACGAGTATCGTTATTATTATGCCGACGTTTGTTTTTGGTGGCATTCCGGCCTTCATCTATCCATACACGTTCCACCTGCTGACGAAAGAATCCAACTCCGAAAGCCTATTTTATTTGATTAAGCCTTTACTGGGCTTTAAATTAAGTATGTGGTACGTCCTTTTTCTTATCTTGCAATTTTCTATCGTCCCATTAAGCTTATTCGCCAAGATAGATTCATTAGAAAAAGTAATTAACTGGTCTGCGTTATCTATTCTCGTTTTTATGCTGTTCGCGAAATATTATTCTCCCCAGTGGCTCCTGTGGGTTCTGCCGCTTCTTATTCTGCGCGCTCAAAACATGAAGGACATCCTTGCGATTATAATCTTTGATTTAGTAACCTATTTGTATCTTCCGGTTATTTTCTATCATTATGAAACATTGCTTTATCCAATAATCATCGTAAAGACAATTATACTCCTATATTTTATTGCCGCACTTTCTAAACAAACAGTCGCTATTATGAACGATTGATTATTTTATGATTATCCATAGACCGGATATCAATACAAAAAGTGGAGAAGTCTGTATTTCTGCCGGGATAGAATTCCAAGCTTTTGTCAGAGATGTGCCCGATAAGCTCTGGTTTAAATTCCCCGCTACATACAGTAAGTTTATTGCAGATTATGCCGATGGATTTGTAGTTTCGTTGTTGTTATTAGCGATGACATTGGGCGAAGACATAGAGGTACGCGGGGAATTGTCAGAGCGTCTTGTGTATGGCATGCAGGAATACCAGCGCATTTTTAATCTATGGCTTCCGGGTACCCTGAAGATAGTCAATATAAAAACTAATGGTCTCATAGAAGAAGGTTATAATGAGACTAAGTGCGGGGTAGGTTGTGCGTTTTCCGGAGGCATCGACTCTTTCTATACACTATGGTTGCATATTCCCCAAAATGAAAGATTGCCCTCTTATCAATTGACCCATGCTCTATTTGTGCATGGATTTGATGTACCATTAGAGAATATTTCTACTTATCTTGCCTGCAAGCAGGCTTACTCGGAGTTAATGGAAAAGATGGGATTGGAATTGTTGACAGCAAGTACCAATGCAAGCCAATTCTTGAATGTAATTAAAAATTATAATCGAAACATTGGGTGGGGGCATACACATGGTCAGGTCTTAATCGGTGTCGCATTAATCCTGGGGCGCTTGTTTTCGCGGTTTTATATCCCCGCTTCTTTTACATATAGGCAGAGCGATTTATTCCCATGGGGATCTCACCCTCTACTTGACAGTCTCTTGAGTACGGAGACTTTACAAGTCATTCACGATGGAGCAAGTATTGGAAGGGTAGAAAAGATTATTACGCTGGCGCAATGGCCTTTGACCTATCCTCTTCTGCGCGTCTGTTCTGCAAGGCCGGATGGGTTAAAAAATTGTTGTATATGCAAGAAATGTGTACGTACTATGATTGTACTGGAGATATGCGGTGCCCTTAGCAAATATACTACCTTTCCTTTGCAATTGAAACGCAAGAACATTCGAAGTTATTCATTCTGGACCGAATATAGTGCTCCGTTTATCAGGGAAAATATTAGATATGCCGTTGCAATGGGGAGAAAAGATATTGCCTTTGACCTGTATTTTTCTATAGCCCTAAGCAAATCGGTATTATACTTAACTTGCATCTTGTCATATATAATTCCCATAAAATATATAGAGTGGGTAAAAACAAAATTAAAGGATTTTTTTAAAAATACCACTTCAAAATAATCGGTAAGAGAGATACTTCTCGACAAAAAAGAATGAAAATAAATAAAATGCTGTATCTGGAGTTGTTGCTTTATTTATTTCCTTTCTGGAAAAATGCTTTCTTATATCTTTATCCATGCAAAAAGTCCAAGGTCATTTAAAATACTATTTTCCTGATAAATTAGTGCGTTTGATAACGGGAGAGTTAACGAGCGCGATATTCAAGATCGCCTTCGATTTAAATATTTTTGCAAAAATAGATAGAAAATGCATCTCTGTTTATGAATTCAGTAGATTGTTCAATATCCCCCTATCTTCGAGCCGCGTCTTAATTCAATATTTGTGCGTAGCTGGATTACTAAAGTATCGGAATAAGAAAATAACCAACTCCGCTATTGCGCGAAAATATTTATTACACGGTCGCGATAAGTTGGAATGGATCAAACATCTGCTTCGCATTAATAAATGGTCTCATAAATTAAAAGAAAAGATCCTAAATCCTCGCGATTCAGAATGGTATCTTATCCGTCAAAAGAGGCAGGGAATTAATGAAGAGTTCTACAGGGGATGGTTTCATGAAAGAAGAATCCATTGGGGGCAGGAGCTGGGAAGGATGTATAATTTTGCAAAGCATCGAATAATGCTGGATGTCGGAGGAGCTTCCGGAGGATGGTGTATCGGTATATTAAAAAAATTCCCGCATCTTAAATGCATTGTTTTCGATATGCCTTCCGCCTGCCATATCGCAAAGCGATATATCGAAGAAACCGGTTTATCTGACCAAATCAAGGTAGTCCGGGGGTCGTTTTTTAAATCTAATCTGCCTAAGGGGGCGGATATCATCCTTTTAGCCAATGTTTTGCATGATTGGACCCCGCAGGAAAGTCAAAGGATCTTGTCGAAGGCCTATGCTGTTTTACCTGCCGGCGGTACGTTATTGGTCAGTGAATTCTTTTTTCAAGACAATTTCTCTGAGCCGATCTGGGCCGCAATACAGGCAATCTCTGTTTTAGGACCAGAAACCAAAAGCGGCTGGCAGCCTAGTTATGGAGAAATGCGAGATATCTTGCAGGAAGCCGGCTTTAGGCACATCCAAAAACGGAATAACCTTTTGATTGCCAGGAAGTAATCTTATGTTTGTTTCCATTGTTATTCCAACATACAATAGAGCACATATACTTGGGCGATGCATTGAATCAGTCCTGCAGCAAGATTTCCGAAATAACAGTTACGAGGTTATCGTAATTAACGATGGCAGCCAAGATAAAACATATCAGGTTGCACGACAATATCAAACCATTCCTCAATTTAGATACTTTTGCCGACATCACAGAGGTATCTCGGCTGCGCGAAATCTGGGGATAAAAAATGCTTTGGGGGAAGTCTTAATGTTTTTGGATGACGACTGTTTGGCCGGCCCCCAATGGGTTGAGAAATATGCAAAGGTATTTCAGGATAATGAGGGTATTGAAATCATACAAGGCCCCTGCGTTTATCCGGCAGGGAACAATTTCTTCCGAGAATGCACAAATTATCTAACCCAGGTAGCCGATTTGCAAAGAGTAATTAAATCCGATCTTCTCGAGGGGGGAATGGAAGCCAAGTATATCGGCAGCGGAAATTTTGCAATCCTCCGTTCAACGATTGTAAGTCACGATCTATTCTTCGATGAGGATTTAACGACTCGCGAGGATGAAGATTATTTTCGGAGAGTAGCCAAACTCAAAATAAGAATAGCGTATATCCATAATCCAGTAGCGCATATCACTCCTTTTAATTTTGTAACCGAGGCTAGGCGTTATTTCTTTTATGGACGGGGAGAATCTCGATTGCAGAGAAAATGGGGGGAATATACACGACTGCAGTATGATATTTCTTGGAGGGGGTTACGAGAACGATATCGACCGATAAACTCTATTATCATGCTGGTAATCTTTCGTTTAAGGGAGTTCTACTGGAATTTGGGATTCTTATACCAAAAACTAAGAGACCAATACCTTGCCAGTCAAAATTAGAGGCAGGCCGATGAATGACCACAGCGATATTCTCTATAGCTTGGTAGTCATGACATATGAACGGATTAAACCATTGCAATCTTGTTTAGAGTCAATCGGATGTTTGGATTATAACACAGACCTTTTTGAGGTATTGGTAATTGACGATGGCTCCCGGGAAGATGTATTTTCCGTAGTGGAACCTTTCCAGGATAAATTCAATATAAAATATATTAAACAGGGACACGGCGGTGTTTCAAAAGCAAGGAATACAGGCATAAAGAATGCACGGGGAAAATTTATCGGATTTATTGCCGACGATTACCTTTTGCCTTCCGGCTATCTCAAGAAAATAGAGCGATTCTATCAAGAAAACCCTTATGCACAAGTTATTTCCTTCAACACCCTATCTTGCGGATACGGAATATCAAAATATATACAGCAGACTTATACGGAATTAGCTATTTGGAGGAGAATAAGGGATTCCTATAATACTGAATTGATTAAAAATTATGAACTGCCGGCTTCGAGAGGGGCATTCTTTCGGAGAGAAATATTTGACCAAATCGGTTTTTTCAATGAGAATTTGATTGGCGGAGAGGATACCGAGTTTGGGATACGATTAACCAAAAACAATATCCCCGTATACTGTTACCCTCATTATTATATTGAACACTGGGAATATAAATCACTCTTGGATTTTATGAACCAAAGATATCGTTATGGTAAATATTGCTACGATGCCCTTTATAGCTTAAATCAAAATAAGACTGTTAACGATAAAGGAGAAAGTAAATGCGGCCTCCTTGAAGGTTGGCGCCTTATTGAATCCAGCGGGAAAAGCTTCGGAAGATTCTGGAAGATAGCAAGGCGTATTGGCAAAACAAGAGATTTCCTCATCTTTGCCTCTTTTCTCTACTTATTTCTTATTTTCTATTTTAGAGGGTTCTATGCCAATGGCAGCGCAAAAACAAAATTACTCCTGAAGGATTTGTTCTTAGTATCAAACCATAGGAGATGGACACCCTTATAAAACTTCATTAACTTGAATTTCGGAATTTGATTTATTTATGCAAAAAAAACCATATCAGCGGATACTAAAGACAGTAAGAATCATTATCCTGAAACTTAATCGCTTCCATGGAGTTAAGGAAATCATGGTCTCCGGGTATTACGTTATCTTGCGGCTCCTTGTTTATTTATTTTCTCGGCATAATGAAGTCAAGGCGATTTATCTTCGCGGCGGCTTGGCCAGGGAAGAAATCGAGCCAGGGGATAGCGATATCGATTTAATCATCATCACCGAAACGCTTCACGGGAAAAAAGATTATTTGTTTAACAAAATGATCGCCAAAAGGTGGTCTCGTTTAAGAACATTTCTACCTATTCTAGGGGAAATGCCCATCTATAATCTAAAAGACCTAGAATTCATTTGTTCGTTAGGGTCAAATGATATAGTCGATGCCGACCGATGGCGGCTGGTTTATGGGTTGAATCTGGTAGAACGATTTCCGCGCCAGAAAAATGAGCTTCAGACTGCAATAGCTTTTTATCTGCTAAATTTTTGGTATTTTAAGCTATTTGACTCCTTTCTGAAGAATGATTACCGGAAGGAAACTTATCTACGCATGGAATTTAAATGTATTTATTATATCATTAGATATTCAGATGAGATATTTGATGCACTGTGTGCTAACGGCAAGACGGAGAAAACAAAAGAATTCTCATTGAAAAATGGGCAGCTATCGGAAGAGAAAGAGGCTGTTAAACATGAGCTGGAGGAAATAAGGCAAAATAATTACTTTTGCCATAACGCCCTTGAATTATTAATGAGGTGGTGTTCTTTTTCCTTTTCTGTTCTAAATCTGATTTCAATCAGCGTAAGGAATTTTTTTGAGAACGGCCCTTTTTGTCCCTACCAAATTACGGACTATTTAAATGTTGTTCCAGATGAATGGGTATTGAGACTAGGAGAACAACTAAAGGATAATCTCGGAAATATTAAAATTCAAGAAATCAAAAAAATATTTTTTATTTTTCATGCCACCGATGCCAACCTGATTTTTTCGAAATATTTATTCTTAACAATGACGGAAGATTTACCGGTAGAGACATTGAAGAGAGTATTGTTATATTGTAAACAAGCAAACATCGCCAGCAGTGAATATTGGACAGTCATCATGTCTTCCAGCGCCCTGAAGGCTTACTTTTGTTGCGATCCTACCTTAACCGACCTTTTCAGGAGCTCTATCAAGCTATCTTTATGCGAAGCCAGCGATATCTTCTGCGGAACTGATAAGCGCTCGCTATCTTTATACCGGGCATTAATTCTGGCCTTTTTCCTTGTCATTCGGCATAAAAGATACTTATTATTATCTGAAGACGAGCTATATATACGGCAACGCGGCATGCTTGAAACTACGAATATCCTGCTTTCTTCATTTGGAGACAAAATTCCGTCATTCTTGAGTAGCTCGGTCAATTACTCCGAATTTCCAAATACAAATAAGGATACAAGGATACTGAATTGCAATTTATATCGCTTACTGAATATCGCAGTCCATCGTTTAGAGAAACATATCTGCAATTATACCTAATAACATTAACTCCATATAGTTTCCAGGAGGAGCTATGAAGGATGTTAAGAGGCAGTATATAAATATAGTCCGCGAATTTGTTATTGCGGGTTTTAAACTCAGGACAGGGGGTGCGCTCTTAGGGTTTATCTGGACGTTGTTGCATCCGCTTTCAATGTTAATAATATTGTATATGCTGTTTTCCAGAAGATTAGGCAGCAATATTGAGCATTACGGGATATTTTTATTGATAGGCATACTGCATTGGAATTTCTTCAGCAGGGCTACTGTCAGTAGCTTGAGGAGCATCATGTCTAAAAGGATAATATTGAGAAATATCTATATTCCTCCGACGGCCGTAGTGGCCGGTTCCATCTTAGAGGTATGCCTGTCATTTTTGCTTGAATTATGTATACTTGCCGGGTTAATTGTATTTTCCGGACTCGGTTTCTCCTCTGCGATAGTATGGTTTCCCCTTGTTATCTTGATTCAGCTGTTGTTAATAGGAGGGATATCTTTACTGCTTTCATGCCTAAATGTATATTTTAACGATGTAGAATATATATGGGATATCGTCCTTAAGCTGGGATTTTTTGTAGTCCCCATATTCTATGACCCCGCTATGTTTATTTCGAAAGGCAAGCTCGCATTTTATCTGATGAATCCTCTGACACAAATTGTAATATTTGCCAGAGATATTCTATTGTTTAAAAGGGCGCCAAATTTGATAAATATGCTCTATGTATTTTTGTTTGTTCTGCTGATATTCTTCATATGCTATGCGATTTTTAAGAAATTTGAAGACGCTATTGTAGAAAGACTGTAGGCAACGATATGATTACGCTATTTAATGTCTCAAAGAAATTCAGGCTTTATCAAAATGGCCGCAGTATTTTGTTTAAGAGTATCCTTAAGGCTATAAGGAAGGAAAGCCCGCCAGAAACAATATACGCCCTTAATAATGTGAACTTGGATATAAGAGGGGGAGAGGTTATCGGTTTAATCGGGCCAAATGGCTCAGGCAAAAGCACGCTCTTAAAGATTATCTGCGGTATATACAAGCCGACTACTGGAACAGCCCGTGTAGATGGGAAGGTTATTTCTCTTTTTCAGTTAGGATTTGCCTTCTTGCCCGATCTTTCTGTTAGAGACAATATCTTCCTATACGGGGCAATAATGGGATTGGGTAGAAAAGATATCAGGGATAATCTTAAAAAAATCATAGATTTTTCCTGCCTGCAGGATTTTGTTGATGCCGAGGCCAGAGTTCTTTCTTTAGGAATGGAGGAACGCCTTGCCTTTTCCATCGTTATACATGCACCAAGCGATATTTTATTACTCGATGAGACGCTGACGGCAGGCGACCGCAACTTTAAAAATAAGGCCTTAAAAATTATAGAAGAATTTAAGGCGATGGGAAGAACAATAATAATATCCTCGCATGATTTAAATATGTTAAAGCAATGCTGCGACAGGACACTATGGTTAAGTAGCGGACATCTGGTCGCTTTTGATAATACCGGCAAGGTTATTGATAAATATATAGATTCTTGCCAAGGATGAGCAATCAGGCATCATTAAGCAAAATAAAATTCTTTATACTTTCGTGGCCAAAAACCTTGTCCTTTAAGGCAAGGATGAAGAATTGAACACCTAATGCATTTACCTAGTGAAATCCTTACGTTTTCTGTAAGGAGGTCGCTCAAGTATTTCATTTCAAGAAACCGCTGGCTTTAACCCGCGGAGATTCATTTTTCTTTTCGCTTTATTATTAATTTGGTATCTTGACAGATTTGTCAGGATAGATGGCCTGTTCTTGCTTAATTATTTTTCGCCGCGTCTTTATTTATCCCGCTTTACGTCGTAATAATCTTTTTCGTTTGGTTAAACTATGAAACGCCTCTTGACAGCTCCAAAAAGTTACCGAATTATTGAGCTAGTACAACCGTCTCTGTTGTTTTGGGGCGTTATTTTGTTATAATAGAATCATGCAGAAAATATTCTTGAAAATATACGGCATAAGCGTCGAGATGTCTTCTGACACCAGTTATGTCATGGAGAACCTGAAGAAGGATTTCATTCTTTATGCAGCAGAAGGCATAGAAGAGAGTGCCGAACATAAAAAAATAAGCATAGCTGTTTTTAGGCAGAGGCCTCCATATGAAAAGGTGCCGGCTTTGAGGGCCTCGCTGTATAGCCTGGGAGCGATCTGCTATAAGGATAAAGGGATACATTATGTTGACTATTCCGGCAATGGACTAATGATTTATGATTTCAGGCAAGAAAGGGGAGATATTTATAGCGAAGACGAAAACCTGCTTTATGAAAAAGCAAAATTAGCCATCCTTTCTAGAAGCGGAGAGATCCTGGATAACAGACATATCCACAGAATCCATGCTTGCGGTTTCTCCGTGGATGAGAAAGCTACTATTTGTATTCTGCCGATGGAAGCCGGTAAAACAACCCTGGCCTTGAATACAATTAAGAAGCGGCAAGAGATAAAATTGCTCGCCGACGATGTCTGTTTGGTAGATTTGAAAAATAATGTTTATCCTTTTTTATTGCGCGTGGGAGTCAGGGATAAGGAGTTGGTGTGGGATATACCCAGCCAATATATAACCAGGATAAACAGGCTCTTCTACGGAGAAAAATTCCTCATAGACCTGGAATACTTTAAAGGCCGCATTGCCAATCATGCAAGGCTATGCAACATATTAATCGGAAGAAGGGTTTTTAAGGAAGAAACGGAAATAAGAAGGATAGCAAAAATAAGGTGCATAATGCCTTTTATGCAATCCGGCGTATTCGGCCTAGGTCTGCCCCAGATCGTAGAGCTGTTCCTGCGCGGCGATTTTATGGATATCCTGAAGAAGATAGCCATGGTTTTTTCAAGGTCTTTTATTTTTCTGTTTATGGTATGCAGAGCAGATACATATGAGATTGGAATAGGCAGGAATATAGATAAGGCCGCAGCCGAACTGGCAAGATTTATACACCCATTTTAAGATATCCTTAAGTATTTATTAACCGAAGCTTATTGCTGAGCGGAGTTTTTTAATTTGTAGGCTCTTGCGTGGGCAACTTTGCAGAAATATTCAACCGGCGTATCCAAGGTGCCCGTTTCAAGATGCGAGTGCGCGGGGCACCATAGGCAAAGATTAATCAGCTCGCAGGTGCGGCATTTTATCAGGAATTCCCTCCTGTTGGAACGCCTATCCTTCACCCTCAAAACGAGATTCCGCCAGGCCCGAGAAAGGGAAATTTTCTTGAGGTCAAAGATGCATTCGGGATGGCGAAGGGAAGAGCATGGGCAAAAGTAGCCGTCGTAGCTCACAGTAAAATTATCCTTTCCAATACCACAGTGAAAAAGATGATTACAGTTGATATCTTTTGCTCCTGGCATAATAAGCCTGCCGCAATTTTTTTTAAGCGCTTCTGAACGTTCTGAATCAGACCCCTCAATTTTTACAATCTCTTCCGGCAAAAGCCGTTCGCTTTTTATCTCTTGATTCCTTTTTACATTGGCGTCAAAGCGAAGATGCAGGAAGGGGTCAAAGCGGAAGTAGTCCTTGGTTCTCTCTCGGCAGAACTGCGCAATTTGCGTTAGCTCATGGATATTTGAGCGTAAAGCCATTGCCTTAAACCGGACTTTGATATCGTTATCAAATAGGAGATTTAAACCAACCATAAAGGCATCGAATGAACCGGGTTTTCTGGTTATTTTCTCATAGGTTTTCCTGGTAACTCCATATGCCGTTACTTCAATATCTCTGGGAGGATATCTTTTAAAGAGCCGGATATGCTTATTTGAAATCAGGGTAGCATTGGTAAAGACAGAAACCAAAACACCCTTTTTCTTTAGATAGGTATAAATATCAAAGAAGTTGTCGCTTAGTAAAGGCTCTCCGCCGGTAAGGAGACACCACACTGCCCCTAAATCTACAGCTTGATTGATTATTCTTTTGGCCTCGGTAAAAGAAAGCTCATTCTTTTTTGCCACTCTATCATCGGCTGGCAGGTTTATGTAACAATGCCGGCAATTATTATTGCAGCGGGCGGTTAATTCTAAATCGAAAGAAATAGGGTTCCTTTCATTTTTAATCTTTTGCCAGAGGGGCAATCTCGCTAACTTAATGGATTCTACAAAGAGATTGCGCATTTTATAATCTTTCTTAAAGATTTTGGAATGGATCGCCAGAGAGAGAAGAGCAAGGGCAATAATCCATTCCTGCTTAAAAAAGCGATAATCAGCCGCTCCGGGCCAAGACCGAAAAGAGTAGTTTTATTTTCCCGCTCTATACTTGTTACGCAGCCTATTATGTGCTCTTTGTCAATAAGACAATCCGGCCCAGAGGTATTATCTCCTTTTATCAGGTAATGCCTACCCTTTCTGGCTACTAAGCGGTGCACCAGGAGTTTTTTGTTAACGGGAAAGAGGCAGGCTGCGGGTTTTCCTAAGCTGGCAGGGGAACGGGAAACTGGCGAAATGGTAATTATATCTCCATCACGAATAAAAGGATTCATACTGGAGCCTTTTACCGTAAGACGGAAAAGCGCGCCTTTGGCAAAGACAGCTTCCATGAGCTCAACAGTAAGCGCACCAGAAAGAAGGAATTCCTCCGGCATCTTCTTTTTAGACTTTGATTATCAGCTTCCTTTTAAAAAGTTCTTCGCTGAAACCCAGGACGTCATTCTCTATTTTTTTAATAGGGCCTTCAAATTCCGAGGCCAAGGCAGCCGCCACTTCTTTTAGGTTTCTTTTGCCGTCCATCTTATCCCAGACAGCTTTCCCAAAACTATTTAATGAAAATAGCTCATCATCTGTTTTGCCAATACCAGAGGTTATGGGAATAATTATGAACTCGTCATACACATCCCTGGCCGCCACATCTTCCGAACGTTTAAAGATGTACCCCAAGCCGACTTTATTTTTCATGTTATTCCTCCCTGCTTGCTGATAACCGCCTTCTTTTTGACGAAATTCTCAATTCTTTCCTTCCAATCAGCTACTTCCCAGGCCATTTCGCACCCACTTACCAGGCCAAGAAACCTGGCCTGCGCATGCGCAACTTCGCATAGATATTCAACAGGCGTATCCAAGGTGCCGTATTCCATCCAGGATTTTGCTGGGCATTGTTCGCACAGTCCTTTCAGGAAACATTTGGCACAGCGGTTTAAATAATCAGGATTAGTCGTTTTCATCCCTTTTAATTTCGGAAAGAAATTGGTCAAGGCGTCTTCAAGAGAGCCTCGTTTTAGATTATAAGCAGTATCCGGATGCTTGAGCAACATACAGGGATGAAGATATCCGTAAGCATCTATGCAGCTGCCATGCCCTGAGCCGCAGGAAAAAAGCTTATCTCCAGAAGGCCGCATAAATCTGGAGCAGAATTCCCTCATTCCATTAAGATACTGGTCTTTTTTGCGAGTAAGAATATTTACTCCTTCCTCTGGAGAGACCCTGAGTTTCTTTATTAGTTCATTTTTCTTACCGTCTCTGCGGCAGCGCAAATCGAAAAACATAGAATATGACGGAGGATTACCTTTCATCCAGGGGACCATCTTGGCCCATTTCTCGAATTCATCTATCTCATTTTTATTTTGCGGCAACAATGCCCCTTTGACTACAAAAGGCACATTCTTCTCTAATAATAGCTTTATCCCTCTATGGGCTGCTTCAAATGAGCCGTTTACCCGGCTCACCGATTCATATGAGCTTTTTTCCATGCCGTAAAGTGAAATTTCTATCTTTTCCAAAGGCGGTATTCGGCTAAATAATTCCGCCATCCGGGAGGTAATCAAGGTGGCATTAGTGAAGATTATGACTTTTAAACCCTGTTTTCTGGAAAAGATGAACAATTCCTCAAAATCATCTCTTAATAAAGGCTCGCCTCCGGTAAAGCGGACCACCATACAGCCTAAAGCAAGAGCTTCTTTAAGGATATTTTTAATTTCATCCGTAGATAACTCTTTTCTCTTTGCGTCAAGGTCGCCTGCAGGGAGGTTGATGCCGCAATGTATGCAGTTATTGTTGCAGCGTTCAGTAAGCTCCATATCCAACCAGCCCAAGAACGGAGGTTTCTTTTTCCAGAACCCAGTTCTATCTATATCCTGTTTTACAACATAAGGCCCGGTTTTCATGACTATAATCTCAGAGTTTATTCAGTAGCTCTATCACCTTGCCGCTTTTATCAAACTCAAGTATATAACAGGGGATTCCGGCACTTATTTTTTCAATTAAGGCAAGCGTCTTATCCCACCATTCAGCAGTAACAAATGGCTTAATCAAATAAGCCAATAGCTTCCCGCTGATTTGTTTTTTATCTTTGATGGGAATCAGACGATTCCTTTGTGCTTTTTTTAGAAATAGGATCGCCTTTAAGGGAGCCGAAGTTGCCGATATATCCGGAACATCTCCATGGCTCCAGGTGCCATAGATCCTGAAGCCGCTTGCAAGTTTACGCAGTATGATGCGGTCGTCGCAAAGTATCTTGGCCTTGCCTTTAAGCAGGGTTGCCATCGTAGATTTCCCGGCGCCGGAATGTCCGGCAAAAAGCAATCCCCTATTTTTAAAAATCACGCCGCACGAATGCAAATAGCAACCATACCTATCCGCTAAAATTCTTGCCAAGAGTATCTGGTCGGTAGGAAAGAGGGTTAAAGAATGCCAATTGCCTTTTAAGATGGCATTCTTTTTATTGTAAATCCTTGCGCGGGTGTGGTCAGAGTTAAAAACCGCTACCCGATATAATCCTTTATTTGTTCGTGTAGAGGAAACCTCCAGATATATCCAAGAGCCGTCTTTTTTATAAATTGCCCAGGGAGGATTTCGGTATAACTCTATGCCTAAATCCCTACCGCTCAAATCCGGCAGTGAAAAATGGTGCCTTATGATAATGGTGTCTTCTCCTGGTTTGGAGACCTCAAAACGCTTTAAGATAGGCAGGAAATTCATCTGGTCTATTGGCAAGTCTGAATCAACTTGGATAGTAATATCGGCAATCTTGTAGTAGCGGCGATGCGCCTTTATCCAATCCTTCTTAAATTTACGGTTTTCCTTGGCCACTGCGCAAAGATAAGGGACCTTCGCGTCGAACCTGCGGTGTTCAAGATACGCATAAACCGGACACCAACGGCAATCACTTCTGAGTTCGCAGGAGCCGCAATTCTGCCTGTATTCCTTTGTCATTTCAATTTTATCAGCCAGGGAGGGAATGAATTCTTCCCAGCATTCTTTAAAGCTCCCTTTCCTTAGGTCATAGCGAAGAAGAGGGTCTTTGATGAAGCAACAAAAACTCATTTTTCCATAAGGGTCAATATGGAAATCACGCCTTACATCTATGCACGAGGCAAATAAATAGCCATTTTTATCTCTATTACAACAAGATAAACCTTCCTTTTCCGTCCAATCACAGGATAAATCCGGCTTATCCAGCTCAATTACTTGTTTCGGCGCTAATCGCTGGCGTGCTATTTCCTTATTTATTTCCGGATTTCCGGAGGCGGAAAGATACAGCCAGGGAGTACCTATCCTGTAATGCCGGCTTAAGGATTCGGCTAAGTCAACCATCCCTTGAAATTGGTGGTAGTTATCCTTCATTGGGTTAAGCTGGACAATAAAATCCACACCCGCCTCCTTTAAATACCTGAAACCTCGCATAGTAGCTTCAAATGAGCCGGGACTGCGGGTAATGTAGTCATGCACATCCTTAGTCGCGCCATATAAGGCAACCATCTTTGCGCCTTTTCTTTTCATAATCCTGGCTATCTTGGGAGTAATGAGCATACCGTTAGTATTGATGGAATAAAAAGCGCAATTACTAGTAATATAATCAAAGATTTGCATAAAATCCGGCCTAAGCATCGGCTCACCTCCTGAGATGAGCCACTCGCGGCAGCCCATGGCCTTTGCGTCGTCAATTATCCTTCTTATTTCCTCAAAACAAAGCTCTTTTATCTTTTCTGGGGAACGAGGTGGGATCCTCAACCAGCAGTGCCGGCAGTTATTATTACAACGGTAAGTCAGGTCAATAATTCCCTTTAAAGGCAAACGAGGAGAGGTGTTTCTTTGTTCAAGATACCCTTGGGCCATTTAACGCTTTTATAGGATGTGAGGTTTGGAAAGCGAGATGATTTCTAATGCTGCCAATTTGATTCGCTTATCTTTGCGTTGGGCAAAGTCAAAGTGCCAAAAAGATAAAGGTCAGGGATTAGGAAGTGCTGCCGAGCGTATTACAACCTCTGCAATTCAACGCGTTGTCGCTGCAGCCACCCCAGTATCCTGCAGATGAGGTCCCGTGAGGAGACGATGCCTTGCAATAATATAAGACATTTTCTTCAGGCTTGCCTCTACCTAAGACAATCAGCTTTGGCTTGCCCCATTTTGGCTTATTTTGCCTTCGCATGATACGCCTCCTTTTAAAGTGATTACCGCCATTTATTATATTTTAATTACAAGCTAAAATCAAGCCAATTCTGCATCTAAGTAATCGCCCTTTAAAGCGTAACGCACAGTTCCTATTGTACGGGCACATTAATTGTTTTTATTGATTTTAAATATAAAAGTATTAAAATAATAAGCGATAGTTTTATCGAAGGAGGTGAAAATTGATGAAGAAAAGAATATGGGTCATAGCGGCATTAATGACCGCTGTGGCTTTGTTTGGTTGCGGTAAGAAGGCAGGGCTTGAACAGGCCCAGGAGCCGATGTCCATTGAGGCATTGAGCACCGCAGGCACACAGCAGCCTCAGGCCCAGGCCCCGCAGGTCCCTGCGCAAGCACAGCCGGAAGCCGCACAAGTGCAGCAGGCTGCGCCAGCTGCCGCCAAATTAGAGCCACTTCCGCCAGCAGGCCCTTTCAAGCCAAGCGTAGAAGAGATACAGACAGCGCTTAAAAACGCCGGCTTCTATACGGGTAACATAGACGGTAAAAAGGGTCCCTTGACCAAAAAGGCGGTAGAGGAGTTTCAGAAGAGTAAAGGCCTGGCAGCAGACGGCAAGGTAGGGCCGAAGACCTGGAGTGTTTTGAGCGCTTATCTTAATACTGCACCTGTGCAAGAGCCAACATCACAGGCTAGATAGGTCGACTTGAAAACCCTCGGCTTTTATGTTATATTTGGAGTAGCCGATAAAGGCAAACCCTGAGAAATCAGGGGGCGCAAAGCCACAGACCTAAGGTGGCTGATGCGACTGGCTAAGAGCAGATTCCGTAAAGGGCCAGTAGATTGGATAAGCATCAGGCCAGTATGGTGGCTGGGTTACCGAAGTTGGCGCTAAGAATCACAGCGCCTTTATCGGCTTCTTTCAATAATGAATCTCCGTGAGGGCTTTAAGCCCTGCGGTTTCTTGAAATGAAATACTTGAGCGACCTCCTTACAGAAAACGTAAGGATTTCACTAGGTAAATGCATTAGGTGTTCAATTCTTCATCCTTGCCCTAAAGGACAAGGTTTTTGGCCGCGAAAGTATAAAGAATCCCAACATTTGTTGGGATTTTTTATTAAGTGAGCACATAAGTTATGGAACTTTGGTCTAATATTCTAGTGACATAACTTATTTGCGCGAACTTATCCAGCACGAATTTATTATAGGTCCTGAAGCTATAGAAAAATTAGTGCTGGGTTGTCTTCCACCGCCGATACCCCATAAATTGTCTGTTCATTTAATTTTCGCAATGCTATAATATTTGCAATTATGGCAGAAGCGTTAGATATAAATCTCATCCTAAAAGAAATTCCCCTGTTTGGCGGTCTCAACGAAGAAGAAAGGGATTTTGTCAAGGCCAGGATATCCTTCAAGGAAGTCAAAAAAGGCCAGATTATCTACCGCCAGGGGCAGCCTGCGGATGCCTTTTATTGCGTAGTTTTAGGCAGGGTAGTAGTTTATACCGAAGACCATTCCGGTAAAGAGGTGGTGTTGGAATATCTGCACCGCGGCAAGTATTTCGGGATTATCTCGCTTCTTACATCTGAGCCTCATTCGGTTACTGCCCGGGCGATAAACGACTGCCTGCTTTTGACCATTGCCAAGGAGGACTTTGAATCGATCCTTAATAAGTCCCCAGGCATGGCTATAGATTTAAGCAGAACCTTATCCCGCAGGCTCAAGAAGAAGGACCTGCATCAAAAGAAAATCTTCGAAAGCACCATCATCGCAGCCTTTAGCTCATACTCCCAGGCAGGCAAGAGCACCTTTGCCGCTCACCTGGTTTTTTCCCTAAAGGAAGAAACAAACAAATCCGTAATAGTGCTGGATATCTGTCCGCACGGCAAGCCTCATGACCTGCCTTCCAGGTTAGGTAAAGCCGAGGCATATAGAAACGTGGAGTTGGGTTCTTTTCCGGAGAGCCGGAATATCTTCGATTTTATTCTAAAGACAGATTTCGGTGCGGACCTGCTTTGTATTGATTACACTCCCGCAAGCAGTTCATCGCTTAAGAAAATAATCGGTATCATAAGCGTCCTGGTAAATGACTATCATTTTATCATCCTGGATCTCCCTTTGGAGACGGATGATACGGTTTTTGAGATACTTAACCAGTCTGATATAATCCAGCTTCTTACGGGGCCACAGGCCCAGGATTTAAAGCAGACACGGGAATTAATCCGGCGCCTTAAAGAAGAGTTCCGTTTCCCCGAAGAGAAAATAAAGGTAGTAGTAAACGAATACAGCCAGTCTTATCTCAGCCACCAGCAGAAAGTGGAGATTTTGGGGCAGCCTGTTTTTGCTACCCTGCCCAGGGCGGAGTTTGACGCCGGTGTGCCTGTTATCTTGGCGCGGCAAGACAGCGAATATTTTAGAGTTATAAGGCGCATTGCGCGCCAGCTCGGCGATTGTCTGGTAGGCCTGGCCCTGGGAGTAGGCGTAGGTTACGGCTTCTGCCATATCGGCGTCTTGAAGGTCATTGAGGAAGAAAAAATCCCCATAGATATCATTGTCGGCTCCAGTATCGGAGCTTTGATTGCCAGCCTATGGGCTACGGGGCGTTCCAGCAGCCAGATATTGGAGATTATGCGCGAGTTTAAGGACCCCAGGTATGTCTGGGGCCTGGTGGACCTTACTTTTCCGAGCCTGGGTTTTATCAAGGGGGATAAACTTTATAAGCTGCTGAAGAAATATCTTGGCAACAAGACGTTCTACGACGTGAAGATGCCCCTTAAAATAATCGCCAGCGATGTGCGCAGGAAAGAGCCGCGCATATTTGAGCAGGGGCTGCTTGCCGACGCGATTATGGCCAGCTGCGCCATGCCCGGCGTGTTTGCGCCTTTTTGGCTTAAGGAAGAAATATTGCTTGACGGGGGGATAATCAATCCCCTTCCTACCGAGCCGCTCTTTAAAATGGGCGTAAAGAGGATAATCGCAGTTAATGTTACCCCTTCGCGCCAGGATGTAATCAGCCAGTATGAAAAAATCAAGGAGGCCGTTAACTCCTCAAGGGAAATGATCAAGGGCCGGAAGTGGTTTAGCTTAAGGCAATACCTGCGCCAGAAATTCAGGAATAATATACTGGATTTGATTTTCAGCAGCATAGAGGTAATGCAGTCGGAGATGGCTGAGAAGGAGGCGCTTTTAGCGGACATAGTGCTGCATCCGGATACCAGCGGCATGCACTGGCTGGAGCTGGGCAGGGCCGAGGAGTTTGCCAAAAGAGGGGAAGAAGAGGCGCGCCGCTGCCTGGACAGGATCTGGCGCGTTGTGCGCGACTAACTTAAGAAAAAGGAGAAAATATGCGTAAGGAGAACCTTTGCATAATAAAGTGCTGTCTTGTGGTTTCGGCGATATGCGCATCGTGGCTGGTGTCTGGCTGCGTTTCTTTAAAGGAGGCAGCCAGGGGCATTGCCGGTACCTCAACAAAAATACTGGAAGAGTCCAGGCCCCAAGCCATAGTAAAGCAATACGAGCTTCCATATGATGATTGTTATGCAAAGGTAAAAGAAGTATTGAAAGAAAAGAAGCTACCGAAAGAAAAGGGGGCTGCGGAAGAAAAAGAGGCATATATTTATCGCGAGGATAAGGCCAAGGGCATGTTGGCAATATACGTATCTGAAGATGATACGACACCGGTAGGGATATTCCTTACGTCACTGTCCCCTTCTAAAACCCAGGTAGAAGTTTCCTCTCCCAGCATTTATGCCAAACAACTGATTTCCGAGAAGATAGAAACAGCTTTAAAGAAAGGCAAGGAACAGGCCCATGAAAAAGAACAACTGTGATATAAACTGGTTTATTAAAGAATGCCACCGCATTGCCAAAGACAGGGGTTGGTGGGAAGATGAGCGTAATGACGCAGAGTTGATTGCGCTTATGCACTCGGAGCTATCCGAGGCCCTGGAGGCGATGCGCAATCACGGCAAAGAAGAGGCTATTGCCGAGGAACTGGCGGATTGCTGCATACGCATATTCGATTACTGCGGAGCCAGGGGCATAGACCTGGAAGAATCCCTGCTCAAAAAAATAGAATTCAACAAAACCCGGCCTTACCGCCATGGCAAAAAGTTCTGAGGACGATATCTTCTTGCGCCAGGAAAAAGACGCCTCTCATCTGAAACTGCATCTTTCAGGCAAAATAATAATCTTGGGTATCGGCAATAGGTTAAGAAGCGACGATGCGGCAGGCTCGGTTCTTGCAGAGCGCCTGCAAAAGATAGCGGGTCTTATCTGTTTTGACAGCCAGGGCTCTCCCGAGAATTACCTGGGTAAGATTATCAAGGAGAAGCCGGATAATATAGTTATCCTGGATGCTGCTGATTTCGGAGGAGAACCGGGTGATTTCAGGGTATTTGAGCCGCAGGATTTCCAAACCGCCAATTTCTTTTCCACGCATAATGCCTCGATTTCCCTGACGATAAACTACTTGCAAAGCAATTTGTCCGCCGATATAATTATTCTTGCCATACAGCCAAAGGATATTGCTTTCGGGGATACCTTGAGTCCCGAAGTAGAAAAAAGCATAGCGGTCTTGGAGAGTTGGTTTTCCCGTCTCGCAAATAACCCTTAATCGCTTAGGCGGGATTTCGCACAGCAGGTGCGCACTTGCCCATCATTTTGGGCAAGGTGCGCCAAGTAAATCCTCAGGGTATTTGATATGGCACAACTAAAAAAGAGGGATAGCTGGGGTTCGCGCCTGGGAATAATCATGGCAGTGGCGGGTTCAGCCGTAGGACTGGGGAATTTCCTGCGTTTTCCTGCCAAGGCCGCCTCCAACGGCGGGGGCGCTTTTATGATTCCCTATTTTGTCTCTTTATTCTTGCTGGGCATACCGCTTATGTGGGTTGAATGGACCTTGGGCCGTTACGGAGGAGGTTTTGAGCACGGCACCGCCCCCGGCATATTCCACAGTATCTGGCAGAAGAACCGTTTCATAAAATATTTCGGGGTAATCGGCATATTCGGCCCCCTGGTGATATTTATCTATTACACCTATATAGAATCCTGGACCCTGGCGTACAGCTTTTTTGCACTGTTTGGTAAATATAAGGGGCTGGCTGACCAGGCGGCAATGCAAAGTTTCTTGAGCGGATTTCAGGGCCTGGAGAAAAATCAGTTCTTTGGTAGTATCGGGCCTGCCTATATATTTTTTCTGGTGACCTTCGCCCTGAATACTCTTGTTATTTATTATGGCATAAAGGGGGGCATAGAGAGGCTCTGTAAATGGGCTATGCCGCTTTTATTTTTGTTCGGCATGATACTTCTGCTGCGGGTATTGACACTGGGCGCTCCGGACGCAACTAGGCCGGAATGGAATATATATAACGGACTGGGATTCTTGTGGAACCCCGATTTTTCAGCTTTAAAATCGGCAAAGGTCTGGCTTGAGGCAGCGGGCCAGATATTTTTTACTTTAAGCGTGGGCATAGGCGTAATATTGACGTATGCCAGTTACCTTTCTAAAGGCGATGATGTCGTGCTTTCCGGACTTACCGCCAGCGGCACAAATGAATTGGCAGAGGTAATCCTGGGCGGCAGCATTATAATACCGGCGGCATTTGTTTTCTTTGGCCCGGCAGATATCCAGAATATCGCGCGTTCCGGGGTCTTTAACCTGGGTTTTGTAACCATGCCCCTTATCCTTAACAAATTACCGTTGGCCGCGCTATTTGGGTTTATGTGGTTTTTCCTGTTATTCCTGGCAGCCATAACCTCTTCGGTGTCACTTGCCCAACCGGCCGTTGCTTTTCTGGAGGACGAATTCGATATCAACAGAAAGAAGGCAGTGTCAATTTTCGGGATTGCTGCGTTTATCCTGTGCCAACCGGCGATATTCTTTCTGGGCAGGGGCGTCGTGGATGAGCTGGATTTCTGGGGAGGTACGTTCTTTCTTGTAGTCTTCGCCACTATCGAGGTAATACTTTTTGCCTGGGTCTTCGGCATGGAAAAGGCCTGGGATGAGATACACAAGGGGGCGGATATGTCAGTCCCAATAGTCTACAAATTCATAATCAAATATATCACACCGCTATTCCTTTTCTTTATCCTCGGTATGTGGGTGTGGCAACAGTGGCTTCCCATCATATTCATGCAGAACGTAGTGCCTGAGAATAAGATCTTTATTCTCTCCACGCGCCTCGGGCTTTTATTAATTCTTGTTATCCTTGCTGTATTGGTCAGGATTGCCTGGAGACGCAAGAGCCTGAAAAAGGCAAAGGGGCAAAGATGAAGCCTGCCGGGTGGCTATTCTTTATATTTTCCTGGAGTATGATATTGACTATGGTCATTTTCTGTTTTTTAAAGGTCTTTTCAAGAAAGGAATTGAAATGAAGAAGGTACTTGTCTGTTTATTTTTGTTGCCGTTGATAATTTTTACATCCTGCGGATGCGCGCCCCTATTGATCGGAGCTGCGATAGGCGGGGTGGGGGTATACGCGGTAAGCAAGGATACGGTGCAGGCAGACACGGATAAGGCATATGATTGCCTTTGGGAGGCAGCTTTGACCGTCAGCCGCATCCGCGGAGAAATAACCTACGAAGATTACGGACAGGGTTCTATTAAGTTGAAGTCAGGATTTAGCCGCATCTGTATCAGGGTAATCAGGCTTACCCGCTCTATGAATCGGCTGAAGGTTTCGGCGCGCACGTCCGGTTTTCCGAGCCGTAACCTGGCCCAGGACATCTTAACCAAGATACTTGAGCAGGCAGGTTAGGGGGTAGGGAGCAATATTTTTTCTTTCATTCTTCGGGTTTTTGTGTAAAATATATTAGCGTTTAGTACACGGGATTCGCCTGAATAAAAAATTCGCCGAGGTAGCTCAGTGGTAGA
>Ga0172368_10000119_pt1 | contig 103837 bp, 85 predicted proteins | sample Lak11m_FD_114540 | JGI IMG/M metagenome (GOLD analysis project Ga0172368, IMG submission 114540) | Freshwater microbial communities from Kabuno Bay, South-Kivu, Congo - kab_022012_11m | ecosystem: Environmental > Aquatic > Freshwater > Lake | place: Democratic Republic of the Congo: South-Kivu...
GAGGGTTCAACGACCAGCTCCTCGGGAGTCTGAAGCGGTTCATTTCGTATCAACGCGCAGGTGACATTGGCTTCCACAAATTCCTTGAGCGCGTCTTGTGTATATCCCGCATAAAAAAGATCCGGGTAAGATGCCAGGGAAGTGCGAAGCATGTCCGCCAGTTGACGTGCCTCCTGTAAATGCGCGTTCATCACATCCGCTTCGTCACGATGTATGGCGCGGATGGCAAGCGAACAGGCGCGGGTAAGTTGACGGGCCTGTGCAAGAGCATGGTCGCGCGCGGAGGTGCGTGCGTCAAAGGTCTTTCGAATTTCATCCGTGATCTGTTCAAGTTTATGCATGTTGCTCTAGGGTTTTTTGAAGGGTTCAGGCGGTTGTTGAAAGGGTCGGAAGAGATTATCAGCGAGGGTGGCGTTGGTGGGCAGGTTGATCTCTCCAAATGCCGTTTCAAAACGCGTAATGTTCTCGGCGAGGGCCTTTACCAATAATTTTGCACTCAACGGTGTCATGACCACCCGTGAGTGGATCTTTGCTTTTGACTCGCCGGGCAAAAGATGGGCAAAATCAATGACAATATCAGCGGGGGAGTGAGCAATGCGCGCAAGGTTGGCATAGATGATCTCAAGGTCTGGGGGAAGTTCCAGAACAGGTCCGGTGGGCTTGGGAGGGATTGGGGGAGTGGTCATAGGGACATCCAAATTATACGAACGGGTCTAATAAATCTACAGACTTCCGAACTTCCGAAGTCTGCCAGGGGACGGTCTACTTTGCAAATAGATTTGCGAAGCCTGGGAACATGATTATATGAATTAGAACGGAATGTCATCTTCAGGAGGCAGCTCAGCCATTTCCATGCCGCCGCTGCCTGAAACAGGGCCGCCTTCACCAGTCTCGCCGCGTGAGGAGAGGAAGCGAACTGTGGAGGCTGTTACATCAAAGGATGCGCCGGAGGTGCCGTCTTGTTTTGTCCAAACGCGTGGCCCACCCGTATTTTTATCCGGCGTGAGGCGTCCTTCGACAAGTACCTTGGAGCCTTTTTTGACATATTGATTACAAACCTCTGCGGTCTTGCCCCAGGTGGAAACACGGAACCAGATGGTTTCCTTCACCTGTTCACCGTTACCGGAAGTGTACTGGCGGTTGGTGGCTACAGAAAAGGATGTTACAGCCTGTCCTGACGGCGTGTAGCGCATTTCGGGGTCTTTACCTACATTGCCGACGATTATGAGGGTGTGATACATTGGGATTTTCTCCTTGCGAGTTGAGGTACCCGCCGAATCGCGGCGGGGAAAATATGACTTTATGTATTTTACACGTACTTCCACTATTTGTTAACGAGTGAAACCCAGGCAGATCATCCGAGGAGATTATTTCATCATCCTCGCGGCTTTTCTTCCGATCTCCACCGCAAAGTTCGTGCCGCGATCCCATGGGTATACCTGACTCATCGAAGCAAAATACAACCCTTCAATCGGTGTCTGAATAGCGGGGATATTCTTTGAGTGATTTACCAAAGGCACAGGCTGGGCATAGTGGGTTTTGTGAACCCAAACCTTCTTTACCCAAGCGTGTGTGAATTCGGGATTAAATTTCTGGAAGGCGGGAATAAACTTTTCCAGCAGTTGCTCATCGCTCATCGAAAAATACTCATGGCCCAATTCCAAATAAACGCCTGCGTACACAATATGGTCACCGCCAAAATTCTTGCTTGAAACAAAATTGGTATGCTCCACCAACGCCAAAAAGGGATAGCCTTCCTCCTTCGGTACGTTGAACCAGTAATAGCCATCCTTCGACAGGGAGCGTTCCAGTGCCAGCGTCATTACCACCGCACCCATCGATTTCAATTCCAGCAAACCCTTTAGATAATTTTGGGGAAGACCGGGACATAATTTCGCCATCAGATTGGGAGATGTGGTGACTAAAACTTTATCAAAGGATTCACCGTCCACGCTCAAACTACCCGATGCCTGCTGCTCCTTGATTGACTCTACCTTCACCCCCAACCGAATCTCGACCCCCGATTCCCTTAATTTCTCCGCAAACATATCCGCGAATTTTTGAAAGCCGCCTTCAAATGTGCCGAGACGAGTCGTCCGCGCTTTGATGCGCGCCCACATCCAGGCCATGTTGACATCTTTATAAAACGGACCAAACTTGCCAATCAGCAGCGGTTTCCACATCTGTTCATAGACTTGTTTGCCCGCGTATTTCAACATCCACTCATCGGCGGTCACCTTCTCGAGCGCTTTCCAATTATTCGTTAAGCGCAGGAATAAACCTACGAAACCAAATCTGATTTTGTTCAGGCCAAATCCAAGCCCAGGAAAAAGAAGCGCATTAAGAATTGAGTCGAAGGGATGCCATCTATGCTTATAAAGCATCACTGTAAACGGACGCGGGAATCTGACCTTGTCCTCCCAGCCCAACTCACGGATCAAACCGAGCATTTCCGAATCACTTTGAAACCAGTGATGATAGAACTTCTCCACCGACCAATCCCAATGCGGCTCTTTGAATCCGGAAGCCAGCCCGCCCACATAATCAGCAGATTCAAAAATGGTTACCTCGTGGCCCGCTTTCCTCAAATCATACGCGGCGGCCATACCGCCGTAGCCTGCTCCGATAATTGCTATTTTCATTTAGGTCCTTTTCATATTCATATCACCACTTCGCCGCCAAAGAACGGCCCCTCGCAACGACATAATATTATTTTTCGGTTTCTTCCCTCAAAGAGTCGCTCCACTTCAATCCTTCGCGCGCCATATAATATGCGCCAAGCAATGTGATGGGAAGCCAGAGCGCCACATGCAGGACAAGCGTATATCCTGCCGCTGTAGCTCGATCCACTCCATAGGCGGTCAATACTGCGATGCCCGGCGCATCGAAGGTGCCGATATAGCCCGGCGCAGAAGGGATGGTGGTTGCGAGATTGACAATTCCATTCATCAGCATCAGGGCAAAGAACGAGACGTTGAAATTGAAGGCGTGCATCACGAACCAGTATTTGCCCGTCTCCAACAGCCAAATGATGACCGAAGTAAAGAAGACCATCAATACGTTAAAGGGGGAGCGGAGCGAAGCGAGGCCATCCAAAAATTTATTCATCACACTGACGACGTTTGTGTGTATTCCTTGTGGAGTAAGGCGTTCAATGATCCACAAACCGATTCTTGCGGTTGCGTGCGGGAACATGGCCGCCAGCAGAAAAAAGCCAAGCGCGCCGAGGAATACACCCGTACCGATGATGGCCACTTGTTGAATATTGCCCACGAAACCAGATGCGCCCGTCAATTTTGCCAGTTCAGATAAGTTGACAAAGACAAAGGCCAGCATCACAACGCCATCGAAGATCCTTTCCACAATGATGGTTGCCAGCGAAGCAGAGACAGGCACGCCTTCCTTGCGTTTCAAGATCACGGCACGCAATACTTCCCCCGCACGCGCGGGATAGATATTATTGCCCATATAACCAATGGTGGTGATGGGGAACATGGTTCTTGTGGGAATCTTCTTGATGGGACCAAGCAGGTAATGCCAGCGCCATGCCCGTATCCACACACCGATGAAATAGATACCGATGCCCGGCAGGAGCCAGATATAATTTGCTTTTTGTACTACATTCCAGAAATCATCGAGGCGGAGGCCGCGCAGGGAGAGCCAGATAAATAGGATGCTGATCAGCACTCCGAGCCAAAATTGCCATTTTTTCATAGGCGTTGATTGTACCAAAAGAGCAAAAAGAAGATAAATGAGGAAAGCAGCAGGAGGGTATTGAAATCATTCGGCTATAATGATTTGATCTTTGCAGGAATAATAAAAAGGATTCTTTATGAAAAAATACTGGGTAAACAGCCGCGACTATGTTTTGATTGCCATTGCCTCTGTGATACAGGCGGTCAGTTTGCGCATCTTCTTTGTCCCTGTAAATCTGGCTTCGGGAGGCGTGAGCGGCATCTCGCAACTGATCCATCATTTTACGGGCTGGCCCATCGGTTTGATGGTGTTGATCGGCAATCTGCCGCTCTTTGCGCTTGGATGGCGTTTCCTCGGCGGACAACGCTTCGCCATGCGGACTGCGTTTGCAATTGTCACTTACTCCTTGTTCACGGATCTGCTTTTGAGAACGCCGTTCTTTGCTCCCGATGGCGGGGCGACTGCGCTGATCAATGACCTGAAAGGCGATATTTTTCTCAACTCGCTCTATGGGGCGATCATCAGCGGTATTGGCTATGGATTGGTTTATCGCGCGCGCGGCACGAGCGGCGGTTCGGATATCCTCGCGCGCATCCTCAATAAATGGCGTGGAATTCCAATGACACAAAGTTACCTGATTGTGGATACAGCCGTCATTTTGTCAGCGGGTTTTATCTTTGGCTGGAAACTGGCTTTGTATGCAATGATCACATTATACGTCAGCGGGCTTGTCGCTGAGACTGTGCTCGAAGGCGGTGGGACTGTCCGCACAGCGATGATCGTGACCGCACAGCCTGAGGAAGTGTCCAATCGGGTAATTGAAGAACTTGAACGCGGCGTAACCTATCTGGAAGGGACAGGTGCCTACACGGGCAATTCACGCCCCGTTTTGTATTGCGTAGTGACGCGCGCAGAAGTGGTGCAGTTGAAAACGATAGTTAATGAAGTCGACCCTGAAGCCTTTATGGTGATCGGGGTCGCGCATGAAGCCCTGGGGGAAGGGTTCATGCCGTTGAAGGGGAGGTAGAATGTCCTTATTTTCTTTTTATATATCCAAATTGATTTAACATATTTTGATTATCGCGCCAGTCTTTTGAAACCTTCACGCGTAATTCGAGAAAAACCTTTCTACCGCCCATCCCTTCGATCTCCTTGCGCGCCGCGCTCCCAATTGACTTTAACATTTTTCCGCCCTCGCCGATCACAATACCCTTTTGTGATTCACGTTCGACAAAGATCGTCGCGGCGATATAAGCCATGCCGTTTTCGCGTTCCTTGAATTCATCAATGCGCACTGCCAGACTATGCGGCACCTCATCGCGCAATTGGATCAAACAGGCTTCGCGCAAAAGGTCTGCGGCGATGTCACGCTCGTAGGCATCCGTGATTTGTTCTTCGGGATACTCAGGCGGTCTCTCCGGGAGGGACTGAATCAGAGTCTCCAACAGTTCACCAAGCCCAAGCCTCTTCGCTGCCGACACTTGCTTGACGTCTATATTGGCCTCAGCCGAAACGTCAGCCTGCTTTAACAATTTGACATATTCCTCGCTGCGAGCGGATTCTTCATCAGCTTTGAGGAGATCTATTTTATTTAGGACCAGCAATCGGCGAGTATGAAGCGAAATGCTGTTGATCAGGTCGGCGATATGAAGGTCGTCTTCTGTCGGGGCGGAGGATGAATCCACCAGCCAGAGAATCACATCCACGCCTGCCAGCGCTTCCTCGGCTTCGTAATTCAGGAATTCGCCGAGTTTATGGCGGGCTTGATGAATGCCGGGGGTATCCATAAAAACAATCTGTGCATGCGGCAATGTGAGAATGCCAAGTTGACGGCGGCGCGTGGTCTGCGGACGCGGCGAGACTGCCGTGATCTTTTGACCCAGCAACGCGTTGATCAATGTGGATTTCCCAACATTGGGGCGACCTATAATGGCGATGAAACCGGAACGATGTTCGCTCATGATGTTCTCTGTTTTAAGTTTACGACGAACAGGCTAGCGATGATCAGCGCTGTACCCGCAAGCAGTTGCCAGGATAGATGTTCATTGAGGAAGAGTACACCGAGCATCACCCCGCCGGGTGGAAAGATATAAGTGACCAGGGTTGTGCGCGTGGGACCGATTTCATGCAAAAGATAATAGAACATGATCATGGCAATACCGGAGCCTAATACGCCAAGCCATAAAGCGGCGATCCATGTGAGGGTCAGGGATGGAAACAGGAACGGTCTCTCTGTGATGGGTCCAATGATCCAGATGAAGAGACCGGCTGTAATAAGTGGAAGTGCGCCGCGAATGACGCCTGTGATATGTTGTGTGGCTTTACGCGCATAGACCGCGCTCCATGCATAAAAGAGGGATGCAAGGATGACAGAAAGTTGTCCAATGACATTTTTATGCTGGCTTGCTAGCAGGTCTTCGCTGAAAAGAATCACGACGCCTGCAAACCCGATCAGCAAGCCGATCACTTTGGGCGCAGTCATCTTGTCATCGCGCAGCCAGAAGTGTGCAATGACAATGGTGAAGAGCGGAACTGTGGCGTTGAGGATGGATGCAACGGCTGAGTCAATGGTCTGCTCGCCCCATGAGATGAAGAAGATGGGAATGGCGAGGCTGGCCGGTCCAAGGATGGCATAAATTCCCCATGTTTTCCAGTCGCGCGGCCATTTAACTTTTGGGTAGATGGCAATACCTGCCGCTGTGAGTGCGCCCAACAACATGCGGAATGCCACCAATGCCATGGGGCCGATCTCCTGCAGGCCGATCTTTATCCACAGGAAGGACGAGCTCCAAATAATGCCGAGGGTGATGAAGACGATCCAATGTTTTGTTTTCAACTTGCTCCTCAATTTATTAACCACGAAAGAACGCAATAAAGGGGCGCAAGGTGTTTGGCTGGTTTTCCTTTGTGTACCTTCGTGTCCTTCGTGGTCATATTTTCTTCACCAAATAATACTCACCGCGTTCAAAGCCGCGATCCAGATAGTAGCGACGGGTTCCAATTGCCGAGATAACGGCGATGCGCGAAAAGTCATGTGCGCGCGCCACATTTTCCGCTTCTTTCAGCAGACGTGTGCCGAGTCCCAGGTGTTGTGCCGCGCCTGTTTGTTCCACGCCAACCGCAAGGGATTGGCCATAGACATGCACCTCGCGAATAAGCGCCGCATTATCGAGGTCAGGCATGCCGGTCAGCGGCGCATCTTTAGCGGGCAGTGACAAGCGGATAAATCCCGCAAGCCCATCATCGGGCGTGACGAAGGAGATGAAATGTTCCTCGGCTGTGCCTGCCTGATAGGTGAGATCATCCATCCGCAGGGTTTCTGAGTCAACAGTTTTTCCGCGCACCTCACGGCAGCGGATGCATTGACAGATTGTGCCGCGTTTTTTCATCTCATCTTGAATATCCTGGCGCAGGCTTGTGCGCGTATTTCCTTCCACCACGTTGTTGCCCGGGATATCACGGATCACACGGTTGACTCGGCAATAGCGCGGAATGGTCGGTTTGATATCTGCAATTAACTCCACAAGTTCTTCCATGGTGTATGGATGGAATTCGCCGCGCTGCCAGTATTCGTAAAGTTCCGCGTTTGCCAGCAGCTGATTTGGATATATTTTTATTTCGTCGGGGCAGAAATCCTGCCAAAGTTTTACAAAATCTGCGCGGTCTGAGGCGGGGGTTGCGCCCAAAAGATTCGGCATCCAATGCAGGACTATCTTGAATCCGGCGGCGCGCAGCAAGGCGGTAGCTTTGCGTGTACATTCCACATCATGTCCGCGCTTGTTGATCTCCAGAATATGATCGTCAAAACTTTGCGCGCCCATCTGCACTTTGGTCACGCCGAGGTGACGCAGCCAGCGGATCTCAGCGGGATTTATTTCATCCGGGCGGGTTTCGATCACCAGCCCCACATTGCGGTGCGATGCGGTTTCGTTGAACGCCTGCGCTTTAGGAAGTTCGTCCCCGCCAATTTTTTCCTCCCCAACCGGGAGGTGGGTAATGCCATTCATCGCGTCAAAACAACGCTTGATAAACCATTCCTGATAATCGCGTCGATAGGACGACCACGTCCCGCCCAGGATGAGCAATTCGATCTTGTCGGTGGGGTGACCAAGGTTTTTTAAAGCACGGAGGCGGGCCTGTACCTGCTCATACGGGTCGAATTGATGTTCGAGCGCACGCATGGCGCCGGGTTCGTCGGGCAAATAGCTTTTTGGCATGCGTACATCTGTAGGACAGAAGATGCACTTCCCCGGACAGGGATACGGCTTGGTCAACACGGTCACAGTGGTCACGCCGGAGAGAGTCCGCATGGGTTTCATACGGATACGTTCAAGCAAAACCCTGTCAGGTTCAATTGTGCCCGCTTCCACCATTTCGTTATAGGCGCCAACCAGCGCGGCCTTGGTGAGATAACCTCCCTCCTTCAAAGGATGGCTGCGCAACGCACGCATGACATCGCTGCCTGCACGAATCTCATCCAATACTTGATGAGCCAGCGCAAGTTTCTGCGGTGTCAGGGTGTTGAATTTTTTCCAAAGTCGTTGTTTTTCTGAAATTTCCATAAATAAAATACCCATGCATAATCGAGGTCTCCGCCTCGAATTCATCGAATTTGTCGGTCTTTTATCCTAATAAGGTGACGAGATTATACCGTTATAATGCCGTTATGAACTCTGCCACAACCGCACGCCTGCTTGCGATCAACCGCGAGTTTTACAACCGCTTCGCCGATTCCTTTTCCGCCACACGCCAGCGCTTGCAACCCGGCGTAAAAAAATTACTTGGTTCTATTCGGGATGACGATTCTGTTTTGGATTTAGGATGCGGCAACGGGCATTTCCTGCGCGAGCTCAACAGACGTGGTTACAAACAGCCGCTTCTTGGCGTGGATTTTAGCCTGCCTCTGCTTCGAAATGCAGAGCCTGCACCCGGGGTTGTTTTCCGCGAAGTTGATCTGACACAATTATCGATGAACAGTGAACAGCTATCGGTGGCCGGCGGGTGGTCCGTAATTACGATGTTTGCAGCTTTGCATCATGTTCCGTCCTTTGAAATTCGTTTGGACATTTTAGGAACCGTGAGGAAATTACTGAAACCCGATGGAAAATTCATCCTGTCCAACTGGCAATTTTTAAACAGCGAAAAATTGAAGGCCAGGATCCAGCCCTGGGACAGGGTGGGTTTGTCAAACAGCGATGTGGATGAAGGGGATTATTTGCTCGATTGGCGCAGCGGGGGTGAGGGATTGCGCTACGCCCATCATTTTTCAGTGGAGGAACTGCTTGGGTTGGCCGAGCAGGCAGGGATGAGCGTGCGCGCGTCTTATTTATCCGATGGCAATGGGGGAAACCTGAGTCTGTATCAAATATGGGAATCGAAAGGATTGTCCTTTCATTCAATCTGATATTTGTCATTTTTGTTCATTAAAAGAAAATTCGCGCTTGTATACAAGCGCGAATCGTGAAACCATTTTATACGATCACTCGCTGGGGGGCGACAATATACTGCCACCAGTTGTTGTGTATTCCGTTTTTACGTCCCGCAACGCGCGGGAAGTGATTGAACCACCATTTGTGATGTGCGCGGGTGTCGCCGCTTCCCCATTCGGAAGAACCGACATTGCGTACATCCCCTTTAAAATCGGGGAAGTTCAACAGCCAGTCATAGCATTCGCTGTTTACAAGGGCGGGATTATTCCAGTCATAATCCTGCTGGCTGTTGGGCGCAAAGTGAACGCTGCCGCACGCGGCCTTGCCTGGTGCGATCTTCTCATACTGCGTGAAGCGTTTCCATAAATTTTCTTCGCCGGTTAATTTACTAAAGGTCTTCTCCATGATCGATTCTGCTCGGTGGCCATATGCCTCCTCCATTTCGCCGAGATGTCTTTCATAGGAAAATCCCATCATGACAAAGCGCCGTTTGCTGGCTGATGTATTATTTAATGGATACGCGTTGCACCAGAATGCGCCCGGCCCGCCCATAATCGATTCGTAAAAACCTGCGTAGGGGAAACCAAAGATCCACACTTCGTCGATTTCATTCCGCGCCACGCGCTTCAGGATATTATATTGATTGATGATGGCATGGTAATCGACTTCCTGCGGTATGTGCGCCGGGGCTATGCGATGCAGGACATCCATATAGGTTTGTGGGGTGTATCGGAACCCATCTGTCTTGGCAGGGAACTCATCCACATCCACGCGCTCAACGATCTGAAAGCGGGCCATCCCGCCACTGACCTCGGTCATATCCACCATAAAGCCGGTGATCAAATCTGACGTGCGGAACCATTTTTGTTGTTGAGAGATGGTCATCCCTGTCGTTTTATCCATGACGGGGTCGTACACCAGCAGGAGAACCTTGCTCTGTGTGATCTGAGCAGGCTCTGTGGCGCTATCCGCTGGATATTTGGCAGGCATGAAAAGTTTGAGAAGCGAACTTAAATTACTGGGCATGAATACTCCATTGGATCAAGGCATGTTCAACGCGAAATAAACCTGACCGTCCACTGCCAGATATAACACATGATTTGGGCTGACAGTTACAGCGCCGACCGGTTCGGACGGGAGCGAGTTGGCTGCTCCCGTGGTTGGGCGGAACTGGTTTTGCAATTCAAGCGAACGCGCTGAAAAACGTAATACGCCCTGTGTATCTGCATCCAATAACAGGATGGATTGATCCGGGGGGGCGGCAAAAAGCATCTGTGTGAAGTGTGCTGTATCGAACAGGTCAATATCCTGATACGCCTTAAATGGATTGATCAGAGGCAGCGGATCCTGGCATTGTGATGAATTCGATACAAGGCGGCTGTATGAGCATTTGGAGAGATGCCCGTCAGCATGGAGCATATACAATTCATCGCCGGATATGATGAAATCAATTACATCCTGAGTCGGGGTTTGCTGGCCAAAAAAAAAATATGGGCGGTCCACATAGGTTCCGTCTTTTCCGTTATAGACCCATACGGCCCGCGCGGGCGAATCCAAGACATACAGATTACCACTGTCCAGGGTGAAGGCTGTAACGCGTCCCCAGTTTGTATCCGGCGGGGGCAGGGGAATGGCTTGAGCCACCTGTCCGGGTGCACAATATAAAAGATTGCCACTCGCATCAATACCAAGCATAGTGGCGTTGATGAAGTTCAGCCCCGGCAATGCCATAATATCCACCAGCGGACCGACAGTGTAATTGCCATAAACGCCCGGTCTGCAGTTAAAAGTTGTATCCAATTGAAAGCCGCGCCCGCCGCCGGCTGGAGAGGCCTGCAGCACTTCTCCATTGGCTGCGTTGAGCAGGAAGATGTCTGTTTCATTGGCAGCCATGCGGCTGACATCGATGCCCAGTTTACTGCTGAAAGCAGGATTGAACTGCATGCGCGTAATGCCAAGCAGTTCATCGAGATTGGTTTCGGCTTCCTGACGGAGGGTGATCGAATCTGAAGTTTCGCGGTGTGATTCGGCGATCTCCACATTAAGCAAAACATTTTCCCAGGCGATGCGTTCTTCCACAGGATTGCTAAGGGCAACCGCCTGATCACGCATTTGCTGGGCCTGCCTAAAATAGGTATCATATTGTTCACTGCGTCCATAACGCAGATAGACCACGCTTGCAATTGCAACCACAATCAAGGGAATCAGGATCGCCATGAAAATCATCCAAGAGGAGGAAGGCATCGAAGTTTCAGGCGACTCGGTATTGGGCAGCAGGCGCGGGAGGAACTTCCTAAGTTTTTCATCAAGGGTATCGCTCAAGCGGCGGGTGGATTGAATGCCGGTTGCAATTGCCTTCGCAGTCTGCCGCGTCCGCATGGATGGTTCACGCGGGGGCACGGGCTGCTCCGCTTTTTCAGATATGGAAATGGTTTTTGCTTCAAGAGTATCTTCGATCTCAAGGGCGGTTGTTGGCTCAATGGATTCGTCTATCTCATGTGACTTGGGAGATTGAGCCCTTGGAATGGATACTGGAAAGTCGAGCGGGGAGGTGTGAGACGGTTCTTGCAGGATTGACTCTTCCTGTTGCGGCGGGATGGCATATGCCGAAGGTTGCAGTAGATGCGATGGTAATTCGGCAGCAGGATCCGATTTGTCCTGACTTGTATCGGAGGGCCGAGGCGTGGATTCTGCTTTCTCACGACGAGACAGGTTCGAGATTAAAGAAGGAGGCGCTGTTTCATCTTTTTTCTTTTGTTCAATTAATTCGGCAGTCCCCTTTAATAAATTCAAAGCGCCTGTGCCTTCGGTTGCCTGAATCAACACTGCGTTTAAATCTTCTCTTGTCAGTGTGGAAAGGCGGCGGCGCATCGCGTCCAATGAAGATGGGTGGGAGTCATTCAAAGTGCTTTCCCAGGCGCCGGGCGCCTTTCCAAAAAAGAGCATGCGCTCTCCGGCATTCAAAGAGACTTGGGCATAATAAACATTCGTATTCTGACTTATGCCCAGTCCCTTGCCCGATCTGCCAGGTTCGTGGATGTGGCGCGTTTCATTTTTCCCAAACCAATAAACATGCATGAGGCCGCTCATTGAAAGCGTGCACTGCGAGTCACGCAATACGGCGAGGGTGAGCCAGCCATTTGCATATTGGCCTCGGCTGCTGGTGGACATGTTGCGCTCGAGTAAAACCTTGTTTACATTTTCTGTTGCGACACGCAGTGCACTGGTAAGCGACCCCGAGGTTTGATAAAAAATATTTGCAGCATCCTGCGCCACTTGCATATATTCCGCTGCCGAAAAAACAGCATTGCCTGTCAGCAGCAAATACACCACCAGCCTGTCCTGCGTGCGGATACGCACCGCGGTTTGCGGCGGTTTTTGCACAAGCAAACCAGGCAGGCTGGCAATTTCCTGTCCAACGATGCGATAGAGAGGTATAAGAGTAATGTCAAGAGCCATGTAAGAATAAACCTTAAGCGCCTATCAAAGTATGCGTCCTGCTTCATTATACTGGTAAAATTCGGCGGCTATGGAATACACACTTCATAAAAATTTTTCGGAAATAAATGCGCAAGAGTGGAACGACTTGTTGAAAGACTCGGTCAGCAACACACCTTTTTTGCGTCATGAATATCAACGCACCTGGTGGGAGCATCGCGGCGGCGGCGAATGGCAAAATGCAGAGCTCATCCTCATTACTGCGCGTGAAGACGGTAAACTCATCGGCATTGCGCCTCTTTTTACCTCAGAATACGAAAACCGACCTGCGCTTCTTCTAATTGGAAGTATTGAAATTTCCGATTACCTGGATTTGATCGTTCGGAAGGATGACCACGCAAAATTTATCACAGGCTTGCTGGACTTTCTCGCCTCCACCCTGGCCGATAGTTGGACAGGCCTCGATTGGTATAACCTCCCCGATTCATCTCCGACCCCCGCCGCACTCAAAGCCGAATCCACACAACGCGGCTGGACTCATCTCGAAGAGATTTATCGCCCCACGCCGCGTATTGCCCTGCACGGCGACTTCGATGAATATCTCTCCCGCGTGGAAAAGAAGCAGCGCCACGAGATCCGCCGAAAAATGCGTCGCGCTGAAGAAAGCGGACGGGGTGTGCGCTGGTCCATCTCAGATATGGCTGATCCCGAGACTGAAATCGATTCCTTCTTAAAACTTATGGAACAGGATCAAAACAAGGCTGGTTTTCTGCGTGAACCCATGCGCGCTCAAATGCGGGCAGTCATCCGTACTGCGCATGATAATGGCTGGTTGTGGCTTGCCTTTCTCGAAGCGGACGGCCAACGCATTGCGGCGGCTCTTAATTTCGACTATGACAATAAATTATGGGGATACAACGCCGGCGTCAATCGCGATTTTATGGATCTTTCCCCAGGCTGGATCTTGTTAAGTCATGTATTGCAGTGGTGCTGCGATAACAACCGCACCGAATTCGATTTTATGCGCGGTGATGAAGAATATAAATACCGCTTTGGCGCGGTCAATCAATATGTAATGAGGGCGAAGGTGGACAGATCGTAACAAAAATGAAATAAGGACGCGCCCCAACCATGGAGGCAGCTGCTCTAATTCCCATTCACCACATCCTGCATAATCATTTGATATTGATCCACAACTTTCTGTATATCAAAATCACGCGACTTTATAATACTGGCTTTACGGAATTGCAAAAGAATTTCAGGCCTGGATATAAGTTCGCGCAAGGCTTGCGAGAAAGCCGTCTCATCCTGCACTTCGATCAAATAGCCATTCCTGGCATGATCCACCAAGTCTATAAACCCGCCAATCCTGCTGGCCACGATGGCAAGTCCTTTTGCAAGCGCCTGCACACCGACAACAGGCAATCCCTCGGAAGAGGATGGCATGAATAAAATATCGCTTTTCGAGAATTGATGCAAAACCTCATCAGGCGTAACCCAGCCGGGCAGGTTAAATCGCTCAGACATGCCCTGCTTCGTAATTTCCTGTTTTATATCTGCTAACATGGGGCCATCCCCCAACATGGAGCATGTCCAGTTAAGGTCTTTGAGTTGGGAAAGGATCTTCACAATGATAATTGGATTTTTCTGCGGCACAAAACGCCCGGCAAAGACAAGATGAGGAGGCTTGTTCAATTCGATTTCAGCAGGAACAAGATGTAATACATCCGCGCCGTTTGGAATCACCTGAATATCCACAGAATAATGTTTCAGCGCTAGTTGACGCGTGAACTCGCTTACAGCAATTACTTTTTTTGCGCGCCTCCAAATAGGTTTCGTGAATGGCTTAAGCCAACGGAACCAATTACCCGTTTTCTCCGGAACGGCATCAGGGACATCTCCCAGATGCGCAGTCAAAATATAAGGAATACCGGTTAATATAGACAAAGCCCATGCGAGTGCGCCAGATGGGACAGCAAAGTGGGAGTGAATGATCTCGGGGCGATAAAGGTAAATAAAACGGAGCCCGGCCCAGAGTCCCGCGAGAACGAAGGCTAACATGGTGGTAAAAGTTGCGCGGAAGAATTCAGTCCGAAAAGAAGAAATCCTGATTACGCGGACCCCATCCGCATTTTCGCGAAAAGGAAGCCCCTGCATATGCGCTGTAAGGACGGTAACATCATGACCCCGCGTAGCAAGTTCCCTGCAAATATCGTAGGCGGCTCTACCACCGCCGCCGCCGATGGGTGGAAATTCATAAATGACAGTGAGTATACGCATGAAATTATTTTAGTTTGAAAATGGGTCTTTACAAGATGGATGGCCGGAACGCGGCTCAAAGATCTGCAAATTTATTGAATTGAGCGATTCGATAGGTTCATAAGCGCACAAAAGCGGTGCGCCAATATAACGTACCCATGCATTGTTCTCTTCTGAAAATGCACCTTTCTTCCTGTTATGTATTTTTTGCCCTTCAACAATAATGAATGCAAAGCGGCGATCATGAATATCTGAATAAAACTGTTCCAAATATTCATAATTACCAGACATTGCCATTTCCATCAATTCGAGCTGTTCATATTCAGGGATCAAAGGAATGTTTTTTAATTCATTAAATGTTAATAGCTGGCGCTCTGTAATAAACAGGGCTTCGCCACCATCAATGTCAACATCCGAAAGGGTTTGTTGGAGTCTTTGGATATTATTTTCTACATTGACCTGGTCATACGAATGAAAAAAACCAATCTGCGGAAGCGCGAATCCAAGCGGGACAAGTAACGCTGCCACGCCCCATTGGAAATTCCCCCAGCTCGGGCTTGACTCACTGTCGCCGACGACGCGTCCTGCAAGAATTGAGGTGGCTATTAACGCAAGCATAACGAGGAAGGCATCCATATTATGAAGATCGCCGCCGCCGCCGATTTTTATACTGACAACAAGTCCGCCGAGAAAAAGTACAAGTAGTAGAGTCAGGAGAGCAAGCCAGCGCATGGGATGTAAATTTGCAAGTTTCCCACGCAGCATTTGAAAAAGAGCAATTCCCAATGGAGCAGAGACAATCAATATAGCCGGCAGAATACCCAACGGAAATGTACTATTGGGAAGCAGACGATTCCAGAGCAGGTCGGATGTGAAGCTTGAGCCAAAGGCACGAATATCTGCGTTCCCTGAAATTTCAATATAAGCAAATTGAGAAATAAGCGCTGTACCAACCCCAACCACACCCAAAAGAAAGGGATGCACCCAATAATGCCAGCCCTTTCCTGCCAGCGGCGTTTCAAGTACGTAAATGGCAATCGCCAGCATGGCTGGGACAGGAAACCAATTCACACGGCTGATACCTGCCCAGATTGAGGCAAGGAATACAAACAGGAATGACCGCCAGGGATACCTTATCGAAACACCAGCCAAAACAAGGATGACACAAATCTGAAGATGATAATAGACTGCACCCTGCAAAAAATACAAAAATGCCCATGAATATACCAGGATATTTATCCAGCCTTTCAAATACATTCGGCGAGTTAACAAAGTGGCTGAAGCGGAAGTAAGACCAATCCACAGCAGGGATTGCCACAGGCGATGAAACCAGAGCGGTAAACCATCAATCAGAAAAGGAAGCGACATTAACAAATATCTTGAGGGATGTAAAAATGGGTATGGGATTTGTGCTTGATACAGGGATTTCGCAAAAAATAATGAAGCATAATAATAGCGGCTGGCCTCAGAGTAGCCAATAGAAAAGGGATCATCAGAGATGATAGTGAGATGTCCATAGGTCTGATAGACCAGTCCCTGCAGGAGTATTGCCGCCGCAAACAGTGAATACCACTTATATCCACTCATCAATTTTAAGCCAAAAGTCTGTAGGAGACTTGCCCAAAGGAAAACCCAAAAAATGGGCATTAACTGAGGAAGTATACTGCCGAATAAAATCAACCGTATTACCCAGATAAGAGAAAAGCCAAAAATAACCAATACGAGCCCGAATAACTTTATGAGTTTTTTTGCGGGGTTAATTTCCAATCCATCCATCCAGCAAGAAATGTGTTCCAAAAACACCTGACGAAGTATGAATGCGCCAGCGACAATATTAATTACGAATATTGCTAATAGGAAAACCCATCTAGAATGCCAGAGAATAATCCCCAACTCATTAGCCTGTTGTATGGTTTGAATAATCGCAAAACCGCTTAACAGAATGCTGGACCAAATAAATGTTTGCAGGAATTTTCTTGAAGATATAGGTTCCATTTTTTCATCCTTACAAATCAATTGGGCATCGATGTCTTATTATTCATTGCGGCAAGAATGGACGGTAAAAAGAACGCTCCAGGAAGACTCGTGATAATAAACAAAGCACGCACCAACACGGCAATGGCCAGACTTTCTGAATGGTCAAGTCCGCCAATCTCTGAGAGTAGGAATGTCAGTGAAAGTTCCTGAACGCCAAATCCATTGACAGAGATGGGGATTAGAGTAACGAAATAAGTGAGGCTCCATAATCCAGCGATCAACCAGTAGGAGACATGACATCCCATGCCAATGATGAGCAGAAATATCGCCAGAAAAATAAAAAGCATATTGCCAAATGTCGATAAAAACGAGACAAATAAAGCCAGCGGTCTTTTAAACCAGATCACAAATACATCATAAGTGCGTTTTACAAATTCAATACCTTTTTGAAACAAGCCTGCAAATGAAATGGATTGCAAGCCTCCGCTGCCAAGTGGAAAAATGGCGATCAAACCCAAAGGCAGAGTAATGATCATTCCTGCCATGCCAATCAAACGGTCCGCTACTAGCGAGGCGAGGCAGATGGCACGATCAAATCCCAATTGCATCCCGCCCGCAAGGCGGACAGCATCCCCGCCAATGGTTGTCGGCAAAAAATTCGATGAGAAGAGGCCTGTAAATGTTAGCATGGCAGTGCGCCAAAATGATACTTCCACGCCTGCAGAGTGTAATAGAACGTGCCAGCGATTAACAACCAATAACCGTGATATAAACATGACAAAAATACCTGCAAGGAAATACCAGATTGAAACCCGCTTCAATGCAGCCGTGATCTCTTCACCGCTTTCTTCTTTTAACAAAACCACCAACAGGGTAACAGCCAAAAGACTTCCCGCCGACTTTGCAATTGTTTGACGATTTTCATGCAGCCATTTAATCACGAGGAGCATGCTCCAGGTTAAGCATGGTACGAATAGTATAGGTTGGTTTTCGCTGGGATTCGTGATAGGTGCGAACAAGCAATTCCGCGATCAACCCCATCAATATGGATTGAAATCCCATGATAAAGAACATGGCGCTCATTTGCAAGAGTGGTGAATTGGCAATGGCGACAGCAAAGAACAATCGCCGCACAAAGAGATAGGACATGATCAAGGTGCTAATCATCATTAAGAAACTGCCTGCGCCGCCAAAGAGATAGATCGGCTTCGATGCATAGGAAACCAGAAACTTGACAGTAAACAAATCCAGCACAACTTTAACGGTTCTTTCCAGTCCATACTTGGTCTTTCCAAATTCGCGAGGGTGGTGGCGGACGGGGACTTCAGTGATATGCGCGCCAACAGAATTGGCGTAGACTGGAATAAAGCGGTGCATCTCGCCATATAGGCGGAATCCTCGAGAACATCGCGGCGATAGGCTTTGAGTGTGCAACCATAATCATGCAAATGCACACCTGTCACATTCGAGATCAGCCAATTGGCAAGCATGGATGGAAAATTACGTGTGACCGCATTATCTTTTCTTTGCCTTCGCCAGCCGCTGACGAGATCATATCCTTCATCCAATTTGGCGAGCATCATCGGAATGTCTGCAGGGTCGTTCTGCATATCTGCGTCAAGCAGGACGATGATCTCGCCCTGTGAATAGTCCAACCCTGCAGCAATGGCGGCGGTCTGCCCGAAATTGCGGCGGAAGGAGATCACACGGATATGCTCAGGGTCTTTTTCGGCATATTCCTTCAGGATGGATAGACTTTTGTCGCTGCTGCCATCATCCACCAGGATCAGCTCCCATGACCGATCAAGGGCATTCATGGTTTCATAGATTGCATCAAACAGGAGCGGGAGATTATCCTGTTCGTTATAGACCGGGATCACAAGTGATAGATTCATTATTTCCTCTTGAAAATACGAAGGCGTGTGTTTTCCAGACAGGATGTCCCAACAGGTGTTGGTGTATATTCATCAAACTCTGCAGAGGATAAAAATTCTTTCCAGCCGGGGTAGCGTTCCTCTTCAAGGATAAAGAAATCTGCGCTTGCCTTCCACTCAGCATCCATTTCATCGTTCCAAAATCCATATTTAAATAATTCAGACGTATCCCCGCCTCGGAAGTATGAATAACCATTATTGATCTGCGCAGGAAATATCTTAACTCCCGGCAGATATAGCAAAGGCACTGTTGAAAGCCCGCCATTCCAATAAACCACACTTCCAGCGGGAATAATGCTTCTTAAGTGTTCTCCAATTTTCTCGTTTGCCAAAATAACATTTGACTTGCAGTCAGGTTTCCCGTAGGAACCACTTATAATGGGAGAAAAAAAGATGACGGCTATCAAGAGACTTGAAACATAAAATGCACCAAAATTTGGTCCGTTTGAAGCGCGCCATGCTCTTCGCCACCATGTATATATAAGAAATATAAAAAGAAAGCCAACGCACAAACCCAATAACGCCGATGCATATTTTTTCGCCAAATTGAGATCAAGATTAAATCCGTATGACAATATATCCTGCCATGTAATAAATCCTGGCAATATCTTCTGGTCGCGCACCCGAGGAGCAGGGAGACTTAACGCGAATGAGCCAATATCTTCAAATGCGGAGTACCCAATACCTGTAAAAAGAATGAGTGATAATGTGACCAATATGAATTGCGTAAAAACCGGTACATGCCAGTTCCACGATTTTACAGAGACGACCACTAACAAGATACCGGCAATATTAAAAAAAGCAATATAATTTTTAAAACAAAAAACACAATAATCCTGCACTATTGCGGCATTGAAATGCATATACAACAATCCCCAAAACAAAGCAATAAGAGCTAACCCGATGCGAAATTCAACGATTGATCTCCATCTACTGGGCCTGACCCACAACAGAAAAGCAGCAATACTGCCAAATAATGCAATAAAATGAAAACGGAATGCCTGAAAAATTGAAAGCAATCGGGATGTCACTGATATTTCTGGATTCCAGACAGATACCCCGCCTCCCCCATACAGGACTTCTGATGGAATATTAATGTGCGGCACCCAGTACCACAATTGAAGAATATCCGGCCAATAAATATAGAATGTATAAGCCACCACCAGTGCTCCAGGGACAAAGAGCCAAAAAGCCCTGCACCCATGCTGCCAAAACGCATAAACAATCAGCAGGGGCAGCACTGGCATCATGTTTTCCCGTACCAGCATCATCAGCCCAGCCAGTACGCCGCTCAAGATTAATTGCCAAATTGGACGCTTCTCCCCCAATACAAGTGCAAGCGACCAAGCCAACAGACAGGCTATGGTGCTTTGAGTTACGCCCATGCTATATATCTTAATGATCGCTGAACTGGATGCAATCACCCAAACAGCGCCAACCGCCAACCATCTTCCTCCAAGCCGCCGCGCTGCCGCCCATGTACCTACTACAGCCATGAGACCAAAAAAAACAGCTAAAAAACGCCCCGTTTGCAAACCTGGACCGAAAAATAATTGCACATATCCCGGGATCAAGAATGCCAGCGGCGCTTTGTTTGTGGAGATTCCCGGGTCAAATGGATGGTACTGACCGGTAGCAAACAATAAGCCCTTAAGTAAATATGCGCCTTCGTCCAGATTGGAGATAGTGGTATATGCATATAATACTGCCTGTACTAAATAAACGCCCAATCCTAGGAAAGCAAGGAAATCTATTTTCCAGGTAGGCCACTTCCGCACATGATTAAGTAGTTGAGACTGTCTCATAATGCCCTAAAGCTATAACCCAGCTATCCCTTTTTCAAACGCGCCAGATCAGAATCCACCATCATCTTCACAAGTTCTTTAAATGAAACCGCCGGTTCCCACTTTAATTCGGCGCGCGCCTTGGACGGATCGGAGATCAGTAAATCCACTTCTGCTGGACGGTAAAACTTTTCATCCATGACAACATATTCCTTGTAATCCAGATCCACATGCGAGAAGGCAACCTCACAGAATTCACGCACGGCATGGGTCTCACCGGTGCCGATCACATAATTGTCCGGATGGTCCTGCTGAAGCATCAACCACATCGCCTCCACATAATCGCCGGCAAAGCCCCAGTCACGCTGGGCTTCAAGGTTGCCGAGACGTAATTCCTTCGCCATTCCAAGCTTAATCTTCGCAACGGCATTTGTAATCTTGCGGGTGACAAATTCCATGCCGCGGCGCGGGCTTTCATGATTAAATAAAATACCAGAAGTTGCAAACATATCAAACGACTCGCGGTAATTGACCGTGATCCAGTGGCCATACACCTTCGCCACCCCATACGGACTGCGTGGATAGAAAGGCGTGTCCTCTTTTTGCGGAACTTCCATCACCTTGCCAAACATTTCGCTCGAAGAAGCCTGATAAAAACGGATTTTTGGATTCACAAACCGAATGGCTTCCAAAATACGGGTTACGCCAATTGCCGTGACGTCGCCGGTCAATGCAGGCTGATTCCATGAAGTCGGCACAAAGGACTGCGCGGCGAGGTTATATACTTCAGTGGGCACGTGCTCTTCCAGCAGGGAAAGCAAAGAACCCTGATCCTGCAAATCACCCTGAACGACGGTAATATCATCCACAATATGTTCAATGCGCTCGTAATTTACCGTACTCGAACGGCGCGCAACACCGATTACACGGTAACCCTTTTTCAACAACAACTCGGCAAGGTATGAACCGTCTTGTCCGGTAATTCCTGTAATAATGGCAGTGGGCATAAAATCTCCTAATTCAAAATTCAGTGACTGAATTGTACACTATATCAAATACGCCGTCTCCGGTCACGCCATATACCCCAAACAAGGATCACACCCCACAGACCAAGAATGACGGTCACCATTTCCACAAACGGCAATTGCGGCCCAATATGCAAATAACGGTTTGCATACCATTGACCAAATACTGCCACAAAAGCAATCTCCATCGCAATCACACGCAGGCACCACGCATTCCTCGTCTCCCGCCACCAAACCCACACATTTCCAGCCAGGATCGCCTGCCATAAAAACAGGATCGCCCGATAGCGCGGATTGTCCCATTGATCGCCACCGCCGCGCAAAGCTGTCAACAAAACCCATACCCATACCACAAGACTTAACCACATCAACAGCTTCCGCTCTTTTTCCGCGCCTACGCCTGCCGAGGCGGAAAAAGTGAGGATCAAAGCTGGTAGTAAAGTGTACCAGCCCACAGCACGCAGGATGCCAATGATTCGCCAGATGGATGTTGTTGGCACAATAAATATCGCAGGCAAGACAGGCTGCAAAATGCCGTATAGCGTCACAAAAGGCAAACGCAACCATTCGGGCATTTCATCGAATAGTTTTTGCACCCAACCCGAACCGCGCTCCAATTGATATACATCCCACTTGACTGCTTCGCGCATGAAATTGTTAATCACCCCAATCGGAGACCCTCCACCCAAATTTCCCTGCCGATCCAAAGCGGACGAAAGGATCAATAAACCGGCAATGAACACAAGGACAGTAATTACAACCATCCACCGCGAAATGCGCCCACGCTCACTGGTGAAATAGTGCCACCCGAGAAAAATGACCAAAGTTACCAACGCTACAGACGGCGAGACCAGCAGCATACCCACAATTCCAAGGCTTATCCACAGAATTGCCTGGCGGTTCAGCAGCCCCGAACGGCGTGCTGAGCCTGTCGAAGTATGCTCCTTGAGGGGTTTATCGCGAAGTCCCTGAAAGGGGGAACCGCGAGTACCGCCCCAATTCACAAATCCCCACAATGCAAACGCAGTGCACGCCATCAAATAAGGTTCACGCATGGCAGAACCGCCAAGCAAGACACTTTCAGGATAAAGCGCAAAGACCCAACCTGAAGCGAACGCGACCTTTGTCCCCCACTCCTGTGAGACTGCCTTCCATAAAAACGGAACACCCAATGCCCCCATAAAAGCGGATAGTAACACCAGCATCAAGACACGATGCGCATCAGGCGAAAGATAACGATAGATCAATGCGCTGAAGGCCAGCAGGCCACCATATTGATCGTATGCAAATTTTTCGTTGAAGGCATCCGTGATCGGGCGATCGGAACCCGCCAACTCCCAGGCCTGTGCGTCACGGCGATGTGCATCAGTGTAGACAAAACCTGCACTTTGATCCTCATCAACATAGCCATAGACCGGAAGCGCGAGGTAAGTGGCAACGCCTCCGGAAAAACGTAAAACGAAGGCCAGTGCGATCATCCATGCCAAAGTCTTTCCACCGCCCGCCCATCTTGCCGACACAGTAAGCAGCGAGGCGCAAAGCAAAAAGAGAAAAGAAAAGCCCAGCCAGCCAATTATCCAATTTCCAGGTTGAAGCGAAGCGAGAAGCGCTCCCATCCCAAGCGAGGATGGTGCAATCCACAGAAAATCACCTTGATTCAAGTTCTTCATATCCTCACTTTTACCACAAATTCAGTATATGTAAAAAAAATCTATGTCCAATGATTGTATACACTTTTGCGTCAGGTGGAAAAAAGCTGCTTTAAAAAATGGGTATGCTGAAATTAAAATTGCGTTCAAAGAAAAATTTCCCGCGATATTCTTCCCGCTTTGACATACACTCGCGCGCGGCGCGTAAATGTCATCTGCGGAAGATGCACCAATTCAGGCCGCCAAACCTCACTGATAGGTTTAGGCGGGGGAGATGGCTTGTCCTGTATAGACACCGTGATATTCCTCGGGTAAAAGCCCTGCAATATAGCGCATGACCAAATCTGCATTGCGTTGACGCGCTTCTCTTCTCTCCATGCCTTTTTGGGTCATTGGTGGAAAGCGAATGAGTTTGCCAATCCGCATTTCAAGGTTGGGCATTTCTCCGCGTTTCGCACGCTGCCAAAAATCATCGGTTGTGCCAACCAACCCAACAGGAACAACGGGTACCTGCGCATGTTCGATGATATATCCCACCCCCGGCATGGCACGGCGCATGGCCGGCTCATGAGAACGTCCGCCTTCCGGCGCAATCACCAACGGATGTCCCGCCTTTAGAATCGCCAAAACCTTGTCCAGCAGCATACGGTCATAATCGCCGCGATGAACAGGGATGACACCATACATCGAAAGCAGTGGACCCTGTCCCTTTTTCTCAAATACATCCGCGGCACCGATCACCTCGGGTTGTTCGGGCCAGAAGGAAACCAGCAGAGGCGGATCAAAAATCGAGATATGATTCATCGCAATCACATACGGTTTGCCAAACGGAATATTTTCCCTGCCTAAAACTTTCACATGCCCCAGAATATGGAACAAGGTGCGAATGATGGGGCGTAAAAAAATCCGATTGGCTTGAATATGAAAGGGAATGCGATAGGGTTTCATTTGGTATTGTCTTTCCAATATCACACCGCTGGAAATGGCGGCGTAGGTATTTGGATTATTTCTTTATTTGCACAATTCCAATACGCGCGCAAAAACCTGGTCTGCATCCAATTTGTCCGAGTCGATGATGACCGCATCAGCAGCCGGGCGCAGCGGGGCAACGGCACGAGTGGAATCAACGTGATCACGCTCGATCACTTTTTTCAGGATCTCGTCGTAATCGGCCTTGTCGCCGCGCGCAATAATCTCATCATACCTGCGCCTGGCACGCTCTTCAGCGCTCGCATCCAAATAGACCTTTAGGTCCGCTTCCGGTAAAACGACAGTGCCTATATCCCTGCCGACCATGACCACCTTGCCGCGCATCCCAATGCGGCGCTGCTGCTCGGACAACGCCTGACGCACACCCGCATACGCAGAGACAACCGAGACATTCGCATCCACATCGACGCCGCGCATATCCCAGGTCACGTCTTTTTCGCCGATGACAATGTCATAAGCGCGGCCATCGTCTTTTGAAGGCGGGCGAATATCTATTTGCGCTTTCCGCGCCAGTTCAGTAATCCCGGCTTCATCGTGCAGGTTCATATCATGCTGCAATGCGATCCATGTGACGGCGCGGTACATGACGCCTGTATCAAAAAAAAGGTAATCGAGCGAGTCAGCCAGTTTTTTTCCGAGTGTGGACTTGCCCGATGCGGCTGGACCGTCGAGGGCGATGATGGAGGGATATGATGTTTTTGTCATTTTTATTTATCGAGGAAGAGATCATCACGCGCCCACAGGATAATGGTTTCACCTGTCTGCGGCATTTCGCGCAAAGTAATCCAGCGGATCCACTCATTGGGAAGTGTGGCGCTCCATAGTGGATTTTGCCGCCAGGTGAAATCCTGCCCGCGATAGGCGGAGACGAGGACAGGGTCGGTTTGAGGGGGTGTGACGATAAAATACGGGGCGCTGGAAATATCCAGAGATTCAGCAACGCTTACGGAATGTTCCCGCAGCGCCCATTCAAGCGCAGGGGAATTTATGCCCATAATCACAACAGGCGCGGAAAATTCATTTCCCACACCAAATTCTGAAATTTCACGAACCGTAGCTTGCAGCAGGTCTGCCTGCATGGGCGTCGACGAAGGCCACCAAAACTCTGGATGAGCCAGTCCGCGCAAGCCTGCCGAGCCGAGCGTGCCGCCCAAACCAAGTACACCCAGCACGAGCGTCAATCCCCACACACCGCCGAGTCTTGCCGTACGTATGGACCAGCCCGCTGCCACCAGCAGAAGGCTCAGCACAAGCAGGATCAAGGCGCTGATCAACAACCAGAAGCGCATCACATATTCACGGGAATTCACAGGAAGCCAAACCAGGCCTGTAAAATCCAGCCAGGCAAAGAGCCAGATAAGAGCAGTAAGAAGTACAACGCCAATCACTTCTCTGCGCTCATCGGGAAAGATGTTAAAGCCGCGCGCCAATTCCAATGCGGCAAGTGTGTAAAGCGGAATGAGAACCCACACGAGGTCGCTGATCTGACGGAATGGCAGGAATACCACCAGTAATAACGAGACGAACAGCCAAATACTTAAGGGGATAATTCGGGCGCTGCCATTCGTCCAGCCGCGAACGATGGCAATGATTGCAAGCAATAAAGCAAGCGGTTGGTAAACAAGCAGCGTAAGGAACAACCTGCCTGCGGAAACATCCGAAGAGGTAAGCCAGGCGTTGAAATATGCGGGAATGGAGGCAAGCGCGGCGCTCAACCCATTCGGGACGATGAAAAAGAGTGTGCCGAAGGTGATGAAGGTGACGAGGAAGGGAAAAAGAATTGAAGAATTAAAGATGGAGGATGAAAGTGCAGAAGGTTGAGAATCGGCAGTTGACGGCTGCAATGGGCGGCGGAAATTAAATCCCTGAAAGATGGCCCAGGTGATGCCAAGCCCAAGTAAACCAGGCCAGATGGAAGGCCCGCTAAGGAGAGCAAGGGCGGCGAAGAAGCCTGCCAGGCCGGGTTTATTTTTATGGATGTATGCCCAGGCAAAAAGCAAAAAGGTAAGAGCAAAGATCGGACTGGCGGCTTGTCTTGATAGCGCTGTCAGGCCGGGGTCCAGGGCAATGAAGAAGGCGAGTAGCAGGCTCGGGCGGGGTTTGAGGCGGTTGTCAAAGAGCAGGGGCGCAAAAACGAGCAGACTCCCGATCAAGGCGGGAATCAGGCGGGCGAAGAAATTTGTCCCGCCGCCGTAGAGGAAGAAAAGAACCGAGGTGGATAAAATATAAAAGGGATGGGGGCTGAGCACAGGCCTGGCGCCTTGTGCAATGTGCAAAGCCTGCAGGGCGGGTGCGGCTTCGGCATCGTTGAGGGGCATGGCGCCGAGTTGGGTGAGGCGCAGTGCAAGGGCAAGCAGGAAGGCGAATGCGTAGAGCCAGCCTTCGTATTTGAAATGTCGGTAGGTCATGAGCGCAATTGTATCAAAGAGTTACGGTACTTCGTAAATAACAGTACCGCCCTGTTGAAAAACAGGCTTGAGATATAACTGGAACTTCTCTTCATTGACCGGCATGGACACGCGCTCAAGCGTTCCGATGTAGATGTAGCGAATATTGTATTGCTTAATGATGAGTTGGGCTTCCTCCCAGCGGGCGGTGGTGTAGAGTTTTTTGATGTCTTCAATACGGGAGCCTTGCGGCGTAGAACTGCCACGCCATTGACTCTCATGGCCGGGCCAGCCCAATACAGCAGGCAAACCAGTATATGTAGAAATTCGACCATAGTTGGTGTAACTTCCAGTGATGATTTGTGCTTCAACAATGACACCATTCGGCACGGTATGTAGGAACTCAATTGCGGCGGCTTCATCTGGATTCTCGCGTTTGACACGCTCGAAATCATCGAGGGTGTAGCCGAACACGGGTTTGAAGTTATTGGTTTTTGTCAACAAGCCAAGGGTTGGATATAACAAGCCTGCAAAAATCACAAAACCAATCAATACACGGAAAATAATGTTCGCGAATCCACGCAAATTTTGCAGCAGGATGCCCACGCCAAACGCCGCGGCAAGACTCAATAATATCCATGCCTGGTAGTAGAACTTAAAGACCGTGTTAATACGATAACCAAATTGATCGCGCAGGTAGACAAACTCAGGGGCGAGGACGAGGAGGGTGCCAAGGACCACGAGGATGAGGACAAATTGATTTGCAGCATTGTGTCCCAAGAGTATTTTTGGATTTCGATCTTCTATTTCAGGTTGACGAGTGGCTGCGAAAAGAAATGAAAGAGATGGAATCAGAACTGCGAGCAGAGTGATCAGGCTTCCAATGTAGGTTAATCTGCGCAAAGAAGTTTCGCCAATATATTGCGAGGCGGTCATGCCTTGCGAGGCGAGGAAGGCCATCACATAATCCTTTTCGACAAAGGAGCCGATCCAGCCGATGGCAAAAGTGAGGAGTAAAAAAAAGAAGGAAAGACCAAGCCCGAGTGAAAAACCGAGTTTCCAATTGGATTGGATCTTCCCGCCGCGCCATAAATAAAGAAGATAAGCGAAGATGGGGATGAGCAGAGTGCCCCACATTACCCACAAATGGACTCCGCGCGTGGGATACATCAAGTTCGGTAAAACACCGCCGGCCTGTGATGAAAAACCAAGATAAAAGGGGAAATATAAAAATACAGAAAGAATACCAAGCGGCAAGCCCAGCAGAAATAGATCTTCGAGTCGGTTCCAACTCCAACCGTCCTCACTCGCACGCCAGAAGACATAGGAAGTAACTATTAAAGCTGCCGCAACAAGGATGTCCCAGGTGTTGAGGAAGGCGAGTCCGCCAATGACGAGGGCGGAGAATAAAAAGCCTGAATAACTGACATGCAAACGCCCACCGAATATATTGATCTCGCCGCGCCAGCCGCCGAGGAAGAGATTCAATGCCGCGGAAATCGCAAGCAAACCAAAGGGGATCGCCAGCACATGCGGGTGCAAGTCGCCGAGCAGGAAGGAGAAGAAGGGAAATTCATCGATCACTTCGCGGAAGCCGCCCGTCATGTCGTAATCCTGAATCACACGGGAGGCGCGCCACCACCACAGGTATCGGTCGGGAATCCAGGTAAACGGTTCCAGCGGCGGCTGGGATAATTCCTTCATATCCAGCCATTTCCAAAACGCGCTGGCAAATTCCCCAGTGACAGGGTTCTTCGTCCAAAACAGTCCACGTCGATGCAGGACTTCCAGCAGGGCTTCAAAGTTGGAGACGAGCAGCAGGAAGAGGGGGGCGAGGAGGGCAGACCCGTTGGCCATTGATGGTGGATGGGCGACGGTTTCCCCGTCTACGGCCTGCACTTCACGGTCTTTGGAAAGCAAGTTATACAAAATCCCATACGAACCGATCGCACCGAGGGCAAAGATGAGCGAAGTCATCAGGTTGTGCGCAGTGCTGCCATTGACGCCGGAGATGCGCGCCAGCATGGCGGTCATCACATAGCCGAAGTAATAATAGGATATGGCGTAACCGGAAAGCCAGGGGTCCTGTGGAGGAAAGGTTGGGGAGCGCAAAATGCCGTTGATGAAAGCCAGTTCCATCGGCTTTTCGGTACTGGTCAATTCGGGATTGGCGGAGCGGACGAAGGCAAGAAATGCAAAGGCGGCGAAAAATAATATCTCGGTTGTGATAATAAGGGAGAGATTGGATTTCAGGAAATCTATGATTGACGATTGGCGATTTACGATTGACCACACACTTAATCCAACAAGAAGAGTAAGGGCCAACAAAATTCCACCCGTGTCATTTTGTGCGACGCCCAGCGATGCAAGCAGCCAGAAGATATATCCCCAGATCAACAAACCGGCCGCGCGCGCGAGGGTATAGCCGCGATCTGTCAAAGCCGGGAAAAGAGTATATACCAGCGGAAATGTCAGCCAGCCAAGTAAACTTGCAATGATGTACCAGGAGAAAAAAGCGGTCATGGTTGTTAAATATCTTTCACCATTCGGTGATAACCAAGAAATCCACTTGGATGCTGAACTGTTTCAACAATCCGATATCCAAGGCGTTGGTATAAACGCAGCGCATTCCTATTATACAGACCAACCACCAAGGCGCACTTCTTCAATCCTGCTGACTGCCCTGTCTGCTCGGCATAAGCCAGCAAGCGCGAGCCAATACCCTGTCCCTGCGCGGAGGAAGGTACGCCAACATTGCTGACATAATACTCGTCCTTCTCAGCCTCCCTGCCGCCGGGCAGCCCGAATCCGCGCCAGAGGAAACGCAGCGCTGAGACGGTTCCCGTCACCGGGAAGAGATGCGGAATCACAGCCAGGTTGAGCGCAACCAGGCGCGCACCTTCAAAAGAGACCATAACGCCCAAAGACCTGCCATCCGCTTCCGCTACAAAAGCAATCCCCGATCCAAACCTGCCGGCATTGCGAGTGACAAGGTTATGAATGAGCGTAATAACAGGCCCTCGTGCATCTTCAAAAAGATAATCTGCCAGTTTGCCCATGGAAAGATAAACCATCTCTGCAACAAATGCCGCATCGCCTGGCTGGGCGGGACGGATCAATATCTCAGACAAGACGGGAAAACTCATAAGGGCAGGGAATGCCAGATGCCGGCAGAGTCAGGCTCAAAGTCCAGCACGGAGGCGACTGCCGTCAGGTTGATGGGGCCATAGATGTGTGGAAATAAATCGGATTCGGAAACACCCGGGGCAGGAGCTCCAGCAGGCGCCTCCCACTTAAGCCCGGGCTTGAGTTTTGCTTCGTCGATCACAAGCAACACCAGATCATTTCTCCCGCGATAAAAAGCATTGGCAACATGCAAGACCTGCCTTTCAGAGGAGCAGTGGATAAAACCTTCGGTATTCAAACTTGGCGCGGAGTATTCGCCGCGTGTTTGAGCTTCGTTCCATTCGGCATGGGATGTAATGTGCAGGATCATGGCAGCACCTCATAAATTGTTGTATTTGCATCGCGATAGACCGCGTTCCAATATTTTCCGTTGTACTGTTCGAATTTTGCCAGGCCGTCCATCGTTGGTTCAGCAGGCGGGTAGATATTGCGCTCAAGCTGGCCAACGACAATATATTTCACCTCATATTTTTTCAGGAAATTCAATGCTTGCTGCAGATCGGGCGTGGAATAGAAGATGCCGACATCATCGACGCGCAACTGGATATTGGGGGCAAAAATGCCGCGCTGCTGGCGTTGATGCCAGTTCCAACCGACCACACCGGGCAGACCTGTATAAATAGTATAGCGCGTGCACCAGCGATATTCCGAGCAATTGGCTTCTACGATCACGGGTGAACCCTTTATATTATCCTGCATCCAGCGGATGGCGCGGTAATCCTCACTTAAATCCATCAAGCCGCCATCCCAATGCTGGGAGTAATTCATAAAGGTCATGCCGTCCAAGGTATGCGGGGCAAGCGGAGTCATACGATCGCTGATCTTGTCGCTGGTGGCGGTGAGAGTGAACATGAACGCGCCCGTCAATAAAATGTACACACCCGACTGGAAAATAGTGCGCCAGCGCAACCGCCAGAATCGAAAGACATTCAACAACCAGCCAAGGGAGGCAGCGGCGCTGACAGCCAGCAGCATCCAGGCCTGCAAATACAACTTGAAGACTGTGTTCATGCGGCCAATGTCGCCCACGAGCACAACCACTTCGACTGCAAGCGTCAGCGTCAAGGCCGTGCCGATCATCAACAACACGCCGCGTTTGACATCGGGCATATCCGGGCGCAGGATGAGAATTCCCGCCCAGGCGGCCAGAGGCAATGCCAGCCAGCCAACGCGGACGCCCTCCACCGCGAAGAAGACCAGCAAGGCAATGAACACGGCCAGCGAAATTTCAACCAACAGCACATACCTACGCAGTTTGCCCAAATGCGAAACAGGCGTGGACGCCATCCACTCGCGCGTCTCCCACGTCATCCATGCCACAATAATAAATAGGAACAAAGCCCATTGCGTGAGGTATGAAGAGATTGGCGTATGCGCGCCTTTCCACGGATCAACCGCGCCGTAGCTTTGACCATACCAATATGTGAATGGCGAATACAAAAGAGAACCGAGAATGTACAAAATAACAACTGCGCCCACGGCGGCGAGGGCACGTCCCAGCCAGCCCTCACCTAGCCTCTCCCGAAGGGAGGATGACTCCCTTCCCCCTTCGGGGGAAGGGTTGAGGATGAGGGGATTTCGATACAAGGTATACGCTACCGCAAGCGCGGCGAGCGGGAAGTATGTGTACAGATCCCAAGTGTTCGTCGGCTTGAGAGCGCCCACCATCAACGCGCCAATCCCAAACACAGCCAGCCATTCGGAGCGGGTCAATTGCGCGCGCGATTTGATAAAGGACACCGACCAGGCAATGATGAACAGGGTAATGGGCATCACCAGCATATGCGCGTGCATGTCGCTGTACAGGAAAGTGAACAGCGGAAATTCCGTGATCGGCTCCACATCGTTTGGCGCGGGGATGACTCGGCTTGGAAACCAATACCAGTCCCCGCGGCCAATCGGAAGCATGGCTCCACCAAACGACATGAACAGTCCCTGAAGCGCCCAAATCCATTTCTGGAAAAAGATGGTGTCCACCGGCACAAGTCCGCCTGGCGCGGCGATACGTTGGAAACTGTTGAAGAGCAAACGGATCGTCCCCAGGTTACCCATCAAAACGGTCATTAAAGAAGCGGCGAGACCGGAGATCAAGGGGGCAGTATAAGGGCTGAAGGTTGAAGGCTCGTCCTTATCCTGGTTCAATAAATTCCAACCAATCGCAAACGTGCCCACAGCGATCAACGCAAACCAGGTCGGTAAAATAAAATTATATGCAATCGAAGGCACGATGCCAAGCAGCTTTACCGGCGTACCTGCCAGCACAAAGCCGTAATAGTAATAATTAATATATCCGCCCGCATACCAGGGGTCATATGGCGGAAAACTCTCACTCTTCAAAACCGCATTGAAGTATGAAAAATCCATCGGCCGCTCGCCGCCCTTGGCTGGGTGCCACATATCCGAATTGCCGAGGCGGATCAACAGATCGATCAGGAAGAAGACGAGGAAGAGAATCTCCACCATGACGAAGAATCTGCGGCTGGCATTCCATTCATCTTTGAATTGGTTTCTGCGCTTCGCCCACAAACTGACGCCTGCTATGACAACCAAGGCAAACGCCACGCTGATGGAGACTCGCGTGTACGGCACGCCCACCGAACCGCCCATCCACGCCAGCCACGCCAGCAGAACCAGCCCGACAATTCTGCCCAATGGATAGGCGTACTGTTTCAATCCGGGTAATGCAAAGCGTGCAATCGGATAAGCAAAGAGTCCCAAAACAAAAATGAATAAATACCAGAGCAGCACGCCGACAATGGGGTATTTATTTTGAATCCACTCGTAATCAAACAACCCAGACCATGTGCCGCCTGCACGCTGCTGGACAAGCCGCGTATCGGGCAGCATCAAATCTTTGTAACCATTGGCCTGCTTGGGCGTGAAGCTGACCACATTCGTCAAATCCACCGTGCTGAGGATGCCTTGAACTTTTGCTGAACTAAATTCATCCGTTTTTTTGAAGATCAATACTTTTGGATGATCGTAGAAAGTGAAAGCCTCCTCCGCAGCCTGGTCGTTGATGACCAACGAACCCAATGTTGGATAAGACTCAAATACCTGCACCAATTCAAAGCCAAGATTGCCCTTGTATTGTCCGGGCCTCGCCACGCGATAACAATCGATGATGTTCTGATTTGCAGGGCAGCCGAGCAATTCACGGTAATACAAAGTTGTGAGCGGATATCTTTCAGGCAGGCGTGTGATCTGTCCATATTGGTGATTGGTGGGGATGATGATGTAGTCGGCCTGTGAAAGAGTATCCACAAAGCGAGCCAGTTTATTCGCATCATCAGCCCAGTAGACTTGCAAAATCAGGTCGCCGCGATAGATGCCGCCGAACGCATCATAGTTGTCAAGGCGGAAGGGCAAACTCCAGTCATAATCCGTTTCATTGGCGAGGTTGGAGCCGCTTAAGACAAGTCCACCTCCCAATGTTTCTATCTTCAAAATGTATAACTGGCCTTTGATGACTGGTACAACGCGGTCAAAGGTCAAGGAGACTGAAGGGCCGCGCGGATCACTCATTTGTGTGGAATCAAGCAGTTCGGAGGCGCGCGCAAGCACAAGCTCCGGTTCGGAGGCGGAGGTGAGAGTCAGCACAATGGCGGCGGAGACGGGGTCCTGTGCGTGCCCGAGCAGCACCTCAGAAATCTGGCCATCGCGGTTGGGGGAAAATGTCAGGTTATAAGGCGCATCTGTTGAGATGACCAGATCAACTGGTATGGGCAGAGGCTGGTGATAGACGCCCTCATTCGCCGTTTCAATTTGCAGGTTGACAGGCCCCGGCGCATTTTGATAGATCCAGCGCGAAGCCGCCATGCGGGTTTCATGGCGCAGATAAATGCTTTGGAAGGCAAAGGCCCAAATGGCGGTAAGGATAAGAACAATCATGCCGATGAAGACAGATACATTACGTATTAAGGAATGGGATTTGCGCGAATTCAAGCTCTTCGGCAGCTCAAAAATGAACCAGGCCGCCATCATACACAACAGCGGATAGACCGGTAATTGATAGCGCATGGTGGGGTTGAATTGAAGCGACTGCCACAGAAAATAAAACGCCGTCCAGCTCCACAACAATAAATGCTTATGCTCGCCCTTGACGATGCGCCAGCCCATCAGCAGGAAGCCCGCCCAGGCCAGAATGCCAAGCGGAAGCCCAAGCCCCCAAACCGTTAAGTTCGTAAATGAATATAAATGCGTGCGCCGCGCCCATTGCAAATTCCAGGGCAGGTCGGCTTCACCGGAAGATTGCGCACGCAGTTCGTTGATGTTGGAAACCCATTGCGGATTAAGTCCCAAACCATCAAAGGCATACGGCTGGAAGATGCGAAAAGAGATCACGGTTGCAACACCGCCCGCGATCAAACAAATCACAATGAACTTCGAAACTTTGTCACTGATCTGTTCTTTACGGGAGAGATACAAAACCGCAAAGGCGCCCGGCAGAGCAATCGCCAGCGCCGCTGCATTGATCTTGGATGCCATCGCCAACCCCAGCGCAAATCCAAAACCGATGCTGAGCAGGAAAAGGGGGTTGCGAATGATGCGGAATATGGAATGCGTATTGCGGGAATCGGGAGTCGAGAGTCGGGAGTCGTCTGATTCCCAATTCCCAATTCTCGATTCTCGATATCCCACGATCTTCACCGCAAACGCCAATGCCAAAAACATGAACAGGTTGGCAAAGAGGTCTGTTGTAAAAAAATGAGATTGCTGTATCTGCATCACAGTCAGCGACGAGAACGCAGCAGCAAACAGGCCAACCTTGCGTCCATACAAACCTGAAACAATCAAATAAAGCAAAAATATGGTGAATAAGTCCGCCAGCGCCGATAACTGCCGCGCAAAGAATTTTGAATTGCCAAAATCCTCGTTGCCTGTTATTTCCATGCCATAGCGGATCAAGGTCATTGGCAGGTCGCCATATACAAAGAATGCATTCCCGCGGTTATACGGGTTGAGCGTGGAGGCGGCAGTATCAAAATATTCGCCAAGGCTCAACCAATGTTTGTGTCCATCCGGGCAAATATCCACTGGGTTGAGCGGATCATCGCAAGCTTGTGCGCGTAAATTATTTACGACGCCTGTCAAAAATAACTCATCGGGGTGCTGGTGAGATCCTTCGCCCCAATTGAAGCCCGCCAAACGCAAATATCCCGCCATCAGCAGGACTAGGATAAAAAGAAGATCATACAGCCATGAGCGTTTTTCGTTCAATCGCTTCCTCGCTCCCTCATTCCCAACCCTTCCCCCAATGGGGAAGGGAGTCCCCTCTCCCTTCAGGAGAGGGCCAAGGTGAGGGTTATCTCTCAACCATAAAGACCATAAAATCTTTCCCGGGCATCGCTGAAGTATAGCGGCTCAACATGCCATTCGGGTAGAGTTCTTTAAGAGCCTTCCCAGTTTCAATATCAGCACTCCAAAAGATGAACATCTTCGGCGCAGGCACATTCAAAATCTCGGCAAAGTGATCCGGCCACAATGCAAAATCGCGGTTCGGGATGCCCGCCCACACACCGGGCAAACGCGTATCCACCCAATGCGGGAAGGGCACGATCCAGATCGTATCTGTCTGCCCGTATTTATCGCGGAACTGGCTGATCACCTGCCCCATCTCGGATGTATTCCATGCGCCCAATCTAAAATTCGCATCAAACTTATTGAAGACGATATCATAATTATTGTAAGCGGATGCGGCAAACAGCAATCCTGTTAAAGCATAGGCTATGAAAGCCCGCTTCTTCTCCGCGCCAAAACCTGCTACCAATCCTTCAAGCGCCAGAGCGCTGACGAGGATGGCCGCCACCGCGCCGCCTCCGGCCCGATTCAAGGCCGGGTTTTCGCCGGGGAAGGCCAGGGAAAGCACAGACGGCATGATCAATATGGGAATGGATACCAGCAGGAACAAGTCGCGCCAATCGCGCTGGCGGAGGTAACGCGCGATCAATAAAACGACTCCCAGCACGAACAACGCGCCCGTCACCATATCCAAGGCGGGGCGGTGCGGCATGGAATTGACCCAGATCTCGCCGTCGTCCCAATTGAACATCAACAAGCCCTTATATAAATTGGAAAAGAAAATCTGCCAGGCAAATCCCGGTAATTCAGTCTCCACGCCGCTCAAACGCGAGAGGGCGCGGTAGCCAAATATTTCAGGATGTCCAAGCCAATAGCGGAACAATGGTAGAAACACAAACAGCGAAACCACCACAATCAGCACAAACCACCAGACAGCCTGCTGGCGCGTCTCTCTTGAGCGGGTGTGCAGTATGAAAATAACGATTGCAACCAGCACAAGGACCGGCACAATCCGGAACGGGCTGTATCCATGCAAACCGATACCGAGGAAAATGCCTGAGAGCAGGAAATCGTTGCGGTTGCGGGTCCGCAGGCCTCGGACCAGGTAAAGAAGCGTCGGCGCGGCGAAGAGCGGATAAAGCGGAAAGCGTAGTCCGATACGCGAGATGACATTCGGCCAATACGCGATCCCAAAAAGGAAGAGGGCAAAGAGCCCCGCGCGTTCATTACCAAATTCTTTTCCAAGCAAATAAATATATGGAAGCGTAAGAATGCCAAGCAAAGCCGTGCCGAGTTTCAGACTGAGAAAGGAAAGACCCGTGCCAAAAACCCTGGCAATCAGCAGGGTCCAATACATTTGAAAGGCTTCGCGGCCCGTGTTGCGTTCAAAAAAGATGGATGTCCTGCCCTGTGTGATATCGTAGACATCCAATATTTTTTCTGCATGGTCGCTGAACGGCTCAACAGGCAGGACCTCGATTTTATAGAGACGGTAAAAAATGGACAACCCGAATACTGCCAGCAAAATCATATTCCAAATAAATTTTCTGCGCCGCGTGGCAGCATCCACATCCGATTTGAATTTCGGTATTTTCAACCATAACCCATAAACCAAAAGACCGATGGACAAAACCCACAGGCTGGTATTGGTGAGCGAAAACAAACCATCACCAAAATCCGCGAAAGCCATCAACGCCAGGATGACTGAGATGATCAGAGGAACAAGACGGGTGGAAAGATTATCGGGAGTCTGTCTAACGGGGGGCAGAGCGGGCAGGTGCCATTCATCTGTGAAATATGCCCATAGCGCCGCGCCGGCCACCAAGAGATAAAAAGCCGCCGCGAATGCGGTTTGTCGATTCGGAGGTTCAATGGAGGCCTGCGCGACCAGCGCGAAAACCAAAGCCAGGGACGCACGCCAGGGAAAATGGTTCGCGCGCAACGGCTCCATGATTTCTTCTTCCAGGGGCCGGGCAGCTTCCTGCGCCAGAGCATGATTGATCGCCTCGCGCCTGCTGGCATCCCACAAGGAGCGGATGAAATTAAAGAACGAAGGCCAGTCCTTTGTAATGGATTTGTAGAGATCCAGGACTGTCGGTTCCTGTTCGGAGGGGATTTGAGGGTTGGTCATTAAGGTAAGCCCGCTGCTTTATGCATCACAAATTACGGATTACGCACCCATGCCACGTAATCCGTAATGGATATTCTAAACTATTTCTTCCTTGCGATCACAATAATACTTTCCCCCCATGTCATCGGTAAAAAGACAAAACCGGTAACGGCTTGCAATCCGCCGAGTGAGCCGAAAAATAATTTCTGCAACGACCTCGGCATGAAACGGATATAGGGCACATCCCAAAAACCGTCCGCGAAAACACGGACGAATTCAAAGCCCGCAGCCCGGATCAACGCCAGCCATTCACCTGGTTCTTTCAATGAAATATGCGTCGGGTCTTGATAGCCGATCCACTTGTCGCCCTTCCACGGCTTGAGCAGTGAGCCAAGATTCGGCGTGGCAAGGATCAGGATGCCATCTTTGTCAGTCACACGTCCAATTTCCAGAATCGCTTTTTCGGGATCGGGCAAATGCTCAACGATGTGCTTGATGATAACCACATTGAAGGCGCCGTCTTCATACGGAAGGTCCTGCGCCGATCCGGTTTGCAAGGATGATCGCTCCGCTGCCCCTTTGGATTTATTCACCGCCCAGTGATTCAAATCCATGCCATACGCTTCAAACGTATCTGACAACTGCCCCACCAAATGCCCCATGCCTGATCCCACCTCCAGCAGGCGCGCGCCGCGCCGCCCGTAGCGCCTGGCCAGCATGGCAAAGAATCGGTTTGACCACCAATACATGCTGTACTTGGCAAAGGTAATATTGGCATATGTGTGTGTGGAGAAGTATTTTTCGTCGAAAGACATAATAAATTGTAGTAACGACTTAAGTCGTTACTACCTTTTACGGGCTATATAAAAAGTGAAAGTCCCATTCTCGACTGGTTCTGGGGAAGAATACTTCTTTATGAATTTTTCCGTGAGAGCCAGGTTCCATTTTGTGCGTGAGACAATCCATTTGCCTGTCAACACACGCGCCAGAACTGACGGGAGGCCAAAATAGTGTCCCCATTCTAACACGCGCATGGAGGCGGGCGAAAAGTAATGCCACCAGCGTTCCAGCCTAAAACCCGCGCGTTCAAGACGGCTTTCCCACACATCAGGTTCATCTGCATGATGCACGCGGGATATCTTGCGAAACCATTCGGTATATCTCCCGCCCAGTACTTTTGAAATGGACAGTTCACTTAAGTAGCGGGTATTCGGCACACAAAAATAGAAGGGCGCATCAGGCTTAAGCACGCGCGCAGTTTCCTTCAAGACCTCGTCAATATGCGGGATGTGCTCCAAAACAGAGTTACTGAATCCACTGGCGAAGTGATTCGAGGGAAAGGGTGTGCAGGCGCCGTCGGCTTCCACCAGGGACTTGTACGCACCAAATTTTTTTGCTTCGTGAATGGGAGCATGCCAGGGGTCAAGACCGACGTCCAATTGGGTGTCGAAGGTCAGCGAGGCGAAGTGACCGTCGCCGCAGCCCACGTCATAGACCGGCACGGGCATGGGCAGATCCTGATAATAGGAGGATTCAATCGCACGCAAAAAAGCGCGGAAGTAGGGCAGGGAACTGATCTGGAGAAAGAGAAAGTCTTTTTGAGGCATGGTATAATGATAGCAGTTTTCAAACAAGTGATAGCAGAGGTTCCTATGGTTCGTACAATGGTTCAATTGACGGAAGAACAGGTCAAAGCCTTGAAAAAACTGGCGAAGGCGCGGAAGACATCCATGGCGCAACTGGTGCGCGAGAGTGTAATACTGTATGTAAACACTTCCACACTGGATGCCGAGCGGGAGGAAAAACGTCACCGTGCATTGGAGTTTCTTCAATACATCAAGAATAACAAAGAGAAATTCCGCGACATGGAAGGAAAGACAGATGTGTCAGTCAATCACGACGAGTACCTTGCCGAGATTTACGGTTCATGGAAAAAATCTTCGTAGATACCTCCGCGCTCTTTTGCCTGGCAAATACCGCCGAACAAGACCACGATCAGGCTTGGGATCTGTGGAATGGTTTTATTATGCAGGGCAGCGGGCTTATCACCAATAATTACGTTATCGTGGAAACATTCGCGCTCATCCAGAATCGGCTTGGAATGGATGTGGTTCGCCGTTTTGAATCCAATCTTGTTCCACTCCTTGAAATTTCCTGGATTGACGAAGACCGACATAAAACCATTGTCGGAAGGCTTCTCACTGCCAACCGCCGTCAACTCTCGCTTGTGGATTGCGGCAGTTTTGAGACCATGCGCCAACTGGGCATCGAACAAGTCTTCACATTCGACGAGCATTTCCGCGAGCAGGGGTTTACGGTAATTCCCTAACATTTTTCCTCAACCTCTCGAATAATTTCTCATATTCCTGCGCGATTGAATCCGGGTCGTATGATTTCTTGATAGCTTCAATATTCCCGCGATACGCAAAGCGTTGCGGATCATCCAATACGCCTAAGATTGATTCTGCCAAAGAAGCAGGATCTCCTATTTGAGAGATTCTGCCCATCCCATGCATCCTGACGGGCTGCCGCACACCCGGCAAAGCAGATGGCACACACGGCACGCCATTCATCATCGCTTCGATCTGCACAAGTCCAAAGGCCTCGGTGGAGTTGAGGGACGGCACGGTCAACACATCCAGGTTTGGGTAGAACGCCGCCATTTGAATGGGATCGAGATTGCCAAGAAATGTCCAATGTCCCTGAATTTCATAGTCGCGGATGCGCGGCATGAGTTTGTCTGAATAGGCTTGTTCGCCCATCACATTTTGATATGTGCCGGCAAATAACACCTGCACCTTTGGATATTTTTGCAGAATCATGGGAAGCGCATCAAGTAAAACTTCCACGCCTTTTTCGGATGCGAGGCGCGCCGCCATACCAATGACAGGTCTGCGTTCATGGATATGATGTTCGTGTGCAAAGGCGGAAACGGCTTCAGGCGCAGGAACAGGTAATTCGACAGGAGGCAGGATCGGGGTCAGTTTTGAGGCGCAGCGTGAGAGGTAGGGCGAATGATCGGCATAGTCCTGTGTATAGGTCACGATATGGCTCGCCAATAGTCCCGCCATGTTGTTTTGAAATTTGACAACCAGATTGACAAAGCTGTTGAATGCACCCGGCGGCAGGAGCAGATCGCAATGATAGGTGAGGACGGCAGGCTTGCCAAAAAGCCGCGCGCGCAAGGCAACGCCGGGCGCATCGAACTGCGGCAGGTGAAGCTGCACGACATCATGCTGCCAGACAAGTTTTGTAGCCACGAGACCGAAAGTTGGCGCCAGCACACCTTTGCTGACACGCGCCGCAACCGGTACGCGAATCACTCTTACGCCCTCCATGGTCTCTTCCGCTGGAAGGGATGGATCGTATTGCGTGGTCATCACAGTCACCTGATGTCCACGCTGGACGAAGGCCCGTGCGAGGCGTTCGGCATAGATGGTCAGTCCGCTGGTGTGCGGACGGTAATAAGTAAGTACGGTCAGTATTTTCATCTTCATCCGCGCATGTCTTACTTATTCTCATGCATTCGAACGGTGCGGGTGGGATATGGGATCTCGATGTTCCTCTTCTCAAATGCCTGTTTGATGCTCGTCAAAGCCATATCCTTGGCAGCGATATGGGAATTGATCGTGGTATCCACCCAAAATAACACATTCAGGTCAATGGAAGAATCTCCAAAAGTATGGAACAGAACCAGCGGATCAGGCGTGTCAATGTAGCCGGGGATATTTTTTATTTCATCCAGAATAATATTGCGGACAGTTTCAGGGTTGGCATCATAGGATACGCCAATCGGAAGTTCCACCCGGCGACGGTCTGCGCGGGTATAGTTAATAATCGGTTGGGAAAGCACATCCGCGTTTGGCAGGAATACGATGCGGCCATCGAAGGTTTTCATTTCGGTGGTGCGCAAGCCGATCTTCAAAACCGTTCCGTCATATCCCGCAATACTGACACTATCCGCCATCCTGAATGGCCGTTGGATAAGCAGGATGATCCCGGAGACAAAATTTTGCATGATATTCTGAAGCGCAAAACCGACCGTAAAGCCGATAATCCCCAACCCTGTCAGAAAAGCAGTGACATTGAAGAATCTCTGCAAAGCGGTGATCGCCCCAAAGGCGATAATGACCCACTTCAAAATTCGAGAAAGGAGGTGGGATACGCCCGGCTCGGCGTTTTGTCGAACCAGCACGCTTTTCAAAAGACGGCTTGACAGGTTGGCAACAAAGTAACTTGCCGCCAGAATTAAAAGCGCAAAGATCATATTGGGAAGGGACGCCATAAATTTCTCGGCTAATGTAAAAAAATATTCCTGCATGATTTCTCCAGCGAAAGTTAAAACAAACTCTTGTTTTCCTTCACCCATTCGAATAACATCTGCACGCCTGTTTCCACGCCGATCTTTGGCTTCCACCCCAATTCTTTTTCAGCCTTCGTAATATCGGCATAAAACACACGCTGGTCGCCGGGGCGCCAATCGCTGCGGGCCACTTGGATCGCAGATCCGATCAACTTTTCAAGTTTCGGGCCAAACTCCGCCCAGACGGACATGACATTCTCAGGTCCGCCGCCCAGGTTGTAAACCTTCCCGCGCGCAATCTCGTTTTTCTCGATCGCCAAGTCATAGGCATTCACCAAATCATCGACGTGCAAAATATCGCGCACTTGTTTGCCGTCGCCATAGATCGTAATGGGGCGCCCCGTGACTGCGGCAATGATAAACCACGCCACCCAGCCCTGGTCTTCAATCCCGAATTGACGGGGACCATAAATGCAGGATTGACGAAATACAACGGTCGGCAGGTCATAGATGCGCGCGTAATCACGCACGTATTGATCGCCCGCGCCTTTCGAACAACCATACGGGGAATGAAAATCCAGGGGCTGGGTCTCGGGACAGCCATGGATCAAATCCTTATAACGCCAGCGCGTCGATTCCTCGGTCAGTTCCACATCGTCCATGCCGCCGTACACCTTATTCGTGGAGGCATAGATCACAATTGGATTTCTTCCCGAAAGCCGCGCAGCCTCCATCACATTGAATGTGCCCCGCGCATTGGATTCAAAATCATCCCTGGGATCAATGACCGACGTGGTCACTGCGACTTGACCGGCCAAATGCACGATCACATCCGCGCCCCTGCCTGCTTCAGCGATCCCATCGGCATCGCGTACATCCCCAACTATCACATCGAAAGCCTTTTCCCCAAACTCCCGTTTCAGCCATTCAAGATTGCGGGGCGCTCCCGCACGGGACAGGTTATCGTAAATCGTCACTTTTTCGCCGCGCTTCAACAGACGGTAAACATAATTCGAACCGATAAATCCTGCGCCGCCGGTAATAAGATATTGCTTAGCCATGGATAATTAACCTCTTTATCATTGCTTAATATCGCCTGCGCACAAACAGACGGATTGCGAGCATTCCGAAAACAAATCCGCCGATATGCGCCCACCATGCAATTCCGCTCATGTCTGCGCCTTGCAGGGCGAGCCAGCCTGAAAATAATTGCGAGATGAACCAGAAGCCGAGGAAGATAATAGCAGGGATTTCGACGAGTGTAAAAATGAAAATTATGGGAACCAGGCTCACGATCCGCGCGCGGGGGAAAAGGATCAAATATGCGCCGAGTACACCTGCGATGGCGCCGCTTGCTCCGATCATCGGCAGATTGCTCGACGGGGAGAGATAAACTTCCAACAATGCGGCGGCTGTGCCGCCCAGTAAATAAAAGATGAGATAACGTCCGCCGCCCAATCGATCTTCGATATTATCCCCAAAGATGGCAAGAATCCACATGTTACTCAGGATATGAAACCAGCCGCCATGCAGGAACATGCTGGTGAAGATCGTGATCCAAGTTTCAGCGGGGCTGGATGCCAATTGAAAGGGGATCAGCCCCCAGCTATGGAGGAAGCGTTCGAGTCCTGCTTCGTTCAGTTTTAATTCGTAGTAGAACACCATCCCATTTAAGATGATCAACATCCAGTTGACGATCGGGAATCTGCGTGAGCGCAGGGTATCATACAGTGGGAACATCTGTTTTTATTCTTCAGCCTTCCCGTTGTTCCTGAGATTCATCAATTGGCGGTAAACGCCCGAAAGTGTCTGGCCTTCGCTCAAGAAACCGATGCCGCCGATCACGCCGCTGTTGAGGTAGTTATACATGCGCATGGTCAATGCCGCCACCAGCGCAGTGGATTCATCCGGGGTGAAACGTGTCAACGCGAACACGACTGCGCCTTCGAAAGTTCCCACCGCACCGGGCGCAGAGGGGATCGCGCCGCCAAAAGCCGCCATGCCCAACCCGAAGATTGCCCACAGCAATTGCGCCTGAGGGAAAAAGGCGAGGGTCATCAAATAATAGGCAAGCAAGGCAATCGCCCAGTTAAGGGTCATCCAAAATAGGAAGCGAACAAAAAGCCAGCCGTCGGTTAGAACGCCAAGTCCCTGAAAAAACGACTCAAGAAAACTGCCGCCAATCCTCTGCAGAGACGGGAAGCGTGCACTAAGTTTATGGAACAGGTCCAGCGCCCATTGGTTGTTGCGGGCAAGGATGTACATCGTCACCAGCCCAAAGACCATCACCCCGCTGATCATATATCCCAGCGTGGGAGAACTCTCCGCATTGACCACATAGGGCAGGGAAAAGAGGAAGATCATCGCGGAGAAAATTAAGTCCACGGTTCGCTCGATGACAATGGTGGGAATGATCTCACTGAATTTCATCCCGCCCGATTTTCGGCTGAGCAAAAACGCGCGCCCAATCTCACCGAGGCGGAAGGGAAGAAAGTTATTGAGTAGATATCCTTCGCCGGTGGTAAACAACACATCTTTGTATGAGGGTCTATCACGCAGGAGAGTCATCCATACTTTGGCACGCACAAACATCCACACAAATGCCAAGGCCACGGCAGCCACAATCAGGCGATAATCCGCATTTCGCAGCGCCTCAAGCATGGTACGGAAGTCAACAAAATATAAAATGGCGGCGATCAGCGCAATGCTGACCAGCGCGCCTGGGAGCCAGCGTTTTGAGTTTTTGAGGAATTGAGTCATGGCTATTTCTACCACAAAGAATCACAAAGGATTACGAAGGGAAAAGGCTTACTCCTTTATACACCTTCGTTTCCTGCGTGGTTAATAAAATTAATCATCGTCCAATTTAAGCACAGCCATGAATGCGTCCTGTGGGATTTCGACACTGCCGACCATCTTCATGCGTTTTTTGCCCTTCTTTTGTTTCTCGAGCAATTTCTTCTTACGCGAGATATCGCCGCCATAACATTTGGCGAGGACGTCTTTGCGGGTGGCCTTGACATTCGCGCGCGAGATAATTCGTCCGCCTGAAGCAGCTTGAACTGCAACATCAAATAACTGGCGCGGAATCAGCTCTTTTAGTTTGGTGATGAGGCGCTGCCCCTTGTGGAAGGCATCTTTCTCATGGACGATTGCCGCCAGCGCATCCACCGGCTCGCCGTTGACGAGGATCTCCAGTTTCTGCAATTTGTCGGCGCGATATTCGAGGAATTGATAATCGAGCGAGGCATAACCCTTGGTACGCGATTTCAACGAATCAAAGAAGTCAATAATAATTTCAGAGAGCGGGATTTCAAAATCCAATTGCACGCGATGCGGCGCGGGATATTCTTGCTGTTTGAAGATGCCGCGGCGCTTGGTGACCAGTTCCATGATCGGACCGTAATAATCGGTGGGCGTGATGATCTCGATATTCATCCACGGTTCGCGGACTTCAACGATCTTGCTTGGGTCGGGTAATTCGGCCGGCGAATCGACGGTGATCACTTTATCGCCGATCATCAACACTTCATATTCCACGGAGGGCGCAGTGAAGAGCACATCCAGGTCATATTCACGTTCGATACGTTCCTGAATAATTTCCATGTGGAACAAACCGAGGAAGCCCGCGCGGAAACCAAACCCCAAAGCCTGCGAGGTTTCAGGCTGGAAGGTCAATGAAGCGTCATTCAACTGCAGTTTATCGAGAGATTCGCGCAGGGAAGTGTAATCATCCGCTTCAACGGGATAGATACCCGCAAAGACCATCGGTTTGGGAATGTGGTAACCGGGCAAAGGCTCAAGGGCAGGCGCGGAGGCGAGTGTGATCGTATCGCCCACACGGCATTCGTGCACAGTCTTGAAGCCAGTTGCGATGTAACCTACTTCACCAGAGCCAAGAGTTTCTACAGGCTGCATACCCGGCACAAAGATGCCGATTTCAACGGGACGCAGATCCAGTTTGGTAGCCAACATGCGCAGTACATCTGTGGATTTGATCCTGCCTTCCATGATGCGCACATAGGCGATCACGCCTTTGTATGAATCATAATGCGCGTCGAAGATCAGCGCGCGGACAGGCCGGTTATCCACATCCTTGGGAGGCGGCACACGCTGGATAATTGCCTCGAGCACCTGTTCCACGTTCAAGCCTTCTTTTGCCGAAATGCGGATGACCGAATCAGGATCGACCCCTAGCAGGGAGCCTACATCTTCAGCCACTTCGTCGGGACGGGCCGAGGGGAGATCAATTTTGTTGATCACAGGCACCAGCGTCAGGTCGGCCTCGAGCGCCTGATAAAGATTTGCCAAGGTCTGGGCTTCGATGCCCTGAGTGGCATCCACAACCAGAATTGCGCCCTCGCAGGCTTTGAGCGCGCGGCTGACTTCATAGCCGAAATCGACGTGGCCGGGCGTGTCGATCAAATTCATCTCATATCTTTGATTGTCCTGCGCGGTATAAAACATGCGGACAGCGGAGGATTTGATGGTGACGCCTTTTTCGCGTTCGAGGTCCATGCTGTCGAGCGCCTGCTCGGTCATGTCGCGCTCGGAGATCGCGCCTGTTAATTGAAGCAGGCGGTCTGCAAGCGTGGATTTGCCATGGTCAACATGGGCGATGATACAGAAGTTACGGATATGGTCGGTCATACTTTGCGGGGCAAAGTATAACCGAGATTTAAATGTTCCCCATAAAATCTGGTGGTTGAGTAGCCCTGAGCGAAAGCGAAGGGCGTACACTTGCACCGCACTGCGCTTGGTGCAGTGCGGTGTCGAAACCACCAATGTCATATATGCTTTTTATTTTATGTTTACCTGTCAGTGTTGGTTTCGATACGCTCGCAAAGAACGCTCGCTACTCAACCAACGGGGGTTTTCATTCATCCTTCATCCTTGTAAACACCTGTTTGATCTGCGCCTGCAATATTCCGAAAAATTCAGGCAGGCGATCTCGTTCGTTGAGCGGGACAAAAGGACGCAAGTCCAGCACAAAATCCTTTTTAGGAAATGACGAGACTCTTTCAACGATGTCTGAATTTGTAACTTCTGATATTTCATAATACGCCAGTTTTTTGCGGAGCATATCCTGGCGCACGTCCGTTCCTTTGGACAGCAAATACCACAAATCGTACAGGTCGCGCCCTTTCCTGCGTGTCATCACCGCGCGGATCTTCTCTGCAAGTGTTTCCTCCTGTGACAGGTGGTAAACATAGGAAGTGAAAAGCACGGGATACGCGGTTTGAATGATGGAACGATCATTTGAAAAAACTTTTTCACGAAAAGAAAAATCCAGCGCAACGTACGTCTTGTAAGGAAGGATGTTATCTGCCGCCAGGATGAATTGTTTCCCCGCGACGCTTTTTCTTTCCTTCCACGACACGCCTTCCTCATCTTTCATTCTTTTTAGTACAGTTGTGATGTATGCATTAAACTCGGACATGGACAACACAACCGAAAAATCAAGGTCTTCGGAAAAACGCGGCGCCTGATAGATCAGATGTATGGCTGTGCCGCCTTTGAAGAAAATATCCCGGCTGGGGGTCTTTTGATATAGTTTTTGCAAAAAAAGGAGCTGCAAATACTCGCGGAATATGACTGTTGCGTTGATCTTGTACTTCTTTGCCAGCGCGCTGACTTGTTCCTGAGTGATCATAAAATGTCCGTTCCTTTCATTAATGGGAACTTTTTCGCATACAACGTGAAGCGCGCTTTATCCAGTTTTGAGATATCCAATTCGTCGGTATGAACAATTGCGAGACCTTTTGAGGTTAAGTAAAGCAGGTCAAGCAGCGCTTTTTCGGACTGCGCGATGAGGAATCCTTGAATGGGCTCGTACCCCCAAAAAAGCGATCTTTTTATCCGCGCATAGCGGTATGTTTTTTCATCAACCGTTTTCGTGACCGGTTTTCTGGGCGTCATGCTGGCGACCTCATACGGAAACTGCGACAGAACGCCGTGAAAATTAAGCGCCGCTTCCAACGATACGTAAGAAGGTTCATAGAGAAAATTGGCAATGCAAAAATCATGCGCGCGCCCGCTGACCAGCATGTACTTATCCCGCTCCAATTTTTGCAAAATATTCTGGCGCGTTAAACGGGCTAGCATGGAAAAGAAAGCCGCCTGTGAAACCTTTGACCCCAACATGTCGCGCAGTGTCTTTGTGGTAAACAGTTCCAGCTTCGATTGATAGATTTGCTTTACCAGAACGGCAAAAATTGACGTTTCCATATACTCTTGATTTTACAGAGTATATGGAAACGTGTCAAGAGGCGTTACATTTTTGCGAGCAACTCTTTTTTCTTCGCCTTGAATTCTTCATCGGTCAGGATGCCCTGCTTGCGTAATTCATCCAGTTCGGCAATCTGCGCAGGGATATAAACTCAAAAAGTGACAGTCACCTTCGCCCACAGGGTGCTTCGCAAAGGTGACTGTCACTTTAGTTCCTGCTACTTCACCAAATTCCTCAACACCGTATGCAGAATCCCGCCGTTGCGATAGTAATTCACTTCGACATCCGTGTTCAGCAGCACTGCGGCTTTGAACTCAATAATTTTTCCGTCAGACTTCCTCGCTTTGACGGTGACCTCACTCTTCGGCTGGACCTTGTCACTCAAGCCTTCGATGGAGAATACTTCGCTCCCATCCAGACCGAGGGACTCGGCGTTTTGTCCTTCAGAAAACTTCAGCGGAAGCACGCCCATGCCAACCAAATTCGAGCGATGGATGCGTTCGAACGATTCAGCAATGACGGCTTTGACGCCCTGCAACATCGGACCCTTCGCAGCCCAGTCACGGCTGGAGCCCGTGCCGTATTCCTTGCCAGCCAGTACGATACTCGGCACGCTTTCGCTTTGATATTTCATGGCCGCGTCAAAGATGGGCATTTCCGCGCCATCGGGCTGGTGTTTGGTTAAGTTGCCTTCCTTCGGCGCAACCATCACATTCTTCAAGCGAATATTCGCAAACGTGCCGCGCGCCATGACCAGGTCATTGCCGCGGCGGGAACCGTAGGAATTGAAATCCTTGGGCTGGACGCCGCGTTCCTGCAGGAATTTACCGGCCGGTGAATCGGCGGCTATATTGCCCGCAGGGGAAATATGGTCGGTTGTGATCGAATCACGGAATACACCAAGCGCACGCGCATTTTTGATCTCCTGGATGGAGGGGGTGTCCAATGTCAAGGATTGGAAGAAGGGCGGATGTTGAATATAGGTTGAATTTTCATCCCATTCAAACAGATCGCCTTCCTTGACCTTGATCTCCTTCCACATGTCAGAGCCGGAGAACACGTCTGAATATTTATCCTTGAACATCCCGGCCTTGACGCTGGTAGCAACCGCGTCGCTGACCTCCTTTTGGCTGGGCCATAAATCTTTGAGGTATACAGGCTGGTTGTTTTTATCCATGCCAAGCGGTTCGTTGTTCAGATCAATGTCGACTGTGCCGGCGAGGGCATACGCAACCACCAACGGGGGCGAGGCCAGGTAATTGGCCTTCACCAACGGATGTACACGGCCTTCAAAGTTACGGTTTCCGGAAATGACCGCTGCCGCGACGATGTCTGAGCCCGTCACTGCCTTGGCAACTTCACCGGGCAAGGGACCAGAATTACCGATACAAGTTGTACAACCGTAGGCAATGACGTTGAAACCAAGCCTGGATAACGGCTCGATCAAGCCCGCATATTTGAGATACTCGGTCACAACGCGGGAGCCGGGTGCGAGGGAGGTTTTGACGTAAGGCTTCACGTTCAAGCCTTTTTCAACCGCCTTCCTGGCGAGGAGTCCCGCGGCGATCATTACAGATGGATTGGATGTATTCGTGCAGGAGGTGATCGCGGCGATCACGATCGCGCCGTGTTTCATCTTCTGTGAGCCGCCGTTTGTGCCGAAAGTGGCTTCGCGATTCAAGGCTTCGCCAGAGAGTTCATACCCACGATCTTTTACAGGGGCGGTCAATGCCTTTTGGAATGTATCCTGCATATCGGAAAGCGCCACGCGATCCTGCGGACGCTTGGGTCCTGCCAGGGAGGGCACAACCGATCCCAGGTCCAGTTCGAGCGTATCGGTGAATTCAGGTTCGGGTGAATTTGCATCGCGGAATAAACCCTGCGCACGCATGTATGCTTCAGTGCGGGCAATCACCTCGTCCGGGCGACCCGTTAGACGCATATAACGAAGCGTCTCTTCATCCACAGGGAAGTAACCCATGGTGGCGCCATATTCGGGAGCCATGTTTCCGATGGTGGCGCGGTCGGTCAGGGACATGGCATCGAGGCCCGGGCCGAAGAACTCGACGAATTTATCCACCACGCCCTTCTTGCGCAGCATTTGCGTGACGGTGAGCACGAGGTCGGTGGCTGTGACGCCATCCTTTAATTTCCCATGAAGTTTGAAGCCGATGACATCGGGAAGCAGCATGTCCATGGGTTGGCCGAGCATGACAGCTTCGGCTTCGATGCCGCCCACGCCCCAACCCACCACGCCGAGACCGTTGATCATGGTGGTATGCGAGTCGGTGCCAACCAGGGTATCGGGGAATAAAATGGACTGCGAAGTCTCCGACTCCGCTTTGGTCATCACAACTTCAGCGAGATATTCGAGATTGACCTGATGCACAATGCCCGTCATCGGAGGCACAACCCGGAAATTGGTGAATGTCTTTTGTCCCCACTTGAGGAACTCATAGCGTTCGCGGTTGCGCTGGAACTCGATCTCGGTGTTGCGATTGAGCGCGTCGGCTGTGGCGAAGAAATCAACCTGCACCGAATGGTCAATGACCAGATCAACAGGCACCAGCGGATTGATCTTCTTCGGGTCGCCGCCCAGACGAGCGACTGCGGCGCGCATGGCAGCCAGGTCAACGACGGCGGGCACGCCCGTGAAATCCTGCATGACCACGCGGCCGGGCAAAAATGGAATACCGGGACGCGTGCCTTTGGGAGTCCATGATGCGATGTTTTTCACATCGTCCTGTGTTATTTCCTTGTCATTGCATTGGCGGAGGGCGGCTTCGAGCACGATGCGGATCGAGTAAGGCAGTTTACTCAATTGGGTGAGGCCGGCCTTCTCCAACGCATCGAGGCGAAAGATGATGTATTCCTTCCTGCCCACTTTTAATACATCACGGGATTTAAATAGGTCTTGCATAGGATACTCCTTTGGTGATGAGGATTTCGTAGGGGGCAGTCATAAGACCTGTCCCTACACTCACACCACAACTTTGACACTTGCACCAGCACGCAAGTGCAGGTGAGAACTCAAAGGAGCGCCTTTGATATCCTTGTTTCCATGTGGTGGGGTTTACATTTGGGTTTGTGGAGGCGATCTTCATCATCGCCCGTTTTATGCAGCACAAGAGCAGGGGTATTTCGCGAGCCTGCCCTGAAAGCTAGTGTCGTTTCCTTTTTTTCCTGCTGCCGCTGATTTGCACCGAGGTTTCACTCGGCGCACTAACGGCCTCTGTCGTCTCGAGCGGTGTGATCTCCACTCTGCGCGGTCTCGCCGCAAAGGCGCGGCTGATCACCAACCCGCGCACCTCCTCAAGAAGCTGTGCAAACATCTCGGAGGCCTGACTTTTATATTGTACCAGCGGGTCACGTTGAGCGTAAGCCTCCATGCCAATGGAAATGCGCAACGCCTCGACTTTTGTGAGATATTCCACCCATAACTCGGTGAATGCACCCAGCAGTAACTGGCGATGAACTTCATTCAAGACATATTTCCCAATCGACCCGGCCAACACTGTGCGCTCAGACTCACTCAAAGCTGCCGCTGCTGCGTTGAGCCTGTCCTCCCCGAAAGCGATGCGCGCCGCAGGCCCAAAGTCTGCGAGTCTCGCGGCATTTTGATTCAAGCGGTTAAACTCGCTCTGTCCCCAGGTTTCACGCAAAGCCTCTTCTGCAGCGTCGAGGTGATACATCACATCCTCAACGACAGTCTCCACTTCCTGATCTTCCAGTATTTGCGCCGCATAAAAGACATAAGTGAAGCGATTGAACAGCTGCTTGACCTGCTTGTGTGTCTTCTGGTCAAAGGCAGTCCTGGCGCCCTGCGAAAGAGTCAGCAGTAAACGCAATTTACCCGCATCATCATTGACAGGCTCACGCTGTAATAAAATTTCAATATCGCGCGCGATCTGAAGATTCAGTCTGTCGCGTTTCTTGTCAAGCTCCTCGCGCGCCGTATTCAACAAAATATCGGCTAACTCATCCCAATCCGAGGGCAGGGGACTTGGCCACTGGATCTGCTCCCCCACCCGGTTCTGGATCGCGCCGATGACACGCGTCGCGCTGATGATCGTCAACTGACTGGTGATCAGGTCCTGTATATCTTCCTTTGCATCTTCAGGGTCATCCGTCAGGGTCTTTTGAATATCATTATTAAACCGCAGCGGCAAATGCATCAACGCATTGATCTCTTCCAAAATCTTCTGCGGACGCGGTATTTCCTCCAGGTCGCGCATGCCCTGGAAATACGCATCCAGCGCATCTTCACGCTCACTGACCTGCTGTTCGAGGGTCTCCTGGGTTTTGCCGATCAAGAATTCAATCGCACGCAAAGCGTGAGCGTGCTCAGCTTCGATGGATCTTGCTACAAGGTCCAGGGTGGCAGGTCGGATATCCCCGCTTAATTCATTCAGCAGCAGCTTGAATCCATACGATGGGAATAATCCATTCTTCGACTCAAACGGCGGCTGGACCTGATCGAGCCAGGCAATCAACTTCCACGGACCTTCCTCGTCGGTCAAGCCAAGCCCTACGCGCTTGGTCACCTCGTCCTCGAGCATGTCCGCGATATCCTCGCTCAAATCCTCTTTTATGAAGATCAGGTCGCGCTGACCGTAAATCTGCGTGCGCTGCATATTCAATACATCATCGTATTCAAGCAAATGCTTGCGGACATCGAAGTTCGCGCCTTCCACGCGGGTCTGCGAGCTTTCGATGATATTGCTGACGAGGCGTACTTCAAGAGGCAGCGAATCATCCACCTTGATACGTTCCATCAGTCCGCTGACCTGCTCGCCGCCGAACAGGCGCATCAGATCATCCTGCAGTGAAAGATAAAAGCGCGAAGAACCAGGGTCGCCCTGCCGGGCGGCACGACCGCGCAATTGATTGTCGATGCGGCGCGCTTCGTGACGTTCCGAGCCGATGACGTGCAAACCGCCCAATTCCTTTACGCGTTCCATGTCTTCGAAATATTGCAGGAAAAGTTTCACTTCCGCATCGTAAATTCCATAATTGGCCGGGTCTATCTTCTGCAGGGCTTCGCGGCGTTCCTGCAAAATCATGTCAAACGGATCCTTATAACCAGCCTTGACCAACACACGGTTGACAGCCGAGATCACTTCCTCCGCCACCTCACCGCCGAGTTTGATGTCGACACCGCGGCCGGCCATGTTCGTGGCAATCGTCACCGCGCCGAAGGCGCCCGCGCCCGCAATGACCTGCGACTCTTCCGTGTGCCTGCGCGCGTTCAATACATGATGAGGCACCCCGCCCTGAAATATGACCTTTAGACGATCTCCCACATGATCAGGCAGGCGCAGCAACTCAAGCAATGTTTTTAAATTGTTTGCGTCGTCCAGACTAATATTGGTCATTCCATACGGCGCAATGAATTTGCGCAATGCGTCGGGGGTGATCTTGTCGATCGGCTCATTGAACGGCACGAGTTCGGCAATCAGGCGCCCGTCCTCCTCCAAATTGTTGGCGCGCAGATAATGGCTGCGGACGAGGGTCAACTGCATTAAGCGGCGGACAGACTCGGGCTTGAGTCGATTCGAGAGGCGGTCGGATGATTCGACAGAGGTCGTACCCACCAGCATCGGGCGTCCCAGGGCGTGATAGCGAGCGATCTCGGTCGCAATCGCGCGCAACTTCGCCTCGACCGTACGATAGATCACATCCGGGTAATCCTTGCGGCGATAGAATAACGGTTCGGGATTTCCCTCACCCCTATCCACTCTCCCAGTGGGAGAGTGGGACTCATTGCGCGCAAAATATGAATAGGTGTAGCCTTCTTCGTCTTTTGTTTTTATTTCGACCAGCGGCGCGCCCTTGCCGTAGGATTGATATTCAAGGTTCGGCGGGATCGGTGCGACTTCGAGTTTATAAATTTTATTGAATTCTTCGGCTTCGGTTAACGCGGTACCGGTCATACCCGCAAGTTTTTGATACATGCGGAAATAATTTTGCAGGGTAATGGTCGCGTACGTGACAGACTCAGGCTCGACCTTGACATTTTCCTTGGCTTCCACCGCCTGATGCAAGCCATCGCTCCAGCGCCGGCCGGGCATTTGACGCCCTGTAAACTCATCCACAATAACAACCTTGCCGCCCTGCACCAGATAATCCTTATTGCGATGGAAGAGGAACTGCGCGCGCATGGCCTGTTCGAGATTGCCGGTGAGACGCGCCTGTTCCGGGGTCAGGTCTTCGGGTCTATCCGGATCGAGAAGCTGCAGCCCCAAAATTGATTCGACGCGGCTGATGCCGATCTCGGTCAGCGTCACGCCGCGATTTTTTTCATCCACTTCATAATCTTCGGGTTTCAATTGTTTAACGACCTGCGCCATGCGCCCGTACCACTCGAGGTCGCCGGAAGCGGGGCCCGAAATAATGAGCGGCGTTCGCGCTTCATCGATCAAAACGTTGTCCACTTCATCGATGATGCAGTAGTAATGCCCGCGCTGGACGCGCGCATCGAGGCGCATGGCCATGTTATCCCGCAGGTAATCGAAACCGAACTCGGAGTTCGTCCCAAAGGTGACATCCGCGCTATAGGCCTCGACGCGGTCCACCAGGCGCAGGTGTTCCTGATCTTCATGCGGCGACTCGCGCTCGAAGTCGACGATAAAGGCTTTCTTGCCGTTCTCCGTGGCGGCCGCCATTTGAAGCACGCCCACGCTCAGTCCCAGCGCCTGATAAATGGGAGCCATCCAACGCGCATCGCGCCGCGCCAGGTAATCGTTGACTGTAACCAGATGAATACCGCGCCCGGTCAGGGCATTCAGATAGACGGGCAAAGTTGCCACGAGGGTCTTGCCTTCACCCGTGCGCATCTCCGCGATCGAGCCGATATGCAAAGCCGCGCCGCCGATGATCTGAATGTCGTAATGCCGCTGGCCGATCGTGCGCTTGGAAGCCTCACGCACCAGCGCGAAGGCTTCGGGCATGATCTCATCCAATACATCCTGCTCGGCTTTACGAAGTTCATCATCCCTGCCCCCCTGCCCCCCGACTAGCGTGGGGCTTAAGCCCGCTGTCGCGGCCTGTACACGTGCTTTAAATTCATCGGTCTTGGCTAGTAAAGCCTCATCGCTGAGGGCCTCATATTCCGCCTCCAGCACGTTAACCTGCTCCACAAGAGCGCCATACTGTTCAACTGTCTTTTTTGTGGGGTCGCCACTGAATAATTTTACGAAGTTCTTAAGCATCTACATCCCTTTCAAGGAAGGGATTATAGCATGGGAGGTTGGGAGGGAAATTGGAATTTTGTTAATGTTTATGATTGTGATTCCCCCCTGATTTTCTTTGAATACGAACTCTCTACCGTACATTTCAAAAACAGGACGCGGATTAACCGCGGATTTAAATTGCTTTTTCCGCGTTAATCCGCGCTCATCCGCGTCCTGCAAGGGTTTTGCACTGTAGAGAAAATACGAATAAAAAACCTTTGACTTGAAGTTAAGATGGGGATATAATGTGTTTACCAATAAAACGGTTCGACCGTTTTGCCCGCCCCTGGCAACAAGGCTGCCACATGAGGTAGCCTTCTCAAGCAAGGCTTGAGATAGCCAGGGGTGTTTTATTTAACCAACCCGCCATAAATCCACCACCTTATTGGAAAATTTCTGAAAATATGCGGGATCGCTTTCCAAAATAAATTGCCGCACGGCGCCTGCAATCATGTCTGCTATTTGCAAACCGTCATCATATTTTGATTTACCGGAAACAATTTTCTTGAATGGGCGGTCTCGTTTTGCCTGTTTATATGCTTGGGTTAAATGAATACGCAGGGATTGCAAAAAACCGTCAGGTGCATCATCCAACACTAAAATATCATTGGCAATGTCAAGAGGAGAGGCGCGCAAGGTAAGGGTAACCAGCAATCGCGTTGCAAGTTCCACGCTGCCCAATGCGCGAAATTCAAGGGGAGTGTGGGATTTAATCAATGCCGCTGCGCGTACGCGAAAAGATAGCGGACGTAAGGCTTGAAAAAATTCGTCCTTTTGTTTTGAATTCATCTTATAAAAATGAAACTCGAAATTGGGGGAAAGATACAATTCTTTTCGTAGTGCGGCAAGTTCCGTTACAGGTTCCCGGTTTGACAATTGGACCATGACAACAACATAATACGCTGAGCCTTTGCTGTTGCCAAGTCCTGCATCACCCGATTCATCAACGAAGAAATATTGCATGGATTTTGATTATACAGCCGGTCTCTTCATAAATTTCACGCAACCTCTTCTTACCTCGTTCTTTGCTATAATACCATCACTCTGCCACCTTCGCCTAACAAGGAGAACGATATGTTACAACAAATTACCATCCAAACTTCCAATGTTGAGCGGTTAAAACCTTTGCTGGAAACGGCTTTAGACCGCGAAGCCAAACTTCTTGAATATGCCATCCAGCGCACTCGCGAGGCTCTCGCGCCTTTTGAAACGCGCTACAACATGACCACCGATGAATTTGAGCGCAAATTCAAAACCCGCGAAATCGAAGAAACGCTGGACTTTCTCGATTGGTGGATGGAAGTGGAAGCCCTGCGCCATCTCGAAGCCCAGTGGGATTCCATCAAGGAAGCGCGGGTTGAATAGCGAATATCTCGAATGGGTTGACAAGCTGCTTTCCGACTCGCCGTTCGTTTATGAAGTCAAAACGCACTACGAAGACCGCGAGGAAGTCTGATTTTTGCGCGTCAACGTCTATTTTATTGATAATTCACTTCTGCATTTTCGCGAACTGTTTGTTGGACAGGAACGCTCCTTCAAAAAAACATATACCTATCATTACCAGCGTTCAGATGGAACGATGGTCTTCCGTTATGACAACGCGCCGCATTTTCCAAAGTTACCGTCCGCGCCGCACCATAAACATATTGGTGAGAATGATGTGGTTGCGGCAGATGCTCCTGATTTGCAATCTGTGTTGAAGGAAATTGAAAGCCAGATCGATTCCAAACGCTAATCCCCAAAGGGGAGAATCAGGTTTCATCAAAGGGCTTATATTGCATGGGAGGTTGTATGCGGAATTGGAATTTTGTTAATGTTTAACGGGTATTTTTCTACCCATGATATTATCTAGCTTGCAAGTATCTTCTGAGAGAATCTACAGAAAAAACCTCGCACCATCATACTGAAATTAGATTATTGAAACAACAAGATCTTAATTTTGTCTCGATATACATTTGCATATATCTATGCCTTGCTTAGAATTTGTTTTATTGAATTGGGAAAGTAAAAATAAACAAGTCCCAAAAAATATTTTTTAGGACTTGTTGGAAATATTCTCTTCTTTATTGTTTGATCAATTTTTTCATAAGCTTTTAAGAAAATCAAGGTGATGCTTTGTAATTAACCAACCCAACCAAACATTTTAGCAATTACGTAAGGTATGGCTATTATTGGAGTGAAGACAGCCCAGGTTACCAAATCAAGAATAATGTACGTTCCCCTCCAAAGGACATCAGCAAGGAAAGCTAATACTGGAAGGATACCAATAATTAATTCAACCAACAAAAATGTCGCTACCATAAAACCCGATGCGGCTGGCTGATAAGTAAGAGCGGCCGACAAAGAGTTATTAATTGCAAGAAGACCATATAAAATAAACGATATTATTAAATCCATAGTTGAGCTAGATTGTAAAGAGCCAAGAGATATTAATCTTTGAATTGCAAGGGCTACCATTACCGCCGCTGAAAATAATGTTACTATTAATGACAATACCTTAAATATCTTCTTTTGTGAATCGGTCAATGTGTCAGCGTTAATTAATTCACCTTCTTTGCCTGACATTTCGACAAGTATCCAAACACCTACTATTGCCGACAGTAATGCACCCCCTAGTATTGCAAGATCTAGTCTTTGTAAAACAGGAGGCAAATTGCCCATCAATCCGAGAAGCACCATTGTGTTGGCAATGACAATTGTATCGGCAAATAAGAAAAAGATAAAAAATGCCAAAGCTAGCAAATAGCCTAACGATCTTATAGGTTTTCTCGCGTCAAAGACAAGATCCATTAAAGAACTAGCCCATTTTTCTAAAATTCTTTCGTCCTTTCCTTCTTTGCTGGTTTTCGATTCGGCATCAGTTTTAGTTTCACGTCTACTGTTTAGTGCCAATTGTTCTAAAAACTCTCTTGGATATAATGGGGGGTCATGTGGCTCCTTATCCTTTTTAAAAATCCAGGGTTTGGTAATCAGTTTGCCAACTCGACCAACAAGAGCCTTCCACCTTCCAACCCAAACAATATCTGCTATCACCCATATTATGGCTAGAATTCCAAAATATTGCCAATTCACGAGATTATAAAGGAATTGCATCATGGCTACCTCCCGATAGCATTTAATAAGTTTAATTCGACACGAGTCCCATTCCAATACTCCATATCTACAGCACCAAATTTTTCGAACTCAGCACCCCAATATTTCCTTGATTCCACACAACTTGGCTGGTCGACATCTTTACAATTTGGCAAAATCGAATATACCTTTATTCCACTAAGATCAATAGACAAACTATCAGGGTTATTTTCTCCCCATGTTTGCAAGTCATCAATTAGTATTAATATACATTCAGTATGTTTTGTGCAATCAGCCTGAAAAACTGTTGTCGCAAAACTTAGACCATAGTAAGCCCCTCCATAGTATAGTTCGTTAGTTCTAAAAGGAACTTCCAAAGTATTGCTATTATTTTTAAATAATTCGAATTCTATATCTATTTTTTGTTGTATTTCATCGACCTCTGCAGTTGCTGTTACGTTCCACATAGTAGCTGTCAGTTTGACATTACTGTTCCAATAATTCACCTCACAATCATAAATTGCTTGATTTTTTGCTTCAATATTGCTTCTTTTGGTTGATTCAACCCTAATAAAATTATCCGTCGCAATTGCTGCATACCCTGGTGTAGGAATATTTGTTGGTGGCAACGGGGTTAAGGTTGCTCTAGGAGAAGGAGTATTATAAAGCGAAGGAACAGTAGTATAAGAATAAAGCCTTGTTACTCGCGCAGCATCGTACAAGGAATAACCTAATTGGAATATTGCCACCTCGTCACTAGGTTTCAAAAAAGCAGGAACAATTCTTCGAATAAAAAAAGATATGTCTTGCGTACTCTCTCCATCTAGTAACTCTAAGGATTGTTCTCCTGTAGTTCGAGGATCATACAAAATAACAACTAATCGTGAAGTTGATCCCCAGCCTTCTGGAGTTGAGAGTTGTATATTGGGTACACATGTAGGTGTAGCAGATGGAGAAGGTGTCCAAGTTGCATACCCACTAGGGGTAGATGTATTTCCTCCACATGCAGATAAAACAAATAGCATTATAATTAATAATAATATTCCTTTGAAAATAATTTCATTTTTATATTTTAATTTCCGCATCTTATCTCCATGTTTCTATATTCATTAAAAATCATCTTTTCTTCACAATTACAATACCAAGTTTCCAAAAAATACCCAGGCACGCCTCAACCTCATCTGCCAAACTGCCTGGCATCCACCGCCGCCCATGAAATTGAAGCGCACCCTATCCCCTTTTCCCCTGGTAAATGGAATTGGGAAGAATGGGGCATTCCATTTATTTGCCAATCTGGTATCTTTGTATATTGTATGGAATCTACAGTCATGGCACAATAGACAAACGTTGTATGGCATAGACATTTGTACTGACTTCATTAAAGGACTTGAACTGGGAGATTCTTTCTGATACCCTATAAATATCGAAGAGGGAGCCTATCTATGGATAAAAAAATTCGCGTGACCATCCTGGACGATCATCAAAACATCATAGACGGTTACATGTATCGCCTGAGCGCCGCTCCGCAAATTGAGGTGGCGGCGGCGATCCATTTTGGGGATGAGTTGGAAGCAACGATCGCCGATCACCCCACCGATGTTTTACTGCTGGATGTAAATGTCCCCACCTCGGCCGAAAACCCAAATCCGTACCCGATCCTGCACGCCATACCCAAATTGCTGCAAACCTATGCGGGGCTCAACATCCTTGTCATCAGCATGTACGCCGAGCGCAGCTTGATCCGCGCGGTCATGGAAGCCGGGGCGAGTGGATATATCTTGAAGGACGACCAGACCACGGCCCAGGACCTTGGAAGCGTGGTCATGTCGATTGCCGGGGGAGGCATCTATTTCAGCCAAAAGGCGCATCAGCTTTACATCAAACACCTGTCAAAAGAGGGTGAATTATTAACCGTCCGCCAATTGGAAGCCTTGTCCCTGTGTGCGGCTTATCCCAATGACACCACTGCCGAGTTTGCGAAAAGGATGACGGTCAGTAATTCCACCGTGCGCAATTTACTTTCTGCCGCCTACTTGAAACTGGGTGTAAACAACCGCGCCGCGGCCATCGCCAGGGCGCAGCAATTGGGCTTGATCACTCCCACCCAGCCATCATCTCCGCTATAGACAGGTCGGCGGGCGCTGCGCCAACCGCCTGAAAAAGCTTGCAGGCCGGCCTGACTACGTCTTCAAACAAGGACGTCAATGCCTCGCGCCGCGCGAGAGACAGGGTGGGCAAAATCTCGGTTACCGTTTGATACCTGCTCAACAATTGATGGATGCAATAACTGACCGCCCCGCATCGGATTAAGATCTCCTGCGCTTCCTCCAAAATCCTGGGGTTGCTTCCGGCATGCGGACAGAGTTCCTCAAAGCGGGCGCGCAGCGGATGGTCCACCAGCCTGGCAAAAAGAATCGGCAGCGGCGAGCGGCCTTCGCTCCAATCTGGATTGGCAGGCGCTTCCATCGTGTCATTCAAATCGTCATGGATCTGGATCATCTCGCCATATATACTTCCCAAATTATTAATTTGTGCAGCCAGGCTCAAAGAAGCGCCGCCCATCAACGCGCCAAGCTGCAAAGCCGCGCCAAAAAAGGGCGAGCTTTTTGTGCGGGCAATGCGCCAATATCCCTCTTCATCTGTCACAGGTTGAACATCCCAATATTGGCCGAGGGTCGTGGAAAGAAACATTTCATTGAGGCTTTCCAGAGCCGTCAATTTTGTATTCGAATCCATTTCACAACGAGCAATGACTGCCAGCGCGGCGGATTGCAAAGCAGAAGCCGTGTTCGCAACCGCCGGCGCGCCGGCGCGCAGATGTTCGCCGCGCGGGTCGGCATCCAGCATATCGTCCACAAGCACAATCCCAATATGACTGCAAGCCACAGCCGCCAAAGCCGGGACAGATTGCTGCGCTGTCCCGCCGACTGCCTCGCACGCGCGCAGAGGCAAAAGCCAATGCCGCGGCTTTCCAGAAGCAACGCGGCGGAACAAAGCCTGCACCTCCGGCCATTCATTCACATGAGGAATGGTTGAAAATTCATTGATAATTTGATCGAATATTTCCATAGTTTTCTCCTGAGAAACAGGCCGGGGAACCCCGGCCTGTTTACTAAATCCTTACTATGCAACGATAGGCTGGCTAGCTTCCCATTGGAACCATGACAATTCACTCGAGACGTTCGAAAGTTGTGCGCGGTCGAGATGAGTCAATGCCGCCAGGCAATGCTGGTAAAGCGCGGATGTTGCATTCGTTACAGACAACCATTCACGAAAATCTTGCATGTGTTTCATTTGAAAGTACCTCCTGAATTTGATTTTTATAAAACTGCCGGCTCTTATAAACAGCTTTGGCACGAACGGACAAATTATGTTGAAAATTTTAGTACTAAGCTATAATCGAACCACCACCTTTCACTTTTATAAATAATCTGAACCCGGCTTGACAAGGAGAAAACCATGCGCAAAAACATGTTTCCCCACTGGCAAATAACTGAACTGCCATTTTCTGCGCTGGTATTGTTCATACTAGTTTGGTTTACATACGGGATTTTATTCAAAGCACCCTACTCAGGTTTTGATTTCAGCACCGGCAACGGGCAAGTGATGGAAATTTTTACAAAACCCACACAAGGACCAACCTTGCAAACGGGTGACACTCTGGTAAAGATTGGGCCTGTTTCCTGGGTAGACTATAAAAAGGATGCCAGACTGTCATTCTTTGAAAATAGTAAAGCGGGAGATAAAGTAGATATCGCCATCAAGCGAAACGACGCCGAGTTGACGATCCCATGGAAATTTCCTGGTTTCAACCGAATAGAATTCAACGCACGCTTTTTCAATATCTGGGGACTGGCCTATATCTTTTGGTTCTTTGGTGCCGCAGTACAGCTATTGATTCGTCCCAAAAATGGGCGCTGGAGGCTGTTCATTGCCGCCAATTATCTGACCGCATTTTGGCTGATCCTCGGCTGTTTATCTGCCTGGCATCTTTGGAAAAGTTCGACCCTGTTACACGCCGTCACCTGGCTGCTTTTGCCCGTTTATCTGCACTTGCATTGGGTATTTCCCCGTCCGCTTAAGGAACTGCCAAAAGGGGCATGGATTCTCTTCTACTTGGCAGGGTTCTCTTTTGCAATTGCAGAAACTACACAATCCCTGCCAAGAAATTGGTATGCTCTCGCCTTTCTGGTGACACTGTTTGGAAGTATCACATTGGAAATCATACATTTCACTCGGCAGGCAGACCAGCGCCGCGATGTGCTCCTGCTCGCTGTTTCCATATTTATAGCCTTCGTTCCCTCCATCGGTTTCGGGTTCCTTGTGATGATCGGCACAGTTCCGTATATTGGACCCGCAACGCTCTTCGCCCTGCCATTCATGCCACTAGCCTATTTTTATGTCATCTACCGCCGTCAATTGGGTGGCCTGGAAGTACGCCTCAACCGCTTCATTTCGCTCTATGCATTTCTGGTCCTTTTGGGAACAGCCATATTAATGCTTGTTATCCCAGCTACAAATCTGGACATCAAACCCGAAAGATGGTTCTTCATCGGAATCATGTTGATCCTATTCACAGCCTTTATCGTAATCACCGCATACCCCGTTTTTCAAGCCTTCGTGGAAAAACGTTTTTTGGGCATTAGACTCCCCTACCAAAATTTACAGGAAACCTATTCAAGCCGCCTCACCACAAGCACATCGCTTTCAAGCCTCCTGCAACTGCTTAATGACGAAGTCTTTCCAAGCTTGCTTGTTCGACAATTTGCCTTTATGCAAGTTTCCAATGGAAATCTAAAAGCGATGCTCGCCAGAAACATCAATCCTGAACAATTGCCTGACGAAAGCGACATGAATGAACTGGCTTCACAGGTTGGGAAGTATATTCCAAACATTTCTCCAGATAGCGGCTGGATGCGCCTCGTTCTCCCGCTCAAAGTGGGTGACAGTTTCATCGGATTTTGGCTGCTCGGACGCCGCGACCCGGACGACCTGTATCCCCAGGCGGAAATCCCGATCCTGCAATCCCTGGCAAACCAAACCGCAATCGCCTTGAGCAATATCCTGCACGCCGAACAATTGAGGAAAATGTATCAATCCGATATCGAGCGATACGAGAAAGAACGCATGCGCCTCGCACTGGAACTGCACGACAGCATCCTTAATGAACTTGCGGTCCTTCGCACAAACCTTGACGAAGCCAACCTCTCGCCGAAATTCCAAACTTCCTACGAAGAACTAACTCGTCGTCTGCGCGAAATCGTCAGCGAGCTGCGTCCGTCCATGCTCATGTACGGTCTCAAACCTGCCATCGAAGAGCTTGCAGATAACCTGATGGAGCGAAGCGGCGACAAAATAAAGATCAAAGTAGACATACAGGCAAGCGAGGAACGAGTCCCACAAAACATTGAGCAACATTTGTTCCGCATCGTGCAGGAAGCCTGTGAAAATGCCCTGCGCCATGCCCAGGCCAATAACATCGCCATTTCTGGCACACTGACTCATCAAAGGATAAGCATGATCATTGAAGACGATGGCACAGGCTTTGATACACCACAAGACCTGAGCAGCTTGATCATCAACCAGCACTTTGGCCTTGCAGGCATGGTTGAACGCACCTACTTAATTGGCGCAGAGATCAACATCACATGGGCAGACTATACTGAAAAAAGTTAATCCGCTAAATTGTTAAGGTGCAAATCCTGCAAGTGATCGCAGTTTATATTCAACCCGCAGGAAAATCCATCTGCAATCACTTGAATTTCATAAGCATTACTTGAATCCGAGGATCAGGCTGTGACTAATTTGGATTTCGGAAAACAACTTCGTATCTTTCGGCGGCAGTGCGAAGACCCGCATACTGGAAAACCACTCACCCAGGAACAACTTGGGAATTTCTTGTATGAAGAAATGGGAATTCATTACACAGGCGCGGCGATCAGCGACTGGGAGCGAAACCAAAGTAGGATCAATGTCAATGACCGGCCTCTCTTAATCAACCTGATAAACTTATTGAAAAGATATGGCGGAATAAAGACTTTAGCAGATGCAAACCTCCTGCTTGAAACTGGAAACTATCGCGCCCTCAACGCCAGTGAAAGAGGTCAAATCTTTTCAGAAGAATTACATGAGACCAATCTCCAACCTCGAACAATCAATTCAAAGGAACAGGTACCAGGTATTAAGTCTCTATATAGCAATATCTTTTTCAGTTTCCCCGAGGAATTTCAAAACATATTGGATAAGGCAAATGAAGGCCCGCCGCCTGCCTGGCCCCGTATCGCTGTCTCGCTAATAAACAGAGTAATAGACCAATGGTCTGGCTTTCATGTGTTGAGAATATTAGCCTGGTTTTGGATCTGGCTGATAACCTGCCTGCTGATTGCCCCGTCCCTGCAATGGCCTTTTACCTCACAAGCCAACGCCCTGCAGGCCATGGTTTTGTACGCGGTGGGAACCATTATTCTGCCATTTTTCATCAGCGCCGTGATCGCTGTAAAGAAGAACGCCTTTTGGCAGAAACAGGAAATCCCCAGCAGTTTGATGATCCGCATCTATACGTACCAGGGAGCATCCATCGGTTTCCATCTTGGATATTTTGCTGTTTTTGCGCTTTCATTGACACAATATTATTTTCAACTCCAACCCGTTGTTTGGATTGAATTCATTAAAATGGCCCTCCCCATTGTTGTTGGTTATACTGGAGCTCAACTTGTCCCCTACAATCTTTGGCGCGCGTATGGACGTCTGCACTTAAAAGATGGGGGCATCTTTTTCATCTTCGCCATGCTTGGGCCAGTATGGGCGTGGTTCTTTTTGGAATTTTATGAAATCCTCATCACTCGAAAGCTTGGCATAATTATCATATTGATATCAATCACAATGCTCACAGGCGCGATGGCATTGGGATACCGTCGAAAAAAGAATACAGTCATTCCCGTTCTTTGGTGGATGATTTTTTATGGTTTGATCCTGATCTGTCAAATCGCATCGCGTCTCATTCAGTAAGATCAACCGAAACGGGACTGTATGATAACCCCGCATCCGCAGAAGGGTCGGAATACGACAAGTCACTATTGGCTTTACCGCGTAACAAAACACCGCTGCCCGACAAAGACAGGGAGACGGGACAGCGGTATATAGCGATGGGCGAGGCATATAACGCGGGTGAAGGCTTCGAGGTTTTAATTGCACGTTAAGGTGTGGCCACAGATATGATCTTGAATCATCTGGCGCGTTTCATTTCGACAGGTAATCCGTTGCGCATGGCGGAAGATCTGACATCACTTTCAAAGCTGACGTCTGACCAACAGCAGAAAGTTTTTCGTGTGTTCGATGAATTCGGGTCAGACGTGTTGAAACCTGTGCAAGAAGATGTAAAAAAATACACGCCGAGTCTTGCTCAGCGTGCATCCCCATTTCGTATCTGTATTCCCCTCACGACCAAAGATACGCCTGTAAACCAATCAATTATTTGGTAACCATGCCGATAAATACGGGTACGATGGACGGATCAAAGTGTTGACCGGATTGCTCGAGAATGTAATCAAGCGCTTCCCGCTGTGACCAGGCGCGGCGATAAGGGCGGTCTGAGGTCAGGGCGTCGTAGACATCCACAATGGCGAAGAGACGCGCTGCCAGAGGTATTTCTTCGCCTGCGAGGTGATCCGGATAACCCGTCCCATTCCATTTTTCGTGATGTGAACGAGGGATATCCAGCGCAGGCACAAGATAATCAATGGGGGCAAGGAGCTCCATGGCAATCAGGGGATGGCGGCGCATGATAATCCATTCTTCATCGCTTAACGGTCCGGGTTTGTGCAGGATGTCATCCGGAATGGCGACTTTGCCAATATCGTGCAGCATGGCTCCGCGACAAATATGTGCAAGTTCGGATTGCTTGATCCCCATTTGACTTGCCAATTTGAATGTCATCGCAGTGACACGGCGGGAGTGCCCCTCGGTTTCCTTATCGCGCAGGTCAAGCGCATGCGACCAGCCTTCAATCGTTTTATCGTATGCCAGGGTCAGCTCGGCGTTGGATAATTGAAGTTTTTTAAAGAGCATGGAATTGTCTATGGCAATGGCAGCCTGGCCGGCCAGCATCTCCATGTAATTCAGCCAATCCGCATCACCGTCGAGCAACGCGCGATGAAATATTTCAAGAACGCCTACCACCTCACCCTTTGCGATCAAGGGAAGGGCATAATATGCGACAAATTTTTCCTCAGCCCAAAAAGGGGATCTCAGGAAGGCCGTCTGGCGGGATTTCAAATAAGGGATGTGAAAAACTTTCCGCTCCAATACCGCTTTTCCGGCATATTCCTCGCCAACCCGCAAACGAGTATGTTGCAATGCCGAGGTTTTAAACCCCGTCCCCGCGGCAAACTCAAGTAACTGGGTATGCAGGTCAAATAATAAAATATCGGCGGCGTCAATATTCAACTGCCCCCGGACGTGATCCAGAATCACCGACAAGGTTGGGGTTAGATCCAAATCCGAGGAGATGGCCAGGTCAATGGATCGCAGGGCGGCCAGTTGATCGAACTGGCGTTTAATTTTAATTTCCGATACTTTATACTTGGTAATATCCCGCACAAGCATTGTGCATTGCCCATTTGAAAGCAACACCAGGCGCGATTCATACCAGCATTTACCGGCTGGAGTGTGGAGAAAATACTCCACAGAACTGACCTTGCTTCCAGCTTGAAGCTTGTTTAAACCATCTTCGATCTTACTGCCTACTTCTGGAGGCAGGATATCCTGGATTTTTCGCCGCAAAAATTTTTCTGGGGATGAGTACAGGTGTGACGTATCACCGGCTTTGTAATCCAGAATGGTTCCATCGATATCCAAAACGAACAATAGATCATTAAAAACATGAAATATTGCATCCAGTTTTTGATTGGAATCCGGTAAGTTTTGCAGGAAAAATTCTGTAATCATTTTTATGCCCAGAAAAAAAACTTATCAGGCCGCATCGTTACCGCGCAGCCTGCGCTGAGTGTCAGCCGGGAGTTCTTAGCTTTCCGGCAAGCCAATAATTATCAATAATTGTTGCTTAATGACCGGGTGACCTGCTTTGCCAGGTCAGCCAGGGAATTGGCGCAAATGGAAACGATCAGATCCCGTTCTTCCCTGCTCAGGGAGAAGGTTTCTCCTAAATAGCCTTTTTGGATGGCTGTTTGAGGATCCTGCAACAGCATGGAGCAAAATTGCTGATTGACAACTGCCGCCGCAAATACCCGGCTTATTCCGGAAGAAATATTCGGTCTTGAAGTGAAATTGATTGACAATGTATTTTGATATGTTAGTGGAGCTATCATGTTTGTGTACCTCTATTTGTAAATTGAAGGGGTGATCGCGGCCTGGCCAGCATCCAAAATACACCAAGAGCGATCAGGATATCACCCAGGCTGAAAGCCGCTTGATACGGGAACCAGATTGGGGGGAGGAATCGATCCGCCAGCCACTCGAAGCGGGTATCTTGTGGATGCAGTAAAATGTCTTTCGCGCCAATGCGGTTTCCGGGTTGAATATCCAATAAACGATCTTCGGAAACCAGGCGGCTTGCTGTCTGTGGGCTGATCGGCATAAAGCCGCTGTTAGATGCCATCACTACCAGGTTAAGCGTCACACCGCAAATCAGGACAGGCATGCCCAGGATGCGGCGGTTAAGCCAGGCAAATCCAAGCAACATGACTTGAGAGGTCAGCAGACAACCCGGGACCAACCATACAGGAAAGTTTTCGCGGCTGATCGGCAGATAAATCACGACAAACTGCGGCAGGAAGGCGACGAAGACCAGCCAAAGATACCCGAGTTCGGGCGTTTGATACGGAGATCCGCGCCAACGCGCCCATACCAACCCGGCCAGAAGCCCGGCAGCCAGTGCCAAAAGTAATATCAATTATCGACCAACGCCGCCCCCATCTGTGGGTGCACCAGTGCCAAGGACAAGCATGGCCAGGGATACAAGCACAAAGATCAACTGTACATGCTGGCGATTGATTTTCTGAGCGGATAAAGTGAGGAGGGCAAGTTTGTTTTTCATGGGGAATATCCTTTTCTTGGGTGGTTGAAATAATTTCTTGTCAGGATATTACCCTCCCCCAGGCTTCAAAACAAGCTTCAAATTAAAACAAAATCAACCCCTTCCAGGGCTGATTTTAGAGGCATACATGGCCTTTGAGTTTATGCGATCAGGCGATGGTAAAGTTCTTCCGTCTCTTTTGAGGGGAGCAAACCAAGCTGGCGCTGCATGGTTTCCTCACAAGCTTGATATGTCCGAATGATCGAGGCGCGATCACCCATGCGATGATATGCCTGCATGGAAAGGGCATATGCAGACTCAAATGTAAGGTCATACTCCAGCGCACGCTGGCAGGCAGCGATGGCCTGTTCCGGTTGGGCGTGTTTCTGGAATAATTCAGCCAAAATCAAGAGGGTCGCAAGATAAGTTTGGCTTAGGTGTTCCCGCTCAAGTAAAACCCAGTCGGCATAGATATCTTCCAGAAAAGGACCGCGCACGAGGTCAACGGCTTTTTGATAAAACTCGATCTGCTCTTTAAGATCGTCCGTTGATCTGGCACGTGCAAGAAATGCTTCGAATGCTTCGACATCGTATTCAAAATCCAGAGAGCGATTGAAGCTGTAATACACACCTCCATAGGTAATTACATCCTGACCAACCGCCCTGCGCAAACGATAGATCTCATTCTTGAATCGCAACTTTAATTTTTGAGGTTCCTCCACATCCGGCCAGAGAGTAGCTCCAACCTGCTCTTTGGTAAGGGGTTTGGGACTCGTTAAAAAGTAAAAGAATAAGTCACGCACAGATTGTGTCTGCCAATCCGAAAGGGTTAATAGCTTCCCGCCTACACGAACTGACACCTGACCAAGTGCATGGATGAGTAGGTGAGCATTGGGTATCTGAATAACATGCGCATTGCGATGCAACTGCCGCCTTGTTGCTGGCATTTTCACGGCAAGACGGCCAGCGCGTGTAAGCAAGTCACTGACCATGCGTCCGACTTCTGCGTCATTTTGCAGACCATCCAGCAAACCACTTGCCTGATAAGTTGCTACAAGTATGCCTTCGGCAATCTGGCCTCGTCCACTTATGATGTTTTTTATCATTTGACCAGCAGTGATATCGTTTTTTATCTGATGATAAGCTGCCGCCAACCAGATACGGCTGGCGTCCCCTTCCAACCTGCGTCCATCTTCAGAAAAGCAGCGCTCAGCCTCTCCCAATTCGATAACCGCTTTAGATGGATTTCTTTCCATGAGGGAAAGACGTCCAAGGGTCAGATTTAGCAAGCCCTTCTCATAAAGTGAACTCCCGGATCGACTCATTTCATCCGCATCTGTAATCAGACGAAGCGTTTCTTTAAATTTATTTTGCAGTAAAGCAAGCCCCGCTTGTGCCATAATTAGATAAAAAAGAAGAAATCGATCATCCATCCCACGAACAATTTCATGCGCATGTTTATAATTACGTTGCGCAATATTAAAATCTTCCAACTCAGTGTACAAGTCTCCCAAACCAATGGCGATCAAGGCTTCCATACGCATATAACCGCTGCGTTGGGCACATACCATTCCTTCCTCGAATGCCAGGGCGGCTTTTTCATACTCGCCTTGAAAATGACATAAAACGCCTAAATTATTTAGTAAATTAGCCTGCCACGATAAATTTTCTTCACGCCGCCAAATTTGAAGCGCCTTCTCGTAAGCAGCTCCAGCTTCTGCATAGTTACCAACCGCCTGATATACCATACCTGTGTCCATATACAGTATCGATATACTGGACGTGTCCTTCAGGTGAATATACAAATTAAGAGAGTGTTCTAGAAACTCTACCGACTGACGCGCCTGCCCCAAACGATATAAAGCCAGGCCCTTGACCCGCAGCGCCTCCGCATAAAGCAACTGCAAATCATCTCTGGCTTCCGTCAATTCAATGACTTCATTGGCATCGCGTAAAGATGCTCCGTAATCACCGAGGAAGCGATGCACGATTCCCCTCCTCACCAGAGTCAGGGTCAAACCTGATACGTTATCGTCCAAGCGAAAAGCCTGCACGGCCTGGTCCAGTAGACTCAGGCCTTCGTGCAGGTTTCCCTTCATATAAACAATGGCACCTCGAATTGAAAGCAGGCCGGGACGTGTTCGTAATAAAGATGGAGGCAAGTCATTCAACCATGACTCAAGAGTAAGCATGGCACGCTGTAACATGGGCGTAGATGCCCGTTCTATCATCTCTGCAAGGAGATCGCTATCATTCAATTGTTTATAAATGTAATGAGCCTTCTCCCATTCACCCAGATCCTCATAGGCCCGCCCCATACGAAATAAGATCGGCTTAACCTCTTCAGGATGCGCCTGCTCAAGGCGTGTTCGCAGAAAATCGCGAAAGAGGTGGTGGTAGCGCAGCCACTTCCCATCCGTGCCAATGGGCAGAACAAAGAGGTTATTCTGTACAACTGCGCTGATCAAACTTTGCCAGTTCTGCGGCTCTGCATACAACGGAGCCAGCACAGCCTGGCAAAGGGACGCATCGAACTCTTCCAGCATGGCTGTGCGTAACAGGAAATCACGCAAGGCTGGCGCCTGGCGATCCAGCACTTGTTGACCAAGAAAGTCAGACAAGCCAACTCCTGTATTCGAGGCAGGCTTTATTAAATCTCCAGACCATGCACCCATGCCGGAAAATTGCAAGCCGGTAATCCAGCCTTCGGTTTCTGTGATCATTTGCCTGGCTTCATCATCCGAAATTCGCAGAGCGTTGTTCTGCGCCAGCAAGGCTTGGATTTCTTCCGAGTGAAAAGCAAGATCAGAAAAACTTAAACCGCTGACCTGTTCACGCGCCACCATCAAAGGAAGGTCGGACAGACTCGTCAGAACCCGTGAGGAGATGATCACATGACAGTTTTCATCCACCAGTTGAATAAATCGATTCAGGAAGGCTTGAATGGGTCGAACATCGTCCACCAGGTGAAAATCATCCAGCACCAGAATAAAATGCTCATGGATCTGTTCATAAGTCTCATTGACCAGCGTGACCAGCATTTTTTCCATTTCCTGCTCGAGCGAGGTCAAACTGCCCAGCATGGACATGGATTGGTTTCCAAATTTGGGAAAACGTTCCGCCATGGCCGCGATCAAATACGCAATGAAACGCTGCGGCTCGCGGTCCATCTCATCAAGCGCCAGCCAGCAGCACGGCAATTCACTTTGATCCGCTAGGTCAATAAGCAGGGAGGTCTTTCCATAACCAGCGGGTGCAGAGAGCAGGGTCAGTTTTTTATCGAGAGACTCAAATAGAATATCCAACAGCCGCTTGCGCGTGAGCAACTCTGCACGACGGCGGGGAGGGATAATCTTGGTTTTGCTAACGGGTATGGATAACATGTATTGTCTTGCCTGCCAAATTGACGAAATCGATTGATGCGATGCGCTCCCTATTTTATCCTGTAAATGTTTTTTTTCGTATAAAGGAGCATTCAGGGCTAATGGTATGTGTGCGTTTTCTTTTCCCTGTCTTGAAATAACAAGACAGGGATTATGGTGTATTCTGGAATGTCATTGCTTGTCTTAACCCTCTTTTTCGATTAAAGTCATGAACAATTACGCCATTTCTTCCATCCAGTCTTATAAAATCCTCACCGGCATGTTGCATTATCTTAACTTCTGCAGGGTGTTACAGCTTAATAAGACTCAACAGTACCCTCTGCATTTAAGAGGCTTTCGATGACCAAAAACAAACTCAACGACCTCGACCCAAAGACCTGGCTGAAATTCCAAAAGTCATGGTTCATTCACAACCCTCCGAAACGTAAAAAGGATACGCTGGTGCACCCCGCCAAGTATCCTGAAACCCTGGCGCAGGAATTCATTGAGTTCTTCACCAAGGCAGGCGAAACCGTGCTCGACCCCATGGCAGGGATAGGCTCCACCTTAATCGCCGCCCTCCGCGCAGGACGCAGCAGTTACGGCATTGAATTGAATCCCAAATACGCAGAGATCGCAAAACAATTAATAGAAGAAGAACGCGCTGTGCTGGGTCAAAGAGTCGAAAGTCTAAAGTCTGAGATTGTTAATATCGATGCCGCAAAAGCTCTTGAGCTTCAACCTTTGACCGTCGACTATATGCTCACCTCACCTCCCTACTGGGACATGCTCCACGCCCGAGGCGCAGGCAACCAAAAGAAACGCCGCGATACAGAAGAATTGGATGTCGTTTATTCGGAAGACCCTCATGACCTGGGCAATATCCATGATTACGAAGCCTTTCTCGAAAAACTGGTAAAGATTTACGCAGGTCTAAAACCCTTGCTCCGTGATAAAGCCTACCTTACAATTATCGTCAAGAACGTCAAGAAGGGCGGAAAGATCTACCCCCTCGCATGGGACCTCGCCCGTGAACTCGGCAAAACCTATACCTTGAAAGATGAAAAAATTTGGTGTCTCCCGCCTGGTCAGAATATTTGGACCCAAGCTGGGCTTAAACCGATCGAAAACGTTGAAACAGGAGATAAGGTTTTAACTCATTTGGCGACACTCGAAAATGTTACAAAAACGATGCGGCGGCATTATTCCGGGCGCCTGGTTACAATAAAGCCGTCTTTGTTAGGCCGTTCAATTTCTCTCACACCAGAACATGAAATTCTTACAATTTCACGCAAAAAAATGTTCCACAAAAATGGGAAAAAGTTTTATGAAAATTTCAATCGAAGTGAAAAAAGAGGAAGTGAATGGAAACCAGCTAAGGAATTAACCGTTGGGGATGTTGTCGCCCTTCCCATCCCAAAATCAACCATCGACCTTGTAGAATTAGACGTCCGCACCTACATGCCTGAAGTGACACAGTGGCTTCAAGATGAAAACTGGTATTACACGCATGGACGCGGTAAACAAGGGAGGGGAAAACTGCCCAAAACAATAACGATCAACAAAGACTTTCTCCGGTTTGCTGGCTGGTATTTATCTGAAGGTAGTGGAACTGTATCGGGGGTATATATTGCGAATAAATCTAGTGATGTCCAAAAAGAAATTGTGACGCTATTTCGTTCAATATTCGATGTCAATGCAGCAATCGATTCAAAGGGCGTATGGTGTCGAAGCAGGTCAGTGGCGAATTTTTTAATCAGGGTTTTTGGAAAGGGGGCAAAACAAAAGAGAATCCCGGATTTCATTCTCCACCTGCCCAAAGAAAAGCAGAATCATCTTATTCAATCTCTTTGGGCCGGCGATGGACATGTGCGGCAAAATCAGGTTCAATACAAAACAATTTCAGAAGAACTTGCGCTCGGAATCTTCTATATAACAGCAAGGATAGGCGCAATTCCATATATTCAAAGAAACCCAAAATGGTTTGGCTTAAATTATCGTGGGCAATCCATGATTAAGATGCAGGAACTTCTGGAAGCAGCACCTATGAAGAAAGGTTTCCTTCGCGATCAACATTGGGCACGAGATGAGCTGATATGGTTACCAATAAGAGAAATTTGGTCTTCGCATTACGATGGCACTGTTTATAATCTTGAAGTTGAAAAAGCGAACTCCTATGTAACGGAAGGCTTTATTGTGCATAATTGCCAAGATAATCAGTCCATCGCGCCGTTTGGGCTTGGCTCTGCGTGGGTGAGCAATACCTTTCATCACTATTGTTTGCAGTTTAGAAAGGATGAATAAGAGGGTGCATCGCACCTGGTGGGTAGGCAAATCTTGTTAAGTGGATCAATCCAACGGGTAAGACGAATCTCATTAAATAAGGTGCGACCCGCTGCTATAAAATCATGATTACTCCCTCCGACCTCCTCCGTCTGCCCTACACCCCCGACCTGACCGAAGGCGGCATTGCATACGCGCTTCGTTCGCTGACCCACTCCTTCGACCGCGCAGGCAGTTCACCCTACGCTAGGTTACGCCGCACAGTGGCAAGCGTGGCAGTGGAGCTTGCCTTTCGGCGTTACCTTTCCCAGCAGAATATTCCCTTTGAAGTAAAAGCCGCCACCCCATTTACAGACCATGAACGTTACGATGTCATTTTGGGCGGACACAGATGTGACCTAAAATCCTATTTAATCTCGCACCGCGCACAAATTGCGGAGATACACCACAACCCATCTGTGTTATTGAACGCGCCCGCGCTTGTCCCTTCGGATCAACACGCAGACGATGGACATTCACTCAATGACCTGTATCTCTTTGCATTTTTAACTGGTTTGATCGCCGCATCGCAGGCTGACTTAAAAAAAGCAATCGCAACAAAACAACCGCATTATCTTGTCCATGCCATGCCCGTAGAGTGGCGTAAACCGTTAAACTGGAATCCGCTTGGAACACTGACTTTGAAGTCAGATTCGGAGGATGAACTGCTGATCGAAGTCAGCGGGCAGGATGAAGGTCGGGAATTGAAGCGCTGTACCGTCAGTCTCCCCTCGAAAACAAAGGTTGTGGTGCACGAATCTTTTTATTCGCTGGCAAGTGTGCATGTCCGTCAGATGCCTGATGCGCGGGTTGGGCTCCATTGTGAAGCAATCCAGAAAGCGCATATCATTTCGCCGTTGGAGTGGGGCAATATTTGGGTTTATGGCATGGAGATTTTTCTGGCAGGTTTCATCTCGCACGAAGAATTCAGCCGGCGCGCAGATCCACTTTTGCCAAATTCAAAAGTATTTCAATACGAACATACCCGTGTAAAGAATTTATCATTGCCTGTTTCAAATTTGAAGCCCATACAAGATTTACTTGGAACCAACCATTAATAAACAGCGTCTATTATTTGCCTTCGCATGTGCAGGTGGTCAATAATGCTACTTGCATGTTTATTTTTAAGGTAATATTATTTAGAGCCATGGAACCTCCAAAGGAACAACCTGCCCCACGACCAGCCAGAAAACCTCGCACGGTGAATGCATTTACATCCACGCTGGGCATTGCAATATTGCTGGCCACTCTTTTTACTGCATGGACTCCGAGCAGTCTGTTTACCAGCAACCTGGAGGAGCAGTTGCGCTTGATGCTCACGCCTCAAGCTGGACCGAATGCTGTTACCACAATTCAGCCTCAGCTACGCATTGGCATTGTTGCAGGTCATACGGGTAATGATTCAGGAGCGGTCTGTTTGGATGGAAACGGACAGGTGGATCTTAAAGAAGTGGACCTGAATCTTAAGATTGCCGACTTGGTGCAGAAAAGCCTGGTCGCCAAAGGCTATCAAGTGGATCTGCTCAATGAGTTTGACACACGCCTGAATGGTTATCGCGCAGTAGCGCTTGTTTCCATTCATAACGATTCATGTGAATATATTAATGAAGAAGCGACTGGTTTCAAAGTGGCGGCCTCCCTGGAGACTCGCGATGTAAACCGCGCACAACGCCTGACGGCTTGTCTTACGGACCGCTATCAGCGAATCACAGGCATGACCTTTCACTCCGGCAGTATCACATCAGACATGCGCGAGTATCACGCTTTTTCTGAAATTGACCCGAATACGATTACCGCCATTATCGAAACCGGATTTATGAATCTGGATCGCGAAATCCTGACCAAATACACGGACCGCGTGGCCGAGGGAGTTACCCAGGGCGTTTTATGCTTTATTAATAATGAAAGTGTGCTGCCAACGGCATTGTCTACCTTTACACCATGAGTAAATCCACTCCACCTCTGCGAAGAAATCCGCTTTTTCCAGTAATGATCATAACCCTGATCATTACTGCGATCGGCATCGCGGCATGGACAGCGGTATCACCCCCAGTGCTGGGGTTGGAAAAACCAGTTTTCACACCCACGCACCTCCGTTCCTTTGCTTTTGCAGAGATCGTAAAACCCACCTACACTGCGCTGCCAACGACAACTGAGCCCCCGACTCAAACATCAACTGTCACTCCTCAACCAATGGTCCAGGCTGAAATCGTATTGGATACGCCGACCAGCGAGTATGTTGCGCCGATAGCACAGGATGACGCCTACGCCCAGGCGCCGCCTACCTATGGCGGGAACAAATACATCCTCGTCGACATCTCTGAACAGCATATGTATGTCTATGAAGGCGATGTGCTTGTATTTAGCTTTATCTCTTCCACTGGGATGGACAACTCCACACGCGTTGGTAATTTCAGCGTGTTGAACAAAATTCCAAATGCCTATGGCGCCACGTGGAATATCTGGATGCCAAACTGGCTCGGCATTTACTGGTCCGGCAGTTTGCAAAACGGCATCCATGCCCTGCCGATATTGCCGAACGGCGGACAGTTGTGGGCAGGCTATCTCGGCGTACCCATTTCGTATGGATGCATAGTGCTGGGTGCGTATGAATCGCAATTGCTCTATGATTGGTCGGAAATTGGCACGCCTGTTGAAATTAGATGGTAATCATAAATCATGTCACTGTGAGGAAGATATCTTTTGACCAGGTCATCTCCCGTAATATATTGGGTTTTCCTTCAGGCAAGAGGCTGTCGCCCTCGCAAGGCTTGCACCACACGCAAGTGCGGGCGTGATATGGCGATATAGGCTTATAATATTTATGATGTATTTAACAGTGGACTTTCCCATAGGTAACCTATGAATGACCCTCTTTTAAAACTACGCAAATCAATACCTCAAACACAGCAGGATGGGAAAGCGCCGCAGGGCGGAGTCGGCTGGGACAACAAGGGGCAGGCAAAGAGTCCGGTCAGACGCAAAAGTGTAAAAAAGAAGGGAAGTCTGATCCTGCCCTTCCTTTTGGTTGCGGTGGGATGCGTGATCTTTTTATTCGCGGCCTGGTCAGCGGTAAATTCGCCGGTGTTGGCGTCCATCTTAAATCTTACATCTGCACCCCTGCAGGAACAAAAAGCGCCCGCTCAATCCTTCGCACAAGTGGTTATTGCCAAACCAACTTATACGCCCGCAGCGCTGCAGCCCGTTTCCCAGGTGATTTTACCGACGGCAATTCCTACCGCAATGCCGACAGAAACGCTTACACAAGAACCGCAACCGGAGGTTGCGAGCCTTCTGCCGACAAGTATTCCAACCCTTGAAGCGTTGATTATTCCAACGGATACACCCTTTATTGAAATAGTTCCACCTCCCGCACAGGTAACGAGTGAGTCCGTGGTGATCTCTGCCGAGATCGTCCCAGACACCCCCACACCTGAATATATTGCACCGACTGTAGTGCCTTATGTGCCCCCGCAAGTGGCAGGCAATGGCGGCGAACACTGGATTGATGTAAACCTTTCGCAGCAACGGGTCTATGCGTATGAAGGCGACACGCTCATGAATTCATTTCTTGTTTCGACCGGCACGTGGCAGACGCCCACTGTGACGGGTAAATATAAAATCTGGATCAAACTGCGTTCAGCCGCCATGTCTGGCCCAGGGTATTATCTGCCTGACGTGCCCTACATCATGTACTTCTATAAAGGATACGGACTCCACGGCACATACTGGCATAATAATTTTGGCACGCCAATGAGTCATGGTTGTGTGAATCTCACCATCCCGGATGCGGAATGGGTCTATAACTTCACCTCGGTTGGGACGGTGGTGAACGTGCATTATTAGAGTTATGTCATTGCAGGCCAGCTTTTCGGCGAAGTACTTCCCCTATATAATGATTTCGACAGGCCACGCTCACACGGCTGCATCAACCTATCCTCAAGCGCCGCAAAATGGCTCTATCGCTGGACCTCACCGCAAGTAGCCATCGACAGGGAATTTTCCTTCGGCGGTGTGGGAACACAAGTTGAAATCGTATTGTAAGAATACCAACCTTATAGGCCGTCACTAATAAATCTATGACTCTCTCTCAATTCTCCCGCCGTGACTTTTTAAAACTATCCGCCTCAGGCGTGCTCGGGCTTGCTCTCTCCGAATTGGGCATTGACCACGCCCTGGCCGCTCCCCCCGCCTCGCAGGGACGCATCACCTGGAGCGGCATTCCGTTATACGATGCGCCCGCCTCGACCGCAAATAAAATCTACCTCTTCCCCATAGACAAGGTCGTCGACCTGCTTGGAGAAGTGGAGGGCGATAATATTGACAACCCGTATAATAGAACCTGGTATCAACTGGATGGCGGTTACACTTACTCAGGCTGGGTACAGCCCGTCGAAACGAATTACCAGAAGACAGTCTATGAGATCCCAGTCGAAGGAAAACTCGCCGAGATCAGCGTACCCATGAGCCTGACCTACCGTGGTCCCTATGTCTATGCCAAGAACGCCCACCGCTTGTATTACGGATCCACACATTGGGTTAAGAGAATTGCCGTCACTCGTAGTGAGAAAAGTGTGTGGTATGAAATATTCGACAAGGAACTTAAATCATCCTTCTACATCCCGTCCTATAATATGCGCCTCATCCCGGACGAAGAATTGACACCGCTTTCTCCGCAAGTCCCCAACGCCGAGAAACTCCTGCATGTAGACCTTGCCACCCAAATGGTCACCGCATTTGAGGGCGAAAAAATGGTGCTATCAGTACGCTGCGCCAGCGGACAAAGAGGCACGGATACGCCCAAAGGCAAGTTCACCACGTATCACAAGGGAGCCTCCATTCATATGACCAATCAGGGCGATGCGGTTACAAACGTCTACAACCTGCCTGGAGTCCCCTGGTGTTCCTTCTTTACGAGTGAAGGTCATGCCTTTCATGGGACCTACTGGCATAATGACTATGGACGACCGCGCAGCCATGGCTGTGTCAACCTGCCGTCAGATGCCGCCAAATGGATCTATCGCTGGACCAACCCTGTCGTCCCTCCGAACGAGGATTATTTGCAACTACCCGGGCAGGGCACACCAGTCCAGATCGTATAATATACTTTCATAATACAACTCAATTTAAATAGGAAAAGAGATGAATCCAATTTTTCAGTACAACCACTATCTGCTCAAACGACAGGTCTTTGCACTTACAGGCAAATTTCGCTTTTATGCCCCAAATGGACAACTTGTTTTGTTCAGCGAACAGAAGATGTTCAAATTGCGTGAGGATATCCGCGTGTTTGCCGATGAAAGCAAAACCCAGGAAGTGCTGATGATCAAAGCCCGCCAGATCATGGACTTCTCCGCCGCATACGATGTGATGGATAGCGCCACAGGTCAAAAGCTCGGGGCGCTGCGCCGCAAGGGATTCGCATCCCTTTTGCGTGATGAATGGGAAATCCTGGATGCAGGCGACAAGGTCATCGGCTCATTATTCGAAGACAGCATGGGCCTGGCACTGGTGCGCCGCTTCCTTACCAGGCTTATCCCCCAAAACTACGACATTACCATCGGGGTAACCCGCGTCGCCGATCTTAAACAAAACTTTAATCCATTCTTGTATCAATTGAACATGGATTTCAGCATGGATATCACCCATCAAATGGACCGCCGCATCGGTATTGCCGCCGGTATTCTACTCGCCGCCATCGAAGGCAGACAGAGTTAAATAAATAATATGTCATTGCGAGGGCGGTGTTCGTCTGCCCGAAGCAATTCCCAAATCCGAAAGGGATTGCTTCGTCGCAAAGAGCAAGAGCGCTTCCCGGAACGACATTCACATCTTATGCCCAACCAACCCCTTTTCGCTGGACTTGTCATAGACGAAGCAGGTAACCCTGCCGAATCCGCTTTTATTGGAAGCGAACCCTGCTACGTGGTGAATGATGGCGGCTTTCGCCGCCACATCCCTGCCGGGCAAGTGGACCGTGCCGTACTGGCACAAATGGCTGAAATGATGAAAGGCAGTGAAGATATCCTGTCCGAGCAGACCGCGAAAATGCTCGGACAGGAGGATCCCTTCTCAAAAGCCTTCATCGAACAGCAGCTGAAGAATATTGACCAGCAATTTGACGCGCTCATGCAAAGCGGCATCCCAGAGGACATGCGCGCCTACCTCGGCATGATGGGCTTCAAAGTGGTCATTAACTATCACGGCGAGATCGTAAGGGTGGAACAGCCGGGCGCAGCAAGTGACGAGGATGGAGAATAAAAAGTGACGGTCGCCTTTGAGGTGACCGTCACTTTTCTAAACCTTTTCGACCACCCAAAAATGCGAAAGCCCAAATATCTTTAGCGGTGTTCTTTCCAATAACTGCAAAAACGCGCGCAAGAATTTACCCGGTCCATCAAAGCGCGCAATGATATTATCGTACGCGCCAAAGATGACCGTGCGTTCGATAAATTTCACGGACAGCCCTTCAAATAATTTTTGAATATCGCGCCGTGAATACACGCGCACATGCGGCGCAAGTTTATTTCGCAGCGCGCGCGGCAGATAATTCACGAATAGTTTATTCCCAAAATAATATTTCCCCTGCCAAACAATGCCGTGCGTTTCAAAGGGATAGCCGCGATTGGGGCAAAAGATCAGCGCCCGCCCGCCGGCCTTCAGCACGCGCACCATCTCCTCAATCGCGGAGCGGTCATCCTGTACGTGTTCGATCACTTCGTGGCTGAGGATCAGGTCAAAGGTCGAAGCCGGAAGCGGGATGGATTCGCCAGCGGCGTTGATGATCTGATCCGATTTGACTCTGGCATCGCGGGCACGCTCAAAATCATATTCCAAACCGATCACTTCCGCGCCGAGGCCTGTCAGCTTCTCCACATACATTCCCACCCCGCAGCCGTTTTCAAGCGCCAGCCCGCGGACGCGTTCTCCCGCAAAACGTGAAATCATGTCAAGGCGGCGTTGCTGCCCGTCGCGCCAGACATAGGAAGGTTCGCCGCGCAATGCGGCTTTGGACAGATCTCTTTCAGTCATGGCGAAGATTATACCTTGCGCCTTCACCGCCTCTATGCTAAAATTTTGGTCGTAAGGACAACCCAATAAAGAAGACGCCGAGAAGTGGGTAGCCCCCACTTCTTTGCTTGTAAATAGGAGCAATGGAGCAGGTAGTATGGCAAAAAACGATTTTGCGTTAGCATTCAATGAAGTGCTTGAAGAAAAACAATTGGCCAAGGATATTGTCGTTGCGGCAATTGAGTCAGCAATGGTATCCGCCTATCGCCGCGCGGTGGGCGCATCCACTGCACAGCAGGTGGAGGCGAAACTAGACCCTGAAACAGGGGGGGTAACCGTTTATGCCGAGAAGGAAGTGGTTGAAGACAATATTATTGATGAGCGCACCGAAGTGCTTTTGGAAGAGGCGCGCAAGGTCAACCCCGAGGTTCAGCCCGGCGACATGCTCATCATCGAAACCACACCCGCAGACTTTGGCCGTGTGGCGGCTCAAACCGCGCGTCAGGTGATTCAACAACGCATCCGCGAAGCGGAACGTTCGAATCAAATGCAGTATTTCGAACGTCAGGTCGGCGAGATCGTTTCAGGCGTGGTACAGGCAATCAATGCACAGGGCGTCACCATCGGCCTGGATATGAAGGCCGAAGGCATCATGCCGAATAACCAGAAGATTCCCGGCGAGCGCCTGAAATTGCATGACCGGATCCGCGCCGTGGTAATGGAAGTGAAGGACGGCACACGCGGCCCGCAAATTATTTTATCACGCGCACATCGCAACTTCCTGCGCCGTTTGCTCGAAAATGAAGTGCCGGAGATCTATCACGGCATTGTCGAGATCCGCGCGATCTCCCGCGAACCCGGCGCGCGCGCAAAAGTGGCCGTCTCGGCCGCACAGCCTGGGATCGACCCTGTCGGCGCTTGTGTAGGCATCAAAGGTGTACGCATCCAGGCCATTGTGAGGGAATTGCACGACGAAAAGATCGACATCATCCAATGGGAACAAGATCCGATTGTTTATATTTCCAAGGCCATCAGCCCGGCGCGCGTCAACGGCGTGTACCTGGTTGATAACGAAGGCGCACGCACCGCCACGGTTGTGGTGGGCGAAGATCAATTGAGCCTTGCAATTGGACGGGATGGACAAAACGCCCGCCTCGCTGCGAAATTAACAGGCTGGCGCATTGACATCAAGTCACTGTCTGAATCGGCCGGCGACACCTTGAAAAAGTTACAGACCAATGCAGAACTTGCAGCCATGCTGCCTGCGGCTGTGGAACAAATACCGCAAATCGAGGAGATTCTCTCCAAAAAAGCGGAAAACCGCCCGATCACGCCGGAAGAGTATACGTTACTGGGTCAATTTGTGGACCGCGTGGAACGCCGCACCATTCAGATCAAGGAAGAAGCTGCCCGCGAGGAAGAGGAACGCTCAACTGCCGCGCGCGCCGAGATCCCTGCGGTGGCCTTCAACATGCCGCTTGAACAGGCTGGCATAAAGGAACATATCTTCAATATCCTCACCGAAGCCGGCTTCGAGACGGTTGGAAGTTTAATGTTTGCCATGAAGATCGATCCCAATAAGGTGCTCGGACTTGCAGGGATTGGACCAAAAGCCATTCAGAATATTGAGGAAACACTTGGTGCGTTAACCTTCCCGGAACCTGAACCCGAGCCTGAACCTGAACCGGTGAAGGCGGAAGAACCCGTCATTGCAGAAGCAGTGGCGGAGCCTGCCCTGGCAGATGAAGTGCCCGATATAACAAAGCAGGTGGAGGGGAAGAAAGAAGCGAAGAAAGTCGTCGAGGAAGAGGATGATGAACATGCCAAGGATGGCATCTCGTTGGATGAGTTGTTCAAAATGAAGCCGGAAGTCTTCCAAACCACAGTGGCCGTTGATGATGAATCTGATGATAAGAAGAAGGGCAAGAAAGGCAAGAAAAAAGGCGTTGAACTGCAGTTCGACGAAGATCTCGGCGAAGTGGTGGGCCGTAAGAAACACAAACGCGGTGAAGACGGCGGCGAGGATTGGTAGAAATTTAATCCCTTCTCCTGAATGGAGAAGGGGGATCGATCGAAGGTGAAGAAGAAACCTGTCCAACGTGTAAGACATGTGCCCCAACGCACTTGTGTGGGATGCCGCGAGGTTTTGCCGAAAAGGCAAATGCTGCGGATCGTGCGCACTGCTGAGGGGGTATGCGTGGACCCAACCGGTAAATTGGCTGGCAGAGGCGCGTATTTGCATGACCGCCGTGAATGCTGGATGCGCGGCTTGAGGGGAGCCTTGGCTCATGCGCTCAAAGCAGAATTAACCGCCAAGGACCGCAGTGAATTGGAAAATTTCATGAATACCCTGCCGCAAGATGCAGAGACCAACAAGTAAAGCCATGTGAACGAATAGCCACTCGCTGATAGGCTCCTCTTGTTGGGGATTTGAGACGTACGCAGGTTTTATGAGATAAAACCTGCGATAAAGTTAGAAGGAGGTGGCCTATGAGTAACAATGGTAATAAACTTGAATTACCCACCAGCATCGTCATACGCGATCTGGCGCAAAAGATCGAAAAAAGCCCTATTGATCTGATCAAAAAATTGATGACCAACGGCGTGATGGCAACCATTAACCAGACTGTGGATTTTGACACAGCAGCGATTGTGGTTGCTGAGTATGGTTTCGAGGCTGTACTTGAAGCGGCAGAGGAAACTGCGACAAAAGAGGAAACAGGCGAGGTACCGCTCTGGCGTCAGATGATTGCCGGGGAAGACAATGCACTCTTGAAGGCACGTCCTCCTGTAGCGACGATCCTGGGCCACGTGGATCACGGCAAGACCAGCCTGTTGGATGCGATCCGTTCCACAGAGGTGGCGGCCGGTGAAGCCGGCGGCATTACCCAGCACATCGGCGCATATCAGGTGGAAAAGAAGGGACGTCTGATCACCTTCCTTGCAACACCCGGGCATGCCGCATTTACACAGATGCGTGCACGCGGGGCACAAGGCGCGGATATCGTTGTACTTGTAGTCGCGGCGGATGACGGCGTGATGCCTCAAACAAGAGAAGCCATTGCACATGCGAAGGCTGCGCGCGTACCGATCATCGTCGCACTGAATAAAATTGATAAACCAAATGCAAACCCGGATCGCGTAAAGCAACAACTAGCGGAACTTGAACTTGTCCCCGATGACTGGGGCGGCAACACCATGGTTGTGCCAGTCTCTGCCAAACTAAAACAAGGTATCGATGACCTGCTCGAAGGCATTTTACTCGTGGCGGACAGTAACGAGATCAAAGCCAACCCAAATGGAAAAGTAATCGGCACAGTGATCGAAGCCGAATTGGATAAATCCAAGGGCGTACTGGCGACCTTCCTCGTCCAAAACGGAACGCTCGCAGCCGGCGACATTGTCGTGGCTGGCGCTACATACGGCAAGCTGCGCGCGATTACAGATTTCAAAGGCAAGACCGTCAAGAAGGCAGGCCCATCCACGCCTGTGGCGGTGATGGGATTAAGTGATGTCCCTTCTGCGGGCGATCTTTTCCAGGTTGTGAAAACAGATAAAGAAGCGCGCAATATCGTCGCCGAACGGCTTCAAGCCATCAAAACACAGGCCCAGACACGCAAGAAAGTTTCATTGGAGGACCTGTTCGCGAATGTTCAGGCGGGCGAGGCGAAGGGGCTTAATCTCATCATCAAAGCGGATGTACAAGGTTCGCTCGATCCCATCGTCAATGAGTTGAACAAACTCGGCGAAGGCGAGATTGGCCTGCACATTCTACATGCTGAAACAGGCAATATCGGCAACAATGATGTGATGCTGGCTTCCGCTTCAAAAGCGATTATCATTGGCTTCAACGTGCAGGCAGATGTGGACGCCCGCCGTATGGCTGAAAAAGAAGGCGTGGATATCCGCCTGTACGAGATCATCTACCGCATGACCGAGGATATTGAGAAAGCCCTCACGGGTATGCTCGAACCAAAACTTGTGGAAAAGACCCTCGGACGCGCTCAAGTATTGCAGGTCTTTTCCGCCTCCAAATTCGGCCGGGTCGCGGGATGCAAAGTCACAGACGGTGAACTCAAACGCGGCGCAAAGGTACGCCTCTATCGCGGCACGGACATTGTCTACGAGGGTGATCTCTCCTCACTGCGTCATGAAAAGGAAGATGTCAAAGAGATCCGCCAGGGGTTTGAATGCGGTGTGGGCTTTAAAAGCTTCAATGACATTCAATCCGGTGACATGCTGCTGTGTTACATAGTAGAATAGAAGAGTACAGGGGCGGAGTTTTCACTCCGCCCTGACAATTATGCCATCAGGAATTCGATTACAACGCATTGCAGATCGTATAAAACAGGACCTCGCGGAGATACTCATCCGCGAGGTAAGTGACCCGCGCCTGAAACAAATTTTCATAACCGATGTCAAGATAGATAGGGAACTCGCCTTTGCTGATATCTACGTTTCAGCGGTGGAGGGCGCTTCGCGCTCCGCCGAAATTCTCGCTGGATTTATATCTGCCTGCGGTTTCCTCAGGCGGACTCTCGCCTCAAGAATTGAACTGCGCGCATTTCCAAAGCTGCGCTTCCACTGGGATCCAACCCCGGAACATGCGGACCATATTGAAAAGATACTGGCTGGGATCAGAGAAAAGAAATAAATTATGTCATTGCGAGAGCGCCGTTTTCGCCCGAAGCAATCCCCGAGATTGGGGAAAGATTGTCTCATCGTAAAAAGCCGGGTCGTGCCCGACAACAACATTCGGATATTGGAGGATAAGAAATAGTGGACAACCAACTCACAGGGGAGATAAAAAACAGGTTAGCAGTAGCGAAGAAAATTGTCATTGCTTCGCATGTTCGGCCGGATGGGGATGCAATTGGATCGTTGCTTGCACTGGGATTAGCCCTGCGGGATGCGGGGAAATCCGTCCAAATGATCCTCCTGGACGGTGTGCCTGCCTCCTTCAAATATCTGGAGGGAAGCAACCTGATCCAGAAAAAACCGGGCGGAGATCACGATACTTTCATCACGGTAGATTGCGCCGATTTCAAACGCGTAGGAAAAGCATTTGAAAATTTCAGCCAGCCCGACATCAATATAGATCACCATGTCACCAATGAAAATTTTGGGAAACTAAATCTGATCGAGGCGAATGAAGTCGCCACAGCTGCAATTCTCACCAACCACCTGCCGGAATGGGGATTAAAGATCACCAAACCCATTGCCGCCGCGTTATTAACTGGCATTATCACCGATACGCTCGGCTTCCGCACTTCCAACACCACACCCGAAGCCCTCAGGCAGGCCGCCACATTGATGGAAGCTGGTGTGAACATGCCGGAGATCTATATGCATGCATTGGTGAAAAAAACATATCCTGCCGCAAAATATTGGGGCGCGGGGCTTTCCAGCCTCGAAAGCAAGCATGGAATTGTCTGGGGCACCCTTACCCTCGCAGACCGCAAGTCAACGGGCTATGGCGGCAACGATGATGCAGACCTCATCAATATGATCTCTGCCATAGACGGCAACAAAGTTGGCATGGTTTTCGTGGAACAAAAAGATAATCATGTGAAAATTTCCTGGCGCGCGCTGGAGTCAGGCGTGGATGTTTCACCCATTGCACAATTTTTTAAAGGCGGAGGTCATGCCGCCGCCGCAGGGGCAGATATCGAGGGAAGTTTGAGCGAAGTCCAAACAGAAGCCCTGAAAAAGACGCGAGAACTGTTAAATCTGTAGGGATTAGAGAAATAAAATAGTACATGGTACCCGTTGCAAATTCAGACAAATATGTCATAATTAAAATGGTAAAGGATACAGGAGGAATATAAATACATGAACAGCCAAGATATTAAGAACGCCATTTCCGGGGCGCTGGTGGTGGATAAACCCGTTGGGATGACATCTCATGACGTGGTTCAGGCAATTAGAAACGGCACCGGTTTGCGCCGCGCGGGTCACACAGGCACGCTCGATCCACGCGCGTCCGGCGTGCTCGTTATCCTTGTCGGACCGGCCGTACGTTTAAGTGAATATGTCTCTGCCTCGGATAAACGCTACCAGGCCATCATCCGTTTGGGAGGCTCAACCGATACGTTCGATGCGGAGGGCCAGGTGACATTATCAAAAGACCCGCTCACTGTCACCGAAGCTCAATTTGAAGAAGTGCTCAATTCATTTGTAGGTGAAATAGAACAAACACCCCCGCCCTACTCTGCCGTCAAGGTGCAGGGACGCAAAGCCTACGAAATGGCCCGCAAAGGTGAAGAGGTTGAACTCGAACCGCGCACCATCACTGTGCATCACCTGGAAGTGCTGGAATGGACTCCGCCTGAAGTGGTGATCGATGTACACTGCTCCTCTGGCACATATGTCCGCTCGCTTGCAAATGACCTTGGCATAAAACTCGGTTGCGGCGCATATCTCGTTGGCTTGCGCCGCACCAAAAGCGGAAGATTCTCATTGCGCGATTCTGTGCCGCTGCGAAAATTACAGGAATCCTTTACCGCAGGCAACTGGTATCAATACCTCATCCCTGCCGCCGAAGCGCTGGCCGACTGGCCCGCCGTAGAACTCAACCCCGATGAAGTGGAAGACGTGCGCCATGGTCACCGCGTGAAAGCGATTGGCACACCCGATGAAACCAAAGTCCGCGGTGTCAGTACACAGGGTGAACTTGTCGCCTTGATGGAACTCATCACAGGCGAAGACGGCACGCTCGAATGGCAGCCAAAGAAAGTCTTCTTCACTTCAGATTAACAACCTGTCATTGCGAGAAGGGCAATTCTCCCCGACGACATCGTGCCCGCCGAAGGTCCCCGAAGGGGGAAGGGTAAGCAATCTCCCATAACATGAAGGAGATTGCTTACCTGCACTGCACCCAACACACGAAGTCTCCGTAGTGGAGATGCGATGCAAATGCCTCAGGCTGGGTTTCGATACGCTCCTCGAAAGGCGCTCGGAGTTACTCAACCACCAGCCCTCGCAACGACACGGTGCCGCCGCTCCGGCGGCTTTTTCATACCATGCAACTTTATCATTCCCTCGAAACAACATCCCTGCAAAACTCGTGGCTCACCATCGGGGTCTTCGATGGCGTCCATCGCGGGCATCGCGAGATCATCCACAGACTCGTCAGCGGCGCACATGCAAATCATGCACCGGCCGCCGTCCTGACCTTTGATCCGCACCCCGCCAGCGTGTTAACTGGCAAAGAGATGCGATGTCTGACCACGCCAGCCGAACGCGCAGATTTGCTCACAGCACTTGGCGTGGACATGGTCATCACCCAACGCTTCACACGAGACCTGTCAACTGCCACCGCCCTGGAATATATGTCTCGCTTGAAAGAGTCCCTGGGCCTCACCCACCTGCTGATTGGCTATGACTTTGCACTGGGCAAAGGACGGGAAGGCAATGCAGCCCGTCTCGCCCAAATCGGCAGGGAATTAAATTACACAGTTGAAATCATCAACGCTCTCAGCGATGAAAGCGGCGTGATCTCATCCACCGAAATCCGCAAACTCATCTCCACAGGCAATATGATCGAGGCCGCCAAACTGCTCGGCTATACCTACAACCTGAGCGGAACTGTCATCCATGGCGACGGGCGCGGACACAGGATCAACATCCCCACCGCAAATATAGATTACCCAAGACAAAAAGTCCTGCCTGCCAATGGAATATATGCCTGCTGGGCAACCCTTAGCGCTGAGAAATTCATGGCGGCCACGAACGTTGGCTTTAACCCCACATTCACGCCTGACAAGCACATCCAAAGCATTGAACCCCATCTGCTTGATTTTGACCGTAGTATTTACGGCGAGGAAGTCAAACTGGAATTTGTGGCGCGCCTGCGTGATGAATTAAAATTTACTTCAGTCGAAGCCCTGATCGAACAAATCCAGGATGATATTGCCAAGACACGCACAATCCTCGCATGAGAAACCGGGCTGGATCGATCCGGATCGAAGAAAACAAATTTGCGCTCCTTGAATGTGATTGCCACGAACGGCACTACCTTGTCTTTTCAAGGGGCGGCATTGACAAGGGAGAAAGCGCGCAACAAGCCGCAATCCGCCAGGACGCAAAGAAAAATTAAAGTTTTGACACAAAGATTGCAGCTTTTCGTCCCAGGAACGCGCAAAAGTGAAGCATCTTTTTGAAAATCTTGGCGGCCGTGCGCGGTTTATCCCTATATCCTCGAAATCAATCGGGCGGCGGAAACGGACAATGCAAGGCAGGTCCCGGGGATCGCAAATAGACCATTGGCGGCTCAGTTAATATAAAGACAGCCAGCGCATCCAAAAACGAAGAATTTTCACATCCAATCACTACTACATCTGCAGCCTGTAAATCGAACCTGGGCATTTCACCGGGGATAATTACACTTTGCACACCGCCGTCAAAAGGTCCTATCGTCATAAATGCCAGCCGTGGATAATCCAACGGGAGATAGGGATAAATTCTCTTCGATTCGCCTTTCCCCGCACGATAATAGCGTGGATAAAGGCTTCTTCCAACAATCATTTGGGCCTGCGGGTCAGCCAGAAATTCTGATAAATCATCCCGAACCAGGCCGGCCTGCTTTAACCAGCCCCCTTGTTCCAACATGGCAAGTGCCGCATCTGTTGAAGTTGTCTGATATCGTCTTTCAAAAGGCATTTCAGCGATTGGAATCAAGGCTCCAAGCATGAATACCAGCGCAAGGGTTTTTAGTGTCTTAAGATATTGCGCGGCAGGCCGGGTGAGGAACTCTGTTTTGACCGGTGCCTGCCGGGTTTCAGAGGGAGAAATGGCGCCTATAAAACGCAATCCCCAAAGCACAACTTGCATTAATCCCAGGACATAATAGATACAGATGATCCAATCCACAGGCGTGATGTAACGCCCCCCGGAGGTAAATGCCAATGAATTGGATAAGAGGTAAACCAAAAAAATGAGCGCAGGCAGAAGGCCGACAAACTTATTACGCTCCCATGCGGCGCCAAGCCCCAACGAAATAATTGCCAAGTTTAGGGTTAGCAAAATGCCTTGCGTTACGCCAAAACCCCCTCCTGTCCAATCCTGCTTCCAATACGGTGTGCTTTCTTTTACCGTGTTCCATAAATCATCAAACACAAACGAGGTGGGCAGGAAAAGAACCGAGGTCACCAGATTATGGAAAAAGTGGTTGGCCATGGCACACACCCGACCATCACAAAGGCCCATCGCCGTGGGATTCACAGTCCGTTGTCTAAAACCCCGGGCAGAAGTGTATCGAAACCCCGAAGTATCTGAAACATCTGAAATCATTGAAGGAGTTGATGGAATATATGTACCTTCTTTTATCCCATATCGCGTGTCAAGAATTCCCTGAATGCGGAAATAATATATGTAAAACATAGGCGTACCATTAGACTTATTCCGTATATCCATGGGCAGGGTAGCGGTGACCATTCCAAAAATAAACAACAACGAACCTATCATCCAATATTTCCAGCGGAATCGTATGCTGATCAACATGTATATTATCAAGAACGGCAGCAACAACAGCACGTGCGTGCGAAGCATTAACGACAACCCAAGCATACCGCCTGCCCAGACCGCAAAATGAGTCTTGAGTGGATCTTTGAGCCACTTCAAAACGAAGAATATAATGAGGGAGATACCAATTGCGGTAGGAAAATCCGTTAATATCATCTTTGGGCTGGCAAGGTCAATCCAGGTGGCGGCGGCAATCGCGTTCACCCCTCGTAACAAGATTAGGAAGGCAGCGGAAACACCTAATGCGCGGCTGTGTAATTCCCTCCCCAATAAGTACAAAATCACCGGGAAAACCGCATAAATAACAGCCTGCGCGGTCATAAGCTGTTCAGTATTTTGCCCTGCCAAAGCATGCAGGTAGGTCAGCAAGGCAATGTAAAGAGCGCGATCAAAGTATTGCCAATTAATACCATTAAAAAATCCCTGTCCGATCAACGCAAATTGACTGCCAATGTCATAGGTGGCGCTATCAGAAAATGGATAAATGATGTTATCTGCCGTATCGGGCATAAAATAATTTGGGCGCAAAGGTTCACGCGCCCAAAGCCATGCGGTTATGATCCAAAGGGCAATGCAGATAAAGGCGTCCAATTTAAACGTACTTTTTATTTCCCGCCCGGATTCCAGCCACACGACAAAAGCTCCAACTATTATGGAAAAAAGAATTTGCAAGCCCAATACAGGCACACCTGGGCCATACCAGTAATCCTCGTGTTGGCGAACACCAACTCCCGTGAAAACAATCAAAGCTCCAACTAAAATAAATATCGTCAAAGTAATTAAACCCATCCAAATGGCGGTTTTATTTGTGGATATTATCGAACTGACAGATTCTTTTTTACGCTCAAACAGGAGGAGGAGCGTTGTTGCTGCGCTGACAACTGCCACCCAGATAACGACAGGGCTTAATCGCTCTAAATATCCAGATAAATTTCCAGCAAGCCGATAGGATGGAATAAATAATCCAATCCAGCAAAGAAGGAAAGCTGCAATCGAAGCCCACAAAATTGCGTCACTTACAGATTTGCGCTTAAAAACAACTCCCCACAGATGCCGAGACCACTCAGGTGATCTAAGCAGTTTCAAGGTCAAAACCATGAACGCAAAAACCAATAAAATAAGCCCTGCGGCCAACAAAATTCTTTCCAGTGAGTAACCTAAAAAAAAGACATTTCTCGAGTCTGATTGTGACCCGATCACTGATAAAAAAGTAAGCAGTGCTCCAGATGTTAGAAAAAAACCGTATAAAGGCGGCAGGATGTGCGGCTGGCGCCATTGACGAACAAATGTAAGGATTTTAGACACTGTTCACTCCTGCGGATTCGTCATCCAGGGTTTGCAAACCAATATTACGATTCCGCGCGGTATCCATTACGCACCTTTCCCGCTTTGAACCACCCAGGCTGTTTTCAACAGAATATAAAAGTCCATCCACAGCGACCAGTTGCTAATGTAATATTCATCCATTCTGAGCCGCTGTTCGAATGTTGTTTTATGTCTTCCCATGACCTGCCACCAGCCTGTCAAACCCGGCTGGATATGGAGAATCGTTGACGCATAGTCGCCCATCTGGTTCAATTCGGATGGCAAGTAGGCGCGGGGTCCCATTACGCTCATGTCACCTTTTAACACATTCAACAACTGGGGAAGTTCATCCAGGCTATATCGGCGCAGCCATTTTCCCAGACGCGTGAGACGCGGGTCGTTGGTCAGTTTATGATATTTCTGATACTCAGCCCGAGCGACAGAATCTTTCTGTAAGAGTTCACTAAACCTTTGTTCAGCATTCACCGTCATCGTGCGAAATTTAATAATATTGAAACGTTTGAAGCCTTTACCAAGGCGTTCCTGGTAGAAAAATACCGGGCCGGGAGAATCGAAAACGATAAGCAGGCACAGAATTACAAAAAGTGGGCTTAGCAATACTAAAAGCGCCAAACCCATCCCTAAATCCATCAGGCGCTTGGTCCATCTGGCATATCCATCGAAAAGGTTGTAATGAAACTCCAAACCTAATTGCCCATCTAAATCGCGAGGTTCAACCCACACAGAACCGAGATTATCCTTTTGCCTAACCAGAATTACTTTACGAAAATTTCGATTAAGTATCCGCGCATATTTATCTACAGACAGATTGGAAGTTGGTGCAAATATCGCCACATCAATTTGAGTGCCTTCCATTAATCCATGTTTGATCGCATTTATGGGTAATACTGTTGATCGGTACCATCCCAGGCGCCGCATTCGTTTTAGGGAGCCTACAATTTGCTGTGCATAGGCGCCATCCCCAAATACTACAACCGGCGTGCCATACCAGGAGAACCTTGAAATAATATTACGTAATATAAAATGGCCGAGCGGCAATATGACCAGAGCCAGGAACCAGCTGAACAAAAGGAATGCGCGGGAAATATCCTGGAAGGGTTTATTCAGATAAGAAACGCCCGCCAGAAAAAAGAAAACCAGCGTAACAGATTTGGACATGCGCTCCAGTTCTCTTACTGCCGTTAGGCCATAGCCGGGATAAAGTCCATTGACCATAAAAACAATAATACCAAACAGGATGCCTAATTGCATCAGAGGTGCAACATCCTGCCAGACTACACTGATGCCACCCAACATGGGTATCAGCATATTTCGAAGGAGGGCAACCAGGCGAAAAATACCATAAAGAATGGCTGCATCGGTAATTATAAAAATACTGCTTATTATCCAACTTTTTCTAAAACCCATTTTTATCCTTAGGGATTTCACCAAAAATCTATATATCAACGTGATTTATCATATATTCACAAAAATCATTAAGAACTTTTTCCTTTGACCAGTTTTCAACAACCCAGGATAGCCCTTTTTGTCCGAGTGAACGCATCCGTTCGGGGTTATCTGCCAAGCCAAGGATAGCATCCGCCAGAGCTAGAGCATCTTGCGGTGGTACAACCACTCCCAACCGTCCCACAATCTCGGCTACTTCGGTGCCAGAGTCGGCAGTAGCAATCACTGCTTTACCACTGGCTAATATGCCGGAAAGTTTGGAAGGCATGACCAAATCGGCGGCATCCGCTCGTTGTGGCAAAATGTGAATATCTGCAATATTTAAAAGTTGGTTCAGTTCTTCAAGCGGTTGTAAAGGTAAAAATTGGACATTAGGCAGACCTTTTGCGTCGCTCTCCAAATCCGATCGAAGCGCCCCAGCTCCACAAAGGACAAAGTGAATTTTGGCCTGTATTTGCAAGTGCCTGGCGGCTTCTATGACATTTTCAAGTCCTTGCTTGTGGCCCATATTTCCTGAATATAACACGATGATTTTATCATCGGGAATATTCCATTCTTTCTTCAATGGTTTCTGAGATGCAGATAACGGAAAAATCAATCCCGCATCCACCCAATTGGGAAACAAAAAAGTTTTTTCTAGAGCAACCCCTTTTTGTGCGAGGCGTGCCAGCATTCGGCTTGAAATGGTGGAGATCTGATCAAAACGGCCCAACAGCCAGCGCTCTGCCCAGCCTGCCAATTTTGCCATCAGATGGTTGGCAGGCAAAAACCCTAAGTTAGCAGCGGCATCCAACTCAAAGTCTTGAATATGCAACCAGGCTTCTGCCCCGCTCAAACGCGCTGTAAACAAGGCAAATGGCGCGTTAAAAAATGATGGGGCAATACTCAGTATCAGATTCGGTCTCCAAGGACATTGCCCCAAAAGAACAGGAATACTGGTAAGCGCAAATGAGAACAATAGCAAGAGGCGCTTAATCCCTGAAGGTTGAGAGGGCACCCACAAAGGGCATCGGAGTACCCAAACTCCTTGCCAATTTTCCTTGCGATACTGCCATCCACTATACCCTGGTTGCACCTGCCAGTACGGATAGTAAGGGGGCGTGGTGATCACACGCACCTGATGCCCATTCCCAACAAGATAGGCGGCAAGTTCGCCAGTGTATTTGCCTATACCGGTGAGTTCAGGGTGGAAGTTAAGTCCTACAATAAGAATTTTTAACAAAAGACTTCACCCGTTTGCCCTTTATTTCTTTTGCGTTAATAAAAAGTCACCCTGCACATCCATGCCAAGCGCTCCTACTCTGATGCGTGCGATAGGAACCCTTTACACCCAAACTACCTATGAGTCTACTGCAAAAAGGCTTCCTCACCGCGAAGAAGCGAAGGTTTTCTTAAAAATTTTCCGCTTGGTTCTTTAAAATCTTAAGAACTTCTTCGTATTCGTGGTCTTTGCCTGTCTGCGTGCGTACTCGCACAGGCAGGCGGTGAAAAGATCTTTTTTCAGTGCAGGCACATTTGCCTCTGAAGAGCCACCGGAAAGGCTGGCAATGTGTGTGCCGAATTATAAGCCGAAAATAATGATGGAAATCATCTTGTGCTACCTCCCCAGTCGATTCAGCCTGGCTGCCGCTTCGGTAAGCTTTTGCCAGGTGATCTTTTCACGCCACAGGTAATAACCGCCAATCAGCAAAATTGGTACGTAAACCACCAAGTACAGGATGATACTATACACCAGTGCTGAATCCTTGCTTACGGCAAAAATCGAGAGGGTTAAAATTGCGAGGTATTGAAAAACCCCGATCCTCCCCGGTGAAGAAGGGACGGCCGTGCCAACCTGCAACACGACCAAAAGGAGCAGGGAAGCCCAGAACGGCAGCGCCAGTTCCAGCGCGAGAAGAACCAGGTAATTGGTGAACGCACTAAGTATCCAGGCCATCAATGACCAGCCCAGCAAACCGATCAGCAGACGCGGGCGACGCATTACGTCCAGACTGGTTAATCCGTAGCCCATCTGTTGCATCAGCCATTCCTGCCACGCCGCTGGAACGAAACGGCTTGTTCTCTCCATCATGCGCAAGAAAAAGTCTTTTTGCCAAGCCAGCAGTACAAAGCACGGCACCAGGATCGCAAGCACCAGTGCCATGCCACGCGCCGAACCGGCCAGCCATTCAGGCAGAGCCATTCCCTGGCACCGCCCGCCAGGGCAGGTGTGCGATAATATCACCGTCAGCGAAAGTAGCAGAAATAGAAGGTCGGCCACTTTTTCCACCGCAATGGTGCCTAAGACATAGACCTTGCTATCTGCCTCGGCTTCCCCCATCAGGTAAGCCCGTGTGAAATCTCCCAGACGCGCCGGCAAAAAGGAATTCACCATTGTTCCAATGGACATTACCGAAAACGCTCTTCCGAAGGAGGGCGCTTTGCGGATGGTGAGGAGCAACTGCCAGCGGATTGCCCTGGCAGCAGCGCTGAACACGTAGCTGGCCACCGCTGCGCTCAAGATGAGCATATTCACCCGCCGCAGGGCATTTGCCGTCTCCCTCAGGTCAACATCGCGCAGGGCCAGCCATAGAAAGCCCAGGCTGAATACGACGCCTATCCACAGTTGCCAACTTCCAAGTCCCCTAGGTAGCAAAGCAGGCGGCGCGGCAGGCGGCTCTTGTTCAGAGTCCTTCTCACTCATGCCTGGCGTCCGCTTCATACGCTGCCTTTCTTCTTGGCTTGCCAAGCCTGTAGCGCGAACATGAGCGCCAGAACTGCCCATAACAGACGTTCCCATACAGCGGGCACACTTCCCGCCCGTCCCAGGCAGAAGAATACCAGCCCCAGATTAATCATGATTCGACAAGCAGACATTTCAAGCGCCTGCCTGAGCAGACAGGGCTGCTTGAATCGAAGTTTCTGCTGGCTTGCGAGATAGTTAGCAAAACTCAAGGCGGCGGTCACGAGACCAATCCCAAAAATCCACAGTGCGCTGAACCCAACAGAATACCAATCAATCATTCGCATTATCCATTTTCAGTTCCGTTGCAGGAACATTGCTATCTACCACAGCCCAATACTCCTGCGCTTGCCGATGTAGCCCGGCGATCAACCCCAGCAGCATCCATAACAGCACCCCTGGCTTGGCCCCTAGTGCTACCGCGTCCGTCAACCCATACAGCAGGTGGGCAAACAAGCCACCACCCAGCCCAAGGGTCAAAGAACGAGCGAACAGTGAATAGTGAGCAGTGAGCAGTAAATAATGATCAGTGTTCGGTGGTGGATGGCGAGTGGACTTCCAGATGTCGATAAGCATCCAAAATGCCCCGATATACAGCCCAATGAACGCAATCAATCCCGGGATTCCAAGATCAAGAGCCGCCTGCAAGTATTCGTTGTGAGCGTGCCCGATGTCCATATCCGGATGCATCAGAAACAACGGATAGAGTACCGGCATTACCTTGCGAAAAGCGTTCATCCCCATACCGGTGAAAGGGAAATCCTGAATGCCGTAAATTGCCCGTGACCAGAGTTCCAGACGGCCTTCAAAAGTAATTAAAGAGAGTGCCGGGTTTGCAGCAAAGTTAAACCCTGTGACCCAGTTGCGCACTACCTCCGACTGAAAGGCGAGCAGTATCCCAAATACAATGGCGAGCAGAGCTAGAAGTGCCAGGCTGTACCAGCGCCACCTGGGGGGCAAGGCGATCAGGATCAGCGCGGGCAGGGTCAAAGCCAAGGCAATGTAGCCCCCGCGCGATTGTGTCAGGAAAAAAACTGCGGTGACGAAGAATGTCGCTGTCAGACAGAGTATTGTCACCCCAAACAAGCGCCAGCCACGCATTTTCTCCGGCCAATCTTTTCTTAGTGCGCTCGCGTCCTCGTTCCTTGGGAGTCGCGGTAATAAAAACAAGGCAACACTTATTGTCATCATCAACGGCAGCACCCAGGTCAACGCCCCGGCGACCTCGTTAGGATGGAAGCCCGCTTCAGCGCCTTGCAACCCGGTGATAAACCTGGGTATACGGGTTGTTATTGGATCAAACAGGGTGATCTTGGAAGTAAACCAACTCGTACCAAAAACTCCCAGCAAGGTAATTCCCAAACCAATTCCTAAAAAGGCCAGCAAACTCAGGATCCAGCCACGTGGGCGCTCTGCCTCGCGCACCACAGCAAAGAAGACACCGATTCCCAGCACCATCCCACCGATCTTTGGCAGACTGTAGCTGATATCAAAGGTGGCCCACAGGCTGACCAGTACCATACAGAACATCAACAATAGCGTTGCGTTGAGCGGTGTGCGCGGCAGGGGTTCGCGGCCTGTCAGCCAAGCGACGATCCACAGCCCGGGCACCACGAAGAGAACCAGCGATCGGTTGGGAGAGGGAAAGAGCAGAAACGGGGCTGCAAGCGCAAGCAGTACCCAATGCCAGCGGTCACAAAAAAAGGCTGTCTGCCGAAAAACAATGGTCATGCGGTTCAATCGAATGTTATCCAAAGAGTCCGAATCTCATCGGCATTGTAGACCAGCGCATAGCGTTCTGGTTGGCGCACGAGGTACCTGGCTTTCAGGATTCCGCCGCATCGTTCCAGGCAAACGAAGTTCTCACTTAGGGTGGTGACATTTCTTCTTGTCATCACGGATCATTCACTCGTAACTACAGGCTCTGTGCACCGCTCGCCACTTCGAGATCAGTTACTTCCACGCAGCTATTGTATTTCTTTTACAATTTATACCCGGCTTTTTGAGCATCGGAATAGAACATCTTGACGGTATCCAGAGAATACTCATCCAGGTCTTTATCCACCAGCGTAAGCTTCTTGAGCATATCATGAGTCACAGTGATAACGTGACAACCAACCTCATCGGCGTGGAAAATATTCAGTAATTCACGCGGACTGGCCCAGATCAGTTCCTGGGTTCTGTATGGCGACATAATCTCCACAGCTTCCCTCATCAGCGGCATCGGGTTGCGCCCTGTATCAGCAATGCGCCCGGCAAAAACTGAAATGTACGAAGGAGCATGGTCTTTCAACGCTATTGAAACTGCACGCACTTGATTAAGCGTCATTATGGCTGTTACGTTCAGTTGCACACCCTCAGCCGCCAAACGGCGCACCAGATCAAGCGATGATTCCCGTCGGGTATTCGTCACTGGAATTTTGACATACACATTTTTACCCCAGGCGGCAATTTTGTGAGCCTGACGCTTCATCTCATCAAATTCGTCCGAAAAAACTTCCAATGAAATGGGGCGATCTGAAATTTTTTCAAGTACCTGCCGGGAGAACTTCTCGTAATCTGAAATGCCGCTCTTTTGCATAAGGGTTGGGTTGGTGGTGAAACCTTTGATATGCGGGTTTCGGTACAGTTCCAGGATACCGTCCAAATCGGCGCCATCGGCGAAGATTTTTACTTTCAATTGGTCAAGTGTTTTCATTTTGATCTGATCCTTTTACTGCTTCTCGGATTAATATCTGAATCTTTATTTGCCTGAAATTGGACAAAACTCGAGATTTTGGTTCAGATATTTACGCAGTACTCTGTAAAATAATATCGGCTATGAACGCTGTATCTTCCACTGTAAAGTCAGCGGGAGCGCCTTCGTAGGTTTCGGCATAGTGATAATCCACAAAAATCGTTTTCAAACCGGCGGTGCGGCCCGCGGCGATATCCTTCCAGCGATCCCCTACTAACCAACTTTGTGAAAGGTCTAATCTGTACTTTTCCGCCGCCCACAAAATCAGGCCGGGCTTAGGCTTGCGGCAGTCACAGTTATCCATATTATCATGATAGCAGACAAAAATATCACGCAAGGGAAGGCGGGATTGGATCAGCGCATTGATAGACTCTACCACCTCTCGGGATTGTGTGCCGCGTGCCACATCCGGTTGATTGGTGATGCTGATCAAAACATACCCGTGTTCTGCCAACTGTTGTATTGAAGAGATTGCACCTGGAAGTATTTCAACATCCTCCAACCGTGCAGGGGGATATGGCTTTCCGTCACGTACAACCGCGCGATTAATGACCCCATCCCGGTCGAGAAAGACCGCCGGCAAACCAGCCATTACTTAACCGATTCCCACTTCGTCTGGGCAGCTTTCAAGCGTGGATGTGTAACCAGCAAATGCTGGACAACCGAATGGAAGGCCTCAGTATGCGGCGTAACATGCTCTGGGTTGACGGTGGGAATTACAACGCAGGCATCCGCAACCTGTGCGGTATAGCCGCCGTCGCGGCCTACTATTCCAACGATTTTTGCGCCGACTTCTTTTGCCAATTGCAGGGCCAGGACCAGATTCGGGCTGACATTCTTCCCAAGATTGCCACCGCCCACTGAGAACACAAGGACGCAATCTTTGGCATTCAAATGACTACCTTCCAGCCAGCCTTTGAAAACGGACGCCCAGCCTTCATCATTCGTGCGTGCTGTGAGCTCGGAAACATTATCGGTGGGGGCATACGTCTCGATGCCCGCAATCTTGCGAAAATCGTTGACGGCGTGTGAAGCATTGGCGGCGCTTCCGCCTACACCCAAAACAAATAGCCGCCCTCCCCCTTCGCGGGTTTGGGCCAGTATATTAGCCGTTTCTTCAATAACAACGATATCCAATTTGTTCAGGATTTCCGCTGCTTCAGCAATAAACGTCTCAGTGAAGTTCATGGTTTTCCCTTTTTAGAAATTGATCAGAGTCCCTGGCGAGCAATGCATCCAGTTCGCGCAGGCCTTCAAAAGATCCGACCTCGTAAAAGCGCTGTTTTACTTCATATGCTAAGAGTCTGCGATCAGCTGCTAATTTTTGATAGATCTCCGCCAGGTCGGCGGGTTGACCCTCCGGCAGAGGTGCAAATATTTCAGGCTGGAACATGCCAAGGCCGTAATCAATATATTCCATACGCGGGCTAGGATTTTTCTTATCGTAGCACAAAATCTGTCCGTCAACCATTTCCACATTACTGTTATCCCATTTACCCCGATTGCGATAAACTGTCATCAAAGCGGGTTGTGTGTGACGGTCAAAATGTACCTGGATATCGGCGTAATCGCACGGCAGGTACGAATCACCATACAAAACGAAAAATGGTCCGTTCAATAAACTCGATGCCTGGCGGATCGCTCCGCCTGTGCCCAGCGGAGTCTCACCGTCGAAAACATATTCAACAGTCAGCCCAAATTGTTTTCCATCGCCGACCGATTCACGGATCATTTCTCCGCGATACCATGCAGAAATGATCACATGCCGGATGCCATGTGAAAAGAGTAAACGTAATTGATGAGCAATGAATGGCAAGCCGCCTACTTCTACAAGCGCCTTGGGAATTTTTTCTGTAATGGGGCGCAGGCGTGTGGCGAGCCCGCCTGCCAGGAGAACCACAGGATAAAGATTCATCCGATTAAAGTTTTGGTCCCTTCAAAGTCGAAGCGGAAGCGCATTTCTTCCAGCCCGGCTTTAGACATGGCGTGACGAAGACGATGATGGTCTTCTGCATAGAACATGAGAAACCCACCCCCTCCGGCTCCAACCAATTTTCCGCCCAATGCACCGTTTTTCATGCCGAGATCATACCATTCATCAATTTGCGGATTACTCATGCCGCTGGAACGCCTGCGCTTATGCTCCCAATGCTCGCGCATTAAGTCACCGAATTCGGAAGTGCGCCCAGCCACCAGTGAATCTTTACTACGCAAGCCCAATTCCTTGACATAATGCATGTTGGAGAGCATGGCTTCATCCATTTCTTTACTGCGTTTATCCTGATCTTTCAAAATAGAGGATGCGCTGCGGGAAAATCCCGTAAAGAATAGCAACAAATTGTCTTCCAGATCAAACAAGGTCTCCATGCTGATTGGCACAGGATAGGCATTGACCGAATCATCCTGGTTAAAATCGAAGCATGTAATACCGCCATACGCTGCAATGTATTGATCCTGCTTACCGATGGGTTCTTTCAGGATGTCGAGTTCGATCTGGCAGGCCAAGCGGGCTAACTCGTCGGGCAATATCAAACGGCGGCGGTGGGCGAACAGCGCTTTTAGTAAAGCGGTCGCAAAACTACTTGAAGAGCCAAGTCCCGTTCCGGCAGGGATGTCGGCCAGGGTTGTAATTTCCAATTGAGGGGTCTTAAAATCCAGCATACGGATCGCTTCACGGATAATGGGGTGTTGAACTTCATCCACTGCTTTGACTTTTTCAAGCTGGGAATATTTCAGGAAAATTCCTGGAACGAACGGGCGCATGACGTTGACAAAAACATACTTGTCAATAGCGGCTGAGATGAGAAAACCGCCGAATTGGCGGTAATACGACGGCAAATCGGTGCCGCCGCCGCCCAGCGTAATGCGCAGGGGACTACGCGTGATAATCATAGCCAGAATCCTTGTATATTTTTTCAACCGCCGCCAGGGCGGCGCGTGCGTCCATCAAGTTAGCTGAGGGCATGCGCTTCAGGTGGATATCATCCAGAAACTCGGCAAACTCAAGCGCCCAGGAATTATCGCCGCGAGGATATTCCCAGATGGTAGTATCGGGCGGCCCCATTTCAGGCAGCATCTTATAGAAAGAAATTTTTTCCGCGCCATAACTGCCGCCCAACCCTTCAATATGCAATTTGGCATTGCGCCCATAGATCTCAAGTGAAAACAGATTTTTCCACTCGGAACAACTGACATGCAGAAAAGCGGTTTGTTCCTTGGCAGTTCTCAAAAGCATAAATCCATTGTCATCCACCGGCATATCCCAGAAATAGGTGTGCGCAAAACCTTGAATTTCGCTGAAATTACCCAGGAACCAGCGTGAAAGATCGATTAGATGTACTCCCTGGTCAATCAATTCGCCACCGCCAGAAAGCGATGGATTGGCGCGCCACTCACGGTCATAGCCCTTACGGCCTCCGTGCCCATAACGCCCACGCACAAACATCAGTTCACCGAGTTCACCAGCATCCACCAGTTCGCGGGCTTTGAGCAGGGCCGGGTGATAACGATGATTAAAACCCACACGCACCAGTGCGTTACTATTTTGCGCGGTAGCAGCAATCAACAAATCCAGTTCAGCAACATTTCGGGCAGCCGGCTTTTCCACCAGAACATGCTTCCCCGCCTGTACGGCAGAGATGCTTGTTTCCACAAGCGCATCGTTCGTGGTGGCGACAATGACAATATCTACGTCATCACGTTGGACAGCTGCGCGCCAATTCGCGCTGGCATCACAGCCGGGAAATCCAGCCGCCAATGACCTGGCGCGCCTTTCATCCAAATCGGCACAGACAACGAGCTTCGCCCCCATCAATGTTTTAGAACGCTTCTGCCCGATTAGGCCGCAGCCAAGAATTGCCACTCCAGGAATTTGATTCATAGGTCACTCCACGATTGGCCGCGGTCCTTTGGAACAATGCGGCGCAAGGTATAAATATCGGTTTTTTTTAAGTCGTCCAAATGTTCCGGGAAATGCTCCCAGGGGTCCCATACGGCGCTAATCAGTTTGCCCGTGATGCCGTCGCTGGCCGCAGAAGCCAGGAAAACGCACAAGGCTGCCGCGCGCGCTGGGTCCGTGCCACCTGAATCGCGCACTTTCAGCGCCTGCGCATATTCCTTCTGACCAGCCGCTTCCGGGCCAGCGGCCAGCAAGGATTCGAGCATGGCCGTTTTCATCGCGCCGGGAGCAATGCAGTTCACATCCATCGAATCGCGTACTTCGTCGGCGAGCGTCTCGGTAAACCGTATCAGACCAGATTTGGCAGTGGCGTACGCCGAAACATTAGGCCGCGGCCCAGTGCCGCCTCCGCCAGACAAGTTGATGATTTTGCTCCGCTGCGCATGATTCGACATCCAGGGAACCAACAGACGACATAACGCAACCGGCGCCAGCAAGTTGACCTGGATGGTAGCCTGCCACTCTGTCCAATCGTTCTGCCAGAGCAGACCAACCGGCCCCTGAATGGCCGCATTATTGACCAGCACATCCAATGCATCAAATTGCCGATGCGCTTCTGCCAAAATTTGAGCCGGTGCATCTGCATCAGCAAGATCGGCCACAATCGTTACCACTCGCTGCCCGGATTGTTTTGGCAATCCAGCCGCCAATTGGCCGAGCGCATCCGCAGACCGCGCTATCAGTACCAAGTTCGCGCCGGCGTTCCAAAAGGAATCCGCGATTTGCGCGCCGAGTCCACGTGAAGCGCCGGTAATCAGTGCCGTTTTGTTCTGAAGTATACTCAATTTCGTTCCTCCAATACCCATTGATTCGCTTGTAAGTATTCCAACGTGCGGATAATACCCTGCTGGATGGTCAGTTTTGGCTTCCAGCCCAACGCGTGAATTTTGGCTGTATCCAAAAAAATAAACGGGTTATCGCCAATCCAGCCGCGTTCGCCGCCGGTGTAACTTAGTGTAGGCAACAGCCCCAAATGGCCGGTTATCCAACCAATCGAGTCGTTCACCTGACAGTATTCGTCGGCGCCAAGGTTGTAGATGTTGACCTTTTCCTGTGCTTTTTCGATGACCAGGAAAATGGCATCGATACAGTCCTGCACATAAAGATATGATTTCCGCTGGCGGCCATTGCCGAGGACGGATAACGCCTCCGGGTTTTGCAGCAATCCTTTGTAAAAATCAAAAACATGCCCATGCGAGTAACGCTCGCCGAGGATGGAAACAAAGCGAAAGATATAGCCTTGAAAATCGTATCCCTCACAATAAGCCTGAATCAGCCCTTCACCCGCCAATTTGGAGGCCCCATATAGGGAAGTCTGGATTGGGAACGGAGCATTTTCAGGGGTGGGAATAACCTGCGCCTCGCCATAAACAGAACCCGTGGATGAAAATGCGACC
>Ga0172368_10000120_pt1 | contig 103707 bp, 109 predicted proteins | sample Lak11m_FD_114540 | JGI IMG/M metagenome (GOLD analysis project Ga0172368, IMG submission 114540) | Freshwater microbial communities from Kabuno Bay, South-Kivu, Congo - kab_022012_11m | ecosystem: Environmental > Aquatic > Freshwater > Lake | place: Democratic Republic of the Congo...
AGACGTGGTAGACAGCCTGAATGGCTCACGCCAAGACGCAAAGAACGCCAAGACACCCTCTGTATGGATTCTTTGCGCCCTTTGCGCCTTTGCGTGATGCTCTTCCAAGTCCAGCAGGTCATTAACCATTACAGAAAGGCAGAAATATGCGCGCAAACGGAAGACCCCGTGTCGGTTTGGCTTTGAGCGGCGGTGCGGTGCACGGCCTGGCGCACATCGGTGTCCTGACAGTTCTGGAAGAAACAGGCATCCCGGTGGACTACGTCGCCGGAACCAGCGGCGGTTCGCTGATCGGCGCGTTCTACGCGGCCGGTTGGCCCACGAAACAGATGCGCGCCGTTGCCGGTCAGATCGGCTGGCGCCAGTTGGTCAGGCCAGCGTGGCCTGGCCGCGGCGGGCTGGTCTCCTTTTACCAGTTGGAGCGCTTCGTCGCCGTCAGGCTGGGAAACCCCAGGTTTTCGGACCTGCCGCGGCCGTTCGCAGCCGTCGCAGGTGATTTGGCTACGGGCTGCCCGGTACCGATCACCTCGGGCTTCGTGGCGCCCGCCGTTTGCGCCAGTGCGGCAGTGCCGGGGATCGTGGTACCGGTGGAGATCGAAGGACGATGGCTGGGGGACGGCGGCGTGTTCGACAACCTGCCCGTGAATGTAGTCCGGGAGATGGGGGCGGATTACGTGATCGCGGTCAACGTCTGCGGACTGCGCTGGGGCCAGGCTCGCAGCGTCCTCGGCCGCGGGCTTGCGGCGATCGAAAGCGCGGTGCGCTGGGCCGGCGGCGGGATACATTCCGCCGATTGCGTCATTGAGCCGGACATCGCCGATCTGAGCTACGTCCGGTTCGCCAACCGTGCGGAGCTGATCGCGCGGGGCGAAGCCGCCGCGAAAGCAGCGCTGCCCGGGGTTCAGGCCGCGTTAAGCGCTTGCCGGTGAGTTCTTGTATAGCCAGCAAGAGACGCTTACGCAAAGCTGCAAAGGGTTTTCTTGGCGTCTTAGCGCCTTTGCGTGAGCCGTTTGGTTCCGGCCCGTTCCGGTCAGGACTGTGATACCCGCCGCGGCAACCCGACCAACAAAACGATCGGTCCAAGCAGCAGCAGCCACATCGCGGCCGACAGGCCGAAACGCTGGGCGACCAGACCCAGCATCAGCGGGATCAACCCGCCCGCCAGGCCGGATACGTTCTTGACCGCCAACGCTGTGCCGCTCTGACCGGGCATGGCCGAATAGAGGCCCGCCTGTAGGATGGCGTACCAGCCCGAATTGAAAAGCCCCAACAGGCCAAGCAAGATGAATTTCGCCCAGATCACGGGAGCGAGCAGGAAGGCAGGGAAGAGGATCAGCTCGACGATGACGCTCACCCGGAGGTAGCTCAGCCCACGCACGCGCTCCAGCAACGGGATCAGCAGGAAGTCGCCCAGCAGCCCCACCCCCGTCCACACCAGCACGGCCGCCTCCGCCTGTGTTTGTGTCAGCCTCGCCACGTCCACCATGTAGAGCGCCAGGAAGCCGAGCAATACATCCAACATCAGGTCGGAGAACTCAAGCAGGATCAGCCAGCGGAGCACTTCGCCGCGGCCGAGGGCGCGCAACGCGGCCCGCAGACCTGTGCTGAGAGTGGGTGGGACATCCGGCGGAGACGGATCGCCGTCCTCTCGCTGGCCGTTCAGATCAGATGAACGGGTGTTGAACGGAAAACGCCACACCAGCGCCAGCAGGACAACGGTCAATCCCGCGAATATCGCGAACAGTCCCCGCCAGCCCAACGCCAGCGCGGTCGCCCCACCCAACGCCAGCGGCCCGGCCACCACACCCAACGAGCCGGCAAAGGTCCAGCGCGCCATGCCTTGCTCGTGGCGCTCCGGTTCCAGATCCATCAAAGTGGCTTGCGACAGGCTGACGAAGGCGCCCGAGGCGGGGTAAAAGAAGATGAAGGAGAGGAGCAGCGGCGCAAAACTGCGGCTGAGTGCAGTCAGGAGCAAGGCCGCAGCGAAGACGATGCCTCCTCCCAGCACGATCTCTCGCAGCTTCCAGAGACCACCGAGAACGCCCAGGAACGGCTCCACTGCGTTGCCGATGACGTTCGGCACACCCAGAAGCACCCCGACCTGCGCGTAGGTCAACCCCAAGTCGTCCCGGACCAGCGGCCAGGCTGCTTCCCGTGCGCCGAAGACGAATTCGTCCAGGAATTCGATGGCGAGAAGGACCAGGGCGAAGAACGTGACGCGGCGTGCCGTCCTATGGACAGCGTCCTGCACGCGGGGTGGGGCTTTACGGGCCATGCGTGCGATGTTCGGAGCGCGTCAGGCTGCCTGCCTGATATCCGGACTCACGTGTCCTCAATACCCCTGCACCAGATCACGAATCCTGGCATCCAGTTCCCTGAGAGAGACCGGTTTGGTCACGTAAGTATTGGCGCCAGCCGCTCGACCCTTTTCCCGGTCGCTCTCTTGAGCGCGCGCCGTGAGCATGGCGATGGGCACATCAGAAAACTGCCTGATGCGACGGCACACCTCCCAGCCATCCAAACCAGGCATCGTCACATCCAGGAGGATCACATCTGGATGGCAGCGTTGCAGTTGTTCAAGACAATCTTGGCCATTGATAGCACTGATGACCTGATGTCCCCGGTTGGTAAAGTAGATCCCCACCACCTTGCGAATCAACTCGTCGTCATCGACGACCATCACGGTCAATTTGTCGGGCATTTCAGCCATGTGACACTATTACCCCTCTTAACGAGGCTCGGATGCAGCTTGCCTCGTGAGTTCCTCAAAGCCTTGTATCGGCTCGGGTGCCGCCTGGGATGTGATACGCTCGTCGTTCACCAGCACCGGGAGGATGATCGTAAAGCACGTGCCCACCCCACGCCGGCTCTCAACAGCTATCGTGCCTTTATGCATTTCCACGGCTTGCTTGGCCAGAACCAGGCCCAGCCCCGTGCCTCGGATTCCCGCTTCCTGTGCAGCCTTTGCCCGGTAGAATTTCTCGAACAGGTGTGGGATGTCCTCTTCGGCGATCCCAATTCCCTGGTCGACGATCTGCAAGACCAGTGAGCCGCCGTTCCGCCGGGCGATCAGCCTGACACAACCGCCCTCGCGGCTAAACTTGATCGCGTTTCCCAACAGATTGCGCAACAGCGTCGTGAGGACGTCCTTGCTGCCCATCAGAGGGGGTAAATACGGCGGCACGTCAATCTCGATGGAAATATTACGGGATGAAGCCTGAAAGCGCAGCAAGGACATGGCTTCGTCGACGACTTCGCTGAAAGCCAGTGGGGCCACAGGCATCGCGCCTTGTCCCGCTTCAAGTCGAGCCAGATCAAGCAAATCGCCTACCATCCCTGCCAGCCGATCCGTCTCCGCGTCGATAATCGACAGGAACTCGTGCCGGGTCTCGAGGATCGCGCTCTGTTCATCGTCCATCAGCAATTCGGCATAAGCCTTGATAATAGCAAGCGGCGTCCTGAATTCGTGCGAAACGTTGGCGATGATATCTGATTTGAGACGATCGACTTCCTTGAGCTCGGTGATGTCGGCCAGGCTCAGCAGGTAACCCTCGCGCAAAGGTGTCACGCCCAACAACACGTCGCGTCGCCGATCCCCTCGGATCAGCTTCTGCTCGGTGGGCGCGACACGCTCACCCGTAGTCATCGCTTTCTGCAGCGAGCTCCCCTCGCTCGCGATGGATGGCCCGAACACTTCTCGCAACGGTTGGCCGATGATTTGCGCTGCACCTTCACCGATGATGGCTTCGGCCGCCGGATTGAGGCTGACAACGTTCAACTGAGCGTCCAGCATCACGATGCCGGCGAAGGCCTGCTCCACGATGGTCGCCGTGCGCTCCTTTTCCGCCAACGTCTCCCTGTAGAGCCGGGCATCTTCAATGGCCACCGACACCTGGCTGGCAATGGTCGCGGCAAGATCGACCTGATCACTGGTGACCCAGCTATCCGCCTGGAAATGTTCGAGAGTCAGCAGACCGCTTGCTCGATCCTTGCTGATAAGCGGCACGGTCAGCAAGCCCTTCACGCCAAGCTGTTCAGCCCAGTCCGCCGGCAGATCGCTCGCGGAGTCCTTGCCGATGATCATCGGCCGTCGCTCCCGGACCAGTCGCATCAGCAGGGGGCTGGTCTGGACCTTTCCATCGGGGGATGCCCAACCACGCGACTTTTCCGTCTCCGCACGTCTCATTCCCGTGGCCAACCGGGAGACGAGAAGCCGCATGTCATCGTCTCTCTCGTTCACAACGAAAATACTGCACCGATCAAATCCGCACACGTCCACCGTCCGTTGGGCGATCAGTCTCAGCATGCGGTCCAGGTCCAGGGTCGAGCTCATCGCCCTGGCAACCGCGAGCAACGCTGAAGACGTCTTCAGTTTCTGTTGCTCGATCGAGAACAACCTCGCGTTTTCAACGGCCACAGCCATATGGTTGGCCAGCATGTTGAGCATGCTCTGTTCATCCGGCGAGTAGGGGGTCTCCGCCAGCTTGGACCCCAGGATGAGGACGCCGATGAGCTTGTCGCGCGCCAGCAAAGGCACGAAAAGCTGCGCGTCGACCAGGCCGAGTTCCTGGCGCTCGCTCGCCCATAGCCCTATGAAATTTGGATCAAGCTCCAGGGTGTGACTGGACAGAGCGTCCCGGTGGCCCGCCAGCCAGACTACGATCGGGTGGTCCTTTTTGAAGGAGAGCGCATGCTCGGAAACGCTAGGAAGACCTCTTTGCGCCTTCAGACAATACTCGCCGGCTGCTTCCTCCTTGATCAGGAACGCGCCACTGCGGATGTGCATCGTCCGCGTGACATCCTCCAGGATCATATCGGTCAGCCGTTCAAGATCCAGCACCGAGACGGCCACCTGGCTGAGCCGCTGGAGCATCAGGTTTGAGTCGTATTTCTCGCGAAAAAACAGCCTGTCGACCCACAATTGCATCGCGTCTCGTAGTGGCTGCATCGCCACGGCCGTCACAGCGGCCAGCACCAGCGAGAACAGGACGAACTGGTAGCCCGCGACGATATGGAAGAAGTTCAACGCGAGGAAAACGCCGGCGTAGTAGGTTAAGGCGGTGACCGCGGTGAGCACCGAGTAGATAAGCCCCTTGCGCAGAACGGGGACGATATCGAGCAACTGGTAACGCAGAATGGCGTATGCGATCAGGCCCGCATTGATCGCGTTTGCCACCATGTCGAGCGGATAGGGTCTCAGCGTATCAGTCAGATTGACACTGGAACCAAGAAATACAAGGATAAGACCGATTACCAGATACTTGATACGGATGCGCATCTGGATTGAGGTCGTATGTTGATGATACCTGACCAGAAGAACGACGCTGTAAACCAGGTACCCGTAAGTAACAACCGCCGAGACGAAAGCTCCGAGCCCCAGGTTCGGCAACAGAAGCCCGCTTTGCGGGGATATATAGATGTCCGACACGAGGCCCGATCGGCCAGAAAGGGCCCACGCTGCCATAATCGCGGCCCATACGTACCCGATTCGGATGATCCAGCGCCGCGAACGAATGCCGAGGAAATCCCGCGAGAACTGAGCATAGAACAGGCCAAAACTCTGACCCAGTCCCACGACCATTCGATAGCAGAAAAGTGCCATCTGCGGATCGGATGTGAAACTGGCGGCCGTCACCCCTAGCTGCCAGATCAACATGGCGAGCAGAAACAAACCAAACGAACGCACCTCGTTCCGGCGTGCCTGACGGGAAACGAGCAGGAACAATGCCAGGTAGCTGAAGAGAGCTATAATGCTGACGATCCGTATAAGGATCATGATAGCCCCTTGGAAACCGCTTGCATGATCAACGCACAGGGATACCAAAACCGGCGCGCGGGCCACTCCGTGACCTCAACCTGGGCGAACCCATTGCTGCGAAGCACCATCCGCCATTCGACAGCCGTCCGAATGCTGTCAAACGCGTCGGCCTCAGCCTGAGCGCGCGCGCTCCGCCAGAAAAGCCTGAAAATCGTGAGGATGGTCCGCATGACGATCCGTCCCCACCACGACCGCCAGTGGGCCGGCGCGCCCATGTCGGCCAGAACCAGATGTCCGCCATCCTTCAAGACGCGTTTGGTCTCGGAAAGTAACTGCGGAACATCCATGTGATGGGTGCCCAGCCCGCAAACGACAGTATCGAAGCTGCCATCGGCCAACGGCGCCTCCATCGCGGAACCGCAGACCTGGGCGATCTGCGCGCCCAGGTCTGCCTGCCGGATGTTCTCGACGCCGTATCGCATCATGGCGGGCGTTATGTCTAAACCGACGACCTTGCTTGCCGGACCCACTCGCCTGGCAATTTCCACGCTGCTGACCGCCGTGCCGCTGGCGACATCCAACACAGATAGATCGTCACCCAACGGCACGGCTTCCGCGAGATGCCTGATGAACTCCCGGTATCCCAGGCCCGTGAGTTCCCGCACCTCCCAGTCTACAGTTCGCTCGTAATGCGGCGCCAACTCGGTGAAGGCCTCGATGATGACATCGCCACTCACTTCCCTCTCCGTTCAAGCCGAGCGCTGATCGCCATCAACCGTTCAACAACTCCGGGCGGGGGCTGCATCCGGGGCGGCTTGAGCTGACCCAAGTCGGCATCTGCCGCTTGTTTCTCCTCCATGTAGCCCTGAAACGTGCCCGGCGTAAGCATGGTGATCCTGATCGGGTTGTTCTGCAAGATTGCATCGTAACCGGCATAGCTTTCATCGGTCGCCACCAACGCAGCGTGGAGATCTTTCGTCAGGCGCTCCGCCTCAATGCCCTTGCCCTCGACGTAGAGATGTAATGTGGGGTTGTCGCGGTTGCCGCCATATTCCTTGCGGGCCGTCCATTCCAGGCTCCCCACTTCAAGGTGACCGAATGCTTCCCAGATCGAACGTTCGGTGAGGACCGCCATTGAGGCAAGGTCAATCACATCGTCGGCCCTGGACTCCACAAGAAACTGAGGTAGCTTGATGCCCATCTCCTCATCGGACATGGCCGCAACCCTGAGCAAATCACCGACGACGTAACGTATGAAAGCGCCACCGGAGAAGCTGGTCAGGACCAGCACGTATTGTCCGGGTTTGATCTCGTTGAGCAACAGGGTCTTGGGTTGACAGGTCGGGTTCTGCTGCCACTGGCGGTATTCCGCAACCGGCATGAACTCCCAAAAGGCCGAATCCGGCACCAGGGTCAGCCGGTTTCGCTTTTCGCCCCATGACTGATAGGCGATCGCCCCTACTTCGGTGCAGGCATAGGCCTCAAGCGGATCGCGACCCCACAAATCCTTGATCCGTTTCCGGTACACCTGCACATCCATCCCCGAAGCAACGATCCCCTTCGGCCGCCAGATATCCTTTGGAAGCATGGGCCGGCCGGCCAACTTGCTGGACACAAAAGCCTTGCCCACCCGATAGATTGTAGCGGGCCGAAGGAGTGCCGGCGACAGCGCCATCTGGCCAGCGCCGTGCGAAAACGCTTCTCCGATCCGCAGCAACACGGAGGCTACCCCCACGAAGTAATCGATGCCTGAACCCATCGAACGCATGAACCCCTGCTCGATGCGCTCTTGAAACGTCATCTTCTCTGCTTCTGCGATCGGCGGTACCGGTTCGAAAGGGAATTCCAGTGATGACGCTCGCATCATGGTGCCGGTGATGTATGGCGGCGGCGCGGCCGCATAAAGCAGCCTGCCGTTTTCCTCGAGGATGATTTCTCCTTTGAATCGTGCGCCCGCCAGGGTGAGAGTGGTCACCAATGCCCGAGACATCTGGGCGTAGAACTGCGATGAAACCGGTACCCACTTGCCTCGGTACTCCCCCGTCCTGCCCGATGTGCGCATCCAGCAGACAGGTTTTACCGGCAGCACATCTTCCCGCTGTTCGGCGAGAAACGGGACATAGTCTTTGTAAGTGGTGATCGGCGCAACCCGGCGAAACTCGGCCGGGGTGAGCGGCACATCGCCGCCGACGATCTTCCGGCCCAGCTCACTGGCGGCAAGCAAGTGCAGTTGTTCCGTCAGCAGTCGCTCCTGGATGCTTGTGAACTCCTCGACGGTGAGATCGAAGAATCCACAATAGCGCTGCCAAAACTCGTCTCGGCGTCCTTGTCTGAGCAATTCGAGGGCGGTAGTCATGTTGTCTCGATCTCCTTGTGCTGGCTGGGGAATCCAGGAACGATCGCCTGGACTTTAACGAAATGACGCGTCCGATCAGCGCACATACAGGGCAACGACAGGTGATTCCCTTTCGCGTGATCCTGGCGTGAAAACAGGATTTAAGTATACCCATGTTCTCGCCAAATGCCAACTATGCTTTCCTTGGCCTGCCATAGCCCGCCCATCTGATGTGAAACCTTAAGGAGACTGTCGGCCCAAATTGGTGGCACAACATCATCCCTATTCGAATAAAACTCATCGCTGAATTGGAGCCGAAATGTGGTAGAATCTCTCTTGGTTGACCACGCCGATTTTGTCTGGACCACCCACCAACGGAGAAGGAGCGTTACCATGAAGAAACTCGTCGTATTCCTCTGTGTCCTTGCCTTGCTCTTCGCTTCGACCGGCGTCGTCTTCGCCGAAAGACCGCAGCCGGCTCAATTCACGATCACAGGCACCACCGACCCGAGCGCCTATCAATACCGGGTGCTACCGAGCGGTCGCACCATATTCACGCTGACCTCGACCGGCGTCGTCGAGGGCTACTTCACGGGAACCTTCGTCTTTCAGGAATGGGGCAACCTAGACTTTAACCCCGAAACCGGCGCGGGCACCGGGAAGGGTGTCAACACCGGGATCATGACCATCACGACCCAGGATGGCAGCCAGGTCGTCATCTGGTACGGCGGGTTGACCGACCTGTACGCTGTGGACTCAGTAACGGGACACTTCACCGTGCTGAGCGGCACAGGCACGTACCGCAATTTGCACGGCCAGGGCACATATGCGGGCGGCGCGGGTTTCGAATTCACGGTGGTCTTCACCGGCCGATTCCACCAGTAGAAGCCTCCTCAGTCCTGCGTATCTGGGCTTTCAGGTTTCACAGCCTGTCCTCAGAGCGATGAAGTGCGCCCCGAGGACAGGCCGTCGGCGTTCGGGTAAGCCCGGGGTGTCACCGTCAGTTCGCCGCACAGGTTCTCACCTATCTTCCGCTTGACCACCTCCGGCGAGCATCCGGCGCCAAACAAGTAGAAGAGCTTGCACAGCGCGGCTTCAGCGGTCATGTCGCGACCGCTGATCACACCTGCCTTCGCCAACGCTGAACCGGCCGCGTACTCCTCCAGGCGCACCGAGCCCCGCAGGCATTGGGTGATCGCGACGATCACGACCCCGCGCCTGGTTGCCTCAGCCAACACCTCCAGGAATGTCACGTCCCGGTCTGGCCCGTTGCCCACGCCGTACGCCTCCAGCACAAGACCCTGCAACGGTGGTTGGAGCACATTCTGCAGCAAATCCGGCGAGAGGCCGGGGAAAAGCCGGAACGCGCCCACGGTGGCGTCGACGACAGGGGTCACCAACGTGACCCGATCGGCGGGCGACAGCGAAGCGAGATGGCTGCGATCGATCTGAACGTCCACCCCCACGACGCCCAGGGGCGGATATTTGGGAGAGTCAAAGGCGTCCAACCCATCGGCATCGACCTTTACCGCCCGGCAGCCCCGCAGCAGCTTGCTCCCAAAAAAGAGACAAACCTCCGGCACCGGGTATTCGGCCGCGATCAACATCGAGGTAATAAGATTCGCCCGCGCGTCGTTGCGGATTTCGCACAGTGGAATCTGCGAGCCGGTGATGATGACCGGCTTGGCTAACCCCTGGAGGAAGAACGGCAACGCGGACGCGGTGTACGCCATGGTATCGGTGCCGTGAAGCACGATGAATCCGTCGTAGGCTTCATAGTGCTCACAGATGTCCTCCCCGATGCGCACCCAGTCGGCCGGCCGCATGTTCGACGAATCGAGCAGGGGGTCATACTCGTGGATGTCATAAGTGGGCATACGCGGATCGGCCAGCTCGGGCATCGCAGTCATCTGGGCTTCGAGGAACCCGGGCGCGGGCGCATAGCCGTCCGCCGTGCGCCGCATGCCAATGGTGCCGCCGGTATAAGCGATGTAGAGACGTTGGGTCATGGTGGGTCGGTAGACTCAGTAGATCACGATTTGCCTCACGCAAAGACGCAAAGGTCAAGCGGAATCTCTTGGCGTTCTTGGCGACTTTGCGTGAGATCTGTGATCTACTGAGACTGGTAAGTTGGTAGACTGGTAAACTGGTAAATTGGTCGTGACGCTATGGCTCTACGCCAGCAACGCAGCCAAATCCGGCGGGCGCCAGCGCGCCGACTTCAGCACCTTGCCGTCCGGCCGGCGGATGACCTGGCCGTTCTCGTCCAGCTTGCTCATGTTGCTGCGATGGACTTCGTCGAACAGCGCTTCCGCCACAGCCTGCAAACCGTGAGAGACGTAAGTGCCCAGGACGACGTACAGCAAGTCACTCAACGCGTCGGCGACGGCGACCAGATCGTGAGCTTCGGCCGCCTGGCGGTACTCGTTCAACTCCTCCTGGATCAGGCTCACGCGCAAGGCGATGACCTCATCTGGCAGATCAGCCGTGGGCTGATCCTCGATGTGCGCCCCAAAGACACGGTGAAATTCCTCAAGTTGGCGTAATTGGACGATCAAGGCGTTTGCTCCGCTCAGCGCTCCAGCCCCAGTCGCATCCTGTTGCCATGCTGGAAACCCTGTCGAGAATATTTCCGAACAATGCTACCACACTTTGCCAAAAGTGTGTAACGCCAGCGTCGACGGGATGAGGTACAGAGTTTCGCGTCGTAGGCGATGAACCTCACGTTAACCCGCTCATGCGAAGCGTGCTGGGAGGGGCGCGCGAAGGTTCGCTACACCGTCGATAGGCTGTGCATCCCGCTCTGCGAAAACGCTGTACCACACGCTCGCAAACCCAATCCCTAATCCCCAATACCTAATACCTCACCTGTGCCTCCCCGGTTTGCCCACTTCCCCATCGCGGGCTAGAATGGACTCCGGCAGTCCGATCTCCGCATAAGATCGGGCGCCAGGTCTTGCCGGGAGTACATCATGCCGAATCTCACCCTCGAACGCATCCAGGAATACCGTGCCGTAACCTACCGTCTGCGGCCCGACTTGCGCGTCACCACCAGAGAGGAGGCGATCGCTTTCGTTAATCAGCGCGGCTTCGTTTACTTCTGGCCGATCAAGGAAGTGACGTCGCCCAGCCTGTGGGCCGCGGTCGCGGGTGATCGTCCGGTGCCGGATGAGCACGATGATCCCGGACACGTCACCTGGGGCTGGAAAGATGAGCTGCTCGGCGCCCGGCGCTGGTATTACGCCAAGGTATTGCGCAAACGGGCCACGTTCATTGCGCTGGATGTTGTCCCCTATTTCTACGCCCTGTCGGAAAACTACGGCGAGCCGGACAAAGATTACCTGCTACAATACCAGGGAGGCCGGCTGACCTGGGAAGCCAAGACGGTCTACGAAACGCTGCTGAACGAAGGTCCGCTGGACACAGTCAGCCTGCGCAAGCTGGCCCGGATGACAAACAAAACAAGCGACGCGCCGTTCAACAGGGCGCTGGAAGTGCTTCAGGCCGACTTCAAGATCCTGCCAATCGGCATCGCCGAGGCGGGCGCGTGGAAGTATGCGTTCATCTACGAATGCGTGCACCGCCACTATCCCGATTTGCCGGAACAAGCCCGCCCCGTCCGCCAGGCGGAGGCTCGACGCAGACTTGTCGAGCTATATCTGCGCTCGGTGGGCGCGACACGACCGCGTGACCTCTCCATGCTGTTCGGTTGGCCCCGAAATGAGTTGGAAGGGACGCTCAACGTTCTGGCGCAAGCCGGCACCATCCGGCAGGATGTGGAGCTGGAGAGCACTCCCGGCGAGTGGATTGCTCTGGCGGAATTAGACGATGGACGATAGACTGGGAATTGGGTATCAGGGGATTGGGTATCAGGGGATTGGGTATCAGGGGATTGGGTATCAGGGATTAGGTATCAGGGATTAGGTATCAGGGGACTGGGTACCAGGGATTGCCTATTGGCCATCCGCCATCGGCCATCAGCCACCCGCCATCAGCTATCGGCCATCCGCCATCCGCCATCCGCCATCCGCCATCCGCCATCGGCCATCCGCCATCGGCCATCCGCCATCCGCCATCCGCCATCCGCCATCCGCCATCAGCTATTGGCCATCGTCGTCTTCAGCGCTGGTTGCACGGCGACTCCTCCACGTAGGTGTCGATAACTTTCCCGCTGCGGGTCACAAACTGATAAGCGATCGAAGTCGGGCTGGCGTCCACGAGCATGGCGCCGAAATCCCTGTCATAACGCACCACGCTCCCCGTCACAGGTGTGCGGAAACCATATCGGCTTTCGCCGCCCAGGCCATTCACAAAGTACGGGATGCCATCGATCAACAGCCGCTCGTAAGTGTGGTCGTGGCCGGCCAGAACGGCGTCAGCGCCCCAGGCGGCGAAAGGCCATTGCATCGCCGCGTTCGAGCCATGAATTCCGCTCGAATAGGGCGGATGGTGGAAGATCACCAGCGTCCACGGCTCCTTCGCGGCCGCGAGCTGTGCCTGGAGCCAGGCTTTCTGCGCCCTGGCGTCCGATGAGCTTTGGATAGCACCCATGCTGTCGAGGACAAAGAAGTGCACGGGGCCTTCGACGAAGTCATAGTACCGCTCGGTGCCCGTCGTGTTGGTTGTCGTGATCCCCGTGCCCGGCAGCGTGAAGTACCCCAGGTACTCCTTCAGCCCGCCGCCATCGGAGTAGTCATGGTTGCCGGTCGCCGGGAAGAAGCGGTTGATCGCGCTTGTCCCGCCCGCGCATCGGGGCCCGCTGATCACATCCTTGAGATAACTACAATAAAACCCGCCCACGACGGTGTCATAATTCGAGCCATAAGGATTATTATACCGGTCGTCGCCGACCGTAACCACAAAATCGGGATTCCAGCCTGTTACCAGCTTCGCCACAGCCGCCTCGTTCGGGCTGCCGCTGCCGAAATCGCCGATTACGGCGAACCGCACGCTTCCCGGAACAGGCGTAACGGTTGTCACCTTCGCCGGGGCAGCAGTCGCAGCGTCGGTAGGCACCGACCGCGGGACGAAATAACCTCCCGGCTCAGGCCAGCTTTGAGGCAGGTCGCTCCTTGCGAACAGGATAACCAGGAAGGCAAGGGGCACCCCCACCGCCAGAATCGCCAGCGCTCGAAGCCCGCGCATAAAGCACCTCTGAACGCTATCCTACCGCACCCCGTGCATCCTTTCTGTCATCTAGAATGCAACCGATGCACCCAGGACCGCTGCCATGCCCGCAGCGTTGTCGGTGATGATGCGATCCACTCCAAGTTCAACCAGCCGTGCTGCGAGGGTCCTGTGGTGCGGTTGGTCCGGGTTAAGCGTCCACGTCGCCACCCTGGCCCCGCGACGGTGCAAATCGGCGATCCAGTCGAAGCCGTCGTCCAGCATACGCGCCAACAGGGTGGCCCGCACGTACCATACAGGAGCCGGCACCATCGCCCACAGCACATCGGACCGCGTCTTCAGGTATTCGCACGGCTCCCCCCAGCGGTCGGCAGCCAGCGGATGATCGTCGAGGTATCCGTAGGCGCCCGCGTGGCACAGATACTGCGAGGTGGTCGGCGAGGGACCGGGCTCCACATCAAGGTGGCGCAGCGGGTCGAAGCCCAGCGCCAGCCCTGGGGCCAACATCAGAAGGTGTCGAATCGCACGATCGCTGGTGCTGCTGACGCGCACGTGCGGTCCGAGCGGCGCGACCAAACGCGCCAGGCTTTGCAGAGTGGCATCGGTGAGAGGCATGTGGACTTTCAGATCGAACTGGAGTTCCACCAGGGAAGAATAGTTGAGCGCCAGGGAGACAGCATCGCTCAGCGTCCCCCCACATTCGTCGGTCAGGACACCTCGCCAGCGCAGCCTCAAGCCCCGCAACTGGGCGGCAGTCGCAGCCTGCACCGGCCCATTGCCCTCGGTCGCAATGTCCAGCCGCGCGTCGTGTAACAGGGCGAAATCGCCATCCGCCAGCGGCGTCACATCGATCTCGACAAACCGGGCGCCGGCCTCCAAACAGTCATGCAGCGCGCTCAATGAAGATGGCGGATAACGGTTGCCCCGACGCGCCGCGTGATGAACAAGAAACGTGGGCGCCATATCTTCCTCCTGCCTATGCTATCGTCCATGGTCAATCGTCCATTGTCCATCATCCATCGCCCATCATCCCCGAACGAAAGTAATGATGGCTGCGGACTGCATGGCACGGCAGCAGTATTCTACCGCCAATGGAGTGACAAAACAAGGCGATGCGAGTGCTATTCCTCTTTCTGGATGGCGTCGGGCTCGGGTCAAACGACCCGATCTCGAACCCCCTGGCCCGAGCGAACATGCCGCACATGACCGGCCTGCTCGAAGACAACCGGCTGATCGCCCCGGACGCACCGCTCGAAACACGAAGAGCCACGCTTCTCGCGTTGGATGCCTGCCTGGGGGTCGAGGGCACGCCGCAATCTGCGACAGGGCAGGCGACCCTGCTCACAGGCCGGAACATACCGGCGGAGGTGGGCTATCACTACGGCCCGAAGCCAAACCCGGCGGTTGCGGCGCACCTGCGCGATGGCAACCTGTTCAGCACGCTCGCACAGGCCGGACGCCGATCCGCCCTGCTCAATGCCTACCCTGCGCCCTATTTCGCCGCCATCGCATCCGGCCGGCGCCTGTACTCGGCCATCCCGCTGGCCGCGATCAGCACAGGCCTGGCGCTCAAGACCGCTGACGATCTCAGGACCGGGCAGGCATTGTCCGCCGATTTCACAGGTCGTGGCTGGCGCGAGCGCCTGGGGTACGCCGACACCCCCATTCTGACGCCCCGGCAAGCCGGTGAGCGCCTGGCCGCGCTGGCAGCCCAATACGACTTCGCCTTCTTTGAATACTGGGCGAGCGATTATGCCGGACACGGGCAGGATATGGATGCCGCGCTGACGCTATTGACAACCTTCGATGAGGTGCTGGGAGGGCTGTTAGCGGCATGGGATGATGAAGCCGGGTTGATCCTGCTCACGTCCGACCACGGCAACCTGGAAGACCTGTCCGTCCGCGGCCACACGACCAACTTAGTGCCCGCGCTGTTGATCGGCGCGCCCACGCTGCGACAGCGATGCGCGGCCGGCCTGCACAATCTCGCCGACGTCGCGCCGGCCATCGTGCGCCTGCTGACCGGCGACACGCAGGGCGAGCTCAAGATCAGCTCTCCACACCGGATGCAGCACCATGACTCCTGTGGGTGAAAATAGCTTACCTCACCGCGTACAAGACACCAAGGGCACAAGGAAAAGGTATTGGAGAGGCTTTGTGGCCTTCGTGCCTTGGAGCCTTTGTGGTGAGCGGACGATTTTCAAGGAAGCGATGAACGGGATCTGATTTCCGTGTGCGCTCGGGGATTTTACGCGACTGGCTTCTCTTCGGGGTTCCTGAAAGTGAGGTCGAAGTCCACCGCACGCGTGTCCAACACAGCCTCATCCCGGCTCAGCTCAATCTCCAGCCGGTAGCGCTCGCCCGGACGCGGCGGCTGGCGCAGATGCAGCGTCACGGATTGGTAGGCCTCCCGGATTTCAACCATGAACATCGTCGCGACCGTTGCCCCATCAGGATCGGTCACGGTGAGAGCCAGGTTCGGGAAAGCGGCGAAAGGACTCGTCTCCAGCCGCACCCACAGCCGGACCTGGTCGGGGTAGGGCCAGACCTCGAAACGCACAAGCGTCGGGGGGTGTTCTTCGATCGGGACGGGGGCGCTCGCCAGCGACGCCCGGTAAAGCTCGATAGGATCTTGCAACTCAGTCATCAAAATGCTCTCAAATGGATTTCACCTGTGGCGCTGCACCACAACTACTCCGGCCAGCACCAAAAGGGCGCCAAACACAATCGTGGCAGTCAGGGGTTCACCCAAAGCCGTCACCGATAGCACCGTCGAGACCACCGGGACCAGGAAGATGATCAGCGCGGCGCGCGAGGCGTCCATGCGGGCCAGGATTTGCATCCACCAGAGGTTGGCCAGCGCGCCGCTCCCCAGGCCGAGCACCAGCAGGATGGCCCAGATCTGCCACGGCAGCGCAAGCAGGCCGGCGATGAACCCTCCCCGATCCGCTACTTCCAGTAACGCCAGGGGCAAGAGGAAGAGCGAGCCGAACGCCGCGACGACCGTCGTCACCACATCGGCCGGATAGCGGGCGACAAGCCCTTTGCCGCCGATGCTGTACACCGCACCGAAGAAGCCTGCCACGACCATCAGGCCATCGCCGAGCAGTCCCGGTCCGGCAATGGTCAGATGTCCCGAACCCTGGCTCACCAACACCGCGCCCGCAAACGCGGCCAGCATCGCGCCCCATTCGGCGGGGGCCAGCCGTTCGCGCAGCCAGAGCGTGCCGATGAGCACCATGAATACCGACGTGAGGTTTGACAGCACCCCGGCGTTAACCGCGGTCGTGTAGCGCAGCGCCAGATTCTCCAGGAAGTAAAACAGGGTGATCCCCGTCAGCGCCACCCAGATCACCGTCCACGCGTGGTGATGCACGAGCTGAGACATCATCGACACCTTCTTCGCGCGCGCCAGCCAGATAGCCAACACCGCGGCGGAGATCGTCCAGCGAACGAAGGCGGCCGACGTGGGTCCCAGATAATCCAGCGCAGCCTTGGTCAGTGGGAAACTGGCACCCCAGAATCCGACCGTGCCGGCAGCCATCAGATAGAGGAGGAGGCGACGGTTCATACGCGATGTTTCTTTTCGTCTTTGTGCCTGGCAAGCCGATGATTGCCGGGGAGAGGCTGGCAAGTCGGCCATCAGCCTGCTTCGCCGATTGTCGCTGTCACCAGCTCTTGGCCGTCCAGCTTCATCGAGAGGGTCGTGGACGTGTGGTCGGCACCCATCGAAATGCCGTAGATCGTGTCGGCAGCTTCGATGGTGCCGCGGTTATGGGTGATCAGGATGAACTGGGTCTGCCGGCTGAGCGCCTTCAGCGCATCGCGGAAGCGGCCAACGTTGGCCTCATCCAGTGCCGCATCCACCTCATCCAGCACACAGAACGGGGTCGGACGGGTTTTGAGGATGCTGAAGATCAGGGCGGCGGCCGTCAGCGTGCGCTCGCCGCCGGAAAGCAACGCCAGCCCTTGCTCGCGCTTGCCGGGCGGCCTGGCGATGATCTCGACACCGGTCGTGTTTGGGCTTTCGGGATCGGTCAACACCAGCCTGGCCGCGCCGCCGCCGAACAGGCCTGAAAATTCGTCCTTGAATTTTGCCGCGATGGCTTTGAAGGTCGAGAGGAATTCCCGTTCCATGACACGATCCAGCTCGGCGATGACCTCCTTCAGCGAGGCGACCGCCTGCTCCAGATCGGTCATCTGCGACGTGAGGAAGTTGTACCGTGCCTCTACCTCGCTGAACTCGGTGAGCGCGTCCAGGTTCACCGGCCCGAGGCGGGCAAGTTGGCCGCGCAGATTGCGCACATCGGCTTCCAGACCTTCGGGCAGCACAGCCACCAGTGACAGCCGCGTGACCATGTCGCCCAGGGGCAGGGGTGGCTGGCTGTCTACTCCCACATCATCGGGCGTGGGGCCCTCCAGATCATCCAGCACCTGAGTCAGCTCTACCAGGCCCAGATCCTTCTCGATCTCGCTGCGCAGGTGGCCCAACTCATCGTGGCCGCGCTGAAGGGCCAGATCGGCCTGGCTCTGGCGCATTTGAGCATGGCGAAGTTGCTCGCGCAAGTTGCGCTCCTGGCCTTCCGCCTGGCGCTGTAACGCTTCGAGCTGCGCCACGCGAGCCTCGGCCGGGTCGATCCGGGCCGAAAGGGCAGCGATTTCCTCTGCGAAGGTCCCGGCGATCCCGCCCTGAGCTTCGATGACCTGGCTCGCTTCGGCCTGCTGAGCCGCCAACGCAGCAAGGCGCCGCTCCCTGGCGTTAAGCTCGTTCTCCCGCTCGCGCTGTGCCAGGTTCAACTCGGCCACACGCGCCTGGTAACTGTGCAGTTGGCCGGCACTCACCGCAGCCTCGGCACGCAGCCGTGCCAGATCAGCTATCAGATCGTCGGCGGCCAAAGCCGTCAATTGCCGGCGCGCGGCATCGACCGTGGCCTGCTGTGCGTCCAGCTTCACCGCCAGGTCGGCAATGGCAGCGTTGAGCTCAGCCTCGCGAGCGTCCAGCGCAGCCGCTTCCTTGCTCAATGCTCGACGGCGTTCTTCGTGCCACGCTTGCGTCTGCCGGGCGCGTTCCACGGCCAGTTGGCTTCGGCTCTGCTCGGAAGCCAGCCGGCTTTGGGTGGCGGTCAGCTCGTCTCTGCGCGCCCGCAGGGTGTCAAGCGCGGATCGGGCCTGCTGCTGCGCCTTGCGGGCTTCAGCCACGCGACCCTCATGCCCGCTCGCCTCGGCCGCTGCTGCCTGGATTTGGGCGGGCAGCTCGCGCAGCGTGCGGGCCCGCGACAGCAGCCCGCTGTCACGCGCTCTGCTCTCGCTGCCGCCGGTGACGCTGCCGCCGGGCCGGACAATCTCGCCCTCCAGCGTGACCAGCGTCGCGCCGCCGGCCCGCCCCAACAGCCGGCGGGCGGTTGGCAGATCCTCCACGACCACCGTGTGGTTCAGAGCCAGCTCGACCGCGGGCCGGATGGTCGGATCAAACTTGACCAGCTCGCTCGCCAGCCCCACTACCCCGCGCTCGCGAGGCACATCCGAGGCGCGGCCAGGGCGCAGGCTATCCAGCGGCAGGAAAGTCGCTCGGCCCGCCTGATGCTGCTTGAGGAATTGGACGGCCGCCTCGGCATCTTCCCATCGGCGCACCACGACATCCTGCAGGCGACCGCCCAGCCCCGCCTCGATGGCCCGTTCCAGCTCGGCCGGCACTTCGAGCAGGTCACCCAGTGTGCCGACGATGCCTTGCAGGCGCATCAGCGCATCGCCGGCCGCCCCCGGACGAGAAGAGGTTGCGGTTGGCTTCCCCTGCGGAGCGGGAGTTGCGTGCGCCGCGGCGATCACCGCACGGGGGCCGGCGCCGAGCCCGGCGCCTTCGTCGCGCAGCCGCGCGAGCATGTCCTGTTGGTCCTGGAGGCGAGCGAGCGCACGTTGTGCGACGGCTAACTGGTCGGCGGCGCGGCGCTCGGCCTCCTGGGCAGCAGCCAGCGCCTGCCCCTGGACCTGACGGTCGCGCTCCACCTGGGCCAGGACGGCCACAAGCTCCTGCGCCTGTTCAGCCAACGCCTTACGCTGGGCTTCACCTTCGGCCAGTTGCGCCGCAGCCGCCTGTGCGGCTTGCGCCTGCTCGGCATCGCCTTTGGCCAGCTCGCCGCGGCGCTCTCCCAACTGCGCCAGCCGGGAGTGCCGCTCGGCCAACTGCGTTTTCAACGCCAGCAAGGCGTCCTGCGCCTGGTTGAGCCTGGTCGTCTGCGCCTGACGATCTCGCTCCCGCGCGTCCAGCTCGTGTTGGGCCACCGCTACCCGTTCGGCATTGGCTTCGTGGCGGGCTTTAACCTCGTCCAGCTCACGCTCTGCGGACTGAAGCCGGTGAGCGCCGTCCTCCAGTCCCGCGGCCAGGTGAATAAGCTCGCGCTGGAGGTCTTCGCTTTGTTCGCGCCACAGCCGAAGCTGTTCGGTGCGAACGGCCAGCTCGCGCTGTACGATCTCGGCTTGGCGGTGCAGCTCACTGCTGGCAATGTGCCACTCGCCGAGCTGGTCGCGCAACGCTGTGCGCTCGGTCCGCCGCGCGGCGATCTGTTCCAGCAGCACGTTCAGCTCTTCGGTCTGCTCTTCGACCACGCGCGCGGCGTCCACCGCACGATCTTTGGCCACGGTCACAGCGAGCAAGCCCTGTCGCCACCTGTAGCCGTACCATGTCCGCAGTTGCGCTTCCAGGTCGCGCTTGAGCTGCTGGTATTCCTGGGCGCGGCGGGCCTGACCCTTGAGATAACGCAGCCGCGGTGTAAGCTCGTTGACGATGTCGCGGGCGCGCGTGAGATTACCGAGCGCTTCGGCCAGCTTCTGGTTGGAAAGCTCCCGCTTGCTCTGGTAAACCGTGATGCCCGCGGCTTCCTCGAAGAGCTTGCGGCGCTCCTCAGGTCGTTGCGCCAAAACCTGGTCCACCAACCCCTGGCCGATGATGCTGTAGGTGCGCTCACTGAGGCCGGAACTGCCAAGCAACTCGGTGACATCGCGCAGGCGCACCCGGTTACCATTGAGGTAGTATTCGTTCTCGCCCGAGCGGTACGCGCGACGAGCGATCTCCACCTCGCTGAAGTCAATCGGCAGCCAGCCTGTGCTGTTGTCCAGGACGAGGGCAACGTGGGCCATGCCCATGCGCGGACGCTGCTCGCTGCCCGAGAAGATCATGTCCTCGGTCCGCTTGCCGCGCAGCGCGCTGTAGCTCTGCTCGCCTAAGACCCAGCGAAGGGCGTCAGCGACATTCGACTTGCCGCTGCCGTTCGGCCCGATGACCGCCGTTACGCCGGCATCGAAGACGAACTCCGTGCGCGAGGCAAAGGTCTTATAGCCGTGGAGCACGAGTTGTTTGAGGAAACGCACGGGTAGATTATACCCGCCTTGAGGCTTCGACCAAAAAAGAAGACAGCAGAGTCAAAGGACCGCGCTACGCAGTCGAAGAATCTGCCCTGAAAATCGCCCGTTCACCACAAAGGCTCCAAGGCACGAAGGACACGAAGCCTCTTCAATGATTCCTTGTGTCCTTTGGGTCTTTGCGTCTTGGTGGTGAGCCGTTTTTACCCGCCGTGGTGCCGGGCACACCCGGCATGGCTATCTGCCCTGAAAATGGGACGCGGACGAGCGCGGATGAACGCGGATGAGTCCATTTTCATGGACCGTGGCGACGTGCACGGCATGGCCATCTGCCCTGAGCTTGCCGAAGGGATGCGGCCTTGGGCAGAAGGCCGCTCTGCTCCCTTCGACTGCGCCGGGGCGCCTACCCCGGCTCCGCTCAGGGTGCTTCGCTTGGCTGGCTAACTCGATTGAACACACCCAGCTCAATATGGCAACTGGCTTACCGGCGCGGGTTGCGTTTCTCGAAGCAGTCGCGGCAGTAGACCGGGCGGCCCTGCCGCGGCTCGAAGGGGACTTCAGTCACCTTGCCGCAATCGGCGCAGACGGCCTGGTACATCTGGCGGGGACTGTCTGACGAGCGACCGCCGCCGTAACCGCCCCCACGGCTGCTGTACTCACGGGACCCACCGCCGTAACCGCCGCTGTCGCGGCCGCTCTTGCGGGCAGCCCGGCAGTCCGGGCAACGGCTCGGCTCGCTGAAGCCACGGGTAGCGTAGAATTCCTGCTCGCCCGCGGTAAAGGTGAACTGCTTGCCACAATCGCGGCAAGTCAACGTTCTATCTGTGTACTGAGCCACGGTTATCCTCCGAAGGACCCTCTAGTGCCGTCTTCAGCGGCACGGCTTATGTCACTCAGCTTACCTACCGTGAGCCCGTACACCTGCGCATTCCGCTGCGCTTTAGTTCGCGATCCCCGTGTATTCGCTGTTTGTGACTATCTTGCACTCATGATAATCGGAGTTTGATGGATATGCAAATCTGACAATGTGAGTTTTGTTCAGGTCAAGAACGTCGTCAGTGCCCATCTGTGCCCACCTGTTGCTTCAACCAGGCCTGGATGAAAGGATCAATCTCCCCGTCCAGCACTGCGGTGGTGTTGCCGATTTCAGCGTCCGTGCGCAGATCCTTGACCATCTGGTAGGGTTGGAGCACGTAGGACCGGATCTGGTTACCCCAGCCGGCCTCGACGTGCTTACCTTTCAGCCGCGCCTGCTCTTCCTCGAACTTCTGGAGCTCGATGTCAAACAGCTTGCCGCGCAATACCTTCATCGCCGATTCCCGGTTTTGCAGTTGACTGCGCTCGTTCTGGCAGGTCACGACGACGCCCGTCGGGAGGTGCGTCAGCCGGACGGCGGTGGAGTTCTTCTGCATGTGCTGGCCGCCCGCGCCGCCCGACCGGTACACGTCCATCTTGATGTCTTCCGGTTTGATGTTGATTTCGATGTCCGCATCGATCACCGGGAGGACTTCCACCAGCGCGAATGACGTGTGGCGACGAGCTGACGAGTCGAACGGGCTGATGCGCACCAGCCGATGGACGCCGCGCTCCGATTTGAGATAGCCGTAGGCGAACGGCCCGCTGACCTCGATGGTCACCGTCTTGATGCCGGCCTCTTCACCTTCGAGCTGGTTGGTGATCTCAGCCTCGTAGTCGTGACGCTCGATCCAGCGCAGGTACATGCGCATGAGCATCTGCGCCCAATCCTGCGCCTCCGTCCCGCCGACCCCCGCGTGGATCGACAGAATCGCGCTGTTGCGATCGTAGGGGCCGCCCAACGCCAGTTGGAACTCCAGATCCTCATAGCGTTTGCTGAGCCTTTCGATATCGGCGGCGACCTCATCGATCAGTGGCTGATCCTCAGCCTCCACCGCCATCTCCAGAAGCTCGCGCGCATCGGCAGCCTCCTGCTTCAGCGCGTTCCAGATGCTCACCTGCTCGCGCAAGCTCGACAGCTCACGCATGAGCGCCTTGGCGGCCTGCGGATCATTCCAGATATCAGAAGACGCGGATTTCTCTTCCAGTCGCGCGATCTCAGCCTCTTTCGCGGCTAAGTCAAAGGCGCCTCCGCATCGTCTCGATTTGGTCGGCCAAAGTCTCCAGTCGTTCTCGTAAAGCTTCCATGTTCATCACCTCCGATGTTTATTCCAGGATCCCGTCGACAAACGCCTTCGGGTCGAACTCGGCGAAGTCGTCCGCTTTTTCGCCGGTGCCGACAAAGCGCACGGGCAAGCCCAGCTCTTGCTCGATAGCAAACACGATCCCGCCTTTAGCGGTGCCATCCAGCTTGGTCAATATGATGCCGGTGCACTGCACGGAGTCTTTAAAGTGCCTGGCCTGGCTGATGGCGTTCTGCCCGGTGGTCGCGTCCAACACCAACAGCGTCTCGTGCGGCGCATCGTGCACCTGGCGCGCGCATACAGCGCGCACTTTCTCCAGCTCCTTCATCAGGTTGAACTTGGTGTGGAGCCGGCCCGCGGTGTCGATGATCAGCAGATCAGCCTTGCGGCTTTCCTGGCTGGCGCGGATCGCGTCGAAGACCACCGCACCGGGATCGGCACCCGGAGCCTGGGCGATAACCTCCACGCCCGTTCGCTCGCCCCAGATCTTGAGCTGGTCGATCGCCGCGGCACGGAACGTGTCCGCCGCGGCCAGTAGGACGCGCTTGCCGCGATCCCTGTAGTACTTCGCCAGCTTGGCGATACTGGTGGTCTTGCCCGAGCCATTGACACCGACGATCAGCACCACGGTGAGCATGCGCGGCTCGTCCAGGTTGGTCAGCGGCGGATGAGCCAGGAGGCGAACCAGCTCGTCTTTCAAGGCAATCCGGACATCCTCCACTCGCTTCAGGTGCTCCTTCTGGACACGCGTCCGCAGGCGCTCTACAAGCAGAGTTGCCGTGTTGATGCCCAGATCGGACCGGATCAGCAATTCTTCCAACTCATCCCAGGTCTCGTCGGTCACTTCGTTGGCCTGGAACAAGGTGCCGATACGCCCGAACAGACCCTGCCGCGTCTTGGCCAGGCTCGCCTGGATCTTGGCGCCGTCCTCCGCCTGCTCCGCCGGAGTTTTTCGGAAAAGCCCAAACACGTCTCACTCCTTGCATCATCTCAATGCGACAAAAACCCCAGCCCAAGGCCGGCTGGGGTCATTGCAACCAATGCGTAAAGATTATACACAGGACATCGCGGAATGACAAAGCCGGTTCCCCGTGTTATACTGCCGCCGCCCGGTGGCTCGAACTTACTGCCGAAGCATCCTATTGGAGCTCCTGATGCCTGACCCATACGACAACTTGCACGAATTTGCTGCTCGCAACGACCTGGAGTTCAACGAGCCAGCGTTGCTGCGCATGGCCTTAACCCACCGTTCCTATCTTAACGAGCATACCGATCTGGACTGGGAGGATAACGAGCGATTGGAATTCCTGGGCGATGCCGTACTCGATTTTCTGTTGGCCGAGCACCTGTTCCTCAGCTTCCCAAACGCACCCGAAGGCGAGCTGACCGCCTTGCGCGCGGCGCTGGTATGTCGCGACACGCTGGCCCGACTTGCCCGTAACCTCGCCATCGGCCCGGCACTGCTCATGGGACACGGCGAAGTGGAGACGGGCGGACGCGAACGGCCTGCGACCCTCTGCGCGACGTTCGAGGCACTGGTGGGCGCGCTGTACCTGGATCAAGGGCTGTCGGCCGTGTCGGCCTGGGTGTTGCCGATGATGGATGGAGAGTTGACCGGCGCCCGTGCGGAGGTCATCGACAAGGACCCCAAAAGCCGGCTGCAGGAACTGGCGCAGGGCAGGCTGGGAATCACCCCGCGCTACCGGACGGTAAAGGCCCTGGGTCCGGATCACGCCAAGACTTTCACGGTGGAGGTCACGATCGGCGAAACGGTATACGGCCACGGCGAGGGGCCCAACAAGCAAATTGCCGCCCAGCGCGCCGCGCTCGATGCGCTTGAGCACAGCGCCGATTGGCCCCGGCCAGCGATCGAAGATTGAGGGCCCTACAGGGCTCAGAAACTGTTCAACAGATCGCGCAAGCGCGGCAATTGTGCATTGAGGCGACGTTCCCGCCGCTGCGGACCCTGTTGCGCGGCTTCCCAGGCCAGATCGGCGACACGGTAGGCCGCGTTGGGGTGGCCCAGTCGGCGAGAGGCCATCGTGCGGCGAGCCAATTCCGCGCCGTCGTCTTTCAGCCAGTGGAAAACCATCATCAGCGCCTCCAATGCGTCTCCCACCAGCACACCCGCGTTACCGCTCACCACATAATCCGCGTTGCCGATCTCCTGGCCCGGAAGCGCCTCGACCAGCAACAGCGGCAGCCCGGCGGCTAACGCCTCGCTGACGATCAGTCCACCTGCCTTGCAGACGATAAAGTCGGCGGCCAGCATCATGCTCGCCATGCTGTCTACGTAGCCGTAGACGTGCGCCGGCAGGTGCCACTCTTCGGCCGCCCAACGTTGCCTCAGCACCTCATCGCCGCCCGATACCAGCGCCAGCTCCAGCGGAAGACCTGAGTGGTTAAGTGCCTGCGCCACCGATTCCAGTTTCGTGACGCGCTTGCTGCCCGCCATCACCGCCACGCAGCGATCCTGTCGCCAGCCCAGGCGATCACGCAACGCATCCTTGCTCTCCGGGTGCGCCAGGGCCGGATTGACCGGCAGGCCTGTGACCTCGACGCAATCCAGGGGCAAACCACTCTCTGCCGCTTTGACCTGGACCGCGGCGGTCGGCACCAGGCACCTGTCCACATCGTCGTTGAACCATAAGCCGTGCACCGTGGCCAGATCGGTAACGACCGTCAGCGTCGGCACGCGCTCGCGGCCGAGCGCGAAGACCGCTGCCAACGGCGCCTGGTACAGCGGATACGTCGTGACGACAGCATCGGGCCGGTAGTGCCGCAGGGTGTCCCGCAGCACGCCGTAGAGCATAACGATCAGCACCTGCTCGGCGATACCGACAGGCAAGGCGCCGTCGCTGGCCTGGTATCCGAACCGGTAGAGCTCCGGCGAGTCGCGAATGATCCGATCATAGTCAACCTGTGCCCGGCGCAGGACGGCAGGGGCCCGGTTATCGTCCAGAGGATTGACGACCGACACCACGCAGGCGTCGCCATAGCGCTCGTTCAATGCTTGCGCCACGGCGTTAGCGGCAGCCCGGTGCCCATAACCGGCATCGGCGGTCAAAATCAAGATCTTCTTCGCTTTGGCCACGGTTCGATTATCGCACGGTCAACAGGCGGATGTCAACCCGAAGCCAAAGATCGTGCGAACCAGGCGCGCTCCGATCAACCTCCCCACGGAGTATCCACCGGTGAATTGGAAGCCACGCTGAAGATCGCTGGCCCCATCGTTTGGCCGGCAGGCACGCCGGGCGGGTCGGGGATAGCCAAAGCCGGAAACCACAGACTGAAGCCGATGTTGGAGTAAAGGCGACGCATCTTCTCCTCCTTGGTAAACCCTTGCAGATACTACAAGGAGGAGAGGGTAACCATACCTTATTCTTTCAGATAGCAGGGGGGGTGATAGGGGGGATATAGTACGCGTATAGGTACTCAGGGGGATAAAAAACAACCGGGAGCACACAACTTTTCGTACAAATGCTCCCGGTGAAAGAGACAGAACTTATTCTCTGACAGGCGCTCAGCTCAGCATCTTCTCGTAGATCCGGTGCTTTTTGTAGATCTTGCCGCCCATCTTCTCCGTGTCGGCCACGGTCAGCACGTGCTCTTCCATTTGCACCAGGTCCGCATGTTGGAATTGGCCGGATGCAATGGTCTTGCGCATTTCGACGTACAGGATAGCGTTGACGCCCAACCCACGGTAAGGCGCCAGGATGCCCGCCCCGTTCAGGTTAAGCCATCTGGTCCGCTTGAAATCTCGCAACAGCCAGAACCAGCCGAACGGCCAGAGGCGACCATGGGCGCGGCGGATACCGTCGGAGATATCGGGAAAGCCAAACAGGAAGCCGGTAATCACATCGCCCTTCATTACCAGCTTGATCAGCTTGGGATCAGCAATCTGCAAGAGACGCTCGCCGATGACCTGGCCTTCGCTTTCAGTGATGGGATTAAACTCCCAGTTTCCCGTGAACGTATCGTTGTAGGTCTGAACGATGCGGGCGATCCATCCTCGCAACTCGGCCTTGCTGGCAAAAGTCTTGATAGAAAAGCCGCGCTGCTGCTTCATTTTTTCAGCGATCTCTTCCAGCCGCAGCGGCAGTTGGACGTCCCCCGGCAGGTAGGCGGACAGGAAGTCACGCTGGCGTTGGTAGCCTGCCCGCTCGATCAGGTCGCCGTAGTACGCGTGGTTGTACGGGATGCCCACGGCCGGATGATGCTCGAATCCTTCGACCAGCACGCCGATGCCATCCCCTTGCAGAAAGCCCTTCGAGCCAACGATCTTGTCGAGGCCGCGCCCCCTGGCCCACTTCTCGATCTCGGCGAAAAGCGCATCGGACGCCTCAGGATCGTTCTCGGCATCGAAAAGATAGAAGAACGCCGTGTGGCCCTGCCACCAGGCGTTGTAGTGCCGGTTCTCGAGCACGGCGATCCGGCCAACGATCCGGCCATCCCGCTCCGCCACGAAGAAATCGGCATCGGAATGTTCGTAAAAAGGGTATTTGCGCCGGTTAAGCATCAGCTTCGTGTCGTCTACCAGCGGAGGCACCCACGGAGCACAATCGTGGTAGAGCTGAAACGGCAGATCGATGAAACGATCGATGTCGCGACGGGAGTCGGTGTCGATTTTGCGGACAATCAGTGTCATGGCGATACCTCTGTCCCGTGATCAAGCCGGCGTAAAGAAGCCGGCGGCCAGCACGCCCGGCCCGGCGTGGGTAACGATAGCCGGCACCAGATTCATGATCGCTACATCCGGGGCCCCGGTCGCTGCCTTCAAATCTGCGGCCAGGGCCGCAGCCGCGTCCGGCGCGCCGGCGTGCATCACGGTCAGATGCGCATCTTCGCCATGGGCGGCCTGAGAGACCACCAGCTCCTTGATGCGCGCCACCGCCCGCCTCTTGGTACGCTCCTTCTCGAACTGCTCGATGCAGCCGTTCACGAAGGTGAGGATCGGCTTGATCTGCAAGATGCTGCCCACAAGTGCCTGCGCGCCCCCGATACGCCCGCCTCGCTGCAAGAATTCCAGGGTGTCCACCAGGAAGTAGATGCGGGCGCGCGGTATCATCTCACGCACGAGGGCTTCCACATCGTCCGCGCTGGCGCCGGCCTTTGCCAGGCGATCCGCTTCCAATACCATGCTCGCCAGCGGGCCCCCGATCGAACGCGTGTCGATGATGCGGATGTCGGCACCGGGAAAGTCGGCCTTGGCGATCTCGGCCGAGCGCACCGTGCCGCTGACATCCGCTGACGGATGGATGCAGACGATGCTCTGCCCACCCCGCACCAGGTCTGTGAAGACCTCGATGAAATCACCGGGATAAGGCGCGGCGGTCTTCGGCAAAAGCCGACCAGTCAGCAATCGGTTCATGAACGTGGCATGATCGATGTCCACGCCTTCCCGGAACGATTCCTCACCGAAGTTGATGATTTGCGAAATGAGGGGGATGCCGAGTTGCCCGGCGATGCCTTTCTCCAGGCCACAGGTCGTGTCGGCGACGATACGAGTCATGAGCACCTCCTTGTTCTCTGGAACTGGAAACAGGATGATACATCCAGGAATCAACTTCAGGCCAGGCAATCGCCCAGAAGCACATCCGGGTTTGGTAGATATGTGCGCGCGTCCACGCCGTGCGTCCAGAAACTGGCGTAGGTGCGCACGCCCTCCACTTCAACCCAGAAGTGGAGCTTGCTGCTCGGGTCACGCGCCGGGCTGACATCCACGTCGTTGAAATCCCAGTGCGCTGAGCCGTCGCTGTCCGGCCGCGACACACCCTGGACGACCCGCTCACCGACGCCGTTGTCTACCGCGCGCACCAGCCACACGGCCGGCTGCCAGGCGACACCATCGGCCTTGCCGATCCCTAACCGTTTGCGCGTGCCGTGCTCAAACAAGTCGGCGGTGATGTTCGCCAGGCTGGCCTCGGTCACCGGGGCATCGCCATGCGGCCAGACGATCTGAATCCGGGCGTCGATTTCGGCCGGAACCGCATTGGGTGTCACCAGGAGGACGCCGTCGGGCTGCAACGGAAGGGGCATGTAGGTGCGAGCGTCAACGCCGTGCACCCAGACGTTGGCCCGGTAGGCGGCGCCGACAACGCGGGCGCTGAAGTACAGCTTGTTCTTGGGGTCGCGCGCGGCGCTGACATCCACATCGTTGAAATCCCACACAGGCACACGCCGTCCGCTGAAATCCGCCATGCGCCGAGAGGCGATGGCGATGGGCACGGCGGGCTCATTGTTGATGGCACACCACAAGGCAACATCGGGCGTGAAGTCGCATGGCACCGTCACGAGGCTGCCGGGATGCGTCAGGTAGACAGTCAGGTTGGCGAGTTTTGCCTCGGCCACCGGCGCATCATCGTGTGGCCATAGGATCGCGATCTTAGCGTCCACAGCATTGAAGCCCAGCCGTAATGTGACGGGCACGCCAGGCTGGATGGCGAAGACCAGGATGCTCCCGGCACGCGTGTGCTCCCTGGGGACGCCGTCCGCTTCGAGGCCGTACTCGCCCAGGTCGACCAGGCCGAGCATCTGCCCAAGGTCCAGCGTCACCTGGCCGGGAGCGGTCGCCCGCACCCGCACGATGCCGGGTTCCGACCAGTTGGCAAAAACCTGGGCCCAGCCCTGCCCTTCCCACCGGATGGCGCTGTTGCCGGCCCGGCCGTTGCCGCTCGCGAAGTAGGCGTCGTTCGCAGTGTACTGGTAGGCGATACTGCCGGCCGGATTCGCGCTGACGTCGACCCGCCCGCGCGGCGCCTGGCTGGGCGCCAGCCGCTCGCTGATCGCCGGCAGTGCCAGGGCGCTCGGTTTCGCGTCACCGGCGGCATCGAACAACCCGAAGCTGCGCTCGCGGGGGTTGGGCCCTGGCGGCAGGTCCCACAGCATCCACTTGCCCGCGCCGGCCAACCCCAGCTCATAAGCCCGCAGCCACGTCGCGCTTTCACAGATGGCGACCTGTGCCGGCTCCACCTCGCTGGTTGCATAGCCGAACTCACTGAGGAAGACCGGCTTGCCCGGAAATGCCGACTGCAAGCCCTTCACGATGGTCAACTGGAACTCCAATTGCCGCGGGGAAGCGTCCCGCGCGTAGCGGTTGATGGAAATGATATCCAGCACCTCGTTGGTCTTCAGGCCGGCCAGCAGCGGATCGCTCCAGCCGATCGTGATCAACCGGCCGGGGTCGGCGGCACGGACGGCAGCAACCTGCGGCGCCAGCCAGGCCGCTAGGGTGGCATTCAACTTCTCCAGGAACGGCTGCCACTGCGCAGCCTCGGGTGACCGGATAAAATCGACCGAGCTGACCTGGTAGGAGTGGGCGCTGGTGTAGTCGCTGGCCGCCTGCAGGCAGGCATCGAGCACTTCGCTGGCCGCGGCATAGTGAATGGCGTCATCGTCGGACATCGACGTCGGCGCGTTGCCTTCGCCTCTGGCCCATGCCAGCGCCTCCTCTGGCGTGCGCTTTGAGGGATAGGTACGGCTCAGATCGGCCGCGAGGATCGGGTTTGCGCCGGGGTAGTGCATCAGCGCCAGATGATAGAAGCGCGGCTCGTTCTTGAGATCATAACCGAGCAGGGCCGGATGGCCCGCGTAACGGGCAGCAATCAGGCCGGCGTGTGCGGCCAACGTCTTCACGTAACTCAGGCTATAGTCGTTGAAGGTGAGCAGCAGGTATACCCCTGCTCGCTCCGCTGCTGTTACCAGGCCATCCAGCTTTGTCCAGTTGCCGTTGGGGAACTCATTTTGCAGCGGCCCGGCGACGAAAGTGCGGACGGTATTGGCTCCGGCCTGCCGTGCCAGCCGGAAGTCGGCCTCGATCAATGCGGGATCGAACAGGCCGGTCTGAAATTGAGCCCAGGCGCGATCGGTGTGGCCCACGTAGTTGGCGATGACGGCGAAGAACGGCCTGCCATCCGGAGCGCGCAAGCGACCAGCGTCGGGGGTTATGGAAACGAGGGTGCTAGCCATAGCGCCAGACTCCTTTGGTTAGAGTGCGGCAAATAATATGACCGCATTCTACCACATTTCCGCGCATTTCCCGCAGTCGCCAAGTCGTCATCAAATGCTTGACAAACAGGCGCGGCGTGTGCTAACGTCCAAATACCTGATACCCAATACCTGATCGCCAGGTATCAGGTATTGGATATTAATGTCTTACTCTACCCGATCTTGAAGCCTTGCTCCGCGTCATGCTGAAATGAGGAGAATCCCATGAAAGAATCTGCCCTCCACCTGAAGCATCTGGTGAAGCCCGGCGAGAAATTCCGGCTAAAAGATGTTGACCCGGACGATACCTCGCCATACAAGGACAAAAAGGAGGTCCGGGAGCTCCTGGCGGCCGACAAGGCCGATATGGTGAAGCTGCAGGAGCTGCTTTACGCCGAAGGTAAGCATAGCCTGCTGGTCGTGCTCCAGGCCATGGACACGGGCGGCAAGGACGGCACCATCGCGCACGTCATGGATGGTGTGAATCCACAGGGGTGCGTCGTCACGCCGTTCAAGGTGCCGACGCCCGAAGAACTGGCGCACGACTACCTCTGGCGCATCCACCAGGTTGTGCCGCCCAGGCGGATGATCGGAATCTTCAACCGGTCGCACTACGAGGATGTGCTGATCGTGCGCGTCCACTCGCTGGTGCCGAACACGGTGTGGAGCCAGCGCTACGAGCAGATCAACCAGTTTGAAAAACACCTCAACGAGAACGGGGTCACCATCCTGAAGTTCTTCCTGTACATTTCCCGGGAAGAACAGAAAGAGCGGCTACAAGCCCGGCTTGACGATCCCACGAAACAGTGGAAGTTCAACGTGGGTGACCTCAAGGAACGGGAACTGTGGGACCAGTACACGGCCGCGTACGAGGACGCGATCAACCTGACGAGCATGCCCTGGGCGCCGTGGTACGTCGTGCCGGCCAACCGGAAGTGGTATCGCAATCTGGTTGTGGCACGCGTCATTGTTGAGACCTTACGCGGCTTCGACATGCATTGGCCCGAGCCGGCCGATGATTTGTCGAAGGTAGTGATACCGGATTGAAGCCCGGGTGTGGGTTGAAGGTTCAAGGTTCAAGGTTCGGCTGCCACCTTCAACCTTGCACTTTCAACCTTGAACCCCGTTGAACCCTTACTCCGACCGCAGATAGAGATAGGTGCCCGGTGCATCGGTCAAGACGCACTTCGAGCCGTCGCAGACCGCACGGAACTCCACTTGCTGGCCGGGATTGATCGGCCAATCCACCGGGCCGGGATTGCCCGACTGAATAAACGACTGCGGCACTCCGAGGGTGATGGCCGCCTGCATCCAGCCGGGCGTGCCGACGAACAGCGGCGTAATCCCATCGATGACCAGGTTGTAGCCGTTCTGATCGCCGGGTTGCGTGGGGTCAACGTCCGTATTGAACGCCACGTCATTGACGATGCCCTGGGCAATCACCTCGGGCACGCTCATCAGCGGATTGCCCTCCACCAGGGTGATATCGCGGCTGATGTTTGTGTCGGTCAGGTCCACGGCACGCAACGTGTAGAACTGCGAGCCGGAGGGACAGGCCTGCGCGCTGCCGACGCCGGCCACACCCTGCTCGTCCAGGTAAACCTCGCGCACGTTCTGAACATTCCAGTGCAGCGTCGTGCACGTGTCCGGTCTCAAGGTATACTGATCGGCCCAGAACCGCATGGCAATGGTGCCAGCGGGCAAGATCGAGATCACGACGCGTTTGGTGGTCGTCGCGCCGTTGTTGTCTTCCACCCGCAACTCGTAGGTCGTCTCCGCTTCCGGGCAGACCTTCTGCGAGCTCTCCCCGGGCACGCCCTGGTCGTTCAAATAGACCGCTCGCACGTCGGTTACACGCCAATGGAGGACGGTACATCCTCCTTGAACCACCTGATAAGCCTCAGCGGTGAAGTCAATGGTGGGCAGGCCGGTCGTATTGACGACGATGGTCGCGGGATACTCCAGCGTCCCCGTGCTGCTCACCACGCGCAGCGTATACGAAGTCGTCTGCGTCGGACATATCTGGCGGGTTTCCTTGCCGGTCACCGGCGCATCATTCAGGTAGACGGACACCACGTTCTCCACTGACCAGTGGAGGTTCGTGCACTCACCGGGTTCCAACGTGTACTTGTCGGCCCAAAAAACGCTGGCCCAGTCCGGCCGCGTGGGTGTAGGTGTGGGCGTCAGCCCCGTGTCCGATGCGGCCGGCGTGGCGGTGGGCGTAGCGCCTGTCCCACTGCCCGGCGTTGGCCGGCGTGTGGGCTTCACCGGTCCGCCCTCGGGCGTCTCAGTGGGCACTTGAGGTGTGGGCGACGTGATGGCGATCTGCGTCCCCGCTGACGGCATCACGGTCCCAGGCTCAGGGGTTGCCGTGGGCGCCAGGGCCAGTAACACGGTGACATCATTGCTTACCGGGATCCAGTTGTTGTCCTTCGAGGCTTCGAGGGTGAAACGATACTCGCCCAGCCCTCCCTTAGCCAGGATGGGATCCAGGGGCAATTGCGTTTCGGCGGCCGGCTCGATGAGGAACGTTTGCCCGTTGAAGCGCACGTGCCAGCGCAAGACGCTGTCTTTGCCCCCGGTGAGCTCCGGCCGGACAATCGCCCCTCCTACAGCCTGGATCGGCAGAATCTGGGTGTACTCGATGCTGGTGCTCAGCCGTCGGGTCGGCGCGGCCGAATCCGACACGGTCAGCACAACGTAGAAACGGGTCGTGTCGCCGGGCGCCAGTGCGAGCGTGCCCGGCGCGAGCGAAAAAACCTGGGAGAACTCGATGACGCCCTGGGCCTGGGTCGAGTTGGGCTTGAAGAACAGCTCAGCCTCATCCACGGTCTTATCCAGCGTGTCGTTGCCAGTGACGCGGCCGGCGCCGCCCGAGGTATCCTGTTTCAGGATCAGGCGCGCATGGACGTAGTCTCCTTGCAGCGTCGGGATGACGGAATAGCGGTATTGGCCAGCGACGGCGAGCGACACAGTCTGTTGGCCCGGCGACGATTCCGGTCGCGCCAACGCCAGAGAGGCATCGGCCAGGTTCCACTGCGCCTGCAACGCGTAGATACCGGGCAGATTGGCGCCGAACTGGATGGCGTTGCCGATATTGCGCCCATTGATCCGTTCCCAGGCTTTGCCGTTCCACCGATAGGGCGCGACATCATACTGCCCCGGGGTCACGTCGGGCGGTAATGGCAATCTCAGCAGGGCAACGCCTGTCAATTCGGCCCCATCAAGTTTGAGCTCGTAAGCTCGCCCGACCAGATCCCGCGGGATCGGTACGACGGGGACCGTTCCGATGGATTTCAGGCTGGCCGTCGCCTTGGCAGAAATCGACTGCGGCGGCAGGTTCGCCTGAGCGCCATCGCTTAGCGCCACAACGCCGCCCTGTTGGGGATCAATCATTACCGCGGACTCCACAGCGGGCAATGCTTCCGGTGTCTCCGCGTTTACGACCGGCGCCGTAGGCGTGACAGCAGGGCTTTTGCCCCGGCAACCCGCCAGGGTCAGCAACAACACGCCGAGCAGGAGCATCAGCCCCAGCGGCGTCGTACGGTTGGAGCGCTGACAGGAGCCGGCCTTGGCAGCCCAGGGCCTCGTTGTGGCGTCTCGAAAACGGATCTTCATGGTTATCCCTAGAATAGCATCGCTCAAGCGCCCTGCCGTCTGCTCACCATTTGTCGTAAGTCATCGAACCAACGTGGCACGCGCTCAACCAATCGCCGCCGGTAGATCCAGCCAAGCAGAACCAACCACACCAGGAGCAGATAGCCGATCCAGGCTGCGTTGCGAAAGATCACGACCGCGCACGTCAGGTCGACGACGCGTAAGGCAAGTATCGCGACGGCCTTCCGGCGAGAGGCCAACCAGGCAGCGAACGAGAGCGCCATAAAGCCGGCTGCAGCCATCACCGGCACGAAGCCGGACAATACCAGGTAAACGACGATGCCCGCGTAGAATATCACGTCGATTGGAAAGTCATACACACCCAGGCGGGTCCGCGCGGGGCTGAGACGGGCGACCCACCCGTCGAGTTGATCAGTCGTCCATCCCAACACGGTGACCAATGCTGCCGCAGGCAGCGACGCTGCCCCGGCTGTGATTCCCAACCAGACCAGGACACCGGCTGCACCGATACGTGAGAGCGTCAGCAGGTCGGCGAGCAAGGCGAGCATAATCCATCGTGCGCATGGCAGGCTTTCCGGCCAGCAGGCCGGACGCCTTCAAGTATAGCACCTGGTCGCGTCGCTTGGCAAACATGTCCTGACGCATGGGCGCATTTCAAGTGCTTCTTCCGCTTGGCCCCAATTCCCCCTGTGACGTATAATCCAGCTCTGACATGATCACGCTTGCGCTGCTTTCCGATATCCACGGCAACCTGCCGGCGTTCGAGGCCGTAGCGGCAGACCTGCTGGCACGCCGGCCCGACGCCGTGTATGTGTTGGGTGACATGATCAACGGCTGTCCCTGGTCGGCCGAGGTGATGGATCGGCTGCTGGACCTTGGCTGGCCGATGCTGCTGGGCAACCATGAGGACGCGTTGTTGCAGTTGGGGACATCGCGCATAGAGCCGCGCTATCTCGACCGGGATCGCTACGCGGCGCTGTGGTGGACCCGCGAACATCTGACCGAGCGCCATCTGGCCGTGCTCGCAGCCTTGCCGCTGGAATCCCAACTGACGCTGCCGGAGGCCCCTCCGCTGCGGATTTTCCACGGTGTGCCGGGCAACATTTCCGTCGGCTTCCGGCCCGACTCGCGCGCGGAGTGGATCGCGCATCACCTGGCGGCCATCCCCGACGGGACGGTGGCTGGCGGCCACACTCATGTGCCGATGACCCGCTGGATTTCCCGCCCCGGCGTTGGTGCTGACGACGGAAGGTGGCTGGTGATCAACAGCGGATCGGTTGGCATACCGTTCGATGGTGATCCCCGGGCCAGCTATGCCTGGCTGATCGGTAAGCTCGAGGGCTGGCAGGCCGCAATTGTACGCGTCCCCTACGACCGGGAGGCCGTGGCGGAGGGCTACCGCCAATCCTCTCTTTCGACGGAGGGTGGCGTGCTAGGCGAGATGTTCCTGCGTTCGGCCATGACCGCGCTGCCCTGGGTTTCGGATTTTCTTTGGTGGCTGCGAAGATGCTTCGGCGACACGCCCACCGACATGGTTGCGGCGCTGCGGCGCTATGACGCAACCCACGGCCCCGGACGGTGGGCCTTTCCGTTGGCGGCTTGAAGGGAGAAGAGGGATGGCATTTTTTGAAGGGCTGGTGGAAACCGACGAGGGCGCGCCCGTCTCCGTAGCCTACGTGGGCGACAAGTCATACTACGTCATCGATGACCAGGGCTTTCACCGCCACATCGACGCCAGCGAGGTGGATCGCGTCGTCCTGGCGCAGTTCCTGGCGCAGCTTCAAGCCAACCGCGACGAGGCCAGCAAGGCGATGCTCCAGATGTTGGGGCAGGATGACCTGTTCACCAAAGCTATGGTGGATTCCACGCTGGATCATATCGACCTCGACCAGGTGATTAACCAGCGGTTGCCGCTGGAGGGTCAGCAGTGGTTGGCGATGCTCGGATTCCGCATCGTCATCAACCTGCACGGGGAGGTGGTCAGGATAGATCTGCCGGCCGCGCCGGAGGGATACGGCGACGACGAGGAGTAATTTGACAGGCTTCCTCGCTGTGCTATACTTCACACCGGAAAAGCAAACCACCTTCGGGGCAGAGTGAGGGGGAAATTTCCCCAATTCTCGATCGGCGGTATGGCCGACAGGCCGAGCCCGCGAGTCGTTGCGGCAACGCAACGACAGATCCGGTGAAATGCCGGGGCCGACGGTATAGTCCGGATGGGAGAAGGTGAACGCCGTAGCCGGCTGCCTGACGCGCGCCGGTCGTACGCGTTTGATTGGCCCCAGGGTGTTGCACCTTGGGGCTTTTTTGTTGTGTTGAGTCGGAGATGGAGGTTTGAGACCCGATATTGGAGATTAGACGTTGGCGACCAGTACCCAGATTCAATATCTAACCTCCAACCTCCAACCTCCAACCTCCAACCTCAGGAGTTCAGTGGTGACTTTTCAGGAATTCTGGCGCATGCCTGCCCGAGCGGGCAAGCGGCTATTTCGTATTGATCTGGCGCTGGTTCCGCTGGCGCTGGCGTTTTTCCTGCTGGGGTGGAATCTGCTGGTCCGCTGGCAGAACTACCCATCATTCATCCTGCCCAGCCCTGGCCGCGTCTGGACGCGCTTCCTGGCGATGGTACAAGATGGGACGCTCGCGATGCACACCGGGGTAACCCTGAGCGAGATCTTTGCCGGGCTGGCGCTGGGATTGACCGTGGCAACGGTGATCGGTTACTTCCTGGCCAAATCGCCGTTGCTGGAACGCATCCTGTCGCCTTACATCATCGCCTCGCAAGCGGTGCCGATCGTGGCGCTTGCGCCGCTGCTGGTGACGTGGTTCGGCTTCGGCGGGCTGTCGAAGATCCTATCCTGTGCGCTGACAGTTTTCTTCCCCGCGCTGGTCAACACCATCGTCGGCATCCGCTCGGTCGAGCCTGATCTGCGGGCATTGATGCGCTCGTTGCAGGCCACGCGCTGGGAGACGTTCACCAAGCTGGAGGTCCCCGCGGCCCTGCCGGTGCTGTTCGGCGGGCTGAAAGTCGCCGTGACGCTGGCGGTCATCGGCGCCGTGGTGGGCGAGTTCGTCGGCGCGGATCGCGGGCTGGGCTTCCTGGTGAACCTGGCTCGCGGCATCCTGGATACACCGATGTTGTTCGTGGCCCTGTTCATGCTCGTGCTCATCGCCCTGGTGCTCTATTCCGCCGTCGCGCTGCTGGAATACGTGGTGCTGCGCTGGCGACGGGCAGTCTGACTGAACGCAAATAGCAAACTGCGAGATTGCTAAGGAGGAAACCATGCGACGTATGTTTGTAGTGGGCCTGATGGCCCTGCTCTTGCTGGCGGGATGTGTTCCGCCGCCTTCAGCGCCGGCCTCGCCGGCACCGACCGCGACGACCCCGGTCGCGACGGCTGAAACCAGCCAGGCACAGGAGACACCTGCAGGACTGACGAAGATCACGCTGGCGATGGGCTACATTCCCAGCGTGCAGTTTGCGCCGCTGTACGTGGCGCAGGAGCGGGGATATTTCCGGGATGCCGGGTTGGACGTGACCTTCCGCTACGGTATGGAAACCGACCTGCTGAAGCTGGTGGGCACAAACGAGCTCCAGTTTACGATCGGCAGCGGCGAGGAAGTCGTCCTGGGCCGCAGCCAGGGATTGCCGGTGCGTTACGTCATGCGCTGGTATCGCAAGTTCCCGTCCGTGCTGTTCGCCAAGGCCAGCTCGGGCATTAAGTCGCCTGCCGACCTGATCGGCAAGAAGGTAGGGGTGCCTGGGCTGTACGGCGCCAACTACGTCGGCTGGGAAGCCATCGTCTATGCCAGCGGGCTGGATGCCAGCAAGGTGAGCCTGGAAAGCATCGGATACACGCAGGCCACCGCAGTCGAGCAAGGCCAGGTGGACGCGGCGATGGACTACGTCGTCAACGGGCCGGTGCAGCTTCGGCTGGCCGGCGAGCAGGTGACGGTCATCCCCGTATCCGATTACGTCGACTTGCCTTCCAACGGCATCATCACGAACGACAAAACGATCCAGGAACATCCAGAACTGGTGCAAGCCCTGGTCACCGCAACCTTGCACGGCTTAAGCGACACCCTGGCCGACCCGAACGCGGCGTTCGACATCAGCCTGAAGGTGGTGCCGGAAGCCGCTGGCGCACAGGCGACGGTGAGCCGGGCAATCTTCGATGAATCGCTCAAGCTCTGGCAGGCGGACCCTGCTCAAATGGGACGCTCCGATCCGGCTGCCTGGGCAACCGCGGCCAAGTTCATGAAGCAGATGGGGCTGATCCAGACCGACGTCAACCCGGACGATCTGTACACAAACCAGTTCATCAAGTAGACAGACAGTATGCCACCCATTCTCGAAGCTCATAACCTTCGCATGACCTTCGACGACCCATACCGTGCCAAACTGCTGGCACTGGACGGGCTGTCACTGTCGGTGGCCGAGGGGGAGTTTCTGGCGATCGTGGGGCCTTCGGGCTGCGGCAAGAGCACGCTGCTGCGGCTGTTGAGCGGCCTGCTCCACCCCATCGCCGGCGAAGTCTGCTTTCGCGGCCAGCGGCTTACCGCGCCGCGCCGCGAGATCGGCTTCGTGTTCCAGCACGCCAACCTGATGCCGTGGCGCACGGCGCTCGGCAATATCATCCTGCCGCTGGAGGTGAACCACGTTTCGCCGGCCGAGATGGCGGCGCGCGCTCGCGCTCAGATCGCGCTGGTGGGCCTGGAGGGTTTCGCTGACGCCTACCCGCGGCAGCTTTCCGGCGGAATGCAGCAGCGGGTAGCGTTAGCCCGCGCGCTGATCCACGAGCCGAGCGTGCTCCTGCTGGATGAGCCGTTCGGCTCCCTGGACGCGCTGACCCGCGAGCGCATGAATGCCGAGTTGTTGCGCATCTGGGGCCTCCATCTCCCGACCGTCATCATGGTCACACACAGCATCAACGAGGCAGTCTTCCTGGCCGACCGTGTGCTGGTGATGTCCCCGCGGCCGGGCCAGGTGCGCGCCCAATTTCCTATCCCGCTGCCGCGGCCCCGGCAGCTCGCCATCACCTCGGAGCCGGAATTCATCAAGCTTTCGCGGGCCGTCCGGGCGGAAATCGTGGATTAAGGTTGATTTTTGCCCGCTCCTGTGCTAGCATGATGGCCGTTCGTAAGGTAGCGCGTCCATTGTTCTCTGCACAAAGCCCAACGCGCAACGTTCAACACTCAACGTGCAACAGAGCATGAGCAGTCAAACGCCGCTGAAAGTCCTCTACCTGTCCGCTGAAGTCGTGCCGTTCGCCAAAACCGGCGGCCTGGCTGATGTGGCCGGCGCGCTGCCGAAAGCTATCCGGGAGCTAGGGCACGACATCCGTGTGATGATGCCACGCTACGGACGGGTGGATGCCGAGAAGTTTGGCCTGCGCCCCGCGCTCGACACCGTGACCGTGCCGATGGACGAACGCGGGGAACCTGCGTCCGTCCTGGAGGGCAGCATCGGCCACGATGCCGGGCGGACGCCGGTGTACTTCATCGACAGCCCGCGTTATTTCGACCGTCAGGGCATCTACATGTACCCTGATGACGCCGAGCGGTTCATCTTCTTCTCGCGAGCGGCGCTGCTGGCCTGCCAGACGCTAAAGTGGCAGCCCGACGTGATCCATTGCAACGAGTGGCACACGGCCATCATCCCTAACTGGCTCCGCACGATCTACCGGGATGACCCGTTCTACTCAGGGATTGCCACGCTGTATACGGCGCACAACCTGGAGTACCAGGGCATCTTCGGCTACCGTGTGCTGGAAATCGCCGGCCTGGCCGACCTGGGCTTCATCGCCCATCCTGACGTGGCGCCGGACCTCAACTACGTCGTGGACCTGATGGCGCGCGGGCTGCTCTTTGCGGACATCATCAACACCGTGAGCGAAACGTACGCTCGGGAGATTCTCACGCCGGAGTACGGGCAACGCCTGGACCCGATCCTGCGTGACCGGAGCGATCGGCTGTTTGGTGTGCGCAACGGAATCGACATCGAGATCTACAGCCCGGCGACAGACCCGCACATCCCGGCTCATTTCGACGCTACTACGATTGAGGGCCGGGCCACGAACAAGGCCGCGTTGCAGGCCGAGGCCAATCTGCCGGCCGATCCCGACATCCCGCTCGTTGGGGTCGTTTCCAGGCTGATTGACCAGAAGGGATTCGATCTGATCAGTGCCATTGCGGATCCGCTGCTGCGCCACACCGGCTGCCAGCTTATCGTCATGGGCACCGGCGACTCACGCTACCACGACATGCTGAATGCCCTGGCCGCGCGCTATCCGCAGCAGGTCGCCGTTTATCTCACTTTCAACCGACCGCTGGAACAACGCATCTACGCCGGCAGCGACATCTTCCTGATGCCATCCCGCTTCGAGCCGTGCGGGTTGAACCAGATGCTGGCGATGCGTTACGGCGCGGTGCCGGTGGTACACGCTGTCGGCGGGCTGGCCGACAGCGTGGCCGACTATGATCCGAGGACTGACGCGGGCACCGGATTCAGCTTCACGCAATATGACCCGATGGCGCTCTTTGCAGCGCTGGTGCGGGCGCTCGAAACCTATCGTCATACTACGGTCTGGCGAGGATTGATCCTCCGCTGCATGGCAGAGGATTTCTCATGGAGCCGATCAGCGCAGCGTTATGTCGATCTATATTTCCGGGCGATGACCATTCGCCGGCACGCGGAGCGGAGCCTGAGAGATTATGCCGTCGTCGAGCACAACGGGTGACAGTTCATCTATGCCAAACACCGAACGCCTTTACTATTCTGATCCCTACTTATGCGAGTTCGAAGCGCGCGTGATCGCACGGCGCGACATCGATGGCCGGTCGGCTGTCGTATTGGATCGCACGGCCTTTTATCCTACCGGCGGTGGTCAGCCTAACGATACCGGTACGTTGAGCGGCGTCAGTGTCCTGGACGTCATCGCCGACGGTGGGCTTATCTGGCACGTGCTGGAAGGCCACATGAACGCCGACGAAGTCGATGGCCGTGTGGCATGGGGCCGTCGATTCGATCACATGCAGCAACACACGGGCCAGCATATCCTTTCGCAGGCGTTCATTCAAACTTGCGGCGCCGAGACCGTAGCCTTTCACCTGGGCGCGACGTCTAGTACTATTGACGTGAATCGTGTTGATCTGGGAGTTGATGATCTGGGCCGGGCAGAATCGCTTGCCAACGAGATCATTGACCGGGCGCTGGCGGTCAGCGCGACGTTCTATTCCCAGGCCGACCTGGCCCGGATTCCGCTGCGCAAGCCACCGAAGGTCACCGAAACCATCCGGATCGTCCAGGTGGCCGGCTTCGATTGGTCGGCGTGTGGAGGCACTCACGTTGCCAATACGGCCCACATTGGGCTGATCAAGGTCGTCGGGTCCGAGCGCCGCGGGCAAGAGACCCGGGTCACATTTCTGTGTGGCGGCCGCGCTCGCGCCGATTATGCCCGGCTGCAAGCGCTGGCGCAAGGGCTGGTGGCACGTTTCACCACCGCACAGGACGATCTGCTGGATGCCGTCGATCGGCGCAGCGCGGAGGTGCAGGCACTGCGCAAGGAACTATCGGACCTGGAAGGCCAGTGGGTGGCATCTACGGCGGCGGCGCTGTGGGCCACGGCTGAGAGTCGAGGGGGGTATCGGGTTGTGGCGTTGGCGAGAGACTACCCCTTCGAGCGCGTCAAGCGCGTGGCCCAGGCTTTGCGGGGTTTTCCGGCCGCGGTCGTGCTGCTCGGCGTGCGCGGCGAACGGCCCCAACTCATCTGCGCCCGCGCCGATGATGTGAACCTGAACGCCGGTGATCTGCTGCGCACAGCGGTGACCGCTGGTGGCGGCCGTGGCGGCGGGCGTCCTGATTGGGCGCAAGGCGGTGTCCCGACCAATGAGGGGCTTGACAAGGCCCTGGCAGCGGCAGTGGCAGCCTTGCCCGCGGCGTGATTCGTGGTGCGTATTGCGTGGTGCGTATTGCGTGGTGCGTATTGCGTGGTGCGTATTGCGTGGTGCGTGATCCGTGAGGTGCAATACCTAATCCCTAATACCCAATCCCTAGTCCCTGACCTGAGGCATTCATGCGTGAGATTTCCGACGGCATCTTTGTTGAATCCGACCAGCGCGGCGCGAACTACAGTGCGGTGCTTGCTGACGATGGCGTGATCGTGATCGACACGCCCATTATCCCCAAGCAGGCCGTGGCGTTTCGCGACGAATTGCGCCGACTGGCGGGGAAGCGGCCATTCTTGTACATCATCAACACCGACCATCATCGCGGGCACATCATGGGCAACCAGTTTTTTGTGCCCTCACCGGTCATCGCACACGACTTTGCCTGGAAGCACATGAAAGGCTACGGAGACAATTTCAAGCAGCGCGTCATCGACTCTTTCAAGAAGGAACCGGAGATCCAGGCTCAGTTCACAGATATCCAGATCATCGTCCCCAAGATAACGTTCTCGCACCGGCTGGATATCGTGCGTGGCGGCCGCGACCTGCGTATCATCCGCATCGGCGGCCACACCGCGGCCACGTCGGTCATCTGGATGCCGAACGAGAGGCTGCTTTTCGTGGGCGATGCCGTGTGGGTCGATCAGCACCCTTACATGGCGCAGGCCAATTCCAAAGAGTGGCTGGACGGTTTGACCTACATTCGCAAGCTGAAGGCTGATCGGATCGTGCCGGGCCGCGGGCCGATATGCGGCCGAGAGGCAACCGAGCGCATGTCGGAATACATCCGGTTCATGCGTGCGCGTGTTCGGCTGTTTCATCGGCAGCAGAAGACCAAGCAGGAGACGATCATGTCGGTGCTGCGCGAGATCAGCGCCTGGTTCCCCATCTCGCCGGCGTCGAAATCCAAAACTGAGTCGCAAATCAAGCAGGGCATCGGTCGCATCTGGAACGAGTTGGAGAAGGCAGCCAAGGTCAAAGAAAAAGCCGAGGGCGAGACCGAGCCGGAAGAGTCGGGCGACGAATAAAGGGTACAACGGATGGCACGCGCGCTACACTCTGAGCAAGTGACACCGGCTGACGAGTTGCGTGATCTGTTGACCGCCAGCGAGAAGCTGGTTGTCGACCTTCGCAGCAATCCGGCGGGTGCGATCAGTCTGCTGGAGAATCTGGATCGGCTGAGCCAGCTCTGGCCGGAGCTTGAAACCGCTGGCGTCGACCTGCGTCCCGAAGCAGGACGTTGGGAAACGCTCCAGGCCTCCGTGCGTCGGCACGCTCGGGAGTTGACAAGAGAGCTTCATTCCAGGGGTGGCCTGGCGAAGCTCCGAGCGGAGCATCATCTGGATGGCGAAGGCGAGTGGTGGTGGCACCTGGACGAGGCCGTGGTCGCCCAGACCAAACAGCGGCTGCTGCGCACGGGGATGATTCTTGTCGCCGTGCTGCTCGTGGGGACGGCGGCTTATTTCCTTCTCCACCTTCTCTTCCCGGTGGACCCCAAACTGGAGGCGGCCATCGGCAAGCAGACGGCGGGCGAGCAGAAGATCCAGAACGACGGTGATTTCGCGGGCGCGCTGGCCGATTTCCAGGCTGCAACGGAATTGCAGCCGGACGACCCACACGCCTGGCTACAGCTCGGTGCAGTTCAGCAGAAACTGGGTGACACGGCCGGGATGACAGAGAGTTTTCGCCGAGCGCGCGCGCTCGAACCTGCCGACTCCGGGTTCGAGCTTGACCGATCGCAGGTTTATCTCTCGTTCGGCATGCTCACTGAGGCCAAGGCGGATATTGAAGCCGTCCTGGCAGCCGATCCGCAGAACGCGACTGCTTATTATATACAGGCGTCCATCTTGGAGAGCCTTGGCCAACTGAATGAGGCGCTGGTTGCCTTGCAGAAGGCAAGCGACCTGGCCGAGGCCCAGAACGACCCGCAGTTGACCGCGTTGGCTCGCTATCGGCTGGCCATGATGCTGCAACAGATGCAAATGGTGCCGCCTATCGTGCCAACGCCTTGAAACCTCTCCCATGTTGTTACACGGCAAAGGCGGCTGCTATCGTCAATCGTCCATTGTCGTACCCAGGACAACCATCATGACGGACAACGAGATCGAGTCCATTCTCACGTCCAGCAAGACCATCGCCGTGGTTGGGCTATCGGACAAGCCCGACCGTGATAGCTATCGCGTGGCCGCATATTTGCAGTCACATGGCTACCGGATCATCCCGGTGAACCCGGCCGTTCAAACAGTATTGGGCGAACGAAGTTATGCATCCGTGAGCGAGATCCCGGAGAAGGTCGATGTGGTAGACATCTTCCGCAAGCCCGAGGCGGTCGGGCCGGTAGTGGAAGACGCCATCTCGGCCGGAGCAAAGGTTATCTGGATGCAATTGGGTGTCGTCAACGAGCCCGCGGCCGAAGTTGCGCGTGCTGCGGGATTGCGGGTGATCATGGATCGCTGCATGAAGGTGGAACATCAGCGACTGTAGTCTGTTTTTTCAATATGGGAGGTGAACCATGCGGAAGTTCGGTCTGTTGGTCCCGGCGCTCGTGATCATCGTCTTGCTTGCTCTGCCGATGGGCGCCTCGGCTGAGCCGGCGCAGACTGCTGGCGGTCCCGGATGCACGGCGTGGTACACGATCAAGTGCGGCGATACTCTCAGCAGGATTGCATGGAAGTATGGTACTACAACGAGCTATCTTGCGGCCATCAACGGCATTTCGAACCCGAATTACATCCTGGCCGGCACTACGATTTGCGTGAGGACGATGCCGGTCCCGCCTCACTACGGATTCAACTACGTGGTAAGGTGGGGTGATACGCTCGGCAATATCGGATGGAGGTTCGGCTGGTCGGCGCTTTACCTGGCGTCGGTCAACGGCATCGCCAACCCCAACCGGATCTACCCTGGCCAGGTGCTGTGGATTCCGGGGCACTGACAACCTGGCTGATCCGCCTCTTTGGCCCCTGGTGCGACAAAGGGTCATGAAGGGGTTCGGGGTCTCAGAACGTGAAAGACCCCAGGAGCCGGAAAGCTGCTCCTGGGGTCTTTGATTACTCCGAGATTTCGCAGGCTTGGTCACGCCGGGAGGCCGCTTGTCGCAACTCGTCCCCCCAGTATTTACTCTGCCGGTGGCTCCGCGGTGAGGTTTTGTGCTTCCAACAAGTCACGGTAGGCGATCATGGCTGCCTGACCGGTGAGCAGCTCGCTGACTGCCGATTCCCAATCACAAGGACGCAACTCCGCTATCCAGCCATCGTGATATGGATCGGCCGCGGCAGCGTCTGGGTCATTCAACAGCCGCTCGTTGGCACGGGTCACCACGCCGGTAAAGGGCGCCGCCACCGGGCCGATATACTTGAGGCTTTCCACCATCGCGACGCTCTTGCCTTTTGGCACCTCCTGGCCCAGCGTCCGAGGCCGCACACTGATGGCGACCAGCGTGTTGTGGAGCAGTTGATACGCGACCGGGGTTAACCCGATCCGCACCAGTCCGCCGCCGGCCGGCTTGACCCAGACGTGCTTCTCGACCAGGTAATACAGGTCCTCAGGGAAGTCAAACCCGCGAATCACCGTCATGACACCTCACCCCACAACCGTCTTGACCTCAAAACGTGGCGGATTCTCGAGATGCTTCTTCACGGCGCATTGTTCCGCCGAGCGAATGAGCGCTGCATAGTATTTCTCCGGGAACTCGGGCGGCACATGGATATCCAGGCCGACCTTCCCAACCAGGCCCGTCATAGGGTTGGTTTCCATAGTCTGGATGATGCGGATGCCATCGGTGGGCAACCCGCGTTGCCGGCAAAAGCCGAGCACGTAGATCCCCGCGCACGTGCCGATCGACGCGAGAAACGTCGCGAAAGGGGTAGCCGCCGAACCGTTGCCGCCGCCCTGTGAGGGCTGATCGGTGCGTACTGTGTACGGGCCAAACTGGGCGTCCACGCGGGCGCCACCAGGGAACGTGATGACCATATCCATGCCGAAGAATCCTCCGTCTCAATTTGTCGAGGCGTTCGCCGGGTCCGGTTACAATCCCGGCGCCGGCCGAAAACGACCGCTTGAGTCGCTCTCCTCGCCTTTTCGTGTGATGCACGAGACAGCGCAGGGTTACAGCGAAAGAGTATACCTTTGAACGGCAATGGAAGGCAATTTCACGAGGGACGAGAAGATAGTTAAGGATTAATGATCACGGGCATCCCGATGTACGCCACGTCGTAAAGCATTTTAGCGTTGACGTTGTCAAGCATGACACAACCGAAGGTGATAGGCGTGCCGACGTAGCCCCTCCATATCTGTGCACCGCTACTGGCGTTCCACGGCAGGCCATGGATGCCGTTCTCGCTTGCGCCGGCCCAATAAATCCCCAGCCAGTATGGCATCCAGATATTCCACGTGGAGCCGAACGCTTTCGGCATCTTGGATTGGATCTTGTATGTGCCGGGCCGCGTGCCGGTACCGGGCCGGCCGGTAGAACATACCCACTTGGCGATCACGGTGTCACCCTGGTACAGCCAGCACCGCTGCTGCGAAATGCTGACCACGAACTTGCTGGGCCGAAGTGTGGCCGACGTCAAAGCCGGGTCTCCTGGCTTCGGGATAATCAACTGTTGACCGATGCCCAGCATATCGGAGTTCGGCAGGTCGTTCACCGCGACGATGGCCGCCACAGTGGTGCCGAAGCGCAGCGCGATCTTGCCCAGGGTATCGCCCGCCTGCACCACATAGACCGTCGGCTTGGCCAGCGCGGGCGGTTGAGTCGGCGCCGGCTGGGAAGGCTGTTGCGCCTGGGGTGTCGCGCTTGCGTCGGCCGTCGATCCCGGCCCAGGTGTTGCAGTGCTGGCCGGTGCAGCGGTCGGCGTCCCGGACGATGCGGTGCCGGGGATGAGCAGTTTCTGGCCAACCCAGATTAAGTCCGGGTTGTCGATGCTGTTCGCAGCGATGATCGCCGACGCGCTGACGCCGTAAGCGGCCCCGATGGAAGCCAGGGTATCGCCCAACTGAACCGTATAGTAGACGCCGGCCGCCGCGCTGTCTGAGCCGGGCGTTGGGCTGACAGGCGCGCTGGTGGGGGTGTGGGTCGCGGCACTGGAACCGCCGGAGCTCGTCGCACCGCCCTGCGACGGAATGACGAGCTTCTGACCAGGGTAGATCATGTCGGGGTTGGCGAGCGAATTGGCACGCACGATCGCGGCGATGGTGGTGCCGTTCGCCGCGGCAATGCTCCGCAGCGTATCGCCCGGCTTGACGATGTAGACGATGGTGTCATCTGCCGAAGGTGCCGCGTATGACACTCCCGGCCATACCAGGCTCCCGAACGTAACCAGCCCGATCAACAGCAGTAGACTGACGCCCAGGCGCATCCCAGATCGCAACCGTCCGTTTCCCCGCATGGCTGCCTCCACAAGAACCGCGGCAATCTCGCCGTAAAGGCCTGCATGATATAGAATGTCGATGATTCGCAGCAAGAATACCTGAAACCGCGCGCGGTGTCAAGCGCTGCACAGCGTCGAGCGCGCACAACACAGAGGCTCACATGCGATCCTGGAAAACCCTTGCGTCTCGCCCCTTGCTCGACCGCCATCCGTGGCTCACGGTTTGGGAAGAGGATGTACAACTCCCCGACGGTATGGTGATCGACGGTTACCTGCGCGCCAGGGCGCGCGACTACTCGATGATTTTCGCGTTGCTGGCGGACGGCACGGTGCCACTGGTGCGACAATACAAGCACGGTCCCCGGCGGCCCAGTTACGACCTGCCGGCAGGCTACCTGGACGAACCGGACGAATTGCCGTTGGCGGCTGCTCAGCGCGAGCTGCGCGAGGAAACCGGCCTGGTGGCGGACCGCTGGCAGGTCCTGGGGCACTGGGTGATCGACACAAATCGGGGCGATGATCGGGCGCACCTGTACCTGGCGCAGGATGTGCGGTATGAGGGCGAGCCAAAATTGGACCCCACTGAGGACCTGGAGGTCAGCTACCACACGCCGGACGAGCTGCAAGCCATGGTATTGCGCGGCGAAATCGATTCCCTGGCGTCGGCTGCGGGCATCATGACAGCCTTGAACGTGCTGCGCTCTCAGAATACCTGATATCCAATACCTGTTCTCAAGTTGTGGGCACCATGACGGTCTTGAACGTGCTGCGCTCTCAGAATACCTGATACCTAATACCTGACTCACAGCCGCACCACATTCGCCCCCGCGGCCGCCCGCGTGGGATAGAGCGCGGGCTCCAGCCCCGTGCGCGCCCGATACGCCTCGGTTACGAGCGGAATGGCGGCTGCCACCGCGTCGGCTTCCATCAGCCCCACGGCGCACCCACCGAACCCCGCGCCGGTGAGCCGCGCGCCGAAGCAGCCCGGCCGGTCGCGCAACAACCCCACCATGGTGTCCAGCTCCGGGCAACTCACCTCGTAGAGATCGCGCAGGCTGGCGTGCGATGCATCCATCAGCCTGCCCGCCCGGCGCAGATCCCCATCCTGGAAGGCTTGAACCGTCTCCAGAACCCGGTCGTTCTCAGCAATCACGTGCCGCGCCCGGCGGGCCACCACGTCCGGGAGTTCCACGGCATCCAGCATCGCCAGCGTGGCGTCTCGCAACGCCGGCACCCCGAGGGCTCGCGCCGCGGCCTCGCACTGGGAGCGCCGCTCGTTGTACGCCGAAGCCGCCAACTGCCGGCGTACCCCTGTATCGGCGATAAGCACCGCCGCGCCCGGTGGCACCGGCACCGGCCGGAAACTCAGATCGCGGCAGTCGATCAGCAGGACATGATCGGGCTGACCCAGCGCGGATGCCAGTTGATCCATCAGCCCGGTGTTGGCACCGACAAACACGTGCTCGGCTTTCTGGCCGATACGCGCGGCCTGATCCGCCGGGACGGTGAAGCCCCCCGCTGCCGCGAACGCCTGCACCGCGGCCATCTCCAGCGCGGCGGACGACGAGAGGCCCGAGCCGATGGGAACGTCGCCCGAAACCACCGCGTCGATGCCGCGTAGCGGATAGCCGGCCGCCAGCAGCCCTGCCGCCACCCCGCGCACGTAATTGCTCCAGGGCTGATCGGGCGAGGGTTGCAGGTTAGCAAGGTCGAAGGTCGTCTCGCGCCCCAGGTCGAGCGCGGACAGCCTCACCACGCCATCGGACCGCGGCGCGGCCGCGATGCGCGTCTCGCGCTCGATGGCGGCGGGCAGCACGAAACCGTCGTTGTAGTCGGTGTGCTCGCCGATGATATTGACGCGGCCGGGCGCATGAGCCAGCAGCGTGGCCTCTCGACCGAACGTGGCACGAAACTGGGACAACAGATGATCCGTCATACGCAGGCACCCCTCTCATGGATTTGACGATTCGCCTCATCCGGTCCGGAAATGCACTTCCGATACCCTGCTTATGGGGCGCCCACCACCCCGCGCTCGTACCACCAGTCCTCAGCACGCAGATAGCTGCGGATGCCCACGGCCGCGGCCATGCGGAACGGCTCAGCCGGCCAGGGGATCACGCGGCGGTTGACAAACGGGCTGTCCAGCAGGTCACTCTGCCGCTCCAGCAGCAGATCGCGCAGGGTTTGCGCGTTCAGGTGGCTGGCAGACACGCCGTGGCCGATGCACCCCAGGCTGTAAACCGCGTCGTGATCGCCCAGGTAACCCAGCGCCGGTGTCAGATCCAGCGTGACCGAGAACGGGCCACCCCAGCGATGGGTGATCCGCACGCCTTTCAGCGACGGGAAGAGCCAGGCCAGATGCTCCTCCAGGTGTCGCCAGGCGGCTTCGTCCGCATCGCCCTCCAGGCTGGCGCCGTAGGTGAGACCCACCGGCCCGCCGCCGATCACCACCCGGTTGTCTGGCGTGATGCGATAGTAGTGGATCAGGTTGCGTGCGTCCTCCAGGCCCTCGCGGCCCTGCCAGCCGATGGCGCCCAGCCGGTCGGCGCTCAACGGCTCGGTGGCGATCATGTAGGTGAAGGCGGGGGTTTGCTTGCGGTCGATCTGCGGCAACAGGTGCGCGTAAGCGTTGGTGGCGAAGACGATCTTCCTGGCGATTGCCTTGCCATCCGGCGTCTTCAACCAGAAGCCGGCCCCCATGCGCTGGATCTCGCTGACGGGCGTGTTCTCGAAAACCTGCACGCCGGTCCGCAAGGCCAGGCGCTTCTCGGCACGCACAAGCTTCAACGGGTGCACCAGCGCCAGCCGCGGCTCCCACATTGCGCCCAGGTAGCCCGGCGAATTGACGCGCGCCCGCACCGCGTCCGCGTCGATCCAGTCGATGCCCTGGATGCCCAACGATTGGACGAGGTGAATGTCGTGCTGCAAACGCTTGATGTAGCCCGGAGTCGTCGCCACGCGCAGAAAGCCGGGGCGGATATAGTCGCAATCCAGGCTTTCGGCCTGGATCACTTCCCCCATGCGATCGACTGCTCGCTCCATGTACGCGTGGGCATCCTTGACAAACTGCTTGCCGCGCAGCATCGCGTTCACGCCGAAGCCCAGCCCGACAACGGTCATTCCGAAGGAACCGTTGCGGCCGCTGGCGCCATAGCCGACGGTCATCGCCTCAAGGATAGCCACGCGCAGGGAAGGGTCGGCGCGCTTGAGCTCATAAGCGGTCATAAGCCCGGTGAAGCCACCGCCAATGATCGCCACATCGACGTTCACATCTCCGTTCAACGAGGGTTCGGGCGGCTCCGGTACGGCGGAGTCTAACCAGAAGGAACGCGGCAGGTCAGGGAATTGCATGAGATCCTCCTCATGAAAGATAAGTCACACTGCGGTTGAATGAGCGCGAGTATATCACAGAATACTGCTGAAAACCACTCAACCCCGGGGCTCAGACTACTAAAAACCCCGTTACTTTCGGCAGGACCACACGTCTACTCAAGTGTCTTTGTTCAATCGTCTGTTTTGTGAATGACACACAGGAGGGGGGACATGCCTGGCATCCCCCGCGGAGACTGGGATTGCTCTGACCGGGGCTCCCACCGGCTTAGTGCAAGGCGCTTGCCGCTGGCGATCTTTGGGATCCTTGCGACCATGCTCGTGCTGGCCGCCAGTACGGCGACCTATGCGGCGGGCAACACCGGTCGGACGGAACTTGACCGGGCCGGCGAGCGATTGTTCGACGCCGGCTTATTCCGTTTCCGAACGGTGAAACCGGGGACGTCGATCTTGAAGCCGGCGGATGCGTGTACCACCTGTCTGCCGGACAGCTATGAGCCGGATGACACGCAGCAGGATGCAAAACCGTTGCCAATGGATGGAATCATCCAGGTACATACCTTCCACACCCGCTCTGACGTGGACTGGTTTGTGATCAACAACCTCACAGCCGATTGGTGGTATAACGTCTCCACATCCCACCTGGTCGGTGATGCCGATACGATCATGATCCTGTACGATCGGAACGGCAAGATCGTCAAGAGCAACGATGACATCGACCCGACAGGGTGCGTGACCGATCTCCAGTACTGCGCGTCCTCGATCACCTGGAAAGCGACCTACAGCGGCCTGTATCTGGTCTCGGTGCGGACCTTGACCTACCCCGCTCCAGACGATCCAGGCTGCCCGTGTCCGGGGTACGATATCGCGGGAACGACACAGCGCGTCTATCTGCCGATCATCATCGGGCTCCCCCTCATCACATCGACACCAACTCCGACCAGCACGCCGACGCCGACCAGCACGCCGACAGCAACGAGCACACCCACGGCAACGAGCACGCTGACGCCGACCAGCACACCGACCGGGTCACCGACGCCCTCCCAACCCGGTGTGCCGACCGTCGTGCCGGGCCTGCGCTATCCGCTGGGTGTGGCCGTCAACCCGAATACGCACAAGGTCTACGTGTCCAGTCGGGACGACAATCGGCTCTACATGATCGACGGGCTTACACTGCGAGTGATCAACAGCGTCGAGGTCGGCCGCCAGCCGTGGGGTGTGGCCGTCAACTCGATCACCAACAAGGTCTACGTCGGCAACTTTGACAGCGGTACTGTGGCGGTGCTCGACGGGACAACCCTGGCGCTTCGGCAAACGATTAGCGTCGGACCCAGACCGGTCACCGTAAAAATCAACGAAATCACCAACCGGGTCTTTGTCACCACGTACGGCAATGATGCCGTTGCTATCATCGACGGTGCGACCGATACGCTGCTAGGCATCAAAGGCGGGATCGGCCCCGGCGTCTGGGGTCTGGCGGTCAATCCAAACCTGGACTACGTCTACGTCGGAGTTCGCGATCTGGACCACCTGGAAACGTTGGGTGGCAAGGTCGGCACGATCTCGCCGTGCGGCGGCACCGGAGCGTCGCTGTACTCGCTGGCGTTCAACCCGTCCAATGACAATCTGTACATCGCCTGCTCGCCGTTCCACAACGTGAACACGGCGGCCGTGTATAAAACTGGAGTTGGCACGCTCACCCGCCTGGCATTTACACCGATCGGCGACGGCGGTGAAGACGGCGGCGGTGGCGTTGCGGTGAACCCGGCCAACGGCCATGCCTTCTTCACTAACAGCCGCTCGAACACCGTGAGCGTGTTGGACGGCGCGACCAACGCGGTGATCGCGACTGTGCCGGTGGGCTTCAATCCCTTCGGCATCGACGTTGACCCAACCACCGGCCTGGTATTCGTCGCAGATCGGGCCAGCAACGACGTGTACGTCTTCGCCGATCCGGCAGTGCCATAACAAACACCGGAGAAAAGAACACGGACCCTCTGAAATTACGGAGGCGTCCGTGTTCTTTTTTGCGCGGTCGAGCGGCGGCAATCGTTATCCGGGCCGATAAGTCAGGTAGAAGAAATCGCGGTCGTAGGGCACCAGGAACTGCGTCGGGCCGCCCGCCATCTGATTGATAAGCTTGATTGAGGTGATCGGAAGAGAAACGCCCTTGCCTCCCACTTTCGCCGCCTGCACAACGGGCGAGAAGGTGGTGAAGCGCGGGAAGGTCGCGTTTACGTCAAGCTGCATGGCGTTATTCACACCCGCCGCCTGAAGCGCCATGGTCAACGTCTGGACCGAGAGGGAATTCCCGGCCGCATAGATCAACCAGCGCCCGCCAGGTGTTGTGCCCATCCCCGATCGCCAGATGAACACGGCGCCATCCAGGCTGGCACCCCATTTGATCGTATTCGCCAGCTTGATTACATCCGGGTTTACCACGCCGTCCTCGATGAGCGGCGGATTGTTTTGCCGCCAAGCGACCCAGGCCCCATCCGGCTTGACGCCGCGGCCCCACGCGCCCAGCGTCAGGCGTCCCTGGCTGTCGATAGCAGCCGTTGCCATCCCGTCTTTGGCCGCCAACCAGACCACGCCATTGGTCATCATGCCGTAATGGCCATGGATTGCCTTAAAGCCGCCGTTCCACGCGGCAAGCAGTTGGCCGCCTGCTTGCGCATCTATCGGGATCATACCGGTTCGCAGCCCGTTCGGTGGTACGTTGCTGGCCGGCTCCCTGGTCCCCGGCACGATGTGCAATTGGCTGCGGCTGAGATCCATCGCCACCAACGCGACCTGCGCGAAAGGTCGCGCGGGGTCCGGGCGGAGCACCGTCTGCCAGATCAAGGGCGGCGCACCCGCAGGCTGGCCCACCGTCGCCAGCGGGCGCCAAAGGCCTTCGCCCGGCAGCGCCGGGGCCGTGATCACGGGAATCAGCGCCCGCGGAGGCCCATCCGGTGTGATCGCGACCGGGGCAGCCTGCGACAACCGATGCTGCGGCGATACGCCGGGCGTTGGCGTGGGCGAAGCCACGGCAGCCGCCCCGGCCATCTTTGCCGGGGTGCCGGTCGCCCTGGCCGGCGCAGTCCTGCCGGGGGCCGCGGATGGGGTGGGAGTAGCCGAAGTCACGGCGGCCGCAACCGATCCGGGGCCAGGCGTGGCGCTTGCCTGGTCAAGGGTAGGAGCCGTCAATTCCCAGGTAGTGCTTTGTCCCGTAAGTTGATAGCGCAGCCGGTCATAGACATCCACGATGCGATAATACGTATTCTCGACTGCCGACACCGGTGCAGGCCCCACCACGTTGCGCACCCAATCGACCATGTTGATGACGATATCAGGATTGGCCTGGATGAAGCGTGGTCCGGCCACCACGACACTGCCAAGCAGCAAAACGAACAGAATAGGAAAAACCAGCAGCCAGCGCGAGCGGCGAGGCTTCATGTGACGTCCTTGCGAAACGACCGACATCGTGCGCACCTCCGAAAACTACCTCAAGGTGCCGAAGCCAACGCCGCCCGCAGGTGGAACGCTTCGGCAGACAAGCGGGCGTATTGCCCGCCAGCCAGGCGGGCCTCAGCATGGGACAAAGCTTCGATTGCGGCGGCGCGTTCCCCGCGCGCCCGGTAGACCTCGACCAACCAGAGATCGATCTGGGCTTGCATGAAACGAGCGGTGAGCGGAGCCGCGGCCCGGCGCGCCTCCTCGAACAGAATCAACGCGGCATCCAGGTCCCCGCGGCCGCGTGCCGCCAGCCCCAGGTTGGCGCGATACTTGGCAGCCTGTTCGACGTTGCCGTTGCCCTCCGCCTCAACCAGCCCTTGGTGGAACCACCTTTCGGCCTCCTCCCATTGGTGTTCGGCCAGGGCGATTTCGCCGCGCGTGCTGTAGAGATACTGGCGAGGCAAGATCAGTTTGTGCGTCTCGGCCAGGGCCAACGCCATGTCCATATGCGCTTTCGCCGTCACCAGGTCACCCGCCAGCAGCGCGTGATAAGCCGTGTTGTTATGCCCCAGGACTTCCTGGTTCAGATCGCCGGCGGCCTGCGCCAGGGCGATTGCCTCGCGGTATGCCGCCAGCGCGGCCGGCAGATCGCCCCGCTCGGCTTGTAGATTGCCCAGCTCAAACCGGCTGTGACAGGCCATATCCGGCAAGTTGTGCTCGCGCGCCAGCCGGGCGGCCTCGTTCAGATGCCGTTCGGCCTCGGCCAGCGCCTCGCCGCCGGCACGCAGCCGACCAGCTCCCAGCAGGAAGTGCGCGTGGGCGTGCGCGGCGGGATCACTCCCGGCGTCAAGATTTGGCAGGCCTCGCTCGGCCCACCGCACCACTTCATCCGGTCGGCCTACCGCCAGAAAGGACTCGGCGATGCTGAGACAGGCACGCGCCACCCCGTGACGGTCGCCTCCAGCCTCGAATGCAGCCAGCGCGGCCTCGTAGGTCGTGCGTGCACCCGCCACATCGCCCAGCCAGTACAGCGCGCGGCCCAGGTCCAACTGGCGATTCGGTGTGAGCTCCAGCGACAAGGCCTGCCGGTAAAACCCGACCGCCTCATCGGGCGCGGCCAAAGACAGCGCGTGTGTAGCTGCCATGTCGGCATAGCGCGCCGCCTGCACGGGATCACCGGCCGCGGCATAATGATCGGCCAGCCGGCTGGCAACCGGTTCGAGGTGACCGGCCAGCGCGGCCTCGATGGCTTTAGCGGCCCGGCGATGGAGAAATGCGCGGCGTGCCCCACTCAGGCCGCGGCGGACCACCGTCGCGACCAGTGGATGCGTGAAGGCGTACTGGCTGCCCCGTTCACTCAGCACCGAGGCGTTCAGCAGCGCATCCAGCGCATCGAGGCACTCTACCTCGCTGCGGCCTGCGGTCCGCCGCAAGGTAGCGAAATCGAAGTCCGGCTCCAATACGGCGGCAGCCTGCAACACCTGACGGGCGGTCTCCGGCAGCCGGTCCAGTCGGGCGCGCAGCAGGTCCCCAAGGGCGGGTGGCACCGGCATCACATCCGTATGCTCACCCGCCGTAGCATTGTAAAGCTCGATCAGAAAGTAAGGATTGCCGGCGGCTTGCGCCTGTACGCGGGGAGTCGCCAGTGGATCACCGCCGAGAGCCGCGAGGAGCGCCGCCGCCTCGTTGGGCGTGAGTCGCGCCAGGGGCAGCCGCCGTGCCACGCCAAGCCTGCCCCAGCCGGCGACCAGATGCACCAGCCGCGCCGGCGCATCCTCGGGGCGATAAGCCAACACGAGCAGCAGCGATCGCTCTGCCATGCGATGGACGCAGTAGCCCAGCCATTCGAGCGTGGCAGTATCGGCCCAGTGCACGTCGTCCACGAATACGATCAACGGACGACCTTTCAACGCCAGAAAGCACTGCACGAAGGCCTCGAACACCCGCCGACGCTCCTCATCAGGCGGCAGCGCGGCGGGAGCCGACAGGTTGGGCACCCGCGCCCGCAACTCCGGCAGCAGGCGCGTGACCTCCGCCAACCAGACGTTCGGGACAGGTGAGTCGGGGTTGAAAAGGCGGCGGGCACACGTGTGGCTACTGAATAACTCGGTCAGCGGCGCGAAAGGCAGCGTCTGGGTCGCTTCCAGACAGCGCGCCTCCAGGGCCGGGCATCCGCCCGGCAGCCCGGCGGACCATTCGCGCCACAAGCGCGATTTGCCGATGCCGACCTCACCGGTAAGCAAGACGACGCGCGTCTCCCCCGCGGAAGCACGGGCTAACTCGGCATCCAAAGCCGCCCGCTCCGCGTCCCGGCCGATGAACGGTAATGCAGGGGGACCCGTCCGCCGCGATGCGGCGACTGCCGGCACAGACGGGATCGCCATGTCGATCTGCCCGAGCGCCGGCCGGTCGAACTGGCCGGCCAGTATGGCACCGCGCAGCCCCTCGGTCTCGGGCAGCGGCTCGACCCCCAGCTCGCGTTCCAGTATCCCGCGCAGGATGTCGTACTGGCGCAGTGCCTCGCCGCGTTCCCCCAGCCGCGCGTGCGCCTCCATCAGCGCCCGGTAGATCGGCTCCTGAAGGCTATCGTGCGCCAACGCGGCTCGCGCGACCGCAATCACCTGCCGCCAGTCTCCCACCGCGCCGTGCTCCCGGACAAAACCCTCCAATGTCCGCAGATGCAGTTGCGCGAGCCGCTCGCGCTGTGCCGTCATCCAGAGCTCGAACTCAGGCGCTTCGACCAGGATAAGGCCATCGAGAAAGGGGCCGGCGTAGAGTCCGGTCACCGGCGGGGGATAAGGCTGTGCAGATTGCCCCGATTGGTCGGCTGGCTGATCGCCCGGCCTGACCTGTGATCGGTCAGTTGGTTTGTCAGGGCCAGCAGTCTGCCATCGGCTTTCTGCAATCCGCTCGAACTCGCGCACATCTATCCAAATGCCAGGGGCCAGGGACAGGCGGTCGTTGTCGGCCAGGATGACATCGTCGCCAAGGGCACGGCGAATGGCCCAGAGGGTATTTCGGAGGTTCTTGCGTGCGGCGTCTTCCACGCTCTCGGCCCACAACAGGCCCAGGAGCCGCTCGCGCGGCTGCGGATCATCGGCGAGTGCGAGGTAAGCCAGTAAGGCGACCGCCTTGGCGGCCGTCAGTTCCACGGGGCGACCATCCCGCTCAAAGCGTGGGACGCCGAAGAATCGAAGACGCAGACTCGACATGACTCCTTGAAGTACCTGGCGCCTCCCCATGTGATCTTGCGTCCGTCTAGAGGTTTCGGGCTTGCTGTACCAGCTCGAGCTCGGCGTTGATCTTCACCTGGTCGGCCACCAGGACGCCGCCGGTCTCCAACGCCACATTCCACACAAGGCCGAAATCCTTGCGGTTAATAGTCGCCTGGGCAGTCAGGCCTCTGCGCAGGTTGCCCCACGGGTCTTTGTTCTGGCCTTCGTCCGTCACGTTGAACACCACCTCTCGGGTGATGTCTTTGATCGTCAGCTCACCGGCGACCTTGTACTGATCATCGCCGTTTGGCTGGATGCGCGTCGTGCGGAAGGACATCAGCGGATACTGCGCGACGTCGAAAAAATCAGGCGAGCGAAGATGGGTATCGCGATCGGGGTCGCGCGTATTGACACTGGCCGTCTCAACAGTCCCTTCCGCCGACGAGGCTGCCAGATTCCTGTCGTCCAGGTTGATCGAGCCGTTGAACTTGTCGAACCGGCCGCGTACAGTCGTGATCATCATGTGCTTGACAGAGAACTCAATCTGAGTATGTGCGGGATCGATAACCCATGCCATAGTGTATTCCTCCTGATAAAAGTGTCAGTTGGATTTCGTACAATGCATATTATAGCAGCATGGTGTCCTTCCTGCCGTCCTTCACACCGTCCTTCAAGTACACTCGGGTGTGGTACAGAGTTTTGCGTCGGCACGGGGGAGTCTGGAACACGAAGGCACGAAGGCGGCAAAGAACGCGAAGCACGAAGTGTTTGGATCAGGCGTTGAGTGCGATAACGGGCGGCGGAGTGTCCAGGTCGGGATGGTCATGACGCGCTTGCAGGCAGGCTGCGACCAACCTTCGTGGTCTTCATGCTCACATGCGGTGCAGTTTCCCGTCGTGACCTTCGTGCCGCTTCGCGACTTCGTGTTCCATGCACCTTCGCCGCGAAACTTTGAACCGCACCCAGTACACTCTTTAACTGCTTCACAGTCGTACAGGTTGTGCTATAATCGTATTGTCCTCTATGGCTTATGAAGTCGGTTTTTGCGCCAGTTCTGCAATTCCCAAGGAGGCATTTTCCATGACCCCACCATCCTCGTACCAGGATGCTGCCCGTGCCTACGCCGCCGGGGCGCGGGCCTTATTCACGCTGCCGGCCAGTGCGGTCGTCCGAGGCGTGGCCGAGCGCGGCGAAGAAGGGGCTGTAACGGCTGATTATCTCGCCGCCCAGGCCGAACGCCTGATGCCGCTGTCCGCCGATTTCACCCGGGCGGCGGTCGCTCAACTGGACGCGCCGGACCCGGCCGTGCGCGCTGACATCTCCGCTCAGCTCCTGACCAAAGCCTGGACCGATCTGCAGATCAGCGCGCAACTCCTCCAGGCGGCCATGGACGAGGAGGCCGGCGCCGAGACGACGCGCGATCTGGGGGTCGAGCGGAGCGTTGGCGCTGCGCTGCCGGCTGATCTCGATGAAAGCCTGCGCTTTTTGCTGAGTGAGCCAGGGTCCCCGGCCGCGCCGGCCGAGCGAGGCGTGGCTTCCCTGCCGGCCAACGTGCCGGCGGCCCGGAGCCAGCTCGCTCAGCTCAGCGGTGACACGTTGGCGCTGATCGGCGGGCGCGCCGGTAGGACCGGCCAGACCGCGATCAGCGGCCTGCTCGTGCTCGGCGTGAGCGAGGTCGCCAGGGCAGCCGGCATAGTCGGGTTGCAGATCGCCGACGCGCTGGGGGTGGGCGAAAAGGTCACCCGCCTGTACACGCTCGTCCGCGAGTTCGCCCTGAGCGCATATGATTCCCTTGTCGCGTTGCTCGGCCCCACACTCGCCAGGACCGCGGCGCAACAGGTGGTCGCCTGGGTCAATGATGTCGCCCAGGGTGAGCAGTTCGCCAGGCTCCTGGACAAACTCTATCAGACCAGCCGGACCGAGGAAAGCATCAAGGAGGAGGTCGGCGCGAGCCAGGCGGGCATCGAAAAGTTCGTGGCGGCCATCCAGGGCGTGGACGCGCTGGGAGCAAAGTTTGACCAGCAGATCGGCATGATCGACAAGCTGCTGAAAGGATTGCGCCTGATCGGCGCCGTCCCCGCGAGCATCGTGCCGCAAGCCAAGCTGTTGATGGGCGCTGCCTACGTGGTGATCGGCGGCTACGTCGTGCTGGCCGGCGCCGATTTTGTCGATGCGCCGAACCTGCGGTGGCTGGATCGCGTGCCGGGGGTGCGACGGGTGGTGGAAGTGAACCTGGCCGGCGCGTAGGAAGCATGGAGCGTATCATTGTGAGATATCGCAACTTCGACCTGGAAGCCTTTGACTACACGGCTGCTCCCGGCGCCGAATGCTTCCGCGTACGCGTGATCAGCTCCCCGGTCGGTGAGCAGCGCCAGGCCGAGGCAGAGCCGGTCAGTCTGCCCCTGGGGCTGCGCGGACGGCTCCGTCAGCTTGACAGGCGCGCTCTGACGCTGCCCGAGATGATCGAGGTGGGTGAGAGCCTGGCGGAAGCCCTTTTCCCACCTCGTACACGCGCCTTTCTGGAACGCAGCCGCGACCACCTGAACGAGGCCGAGGGGTTGCGCATCCGCTTGAAGCTGGACACCTACGCCCTGGCCGATCTGCCGTGGGAATACGTCTACTTATCGCGTCCAGGGACGCCGCCCGCCCAAAAGGGTCCCGACGGCTTCCTCGTCCTTGACCGCGGCATCTCGCTGGTGCGTTACGAGGTGTTGGGCCAGGCGCCGGGCAGCCTGGACCCGGTAGGCGCCGGCCCCCTCCGGTTGGTTGCTTTGCTGTCCAACCCCGATATGCCCGGCCTGGCGCGGCTGGATCTGGCGGCCGAGGAGCGCAACATCACCCAGGCGCTGGCCGGTCTCGCCGGCCTCCGCGCCGAGTTCTATCCGAACGCGACGATCGATACCCTTCTCGATGCCCTGGTTCAGGAAGCGCACGTTTTTCACTTTGCCGGTCATGGCGTATTTGATGGCGCCCCTGATGCCGCCTACGGCAGCATTGAGGGCAAGGGCTACCTGTTACTGACGGATGAGAATGGGCAGGGACAATATTTACCAGCGGAAAAGCTGGCGCTCAATCTGCGGGGCCGCGGGGTGCGGCTGGCGGTGCTGGGCGCCTGTGAAGCCGGCCGGCGCGATGGCGTGAACACCTGGACCGGCATCGTGCCATCGCTGACCAAAGCCGGCATCCCGGCCGTTGTGGGGATGCAGTACACCGTGCGCGACGCCGACGCTATCGCCTTCGGCCGGCAATTCTACCGTGCGTTGGCGGCCGGTCAAGCCATCGACGCGGCCATGACCGACGGCCGGCTCGCCATCTTCAACCGCGGCGACGACAGCGAGCGCGACTGGGGCGTGCCGGTGCTCTACCTGCGCACCGAGGAGGAGGAAGGCGTGCTGTTTCCGAAACCTGACGGAAACGGAGCCATGCAGACCGACAGAGGATCCGGCGCAAGCCCCAAACCGAAGCCAATCTTGCCATCCAGAGGCGACATCAACCCCGTCACCCTTCGGAAAACGATGGTGAGGCGCTTCGCTCCGCCCGCGAGCCTCGATATCGTGTGCCAGAATGTGGAACAAAGGCTCAAGGAAAACGGCATCGATCTCCAGGTCAACCTCGCGATGGCAGGAGGCAGTACCCTGGAGACCCAGGTCTTGAACCTGATCCTGTACCTCGACCGCCGCGGGTACCTGCCGTACCTGGTGGCCGCTCTGCGCGAAGAAGCGCCGGAGATCAACTGGTGAGGTGAGCCATGTCCGCTGATAACTTCCGCGACGTCGTCAGGCAGCAAGGCTACGCATCCCCATCCCCAGGCGGCCCGGTTGCCGGGAATGGGAATGACGCGCTTTTGCGTGCGGTCACTGCCGTGCGAACGGCGCAAGACTACGTCACCCTGCCCGGCTACCGGGCTTTGCTCCCGCAGGTGCCATCAGCGACGGTGCGCGAGTATCGCGACGAGCGGGGTTTCTGGGCTGATGCCCTCGGTGCCGGGAGGCCCGGACAGAGGCTGGTGGCCGGCGATCAGGTAACCCTCAAAGCTTTTCGCCTCTCCACCTGGGTGCCGCGCGTGCCCGGTCTGTATTGGAAGGCCGAGTCCAGGCAGTTGCGTTCGGCTGCGCAGGGAGAGCGCCTCGCACCAGGCGCGGGGTTAGGCATCTACACACCGGTCGGCAAGACGCTGCTGGTGATGGGCGGCGTTGGCAACGTCCGCCTGCTGCCGGCTGGCTCAGGCCGGGTGATCTGTGCATCTTCGTCCGGCTTCTATTGGCAAGGCGTGCCGGTGCTCGTCCAGGATGATGCGTGGCGGGCCTACGGCGATGTGCCGGCCGGCCTGGAGTGTGATCTGACCGGCGTGTGGACGCCGATGCCGCGTGAACATGCGCAGGCGCTCGGCGGCGACGCGGGCATCCCACGCTACTGCCTGGTGGTGAACCGGCGGCAGGATATCGCGCCGCTCAAGGATGCCTGGCCCGGTTCCAGCGCCGCGTGGACGCTGTTCGAGTACCGGGATGCCGACAGCCGGTCGCGCTACGACTTCGTTTACTGCACGTGGGAGGTCAAGCGCGGGAGCCCATTGCGCCGTCCGGCCGAGGAAGACGCGCACAATACGGACGAAGCCAGCGAGTTTCTGCTGGAGTACATGCGCCAGTTTCACGGCGAAGCGATGACCGATTTCGACGAGGAGACGCCCCATTTCAACGCGTATCTGCCGGTCAATGAGCTGATGAACCGCCAGGTGGACCCGGCCCGGCTGGCCGCGTTCGTCGAGCGGATCAAGAAGCGCACGCTCTCACCCGAGGCCGTGCGTTATGAAGAGCTGCCGAAGCTGTTGCTGAGGCATTTCGACGCCGAAGAGCTCCGGCTGCTGGCGCTGGACCACCTGGGGCTGGATTTGCCAAGGCTGATCGGGCCAACCGCCGGCCTGGTCGACCAGGTAGATGCGTTGGTGGACTACTGCGAGCAGAACGACCGCCTGGAGGATCTGGTCGCCGGCGTGGTGCAGGAACGGCCGCAGGCGAGGGGTGAACTGGCAGCGATATGACACGATTTTCCCTGCTATCGCGGAGGTGTGCTATGGCTCCGAAGTGGACAAGCTATCCCAAACGTTTCGTCCGCTGGTTATTCGGCAGCCCGTTTCGCGGGCTGCCGCGCGCCTTCGGCCCGACGGTTCCCCCCGATTTGCGGGCCTTCAAGGCCGAGGCCGATGAAGCTGCACGGCATGGAATCGGCGGCGCTGCCACACCGCTGTCGACGCCGCACCGGAAGACCCGGCCCGAGCGGCTGGACTCGTGGATGGAGAGGCAATAGGTTGAACTTATTACTCGACCCTCACAATCCATTGGCCTGGTTGCTTGGCAGCCTGGCCCTCGCGCTCATTGCGACGAACCTGGCTGGTTTGATCTTCCACCTGATCCAGCGCGGGCGCTCGGCAGCGGCTCTTGCCGGCCGGCGTTGGCTGCAACCCATTGGCTGGCTGTTGGCCTCGCTTTTCTTCCTGCTGCCGCCGCTGGGAGCCTGGCGTTTCGGCGCGCTGTCGCCTTACCTGATGGGGTTCACCGAGGTGGACTGGATCGAGAGCCTGCGCGCCGGCGGGCTGCTGGTGGGATTGATCATCGCGTTGTTGATCTTCGGATGGCTCGTTTATCGCCATTCGCTCCCTTCAGGCGAGGGTCCGAGCTGGATGCAGCGCCTGGGAGCAAGGTTGCACGCGCCGTTGGATGCCGGGCTGCGCCAGTTGCACTGGGCTTTCTACCGGGCGCTGGTGATCAGTCTGCTTCCGGCCGCGGCAGGCGCTTTGAGCACCGTGCCATTCGCCGCACCGGTGGTCCGCCAGCTTGAGATCAGGCCACTCTATTGGGGCACCTGGCTCGGCCTTGCCTGGGTCGCGCTCGAATGGGTGCTGAACCCGTTCGCCCGCGGTGCGCTGCATCACTCAGGTCAACGAGAAGCCACGCTGCGCGGCGTTGTGTTAGCCGTCGCCACGTCGGCCGTGTTCGCGCTTACTCGCAACTTCTGGCTGTGCCTGGCGTGCGATATGATCATTGAAACGGCCATCGCCGGCTGGTTTCCCTTGCGCGAATAAAGAAACCCGGTCTCCCTCGACAGAAACCGGGCTCAATCCCACTCACCTGATCCCTAATACCTAATACCCAATCTCCAGGACGAATGACCATAGACGATAGACGATAGACGATAGACGACGGACGATAGACGATGACGATCAGCGGATGATGAATCCCAACACGATCATCAACGCGAAGAGCGCCGCGGCCGTGATCCCCAGTCGCTTCAGATCGGCGGGCACGTATTTGTAATCTACGGCCAGATTCGCCACGCGCGCCACCACCCCTGGCCGCGCCACAGGCTGGGCAGTGCGGACCCCTCCGTTGGAGGATGCCGGGACGGCAACAGCCGTGGTCGTCACCTGCGACGGCCTGCCATCCCCATACATGCGAGGTTCGGAGGCGCGAGGAACGCGCCTGGCCTGAGTCTTCTTCTTTGCCATGGAAAACTACTTCTCCTCGTAAAAATCCATCCGTCAGATAACCAGGGCACGGAAGGTGTTCGATGATTTCGGATGTGCGGAGATTATACCGCAGCCGCCATCAGCCGTCAATTTGACCGTGAAACCGGAGTGCGTTTCACGCCTGGGGCAAAATCAAGCGGAGCATCCTGAGCGGAGGGCCGCAGCCCGGAGTCGAAGGGTGCGGAGCGGCCTTGTGGGCCGCATCCTTCGACTACGCAGCGCGGACAAATGCACCCGTGAAACCGTGAATAGACCTCTTGACGGGCTTGCCGGATTGTGGTAAATTGGTCTATACCAATTATGACCAGTCTGTTTGGCGAAGGTGACAATGAGACTGCAACGCGAGGCCTTCGATCCCCTCTATATCCAGCTCAAGGACTCATTGGCTGCCGACATCCGTGCCGGCAGTTACCGGGCGCACCAGCGCCTGCCTTCCGAGCGCGAGCTTTCCGAGCGTTTCAGCGTCAGTCGCATGACTGTCCGCCAGGCACTGCTCGAGCTGGCGCGCGACGGCATCATCTACACACGGGTCGGCAAAGGCACCTTTGTCGCCGAATCCAAGATTGACCAGCAGTTGCACGCCCTGACCGGTTTCACACAGGATGTGCGGGCACGCAACGGGCGCCCGACCAGCCGTGTGCTGGAAACCAGGGTCATCCCGGCCACCCCTGAGTTCGCGGCCGCCTTGTGCATCCTGCCCAACGCCGAGGTGATCCAATTGGCACGCCTGCGCCTGGCGGATGGCATGCCGCTGGCCATCGAGACGGCTTACCTGCCTTTCCATCTTTGTCCCAATTTGCTCTCGCATGACTTCTCGACCGAGTCACTTTACGCCGTGCTGGAAAACGAGTATGGCCTCACGCCACTGGACGCCGAGCAGAGTATCGAGGCTGCGCTGGCCACGTCGCGCGAGCTGGAGTTGCTCGAGCTGGTGGGACCGGCCGCCGTGCTCAGGATCCAGCGGGCGACCTACAGCAGCGATCACGTGCCGGTGGAATACGTGCTATCTACCTATCGTGGCGACCGCTACAAGTTCCGTTCGACATTGCGGGCGAGAAGGCCAGGCTGATGATTCGCACCGGCCTCCAGCAACTCCTACGCTCACGACCCGGCCTGCTGCGCGGCAAACGGGTGGGGTTGGTCACGCACCCCGCGGCAGTGCTCCCCGACCTGACCCCGTCGCTGGACGCGCTGCGCGAGGCGGGCGTGCAGGTGACGGCGCTTTTCGGCATGGAGCACGGCTTCGCCGGCTCCGCGGCCGATGGGGTGGCCCAGGGCGATGGGATTGACCGGCGGACGGGTTTGCCGGTCTTCAGCCTCTACAGCGCGACCAGGGAACCCACCGCCGAGATGCTGGGGGGTGTTGATGTGCTGGCCTACGATGTGCAAGACGTGGGCACGCGCTTCTACACCTTCATCAGCACGCTTTACCACATCCTGGCCGCGGCAGGAAGACATGGTCGCCAGGTAGTAGTCCTGGATCGGCCCAATCCGATCAATGGCGTGGCCGTGGAGGGGCCGTCCTTGGCGCCTGGCTTCGAGTCATTCGTCGGCGTTGCGGCGATACCCGTTCGCTACGGCCTGACTGTTGGCGAGCTGGCACGCTACTTCAACGAGGAGTGCGCACTGGGTGCCGGCCTGGCAGTGGTCGAGATGCACGGCTGGCAACGGGGCATGTGGTTCGAATCTACCGGCCTGCCATGGGTGCCGACGTCACCGGCCATGCCGCACCTTGCCACCGCGACGCTCTACCCCGGCACCTGTCTCCTGGAGGCTGTGAACGTCTCTGAGGGGCGTGGGACCGCGTTACCGTTCGAGCAGTGTGGCGCACCATGGATCGATGGCCGCGCCCTGGCCGAGGCGCTCAACGCGCTGGAGCTCGCGGGTGTTCGTTTTCGTGCCACGGCGTTCGAGCCGGGTGGCAGCAAGTACAGCGGCAAGACGTGCTATGGCGTGCAGATCCATGTCACCGACCGCGAGGCACTGCAGCCGGTCCGCATGGGTCTGCACCTGATCGCAACTCTCAAGGCGACGCACGGGGCGCAATTCGCCTGGACGCATTACGAGCGCGCGGATGGGTCGACCCTGTTCCATTTCGACCGGCTGATCGGCAATGCCGAGGTGCGCCGGGCGCTGGATGCCGGCATCCCGGTGGAGCAGATTACAGCCGATTGGGGGGCGGCCGAAGATGAGTTCCGGTACCAACGCCGCGCGTACCTGCTCTACGGCGCGGCGGAAGGCAGATAGTCGAGGCCCATGGCAGGAGAGCATTGCTCATGCCGGATGCGGCACCACGACGGGTGAAAACGGCTCACCACTAAGACGCAAAGACACCAAGAGCACAAGGAATTGGAGAGGCTTTCTGGAGCTATTTGGCCCCGGCTCCGACGAGAACTGTTTCCTGGTTGCGGTCCAGGGTGACCGGATCGCCAGCTACTGCCAGCAGAGGCGCGAGCGGTTTGCCCCATTCGGCACGGCGGAGGAGATGCGCGGCAAAGGCATCGGGCGGCTGCTGCTCTCTCACTGATCATTATGATGCCCTCGGCACAACGCGCGGCAGCCTGGGCGGCTTCTCGAGGGCGGTCGCGCTGATGATGCAACCCGGCGCGTGGGTGCGCAGTTTCAACACCTGCCGGGCCTGGAGCCGGTCATAGAGAAGCCAGAGATGCACAGGAGGTGAGGCCGAGACACATATACCCACCAGCGATCTGCAGTTTCTCTCATCCATCACAAGGAGGAAGACCCGATGAAGCGTGCTACCATCCTGATCAGCCTGCTGATCATCCTGAGCCAACTGCTCATCGCCTGCGCGGCGCCCGCAACACCCGCGCCCGCCGTAGCGACTCAACCGCCGGCCCAGGCGCCGGCACCGACCCAGCCGCCCGCGGCCAAGGCCGTGACCATCACTTTCTACCAGCGCGGCTACACCGAAGGCGGCACGGATGCGACCTCCGTTACGACGGCCAAGGCGATCGAAATCTTCCAGCAGAACAACCCCGGCGTGAAGGTCAACATCGTCGGCATCCCGTGGACCGCGGAAGGCGACACCAAGCTGGAAGCCGCGCTGGCCGCCAAGAGCGACATCAACGTGTTTCGCGTTACCAGCCCCAACCTGCCGCGCTACGCCAAGCAGGGAATTCTGTCAGATATCGAGCCGTTCTTGACCGCAGAGGACAAGGCTGACTTCTACCCCAGCGGCTTCCAGGTGGCCACAGTCGATGGCAAGATCTGGGCCTGGCCGTTGTGGGTCACGGCGATCAGCATCTTCGCCAACAAGGACATCTTCGCTGAGCGCGGGGTCGAGCTGCCCACCATGGACAAGCCATGGACCTGGGATCAGTTTGTCGAGGCCGCTAAGAAACTGACCTTCAAGCGCGACGATGGCACGCAGGTCTACGGCTTCGGCGCTTCGTCGAAGTGGGGCGCGGTTGAATACTACCCGCTGATGTACATCGACGGCGGCCGCACCCTCAGCGCCGACGGCAAGCAATTCGTTCAGAACCAGCCGGAAGGCGTCTCAGCCCTACAGAAAATCGCGGACCTGGCGTTGGTCTACAAGGTCACGCCGCCTGACTTCGGCACGGTGGACCAGGCCGGGGTGCGCGCACAGTTCAAGGATCGCAAGACCCTGGCGATGCTGATGAGCACGCCCGGCTTCGTTCCCGACCTGGAGAAGGAGAACTTCTCGCTGGCCGTGGTGCCGCCTCCGACAGGCGCGATGGGCAAACTGGTCACCAACGGCGCGTTCGGCCTGTACGCGGTCGTCAACACCGACGACCAGGATAAGCTCAAGGCTTCGCACGAGTTTGCGAAATACCTGACCGGCAGCCAGGTCGCCAAGGACATCCCGGGATGGCAGCTCGCGCCAGGCCTGCGCAGGAGCAACACCGGCTACGCCACCAACGAGAATCGCGCGGTGATTGCCAAGCTGGTCGAGTTCGGCGTGTACGAAGCGCCGGTAGCTACCTCCGCGGAGCTGGGTTCCAAGTACGGCGCCGCGCTCCAGGCCATCATCCTGGGCAAGCAGACCGCCCAGGAAGCGATGGATCAGATCGCTCCTGAGTACCAGAAGGAGCTGGATGCGCTCAGCAAGTAACCCCCATCCTGGCCCTCCCCCGTCGCTGCACGACGGGGGAGGGCGCGTCTCAGGTTCGGCGGGAGGCTGAAGAGGCAAGCTCATGACCGCGACCACCGCAACTCAACTGACCCTCCTGCAGCGGCTGCGCAAGTTCTGGCACCGCCATAAGTGGAGCTACTTCTTCATCGCGCCGAGCATGATCCTGTTTTTGGTCTTCATCGCCTACCCGGTGGCGCAGGCGTTTCTGCTGGCCTTCCAGAAGGTTGACCTGCGCGGGAGCGCCTGGACAGGCCTCACAAACTTCAAGGACCTGTTCGCCAGCGATCTCTTCTGGCTTTCCATGCGGCACACCTTTGTCTATGCCCTTTTTGTCGTCCTGGCCTGGATCACCTCGTCCCTGGTGGTGGCTTCCCTGATCATGCCCCTCTCCAACCGGGTCCAGTCTGTTTTCCGCGGCGCGTTCTATCTGCCTAACGTCACCAGCATCGTGGTCATCGCGCTGGTTTGGATCTGGATCTTTGAGCCGGACTTCGGGTTCTTTAACTACCTGTTGACCGTAGTGGGGCTTCCCAAGGTCTTGTGGCTGCAGAATCCTGACATCGCGCTGTGGAGCATCGTGCTGAGCACGGTCTTGATCGTGCCGGGCAGCGGTGTAGTGCTCTATTCCGCGGCGATGGGATCGATCCCCAGGGAGTACTATGAGGCGGCCGAGGTCGAAGGGGCCAACAGTTTTCAGAAGCTGGTCGCGATTACCTTCCCGCTGCTCAAGCCCACGACGCTCTACCTGACCGTCATCTACACGATCGCCGGCTTCCAGATTTTCGAGCGCGTGTACATCATGACGGGTGGCGGGCCCATTAATGCCACGATGACCATCGTGCAACTGATCTACCAGACAGCCTTCAGCGATTTCAATTACGGCAAGGCCAGCGCCGAAGCGTTGATCCTGTTTGCGATCATCGCCGCGTTCTCATTCGTGCAGTTCAAGTTTTTGAGCACGGACGTAGAGTATTGAGAGTGGGCAGCATGACCAGCATCGCGAAACCGACGTTCCTGCCGTCCAGGCGGTTGACATTGGAGCGCTTCTGGCGGCTCCTGCCGAGAACGCTCGTCCTTCTTTTGCTGGCGGTGGTTGCCATCATCAGCCTGTTTCCGCTCTACTGGTTGTTCAACACCGCGCTGACCCCTGCTTCATCCACGGTCAAGCTGCCCCCCGATCTCATCCCGGTTCACCTGACGCTCGGCAATTTCATGGAGGTCATCCAAAAGAGCGGCATGGGTAAGCTGCGTCTCTTAAGCCCCGAGCAGTTCATCCCCATGCCCCGGCTCTACCTCTGGTTTATCAACACGGCCTTCATCGCCATCTTCAGCACCGCGGTCCACGTCTTGTTCGACTCGATGGCGGGCTATGCCTTTGCCAAGAAGAAGTTCCCGGGCTCGAACCTCCTGTTCTGGATGATCCTGGCTGCGCTGATGATCCCCGGCCAGGTGACGCTCGTCCCGCTTTATCTGATGATCACCAGGCTCAAGTGGGTTAATACGTTCGTGGGCGTGATCATGCCGGGTTTGGCCGACGTGATCGGCATCTTCCTGCTTAAGCAGTTCATCCAAACCCTGCCCGGTGAGCTTGAGGACGCCGCGCGCGTGGACGGCGCGTCGGAGTGGGGCATCTACACGGGCATCATCTTGCCGCTTTCCGCGCCGGCCCTGGCTGTGACCGCGATCTTCGCGTTTCAGCGTTACTGGAACACGTTCTTGTGGCCGCTCATCGTGCTGCAGAGCCCTGATTTGTTCACGCTGCAGGTGGGCCTGTCGTACGTCCACACCAGCGAGTTCGGCACCGACTATGGCTTGTTGATGGCCGGCGCGGCACTGGCCGCGATCCCGATGATCATCTTCTTCTTTGCCTTCCAGAAATACTTCATGCAGGGGTTGCGGATTGGGGCCATCAAAGGCTAAGCCGGCGCCCGAAGGCCGGTGGGAGACGGTGCTCTTCGTCGATCTGGACGCGACGATCATCCGCGGGCCTTTCGAGTCGGCGGTCTTCCCCGTCGTGTTCGGCGAGTTGGCGCAGAAAACAGGGCTGGCACAAGCCGATATCCGACGCCAGGTCATGGTGGAGAACCTGGCCCGGCTGCGCGACCCCGCTGTCCCGGCCGCTAGAGCCATGGATTGGGACGACATCTTCGAGGCGGTCGCGCGGCGATTGGGCGTCGGGTTGGAGGCCAGCGGCGTGGCCATCGCAGCGGCCCACGCAGGCCCGCCCTACACGGCGATCCTCGACCACGCGGACCAGATCCTGCGGCAGCTCGTCCGTCCCGGCCGCGCGATCGTGATCGCAACCAAGGGCTTGCGCAAATATCAACTGCCGGTACTGGATGCGCTGGGGTTGACGCCGTTGTGCACCGGCATCCTGACGCCGGACCTGCAAGGCGCGCTCAAGGGTGATCCGGCTTTTTACGACCCCTGGCCTCGGATCACGCGCGTGCAGATCAGCTTCGGCGACCTGTACGACGACGACGTGCTCGGGCCCAAGCGGCTGGGTTTCAAGGCAATCTGGAAGCTGAACGCGCCGAACGGCGCGTTGCAGCAGGCAGGGCCGCTGGATCGGCCGGCGGGTTTCCCTTATGCGGCAGACCAACCCGTCCGCCCGGACGCGATCGTCTTCTCGCTGAGTGAATTGCCCGATGTCGTGGAGGCACTGGAACGGGCCCCCCTGGCCCGCTAACATTGGTGTGCAATGATAATGAGCGTAGACACCCTGTTCGCCCGCATGAGCCCCGCGCAAAAGGCCGGCCAGGTCATGATGATCGGGTTCGACGGCGCCCACCTGTCGCCGGAGACGCGGGAGGCCGTTGCCGGCCTGCACCCCGGCGGCGTAGTGATCTTCGAGCGCAACGCCGCCTCACCCAGAGCCCTGGCTGAGCTGATCGCCGGCTTGCAGGCCGTGGCCCGTGAAAACGGTGATCCGCCCCTGTTGGTCGCAGTCGATCAGGAGGGCGGACGCGTAGCCCGGTTGAAGGAAGCTAACGGTTTCACCGAGTTTCCCAGCGCGATGGCCGTGGCTGCGAGCGGCGACGTGGAGAACGCGCGCCGCATCGCCCGCGCGATGGCCGCGGAGTTGGTCGCAGCCGGCATCAACATGGACCTGGCGCCGGACCTCGACATCAACAACAACCCCGCGAACCCGGTCATCGGGATCCGCTCCTTCGGGGACGACCCCAAGGTCGTCGCCGCGTACGGCGCGGCGTTCGCCGGGGCGCTTCAGGCCGCGGGCGTGATGGCCGTCGGCAAGCACTTCCCCGGCCACGGCGACACCGCCACCGACTCGCACGTCGGGCTGCCCGTGGTGCCGCATCACCGGCAACGGCTGGAGGCGGTAGAGCTCCTGCCGTTCAGGGCGGTGATGTCGCTTCTCTCCCCCGGGGAGGCCCCAGGAGCGGGCGGGCGGGCGGCCCCGATCGCCGGCATCATGTCCGCGCACATGGCCTGCCCGGCCCTTGAGCCGACCCCTGGACTCCTCGCCACGCTCTCGCGGAGGGTGCTCACCGGCCTCTTGCGCGACGAGATGGGCTATCATGGCCTCATCCTGACCGACTCCCTGGAGATGGGCGCGCTGGCCGAGGGCGGCTACCCGGTGCCCCTGGCTGCCGTGACCGCGCTCGCCGCGGGCGCCGATCTGCTGACCTTCAACCGCGGCCACGAGTTGCACCGCCAGGCTCACGCCATGATCCTGGATTGGGTGGGCCGAGACCTGCTCCCCCGAGAGCGGCTGGACGCCGCAGTCCGGCGCGTGCTGGCGACCAAAGAGCGGTTCGGGCTGTTGGGCGGGGCGCAGGAGACGCGGGATAGCGGTGAAGCAGGCAGGGCGGAGCGCATGGCGCTGTCCCGGCAAATCTCAGCGCGTGCCATCACGCTGCTCAGGGATGACGCCGCGTTACTGCCGCTGCGCGGCAATGCCCGCCCCCTGACGCTCGAGACGCCGGCCGCAGAGGGCCTGGGCAAAACGCTGGCCGCGGCCGCCTTCCCCGTCGCTGCGGACCCAACACCCGCAGAGATCACCGCGGCGGTCGCCATGGCGGTCGGCCGCACCGTGATCGTCGCCACCGCCGATGCAAACCGGAGTCCTGGCCAGGTCGCGCTGGTGCGAGCGCTGCTGGCAGCGAACGCGGCCGTGATCGTCGTCGCCGTGCGCGGGCCTTACGATTTGCTCGCGTTCGAGGAAGTCCCGACCTACCTGGCGACCTACGGGAGCAACCCACCCGCGTTCGAGGCCCTGGCCGATGTGTTGAACGGCGTGACCAGGCCTCAAGGTCGCCTTCCGGTCGATTTGCCTGGGCTTATATCCCGCAGGAGTGGGCTGGATGAGCTGACCCCAGGTGAGGGTGCCTTGTGACCGAATTCGTTGACTTCGACCCGACCGATGCGATGCACATAGCCGACGTAGCGGCCATGTGGAACGAGGCGTGCGGGCCGGATCTCGAGATCGGCGAGCGCGCGGTGCGCTACAACACGCTGCCCCCCGCGGGCGCGCGGCAGGCCGGGCGATGGGTGATCGACGACGGCGATGCGGCCGGCTTCGTGCTGGCGACCGCGTTTCCGCAGGGGGATCCCGCGATTTCCCCGCCCGAGGTGGGTTGGGTGGATGCGATCGCCGTGTGCCCGGATCGCCAGCGCCGGGGCATCGGCAGCGCCTTGCTCGCGTGGGCCGAGGGCTGGCTGGCAGAGCAGGGCTGTACCCGCTTCCGACTGGGCGGAGGCCTTCGCCCCTTCGCGCCCGGCCTGCCGTCGAGCACAGGCGCCGGGGGCTTTTTCCGCGCTCGCGGGTATACAGAGCGGCGCGCGGGCGAGCTTGTGTGGGATGTGGCGCGCGACCTGCGCGGGTACACGACGCCGTCCAACGTGCGGCCCGGCCTGCCGGTTGAGGTCCGGCCGGCCCGGCCCGGCGATGAGGAGGCGTTGCTGGCCTTCCTCGCCCGTGAGTTCCCGGGGCGCTGGCGGTTTGAATTCATGGAAACCCTTGCCGGGGGCGGGCGCATCAGCGACACCATGATCCTGCTCACCGAGGCCGGCGTGAACGGTTTCTGCCAGTTGACTTTCGAGGATTCGATGCGACCGCTCGATCGCTGCTTCATGCACCGGCTGCCGAAGCCCTGGGGCCAACTCGGCCCGATCGGTGTGAGCGAGGCGTGCCGGGGCACCGGTTACGGCGCGGCGTTGCTGGACGCGGGCTTGCGTCGCCTGCGGGATGCGGGCATTGCCGGTTGTGTCATCGACTGGACGCATCTGGTGGCGTTTTACAGTAAGTTCGGTTTCGCGCCATACCGGCAGTATGAGATATTGATCAAAACGACGGAGGTAAACCCATGAGCACCGGATGCACGTCCGATATCCCGATCACCGAATCGCGCAACCCTGCCACCGGGCAGATCGACACCCTGCCCACCTTGGACATGGTGCGGCTGATCAGCGCGGAGGACAAACGGGTGGCCGTGGCCGTGGCCGCTGAGCTGCCCGCAATCGCCCAGGCCATCGACGCAATTGCCGGGCGCATGCGGGCCGGCGGCCGGCTGATCTACGTTGGCGCGGGCACGTCAGGCCGGCTGGGCGTGCTGGATGCGTCCGAGTGCCCGCCGACCTTCAGCGCGGCGCCCGAACAGGTGGTGGGCTTGATGGCGGGCGGCTCGCAAGCTATCAACAATGCGGTGGAAGACGCGGAGGACGACCCGGCTGCGGGCGCACGCGATGTGGCGGCGCTAGGCGTCACCGGCCGCGACAGCGTCGTGGGCATCGCGGCCAGCGGCCGCACCCCCTACGTGCTCGGCGCGCTTGGGGAGGCCAAATGCCGCGGCGCGCTGGCCGTCAGCCTGACCTGCAACCATCCCTCGCCGATGGCCGATGCTGCCGACATCGCCATCGCGCCGCTGGTTGGTCCTGAGGTCATCACCGGCTCCACCCGCATGAAGGCCGGCACAGCTCACAAGATGGTGCTCAATATGCTCTCAACCGGCGTGATGATCCGGCTGGGCAAAACCTTCGGCAACCTGATGGTGGATGTCCAGCCTACAAACGCTAAGCTGCGCGCCCGCGCCCTGCGCATCGTCGCGGAGGCGTGCGACCTGGCCCCCGATGCCGCGGCTGCGCTGTTGGCCTCGTGCGATGGGGAGGTCAAGACCGCCATCGTGGCCAGCCTGGCCCACCTCTCTCCCGACGAGGCGCGGCGGCGCCTGGCCGCCGCTGGCGGCGTTGTGCGACAGGCGCTGGGGGATGGTGGTTGAGGTTGCCTCTCAAATCGCGGCTGACGGACTGGTAGCTATGTCCGATCCAAAGCTTCTGATCGGGATCGATGGCGGCGGCAGCAAGACGCTGGCAGTGTTGGCCGGCCTGGACGGCCGCGTCCTCGGGCGGGGGACCGCAGGCTCGTCCAACTTACAGTCGGTGGGCATTGCGGCGGTGGGGACCGCGCTCGATGACGCGATCACGGCGGCCTTCCGCGCTGCCGGGCTGGCACCCGTCCTGCCTGCCGCGCTATGCGTGGGGCTGGCCGGCGTAGACCGGCCCGAGGATCGCGCGCTCATCCGGGGCTGGGCGGCTCGCACGCTGCCGGGGACACCGGTCGCGGTCGTTAGCGACGCCAGGCTGGTGCTGGCTGCGGGCACGCCCGATGGCTGGGGCGCAGCGCTGATCTGCGGCACCGGCTCCATCGCGTACGCCGAGGATCCCGGCGGGCGAGCCGCACGCGCCGGCGGCTGGGGTCACGTGTTGGGGGATGAAGGCAGCGGATATGCGGTCGGCCAGGCGGCTTTGCGCGCGGTGCTGCGCGCGTTCGATGGCCGCGGTCCCCGGACTGCGTTGACCCAGGCCATCCTCGAGCAGTTGGGCTTGTCTGCGCCCTCAGAGCTCGTTGGCCGGGTCTACCGTGAAGGCCTGGGGCCGGCCGGCATAGCCGCGCTCGCGCCGTTGGTGGAGGTCGCCGCTGCTCGCGGGGACGAGATCGCGGGGGAGATCGTGCGGGAGGCCGGCGGGGATCTGGCGTTGGCGGTCAAGGCGGTCGTGCGCAGCCTGGAACTGCCTGAGCCGGCCCCGTGCGCGCTTGCCGGCAGCTTGATCGTGCACGGGGCGGTGGTGCGGGCCGCGTTCATCGCGGCTGCGGCCGGGATCGGGATTCAGCTCGATCCGGTGACGCCTGTCGCGGAGCCGGCCCAGGGTGCGCTGCGGCTGGCGCGGGAGCTGCTTCTCCGGGAGGATGTCCGCTGAGCGCGACCATCACGCTGCTATTCCTGTGCCCGACACTTTTGCGCTATACCCGGCGGCGCAATCGTCCAAGGAACTGCCTGGCCGGATCCCAGAACATCTGCGCCTCAGACACGCCCAGGATGTTCAACGCCAGCACGTAGAAGGCTCCACCCACGGCGCCGGCGATCAGCACCACAAGGAATTCGCCGGACAGACCGGCAGGCAACTTCGACGTGAGCCAACGCGCCAGTTGCCAGACGCCCAGGCCCATCACCAGCGCCACGCCGGACGCCTTCGCCAGCGTAGCCAGGATGCGCTCGTTGTGCAGGCGCCCCACGCTGTGCAGCAGCAGGATCGTCATGATCGCTGCATGGCCGAACTGCTTGACGGAATCCGCCAGCACGAGACCCAGGAAACCGAGCGGCCCCTTGAGGCTCAGCGCGGTGATGAAGTAAAGACCGACCGCGATCACGCCGACGGTGGCCGGGGTGCGGGTATCCTGCCGGGCGTAAAAAGTGTAGTTGAGCAGGAAATCCACGCCAGCAAAAACCAGGCCTAACAGGTAGAGCCGTAACGCCACGGCAGTCATGACGGTGTCCGAGGGTGTGAAGACCCCGTGCTCAAGCAACAGGCGGATGATCGGCTCGGACAGCGCCCACAGGCCCACGGTCGCCGGGATCAGCAGCACCAGCACCAGCCGCAACCCCCGGCCGAAGATGCTCCGAAAGCCGTCCCAATCCCCTGCGAGAGCGTGCTGCGACAGGCTGGGAAGCGCAGCCAGCGACACCGCCACCGGCACCAATCCGAGCGGCAACTGGATTAAGGTCGTCGCGTAGCGCATCCAACTCACGCTGTGCTCGCCCGTCGCCGATGCCCACCGCCGATCCATCGCGGTCTGAAGAAGCGTGACGGCGGTGCCCAGCGCAATCGGCACGTAGAGTCGCATGATCCGGCGCACCGCGGGGTGTTCCCACGCCGACGACAACCGCACGCGAATATCGCGCAGGCCGGGCGCCATCACCGCCAATTGCATCAGGCTGCCGCCGACGATCCCCAGGGGCAGCGCGTAGATGTCGATGGTGTGCGCCAGCAGCGGCGCCGCGATCACGATCCCCAGGTTGAATATCGCCGCGCTGATGGCCGTGTAGCTGAACCGTTTCAGCGCGTACAACAAGCCGGTAACCCCGCCGGCGAGTCCGAACAGCAGCACCGCGGGCGCGATCCATCGCAGACAGCTCTCCAGCACCCCTTGCAACGCCGGATCGCTGAAATCGCCCAGCACGTTGGCCAAAGGCCCGGCGAAGATTTCCAGCACGAGCACGATGATGCCCATCACCAGGGCGATCAAGGTCAACAACGCGCTGGCGATACGCCCCAACTCTTCCCGGTGCTGCGGCTGAGTATAGGAGCTGAAGACCGGCACCAGTGCTGCGCTCAACATGCCGCCCACCAACAGATCATAGATCATGTTGGGCACATTGCTGGCGATGATAAACGCGCTCAACGCGCCGCTCGACCCAAAGTAGCCGGAAATAACAGACTCGCGCGCCAGGCCGATCACCCGGCTGGCGACGTTGCCCAGTCCGAGGATGCCTGCGGAACGCGCCAGGCCGGAGCCGGCGCGAGGAATGGGTTGAACGGTAGGTGTTGCTTGGTCCATGTTGACGTGTTGCGTGTTACGTGTTGCGTATTACGTGCTGTGTGTTAGGAATCAGGGATTAGGGATTGGGTATTGGTGTTGGGCGGTGCATGATCGATCACTCGTGTCTCCGTGTCTCCGCGTCCCCTTGTCTCCGTGTCATCCCCGGTCGCCTCAGCCCTCGGGCAGGGCGCGGATGCGAGCGATGATCGCGGTCGTCGAGCGGTCTGGGACGTAGGGCAGGAAGACGACCCGACCGCCATGACGTTCGACCGCCGCGGCCTCCGGTGGCCGCGGGCCGTCGGGACGGTTCCAATCGCCACCCTTGACGTAAATGTCCGGGCGAAGAGCCTCCACCAGACCCTCGGCCGTCAACGCGTCGAAGATAACAACGACGTCCACGCATCCCAGGGCCGCCAGCAGCTCGGCGCGCTCCTCCTGGGGGACCACCGGCCGGCCCGGCTTGCGCGCCGCGGTGGACGCGTCGCTATTCAGCCCCACGATCAGCGCGTCGGCCAACGCCCGCGCGGCCTGGAGATACCGCACGTGCCCCACGTGCATCAGGTCAAAGTGCCCATTGGTCAGCGCCACCGCGCCGGATTGCTGTAAGCGCCAGGCCAATGCAACGTCGAGTGTGAGGACCCGCCCCATGATGTTTCCTTGGTTGAACGTATCTGCTCAGCCGTCACACTTGCATCTGCGCTGCGCTCCGGCGCAAGTGCAGGTGTTGCGAGAAGCGGTGTTGGCCGCACAAGATACACGCCGACGTTTGCGCGACGAAGCAATCTCCCACATCATCGAGGAGATTGCTTCGCTGGCGATATGCCATCCTGCATGTTAGCCCGCCAACCCGCTCGCAATGACGGAGGGTAAGCAAATACTCGAAGATCGGAATGGTGACTTCAGTTGTCTTCCCGGCTTTTAACCTGCGAACCGGCCAGCACCGCCCACACAAACCTGGGCAGATCGAGCTGTCGCCGCCAGCGCCACGGCTGGCTGATCAACCGATAGAGCCACTCCAGGTTGATCCGCTGCATCCAGCGCGGCGCGCGCTTCTGAACGCCGACGATGAAATCGAACGAGCCACCGACACCCATCATCACCGGCACGGCCAGTGCATCCCGGTGCTTCGCGATCCAGAGGTCCTGTTTCGGCGCGCCGTAGGCCACGAACAGGATATCGGGATGCGCCAGCCGCACGCGGGCGATGATGCCCGGCGCGTCGGCGTCGGCCGGGGAGCCAGGATACGTGCCGACCACCCGGAGGCCGGGATAACACCCGGCCAGGATTTCTGCGGCGCGCTCGGCCACGCCGGGCGCCGCGCCCAACAGATACAGCCGCCAGCCGTGCTCCGCCGCGGCCTGGGCGATCATCGGCACGCCATCGGAACCGGTGACGCGCTCCGGCAAAGTCTGGCCGAGCCGCCGGGCGGCCCAGAGCAAGCCGATCCCGTCCGGCATACAAAGATCCGCCTGCTCCAACACCGCCGCGAACTCGGGGTTGCGCCGGGCTTCCATCACGAACTCGGGGTTGACGGTCGCGATCTGGTGCGGCGCGGCCTGCGCGATAAACTCGCCGATGCACGCCAGCAGGCCGGCATAGGTGAGCGCGTCGACGCGGACGCCGAGGATGCGAATAGAGGTTAGAGGTTGGAGGTTAGAGGTTGGAGGTTGGAGGTTAGAGGTTGGAGGTTGGAGGTTAGAGGTTGGAGGTTGGAGGTTAGAGGTTAGAGGTTGGAGGTTGGAGGTTGGAGATTGGAGGTTAGAGGTTAGGGACTGGGGATTGGGGATCGGGGATGGGACAGCGCCTGTTGCAGGCTCAGGCTTCAAGGTTCGATACGGCACGGTCTCCTCCCGATCTTCCATCCTCCACCCTCCAGCTTCCAACTTCCACCCTCCAGCTTCCAACTTCCACCCTCCAGCTTCCAGCCTCTAGCCTCTAACTTCGAGCTTCCAGCCTCCAGCTTTCAACTTCCAGCCTCCAGCCTCCAGCCTCTAGCCTCTAACTTCGAGCTTCCAGCCTCCAACTTCCAGCCTCCAGCCTCCAGCCTCTAGCCTCTAACTTCGAGCTTCCAGCCTCCAACTTCCAACTTCCAGCCTCCAACTTCCAACTTCCAGCCTCCAACTTCCAACTTCCAACTTCCACCCTCCAACTTCCAGCTTCCAGCCTCTAACTTCCAGCCTCCAGAAGCACTGCCAACGTCTCCCGTGCGCATTTCTCCCAGGAGAAGCGCTTGACGTTTTCCCGGCCGCGGCGAGCCAGCTCAGCGCGCAGCGCCTCGTCGGTGACCAGGCGGCGCATGGCCTCGGCGATGGCGTCCACATCGTGAGGGTCCACCAGGAGCGCCGCATCGCCGGCCACTTCCGGCAGAGATGAGGTATTGCTGGTAATCACAGGCACACCGCACACTCCCGCTTCCAGCACCGGGATGCCGAAGCCTTCATAGAGGGATGGAAAAACGAACGCCAATGCGCCGCTGAGCAGAGCGGGCAGATCATGGTCGGAGACATAGCCGGGGAAAAGCACCCGGTCAGCCAAGCCCAGGCGCCTGACGTGCACGAACAGATCATCGTAGAGCCAGCCTTTTTTGCCGGCCAACACCAGTTGCACGCCGGTAAAAGCCGGATCACCGGCCAGCCGGGCGAACGCGTCGATGACGCGGCCCAGGTTCTTGCGCGGCTGCAACGTGCCCACGTAAAGCAGATAACGTCCGGCAATGCCATAACGTTCCCGGCAGGCGGCCACCACCGTAAGGTCGCTCACAGAGGCCAGCCGCTCATCTCGCCCTAGATAAACGACACGCACTTTGTGATCAGGAACGCCGTAGGCCCGCACGAGATCGGCCTTCGTCGCGGCCGAATCGGCCAGGACGATGGCCGCTTGCTCCGCGTTCCACCGGGTGGACCAGCCAAGATAGCGGCGGTCCGCGGCCGTATGGGCTTCAGGATACTGCAAATAGCCCAGATCATGCACGGTGACGACGCTGCACCGGGGATGGATCAACGGAAGCACGTGCGCCGGCACGAACAGCACATTGGGCGGGCGGATCAGCATCTCGGCGCTGAGGCGCAGATGTGTCCACAGCCGCGGGAAGGGAATCGCAGCGATCTCGACATTGGCTGGCGCCGAGTCGTCCCAGAAAAGCCCGGCCGGCGGCGCGCCGTTGGTGTACAGCCGGAAACGGTGCGTCGCCCCGAGACCGATCAAGCTGCGGATCAGATGCAGGGAGTAGGTCTCGGTGCCCGTGCGCCGCGAAGTTGTAGCACGGCTGGCGTCGATGCCGATAAGCATGCGTGGATTATACCATAGCTTCCAAAATCTCTTGCAAACTGATGGGACCTGGACGGAGGATGACGGGAGTCGAGCCGGTAAGGTCCACCACGGTGGAAGCTGTACCGCCCGGACAACGGCCGTCGTCGAGGATCATGGCGATACGTCCGGCCAATTGCGCGGCGACCTCATCCGCAGTAACGGGACTGGGGCCACCGGAAAGGTTCGCGCTGGTGGTCGCGAGCGGCGCGCCAACTTCCCGAATCAGCGCCCGGGCGAGCGGATGGTCAGGCACGCGCACGGCCACGCTGTCGCCGCCCGCGGTCACCTCATCAGGGATAGCAGGCGCCTTTGGCACGACGATGGTCAGCGGACCAGGCCAGAAACGTTCGGCGGCGCGACGGGCGGCCGGCGTCAAATCGCGGGCGACCAGATCGAGGTCGGCAGCATCGGCCAGGAGCACGGGGATGGCCTTGTCCAGGCTGCGCAGCTTGGCGGTGTAGAGCCTGGCGACCGCGGCCCGATCCCAGACGAGCACGCCCACGCCGTAGACGGTGTCTGTGGGGAAGGCGACCAGTTCACCGGCTTTCAGGAGCGCCACGGCCTTGCCCAGGGATGACGCGGCGACGCGGGGACGCGGGGACGCGGAGACGCGGAGACAAGGCGACACGGAGACACGGGGACACGGGGACGGGGAGACACGGGGACACGGGGACACGGCGACGCGGAGAGACAGGTGATCGATCACACACCGCCCAATCCCTAATACCCAATCCCTAATCCCTAATCCCTGATACCTAATACTCAACTCGCTCCACGCTCCCCTTTCAGGCCCGTCCATTGCGCAGCACGAATTCCTCGATCACTGTTGCCAACCCGTCCTCGGACACCGACGGCGCCACCCGGTCGGCCGCGGCCATGACCTCCGGCGCAGCGTTACCCATCGCCACGCCCAGGCCCGCCCAGCGGATCATGCTGATGTCGTTGTCCGAATCGCCCACGGCAACCGTCTCGGCCTGAGCAATCCCGTAGCGTCCAGCCACGAAGGCCAGCGCGTTCCCCTTGGAGGCATTCGGGGGGGTCACTTCGGTGAAGAGCTCGTGCGATCGCAGCACAGTGAGCCGGCCCGCGAACAGCGCGCTCAGCTCGGCTGCCAGCGGCTCACCTTCGCCCGGCTCCACGATCATGAGGCCCTTGATGGGAGCTTCGCCCTTCGCCCGGAATGCGTTGAGCGCCTCGGCATAGCTGGCAACCTGGTGGAAGGGAGCGCCGAACCAGCGCTGATGGAATTCGCGAGGCTGACGCAACGCCGTGATGTAATACACTTCCTCACCGTAGAGGCTCAAATCAAAGTTGCGCGCTTCGGCCAGGGCCAGGAACTCGGCCAGCGGTTCAAGGGGCAAAACTTCTTTCAGAAGCGTCTCGTACGGCGGAACCATCTCCTTGACGATGGCACCTTGAAAGGTAATCACAGCGTCACGGAGTTCCAGAGCTTCGGCATAGCGGAAGGCGGCACCGAAAGACCGCCCCGTCGCCAGCACCACGCGCGCGCCCGTCGCCTGCGCGGCCGCGACCGCGTCGCGCACTCGTTGCGTCGGCAAACGGCCACCTTCGGCGGCCGTGCCGTCGTAGTCGAAACAGAGTAAATGGTAAGACATGGCTTCCTGTGTGTCTCCGTGGGGAAGGTCGACGCCTCAGAGCGAGATCACCAGCACCCGGTCAAGGCTCGCGTAATCCCTCAAGACCTCGGCATAGGCGTCAGGCAATATGCTGTGTGCCAGCGCCTTGGCCGCTTCCCCCTGGTCAGCGCCGATTTCGAGATAGACCCACCCACCGGGGCGCAGCTTCTGCCGACCCTGGGGTGAAGCCAGCGCCGTGAGCAGAGAGGCGATGACCCGCAAGCCATCCGGGCCGCCATCCAACGCTAACACTGGCTCGTACTCCCGTACCTGGGGAGGCAGTTCGCGCAGATGGGAGGTGGGGATGTAAGGCAGATTTGCGACGATGAGATCGACCGGTTCGGGCAACGGCTCAAGCAAACAGCCGGGAAGAAGCTGGACCTGCTCGCCCACACCATACCGCCACACGTTCTGCGCCGCGATCTCCAGCGCAGCGTCCGAGACTTCGACGGCGTACACGGTCAACTCGGGCGCGTTGACAGCCAGGGCCACCGCGATCGCCCCGCTGCCGGTACCGATGTCGGCCACGCGCGGGCGCTGGCCGTCGCGGATGAGCCGCTGGACGTGCGCCAGGACGCGCTCCACCAACAACTCGGTCTCGGGCCGGGGAATCAGCACGCGTTGGTCAACGGTAATGTCAAGCCCGTAGAAGGGCTTGAAACCCACCAGGTATGCCACCGGTTCAGCACACATGCGGCGGCGCACCAATTCCTCGTATCGGCTGATCTCGCTCTCGGTCAACGGACGGGTAGGATGAGCATAAAGCCACGACTTGTTGACTCCGAGGACGAAAGCCAAGAGAACCGCCCCGTCAAGCTGCGGGCTGTCAGAGCCGGTTTCACTCAGCCGACGCGTCGCGGCCAGCAACGCCCGCCCGACATCGCTGGATCGATCCAGCGACCAGACAAAAGGAGACTTCGGCGTCTCTGCACAGGCGCCGGAGGGCGAACCGTTGGTCGACGCTCTCCGGGCGCCCGCACCCTCGCCGGCGCCATTGCCGGATGCATCCCCCTTGTGGGAGATCCCCGAGGTCTTATTCGCTTGTTCGCCGTTCAACTCAATCCTCGCCTATAAGCTGTAGCTTTTCCGTCTGCTCAGTGGTCGCTAATTCCTCGATGAATTCGTCAAGATGGCCGTTCAACACGCCGGGCAGGTTGTAAACTGTCTTGCCGATGCGATGATCGGTTACGCGGTTTTGTGGGAAATTGTAGGTGCGGATTTTTTCGCTCCGCTCGCCGGTGCCGACCTGGCTGCGTCGCGCCTCGCTCCGCTCCGCGTGCAGGCGCTCCTGCTCGGCCTGATACAGCCGGGCGCGCAGGATCGAGATAGCTTTGATACGATTCTGGAGCTGCGACTTCTCATCCTGGCAGCTCACTACAATGCCGGTGGGCAGATGCGTCACCCGTACCGCCGAATCCGTCGTGTTCACGCTCTGGCCACCGGGGCCGGTGGCGCGAAAGACGTCGATCCGCACGTCGTTGGGACTAATCTCGACCTCCACCTCGCCGGCTTCCGGCAGCACAGCGATAGTAGCCGTCGAAGTGTGGATGCGCCCCTGGGCCTCGGTGACGGGGACGCGCTGCACGCGGTGTACCCCGCTCTCGTACTTCAGCCGCGAGTAGGCTCCATGCCCGCGTACCTGGAAGATGACTTCCTTGAACCCGCCGACACCGGTCTCGTTGTGGCTGAGCATCTCGATCTTGTAGCCGTGGTTCTCAGCCCAGCGAGCGTACATGCGGAAAAGATCGCCCGCGAAAAGGGCGGCCTCATCTCCGCCAGTGCCCGCACGGATCTCGACGATCACATTCTTGTCGTCCAGCGGGTCCCTGGGCAACAGCAGAAGGTGCAAACGTGCCTCCCGCTCGGCTTGCGCAGCGGTCAAACGCTCGACCTCAGCGCTAGCCAGCTCGGCCAGCTCGGGATCAGCCTCGTCCTCGGCCAGACGGCGCGCATCGGCCAGCTCGGCCTCGGCGCCGCGATAGGTCCGGTAAACCGTGACGATCTCTTCGATCTCGGATTGCTCGCGCGCAAGCTCCGCCAGGCGTGCCGGATCGGTGGCAACCGCGGGATCGGCCATCAGCGAGTTCAGTTCCTCATAGCGGCGTTCGACGGCCGCGACTTTGTCCAGAAGCATATTACCCCAGGAATACGGGCAGATTTCCGACGGCGATGACGTGCTTCCACTGGTCCGGGTCGTTACCTTCGGTGAAAGCGGCTGCTTCGGCAACCACTTCGCCGCCGGCCTCGTTCACCAGCTTCCGCATCCCGGCCAGCGTGCTGCCGGTGCTGATGACATCATCCACCAGAAGAATGCGCTTGCCCTTGACCAGGCCCAGGTCTTTGCCGTCCAGCCATAGGGTCTGAGGCGCGCCGGTCGTGATGGAAAGTACCTCGACGCTCATCGCGCCGACCATATACGGTTTGCGCGTCTTGCGGGCGACGACGTAAGGCAGTCCCAGGCGCACGGCAAGGGCGTGTGCCAGCGGGATGCTCTTGACCTCGGCGGTCATGAGCGCATCGGCGCCCTGGGGCACTTGCTTCGCGAGATAGTCGGCGATCGCTTCCACCACCTCAGTGTCGCCGAGCATGTTGAAAATGGCGATGCGCACCTTTGGCGCAACCTCAAACAGTGGCAGGTGCCGCGTCAGCCCGCAAATCTGAGCGGTGTAGGTCTCCCGGGTCATGGGCTTTTCCTTTCTTGCTCGTAATAGCCGCGCAAAACCGGGCGGAGCAGCACTTGTCCTAACCCGGCCTTCCTATTTTACCATAGATAGCTTCAAAGCCGATAATCGACAAGGGCAAGACCACAAAGGTCGCTCAGGCGAGTGCTGTTTGTGATACAATAGACGGGGAAGTGCTGCGGGCTGGAATCTGCCGAGGCCTTTCACCCGATGAGGGCGTGGTAATGAGCGTGGTACGTGGTGCGTGGTACGTGGTGCGTGGTGCGTGGTACGTGGTGCGTAGAGCGCGTCGCCAATCGTTTTCAGTATGGACCACGCAGAACGGAACACGCATCACGCTCCACGCTCTACGCTCTACGCTCTACGCTCCCCGCACGATGATGCCTTTCCGAGTCTGGATCTTCCTGCAACAGCTCAATGGCGTGCGGCAGGACCGATACAATCGTTGCCAGATTCTCCACCGCGCCTTTCGGGCTTCCCGGCAGGTTGACGATGAGCGTGCGACCCCGGATGCCCGCCACAGATCGGCTGAGCATGGCATGAGGCGTGACGCGCAAGCTGTCCGCACGCATCGCCTCGGCCAGACCGGGCGCTTCGCGGTCGATCACGTCGCGCGTCGCTTCGGGGGTCACATCGCGGGGCGCGAAACCGGTGCCACCGGTCGTCAGGATGAGATCGAGCCGCAGCGTATCGGCCCAATGCATCAGCCTGGCGGCTATCTCCGCCCGTTCGTCAGGCGCTACCCCACGCGCCATCACCTCAGCGCCGGGAAGCCGCGCAACGACGGCCTCAGCCACTGCTGGCCCGCTGAGATCATCCCGTTCGCCCCGCGCGCTGCGGTCACTGACGGTCAGAACGCCGACTCCAATCATTGGCTATATCCGGGGTTTGAGGTCGGGTAATGGGTATTAGGGATTAGGTATTGGGGATCAGGTATTACAATACCCAATATCTAATACCCAATACCTCGCTCTCAGAGACTAACGTTTCGTATACTGCGGAGCCTTGCGGGCGCGCTTCAGGCCGAATTTCTTGCGTTCCTTCGCGCGCGCATCGCGGGCCAGGAAGCCGTTCTTCTTCAGCACCGGCCGCAAGTTCTCGTCGGCGGCGCACAACGCCCGAGCGATACCCTGCACAACCGCGCCGGCCTGGCCCGAGAGCCCGCCGCCTTCTACATGGATGCTGATGTTGTAGCTGTTCACGACATCGGTCATCTGCAACGGACGATTGATCGCGATCAAATCCGTCTCGCGGGGGAAGTACTCTTCTAGCTTCCGCTCGTTGACCATGATGGTGCCGGTTCCGGGATACAGGCGCACCCGCGCCGAACTCGTCTTGCGACGGCCTACTGCCTCATAATACCTGGCTGACATCTATCTGAACTCCTCTATGCGAGCGGAAAAGGCTTCGGTTGCTGAGCCTGATGCGGATGCTGTGGCCCGGCATACACCTTCAGCTTCTTGATCAACTGCCGGCGCAGCTTGTTGCGGCTCAGCATGCCCAGCACCGCGGCCTGGAGGACCCGCTCGGGATGATCCTGAAGCTGATCGCGCAGGCTGATCTCCGACAGGCCGTCGGGATAACCGGAGAAGTGGTAGTAGAACTTCTGATCGAGCTTCCGCCCGGTAACCTTGACCTTGTCGGCGTTGATAACCACGACGAAATCACCGCAGTCCATGCCCGGTGTGTAGATCGGTTTATGTTTGCCCTTCAGGACGTTGGCAATCTGGGTCGCCAGGCGGCCGAGAGTCTGCCCCGTGGCGTCCACGACGAACCACTCGCGGCTCTCGTCAGCGTCCTTGGCTGTTGCGCTATACGTTCTCACGTTTGTCTTGCTCCTTTGATCGTTGCACGTTCCACGTCAAGCGTTGAACGTTCGACGTGAAACGCAGTAACGTTCAACTGTCAATAATCCACCTGCATCAGGCAGAGGCCGCAAGCCGGGGCCGGCGGGGCAGCCAACGCCCGATCCCGGCTTTCCAGCACGGCAGTGACCTGTTCGACAGGCCAGATGCCCGTCCCCACGTGCAGCAGGATGCCCACCAGGCTCCGAACCATGTTCCGCAGAAACGCGTTTCCCACGATATCGAAGCTGAACAGCGGGCCTTCCCGTCGCCAGCGGGCGCTGAAGATGCAGCGCATCGTGCTATCGCCCTGGGTCGGTCGCCCGAAGGCGGCAAAGTCGTGCGCTCCCACCAGCAAGTCCGACGCCGCTTGCATCGCCGGAAGGTCGAGCGGCTGCGTCACCAGGTGCACGTAACGGCGATCCAGCGGTGACCGCCATATTTGATTCAGCACCGTGTAGCGGTAATGCCGCCTGACGGCGCTGAACCTGGGATGCCAGCTCGCCTCCGCCGGGCCGAGCTCCGACACGGCTATATCTCCCGGCAGCACGGCGTTCATAGCACGCTGCAAATCAGGCAACGGATGTCGCCAGACCGTCCGGAAGCCGATGACCTGACCGCGAGCGTGCACGCCGGTATCCGTGCGACCCGCGCCGATCACGCGCGTGGGCGCCTGCGTCACCTGCTGGAGAGCGGCTTCGAGCACCCCTTGCACCGTGCGGCCCTGGCTTTGCCATTGGAACCCCAGGAAGTCCGTGCCATCGTAGGCGACGGTCGCCCGCACGTATTGCCGACCTACATCCGCTATCTCCGCCTGCAGCAAGGGGTCTTGATCCTCGCGCTCTGCCTGCATATGTAGGAAGCCTGTGAAAGTGCCTGAACCTGTGCGATCCCACTTGATCCGGCAACAAACAAGCCGTGCGCTCGAACGATCGAGCGCGCAGGCTCTTACTTTTTGCTATCCTTGGCCTTGGATTCCTTCGCCTTCGCTCCCCTGGCTTTGGTGTCCTTGGCCTTCGTCTTGGTTTCCTTGGCGTCCTTCGTCTCCGTGGGCGCGGCGCCTTTTTCAACCAGCTCCAACACCACCATCTCGGCGCCATCACCCATGCGCGGCCCCACTTTAACCATCCGGGTGTAGCCGCCCGGACGTTCCATGAAGCGCGGCGCGATCTCATCGAAGAGCCGCTTGGTCACATCGGGATCGTAGATAATCTGGGCCGCCAGGCGATGGGCATGCACGTTATTGCCCCCCTCAGCCAACCCCCGTTTCGCTACCGTGATAAGGTGCTCGGCATCGCTGCGCATCGAACGGGCCTTTGCCTCGGTCGTGTTGATGCGATCATACCGGAATAGATCGGTGATCAAGCCGCGCCACAGCGCATCGCGTTGGCTAGTGCTGCGGCCCAGTTTGCGTCCTGCAACCCCATGTCTCATCGAAAAACTCCCAGAAAACTAAAACTCGTCCTCGGGCTCACCAGCCTCATCGTCAACTTCCGCGGTAGAGGCGCCAGGTTGGTAAGAGATCGCCGACAGGAAGCCCTTCACATCCAGGCGTTGAACCAGCTCGTTCAGGGACTTCCGGCCGAAGTTGCGAATTGCCAGGATCTCTTCCTCGCCCTTTTCAAGCCGTTCCAACACTTCGCCCACTTTAGTGATGCCGGCGCGTTTCAAGCAGTTGTACGCGCGCACCGACAGCTCCAACTCTTCGATGGGCACATCGTAGATCCGGCTGGGCAGCCCGCGCGTTTCGGCCGCGGCGGCTTCCGCAGGCAGCACATCAGCGCCCGCGATCAAGACCAAATGTCGCACCAGCAGCTTGCCGGCCTCGCGCAAGGCAACTTCCGGGGCAATGGTGCCATCGGTCCAGATTTCCAGCACCAGGCGGTCGTAATTGGTCTGCTGGCCGATACGTGCCCGAGATACGGTGTAGTTCACCTTACGCGTCGGAGTATAGATGGCATCCACCGGGATCTCGCCCAACGGCAGCTTACCTCGCTCTTCCGCCGGTGAGTAGCCGCGGCCGCGGTTGACGGTCAGTTCGAGGTCAAAATCCACCTCAGGCGAATCAGCGGTCAACAGCAGCAACGCCGGGTTGACCACCTCAATCTCTGGCGGACAAATCAAATCGCCGGCAGTCACCGGTCCCTCGCTGCGCACGTTCACGTGGAGCCGAATCGGCTCATCCACCTCGGATTTCAAGCGCAACTGTTTGATATTGAGCAACAGTGCCGTGGTGTCCTCGTGCACGTACGGGATCGACGAGAATTCATGATGCACACCGCTAATGCGAATGGAGGTGACCGCGGCGCCCGGCAGAGAGGATAGCAGCACCCGACGCAGGGCATTGCCCAGCGTAATACCGAAGCCACTCTCCATCGGCCCGATCACAAACCGCCCGTAGTTGCGCGCGCTCGCTTCACGCTCGATCTTGGGCAGCACAAAGTTCAACAAGAGTGTACCCCCCTTCCGTCAGGCAAATGGCTGACGGCAGATGGTCAATGAGAGACGGCCCGGCATTGCCGAGCGACCATTTGCAGTCGGCTATTTGCTATCGGCTACTCGCTGCGTTAGCGGCTGTAGTACTCGACGATTAACTGCTCGTTCAAGGGCAGATCCACCGCCTGTCGATCCGGAACGCCGACGACATGCCCCATCATCCGTACCTCATCGAACTGGAGCCATCCTGGCACGGAGCGTTGCCCCAAACGGTCGGTCAAAGCCTTAAAGTAGCCGTTGCTGCGGCTGCTGGGGCGCACTTCGATCGTATCACCGACCTCTACCAGGTAGGAGGGGATATTATGATTGTGCCCGTTAATCAGGAAATGTCCGTGGCGCACCAACTGTCGCGCCTGAGCGCGCGAGTCGGCGACGCCCATGCGATAAACGACATTATCCAGCCGGCGTTCCAGGGTCACCAAAAGGGTCACACCGGTCATACCCTTCACGCGTTGTGCGCTGCGGAAATAGCGTCGGAACTGGCGCTCCTGGACGCCATAAATGCGGCGGGCACGTTGCTTCTCGCGCAACTGCATCGCAAAATCGGACTCCTTATGTCTGAAGGAGCCTTTCTTGCCGTGCATGCCCGGCGCGTAACTGCGTTTCTCAAAGGAGCATTTCGGCGAAAAACAGCGCTCGCCCTTTAGAAAAAGCTTCATGCCTTCCCGGCGGCAGAGCTTGCACACCGGATCGATACGTCTTGCCAATGGAATCCTCCTGTACAATCTACTGATAGCCCGAGAGGTTTACGGCTTGGCGACCTTCATCCCTCTCATGACGGAACGTTGAAAACAGAACGCCGAACGCAGAAATGAAGTTCGCATTCTGCATCCCGCATCCTGTGATCTGACTTAGACCCTACGCTTCTTAGGCGGCCGACAACCGTTGTGCGGGATAGGCGTGATATCGGTGATGGAACGCACGCGCAACCCTGCGGCTTGCAGCGAGCGGATCGCCGACTCGCGGCCTGGGCCGGGCCCTTTCAGGAACACGTCAGCCTCACGCATCCCCAGATCCATGGCTTGCTTGGCAGCCTGGGCCGCGGCCATCTGGGCGGCGTAGGGTGTGCTCTTGCGGGAGCCCTTGAAGCCGGCGGTCCCGGTGCTCGTCCAGGTCAGGGTATTGCCCTGTGGATCGGTGACAGTCACGATCGTATTATTGAACGTGGACTGGATGTGTACCTGGCCCTGCGGCACCATCCGCTTCTCGCGTCGGGGGCCGGCGCGGCGCGGGCGCTTTCCCGTCGTCGCCGCTGCTGCTGTTGGTTTAGGCATCCTCTCTCTCCGTTACACGTTACACCTTGAACGTTGTTCACCGGTCGAACAACGCCATTGCCGTCAGAACGTTGAACAGTCCACGTTCTAACGCGCAACGGCTTACTTGCGGGCACGCTTCTTGCCAGGCACCGTCCGGCGGGCACCGCGCTTGGTGCGGGCGTTCGTCCGCGTGCGCTGGCCGCGCACCGGCAAATTGCGGCGGTGGCGCAGGCCGCGGTAGCAGTTGATTTCCTGCAGGCGCTTGATGTTCATGCTCACCTCGCGCCGCAGATCACCTTCCACCTTGTAGTTCCGTTCGATTACCTCACGCAAGCGCGCGACCTGCGCCTCATCCAAATCCTTAATACGGATATTCGGGTCAATGCCCGTCATCCTCAGGATTTCCTTGCTGGACGTGAGGCCGAGGCCATAGATATAGGTGAGGCCGATCTCAGTCCGCTTATCACGCGGCAGGTCTACACCAGCAATACGAGCCATTCGCTCCCTCCAGAATTCCGACTGACTACCCCTGGCGCTGCTTGTGCTTGGGGTTCGAACAGATGACGTGCACCACGCCGTGGCGCCGGATAATCTTGCACTTGTCGCACATGCGCTTGACCGAAGGTCGGACTTTCATGTTCGCTCTCCTGACTCCTGACAAATCCGACATCCTGAAAGATGCTTGCACCGCCAGGAATGCGTCGTTGCTCAGAGTACCGTTAGAATCTCAGGCTCGCCCTCGGTGAGGGCGAGCGTATGCTCAAAATGCGCCGAACGCTTGCCGTCAGCCGTAACTACCGTCCAACCGTCCGACAGCGCCTTGGTGCGCCAGGTGCCGACATTGACCATCGGCTCCAGGGCCAGGGTCATCCCCGCTTTGAGGTGAGGTCCACGTCCCGCACCGGGCGACACGTAGTTCAGCACCTGCGGGTCCTCGTGCATGCGCCGGCCCACCCCATGGCCTGTGTATTCCCGTACGACGGAAAACCCACGCTCAACCACAAAGGCTTCTATAGCCCGAGAAATATCTGCCAGATAGTTGCTCGGCCGCGCCTGTGCAATACCCGCCCACAGAGCTCCCTCGGTGGTGTCCAGCAACCGCTGGCTCTCTTCATCGATCGCACCGACCGGGTAGGTCCACGCCGAATCACCGACCCAACCTTTGTACGTCGCACCCACGTCGATGCTGATAATATCACCCGGTTCCAACCAACGCTTCGGGTTCGGGATCCCGTGTACCAGTTCCTCGTTGATCGAGACGCAGATGCTGGCCGGATAGTCGTTCTTCCCCGTATGTGGATATCCCAGGAACGTCGGGATCGCATCATGCGCCCGGATGATCGCTTCTGCCTTGATATTCAACTCTTCTGTAGTAACGCCTGGCCGTACCATCTCTCGCATCGCTGCATGCACACGAGCTACGATCCGGCCCGCCTCGCGCATTTGGGCGATCTCGGCCCTGGACTTCAGGATGATCATTAGCCCGCAACCTTGTGGATTGCTGCCAACAGGTCAGCCTGCACGGACTCCATGGCCCGATCACCATCGAGACTGACCAATACACCGTGGGCAAAGTAGTAGCCGATCAACGGCGCCGTCTGTTTGTAATAGACGAACAGGCGATTGCGAACCGTCTCCGGCTCGTCATCGGCCCGACGATAGAGCTCGCCCCCGCACCGGTCGCACTTGCCCTCGACCTGAGGTGGGTTGAACTTCACATGGTACATCGCCTGGCAATCCCGGCAGACCCGTCGTCCTGCCAGGCGATTGATCAACGCATCATCACTCACTTCGAGAAGCGGCACCAGGCTGATTTTCAAGCCTTTGCCCGCCAACGCTTTGTCCAAAGCAGCCGCCTGCGCCAACGTACGGGGAAAACCATCCAGCACAACACCGCTGGCGCAGTCAGGTCGGCTCAGCCGTTCTATCACCATGTTAATGGTCACGTCATCGGGCACCAGGGCTCCGCTGTCCATGTAAGTTTTGGCCAACAGGCCCAACGGTGTCGCGTTCTTCAGGTTCTCTCGAAAGATGTCACCGGAAGAAACTTGCGGTAGACCCAGCGACTCGGAGAGCATCCTGGCCTGGGTCCCTTTGCCGGCCCCTGGAGCTCCTAGCACGATGATGTAAAGCGGCTTCGATGGCGATGACATTTCGCTCACCTGTTGCGTTTTGCGTAGTGCGTGCTGCATGATACGTATTGCATAGTGCCGATCCTGCTCAGATACGCTTATTCCCACTCATTCACAACACCACGGAATACGGACCACGAACTACGCACCACGTCGCCTTACTTCCGAATGAACCCTTCGTAATGCCGCATCAACAACTGTGCTTCGAGTTGTTTCATCGTGTCGAGCACTACACCGACGACGATCAACAAGCCGGTGCTGGAGATCAGCAGCGTGCTGGTAGAAGCCCGGCTCGCGCCCATCCCACCGAACATCAGGTGCACGATCCACGGCAGGATTGCCACGCCGCCCAGGAAAAGCGCACCCACCAGGGTGATCCGGGACAGCACCCTGTTCAGGTAACGCTCGGTATTGACCCCCGGCCGAATGCCTGGGACGAAGCCGCCTTGCCGCTGCAATGTCTCGGACAGGTTCTGCTGCCGGAAGATCACGTCCGTGTAGAAGTACGTGAACGCGATGACCAGCAGGAAGTACAGGATCCAGTACGACCAGCTATCGAAGTTGAAGAAGCGATAGATCGCATTCGCCACCGTCGAGACAAAGCTGCTCGCCGAATTCACGAAATAGCTGGCAATTGTGCCCGGAAAGATCAGGAAGCTGCTGGCGAAGATCAGCGGGATCATGCCGGCCGAGTTCACGCGCAACGGGACGTGCGTGCTCTGTCCGCCCACCATCACCATCCGGTTACCGCGCATCGCGCGCACCCGCTTGCCGTACTGCACCGGGATGCGGCGTTGACCTTCCTGCACCAGCACGATCACCGCCACGGTCACCACCGTCACGATGGCGAACACGATCAACTGGATCACACCGCCCTGCACTGCCGTGCGCTGGACGTTCTGCGGCATCCCGGCCACGATGCCGCCGAAGATGATGATCGAGACGCCGTTCCCGATGCCATCCTCAGTGATGATCTGGCCGAGCCACATCGCCAGCATGGTTCCGGCGACCAGAGAGATCACGATGACGAGGGTTTGGAACGGGTACTGCGCGATGCCAAACTGGGCCAGTACCGCACCGCCCTGGGTCGCGCTGGATTGGGCCAGAAGCGATGACTGACCATAGGCCTGCAAGGCCGCCATCGGGATGGTCAGCCAGTTGGTGTACTGGTTCAGCTTCTGGCGCCCCTGATCACCTTCCTTGCTCAACTCCTGCCAGGCCGGGATGATCGGAACCAGCAACTGGATGATGATCTGAGCCGTGATGTAGGGATAAACGCCCATCGCCATCACAGAGAAGTTCTGCAGCGCACCGCCCGAGAGCAAGTTCAGCAGGCCGAGCAGTTGGTTTGACTGGAACAGCGTGCTGAGCGCTTGCGGGTTAATGCCGGGAACCGGGATATGCCCGGCCAAGCGGTAGATCACCAGGATGCCCAGGGTGATCACTAGCTTGCGCCGCAAGTCTGGGAGCCTGAAAGCATTGCGCAGGGCTTCGATCATAGTCTTCTCCACACAGTGGGCGACCGCCGAGGGTCACCCTATCAGGCAATTTCCTCGACAGAACCGCCCGCGGCCAGGATCTTCGTTTTTGCTGAGGCCGAGAACTTCTGCGCCTTGACGGTCAGGGCACGATCCAACTCGCCCTCGCCGAGGATCTTCACCGGCTGTTCGACAGACTTGATCACACCGGCCATCATCAGGATTTCTGGGGTGATTTCGGTGCCCGCCGGGAAGACATTCAACCGTTCGACGTTGACCGGAGCGAACTCCACCCGCCAGAGGTTCGTGAAACCGCCCAGGTGAGGCAGGCGTCGCACCAACGGCAACTGGCCGCCCTCGAAGTATGCGCGCTTCGTCCCGCCCGAGCGGGCATTCTGGCCCTTGGTGCCGCGGCCCGCTGTCTTGCCGCGCCCGGCCGAAATGCCGCGGCCGGGCCGGATGCGGTCGCGGTGCGCGCCGGGGGCAGGCTGAAATTCATGGAGCTTCATGCTTCGAACTCCTCCACCGTGAGCAGATGGCGCACCTTGTGGATCATGCCGCGCACGGCCGCATTATCCGGCTGCTCCACCGTCTGGCCCAGCTTGCGCAGGCCCAGGCGGCTCACGGTCTCCTTCTGGTCTTTCTCCACGCCGATCGCGCTGGTGGAGTAGGTGACGCGCAGCATCTTAACCTTGCTGTTCGACATCCTTACCTCCTCGCAGCCAGTAGGGCGTGAGCGCCTCGACAGGCCGATTGCGCCGCTTGGCCTCATTCTCGGGGTCCTTCAACGATTCCAGGGCCGCAAAAGTTGCCGCCACCACGTTCAGGATGTTGGCACTGCCCAGGGATTTGGTGAGAATGTCGCGGATGCCCGCGGCTTCCAGGACGGCGCGCACGCCGCCGCCGGCAATAACACCGGTGCCGGGCGACGCGGGGCGCAACATCACGCGTGCGGCGCTGAAATCACCGGTCGCCTGGTGCGGGATCGTCGTGCCGACGGTTGGGATGCGCCGCATGGTACCGCGCGCCCGTTCAGATGCCTTGCGCACGGCATCGGGCACCTCGCGCGCCTTGCCCACGCCAAATCCTACCTGGCCGTGATTGTCACCGACGACAACGACCGCCCGAAAGGCGAAACGACGACCGCCTTTCAAAACCTTAGATGTGCGAGCCACCTGCACCACGCGCTCATCGAGTTGTTCGCGTTCTTCTTCTCGCTCGCGCGGGCGACGCTGTCTGTCCTTCGACTGCTCGCGTTCCCTCTTTTCCTTGCCTGGCATCAGTCCTCCATGATCGCTAGAACTCGAGCCCGCCCTCGCGCGCCCCATCGGCCAACGCCTTAACGCGACCGTGATACGGATAGCCGCCACGATCGAAGACGACCTTCGTCAACCCGCTCGCCAGCGCCCGTTTGGCCACCAACTGGCCCACGCGTGCTGCCTGCTGAGATTTGTTCAGGCCGTTTAGCTGCTCGCGCAACTCAGGATCCAGGGTAGACGCCGAAACCAGCGTGTTCCCCAGATCGTCGTCAATCACCTGCGCGTAAATGTGCTGCAGGCTGCGGAAGACGTTCAGACGAGGGCGCTCGGCCGTGCCGTGGAGATTACGGCGAATCCGCTCATGGCGGCGCTGGCGAGCTTCCCGACTCGTGTTTTCGGCCATTGACCTTGATCCTCCTGACCGGCGGGGCTGCTTATGCCTTGGCGATATGCGTGCCTCGATGGACCCGTCGCATCACCCGAAACCCCGACCGGATATGACTTTCGCCGCGTGTGCGGCGCTACTTCTTGGCTTTTCCGCCGACTTTGCCGCTCTTGCCGGCCTTCTGGCGGATGATCTCGCCCTGGTAACGAATGCCCTTGCCCTTGTACGGCTCGGGTGCGCGAAGATCGCGGATCTGGGCGGCCATCTGGCCCACCAACTGCTTGTCGATCCCGGAGATCGTGATCTGGCGCCCGGCCTTGTCCACCTCGAAAGTGATACCCGGAGGCGGCACAGTCTGCACGGGATGCGAATAACCCACGATGACGACCAGGTCTTTGCCCAGCATCCCGGCACGGTATCCGACGCCTTCGACTTCCAGGATCCGCTTGAAGCCACTGTGGACACCGGTCACCATGTTATTCAGCAGCGCGCGGCTGAGACCGTGCAACGCGCGATGGGTCTTGGCATCGGTCGGGCGGCTCACTCGCACTTCGCTGCCTGCCTGTTCCAGGGTGATCTCGGTCGGGAACTGCTGTTGAAGCTGCCCCTTGGGTCCTTTGACCGTCACCAGGTTGCTTTCGCCGATTGTCACGCTCACGCCTTTCGGCAACGCGACCGGCAATTTACCAATACGCGACACTGTCCTGCCTCCTACCACACGTAGCAGAGCACTTCGCCGCCCACACCGAGCCGGCGCGCTTTCTGATCGGTCATGATCCCCTGCGGCGTGCTCAGGACGGCGATCCCCAATCCACTCAGGACCCAGGGGATCGCGCTGCGCTTGACGTAGACCCGGCGGCCTGGCTTGCTGATGCGCTGGAGGCCGGTGACGATCGATCTGCGGTCCCGGTCGTACTTCAAGACAATGCGCAACTGCGGCTGCGGGGCGTCCCGGGTGACCTCGAAATCTTTGATGAAGCCTTCGTCCTTCAGAATCCGGGCCAATGCCACCTTGACCTTGGAACCAGGCACCACCACTTGCTTCTGTCGCACTGAAAGACCGTTGCGGATGCGCGTCAGCATATCGGCAATCGGATCGTTAATCATCATTTACTCCTTCGACTGCGGATCACCCGCGATTCGCGCTGGCTTTGCCGTGCCGGTCGTCGCAATCCGGGATTCCGCAACCAGTTACCAGCTCGACTTAACCACGCCGGGCAAGTTGCCCTTCAATGCCTGATCGCGGAAGCAGATGCGGCACAAATCAAACCGGCGCATATAGCCGTGAGGCCGACCGCAAATACTGCAGCGATGGTGAACGCGCACGGCATACTTGCGGCGTTGTTCGCGCAACGGCATGCACTTCTTCGACACTGTTATCCTCCTCAGGTTCGACGGCCTTACTTTCGGAAAGGCATCCCCAGCAATTGCAGCAGTCTGCGGCCTTCTTCGTCGGTCCTGGCCGTCGTCACAACGGTCACTGCCATCCCGCGCACCTTGTCCACCTTATCGTACTGGATCTCGGGAAACAGGAGCTGTTCGCGCAGGCCGAGGCTATAGTTGCCGTGGCCGTCAAACGAGTCAGGTGAGATCCCGCGAAAGTCACGCTGGCGAGGCAGAGCGACACTCATCAGGCGATCCAGGAAACTCCACATTCGCTCACTGCGCAGGGTCACCGTCACGCCGATGGTGTTGCCTTCGCGCAGCTTGAACGCCGCGATAGACTTCTTCGCCTTGGTAAAGACCGGCTTCTGGCCGGCAATCTGCGCCATGTCGGAAGCCGCGGCTTCCAGCGACTTGGCGTTCTGCAGCGCCTCGCCCATGCCGATATTGAGGATGACTTTCACGACGCGCGGCGCGCGCATGATGTTGTCGTACCCGAATTCTTTCATCATCGTCGGCACCACTTCGTTCCGGTGCCGCTCCAGCAATCTCGGTATTGCCATTCTGTCTACTCCCATCCGTGTACAGGGTCGTCTCAACCGCCCTGAGCGGAAGAGAATCGTGCTACGTGGTGCGTGTTGCGTAATTCCACGTCTCACGTTTCGCGTCTCACGCTCCACGCTTCGCGGGTTTCACGTCTAGCGTCTCACGTTTCGCGTCTCACGCTCCACGGCGTTTTACGTCTAGCGTCTCACGCTCCACGCAACACGAACACGCTCCACGCAACACGAACACGCTCCACGCAACACGCAACACGCAACACGCTCTACGCCCCACGGCATTTCACGCATCAATCATCTCGCCGCACTTCTTGCAGGCGCGAGATCGGCTGCCATCGGCGTGAATCTGATGTCCCACCCGGGTCGGCTTGCCGCATTTCGGGCAAACCAACATCACATTGGAGATGCTGATGGGCGCCTCGCGCTCAATAATACCGAACTGGGTGTTGATGTCACCGGTGCGCCGCTGATGCTTCTTGACGAGATTGATGCCCGCCACCAGCACACGGTCAGCCTGCGGGTTGCGGATGCCGGCCCGGCGCCCCTTGCCCCATTTGGCATAGATCACACCGTGCACCTCGCCCTGGCTGCCGCGATCGTCACCCGAGATGACCAGGACCTTATCGCCCTTGTGAATATCCATCCTACTTCTCCTACATCAGCTTGCAGTTGCCAGTTGTCAGTTCTCAGTCGTCGGTTACTCTACGTCCTAACACCGATATCTAATAACTAATCCCTGATAACTACAACACCTCGGGCGCTAACGAAACGATCCGCATGAAGCCCCGATCGCGCAGTTCACGAGCCACCGGCCCGAAGATGCGTGTGCCACGCGGCGCCTTGAACTGGTCAATGATGACCGCCGCGTTGTCGTCAAACCGGATGTGCGACCCATCAGGCCTGACATGCGGGTAAGATGTGCGCACGACCACGGCACGCACGACCTCGCCTTCCTTGACGGTGCCGTTCGGAGCCGCCTGCTTCACGCTGGCAATGATCACGTCGCCCAGGTGCGCATAGCGCCGCGCTGAGCCGCCCATCACGCGGATGCACAGGATTTCTTTGGCGCCGGTGTTATCGGCGACCTTGAGCCTGGTTTCCTGCTGAATCATGGGACACCTCTACGCTTGCTGCTGTTCCGCCTGCAATGGGGCGGTATCGATCTGCGCGGCGCGATGAAGGATCTCCTCCACACGCCAATGCGTGTCTTTGCTGTAAGGCCGCGACTCAACGATGCGCACCTGGTCGCCGATCTGGCACGCGTTGTCCTCGTCGTGTGCCTTATAGTTCTTGTTCACCCGGATCACCTTGCCGTACAGCGGGTGCCGACGGGTGCGGCGCACGACCACAACCACAGTCTTCTCCATCTTGTTACTGATCACCTGGCCGATCAGCCGTTTTCGCTGTGCTTCCATCGCTCATTCTCCCTTCGCCGCAGTCAGCTCGTGCTCCCGCAGGATGGTACGGAGGCGGGCGATCTCGCGCCGAACTTCACCCAGGCGAGCCGTGTTCTTGAGCTGGCCGGTCGCATACTGGAAGCGCAAGTTGAAAAGCTCGTGATGAGCCTCATCAAGACGCCGTGCCATTTCGGCCTGAGACAGATTACGGATTTCACTGGCGTGCATCAGGCTTCCTCCCCAATCTCACGGCGAACGAATTGGCAGGGGATGGGTAGCTTGTTGGAAGCCAACCGCATCGCCTCCCGCGCTTCTTCTTCAGTGACACCGGCAACCTCAAACAACATGAGCCCAGGACGCACAACAGCGGCCCAAAACTCGACCGCGCCCTTGCCGCCGCCCATACGGGTCTCAGCCGGCCGCTTGGTCACCGGATGATCGGGAAACACGCGGATCCACAGCTTGCCGCCGCGACGCAGATAACGCACGATTGCACGCCGGGCCGCTTCGATTTGGCGGCTGCTGAGCCAGGCCGGACCGAGCGCCTGCAAACCAAAGTCGCCGAAACTAACCTGGTTGCCCCGGCTTGCCATGCCCGCCCTGCGCCCGCGATGCTGCTTGCGATATTTCACGCGTTTAGGCATCAACATACAAACAACTCCTCATTCAAATTCAAAACTCAGGATTCTGAATTCTGAATTGTGTTCATTCGGCGCCGGGCAAGATTTCGCCCTTGTAAATCCATACTTTGATGCCGATACGGCCAAAGGTGGTCAGGGCTTCATCCTTGGCGTAGTCGATCTCAGCCCGCAGCGTATGCCGGGGAACCCGACCTTCGCGGATGGTTTCCACACGCGCCATTTCGGAGCCGGCAAGGCGGCCGCCGCAACGGATCATGCAGCCCTGCGCGCCGGCCTTGAGGGCCCGCAACACGGCTTGCTTCATGGCTCGCTTGTGGGAGATGCGCCGTCCTAACTGGTCGGCGATGCTCCGAGCCACCAGGAATGCATCCAGTTCGGGATGCTCGATCTCCGCGATGTCCAGCTTCACCCGCTTGCCGGTTACCGTTTGGAGATCGTTGCGCAGCGCGTTCACCGTGGCGCCCTTGCGACCGATGATGACGCCGGGTTTCGCCGAATGAACGGTGATCCGCACCTGATTGGGCGGGAAACGCTCGATTTCAACCTTGGAAATCTGGGCATCAGGCAGGGCACCGAGCACCGTCTTACGGATCTTGCGATCTTCAGCCAATAGGCTCTTGTATTCACCACCCTCAGCAAACCAGCGAGAGCGATGCCTCTCCACCATACCCAGGCGAAAGCCAGTAGGATGTACTTTTCGGCCCAAAGCTGCCTCCTTACGCCCGTTCTTCCAGAACGACGGTAATGTGCGACGAACGCCGAATGATCGGCTTGAACCGTCCGCGCGCCCCGAACCGGCGCCACTTACGCAGCGGCGCACCGTCAGCCATGATGGTGGCGACGTACATGTCCCCACGGGCCAGTCCCAGATTCTCCTCGGCATTGGCCAGGGCCGACGCAATGGTCTTCGCCACCGGCGCAGCGGCCGATTGGGGCATGTACCGCAGCACCGCCAAAGCCTGTTCGGCCTGCATGCCGCGCACCTGATCAATCACCCACCGGGTCTTCTGCGGGGAGATCCCCACATACTTCGTTATCGCCCGTACTTCCATTCTCTCACCTCTCGTCCGTGTTGCGCCCGCGTTAGCGAGTCGTCTTCTTCTCGCTCTTCACGTGCCCGCGGAAGAAACGGGTGGGTGCGAACTCGCCCAGCTTGTGCCCCACCATGTTCTCAGCGATGTAGATCGGAACGTGGCGGCGCCCATCGTGGACGGCGATTGTGTGGCCTACCATCTGCGGGAAAACCGTCGAGGCGCGCGACCAGGTCTTGATGACCTGCTTCTTGCCGGTACGATTCATCGCCTCGACTTTTTTCAGCAGACTGCTCTGTACAAACGGGCCTTTCTTAAGTGACCGAGACATTCCTCATCCCCCCATCACTTGCCGCCGCGTCGGCGCACGATGAACTGGTTGGTGCGCTTGTTCTTGCGAGTCTTGTAACCCAGGGCCGGCTTGCCCCACGGGGTCTTCGGGCCGGGCATACCGACCGGCGAACGGCCTTCACCACCACCGTGCGGATGCGAATTGGGATCCATCGCCGTGCCGCGGACCGTCGGACGGATGCCCAACCAGCGCTTGCGGCCGGCCTTGCCCAGGTTGATATTTGCGTGGTCGGTGTTGCCTACCTGGCCGACCGTGGCCATGCAGACGAGCAGCACGCGCCGCACCTCGCCGCTCGGCAGGCGGAGTTGGGCATAATCGCCCTCCTTCGCCATCACCTGCGCGGCCGTGCCCGCGGAGCGAGCCATCTGGCCGCCCTTGCCGGGCTGCAGCTCGACGTTGTGTACCATCGTGCCCAGCGGGATGTTTTTCAGCGCCAACGCGTTGCCGACCCGCACTTCGGCCTCGGAGCCAGACATCAGTTGAGCGCCCACCTTTAGACCCAGGGGGGCCAGGATGTAACGCTTCTCGCCATCAGCATACACCAACAGCGCGATGCGAGCCGACCGGTTGGGGTCATACTCGATAGAGTCCACGCGTGCCGGGATGCTGGGCTTGTTCCGCTTGAAATCGATGACGCGGTACATGCGCTTGTGGCCGCCGCCTTGATGACGCACGGTCACGCGACCCTGGCTGTTGCGACCGGCCTGTTCACGCAAAGGCTGAAGCAACGACCGCTCCGGCGCGGTGCGGGTGATCTCTTCAAACGTCGAGACGCTCATCCCGCGCCGCCCAGCCGACGTGGGCTTATACATCTTGATCGCCATACGACACAAACTCCTCAAGTGGCAATCTATCCGGCTTCAGGCCGGGGCAGGCGATACTGTTGCCGTTCTAGCCGCCTGCGTGGTAACCTTACCCGTTACACACCCTCAAAGAACTGGATGGAGCTACCTGGCGCCAGTGTCACCACGGCCTTCTTGAAGGCCGGCTTTTTGGTGACCATCAAACGACCGTAATGGCCTTTTTTGGGCGGGATGCTGATGATGTTGACTTCGAGAACCTTCACATTGAAGGCCGTCTCAACGGCATCCTTCACCTGAATCTTGTTGGCGCGGGTATCAACCTCGAAGGTGTATTGCTTGTGCGCATCCGCCTGCGCGTTACTCTTTTCGGTGACGATCGGGCGCTTAATGACATCATAAACGTGCATCTACCCACCTCCCCCGGCTAGCCCAAGATGCTTTCGAGCACGGCCAGCGCAGCCTGCGGGATGACCACATAATCGTAGGTCATCAGATCGCGGATGTTCAGGTAGTGCGCCCGCAGCAGCTTGACGTCCGGCAGGTTGTTCGCCGAGCGTTCCACGGTCTCGTTGGCTTCAGCCATCAGGATCAATGCGCTGGAGTTCACCGCCAGCCGCTGGAGGGCCAAAGCCATCTCGCGCGTCTTCGGTTCGGGTACTGCCAACTGATCCAGAACGACGATTCTCTCTTCAGCGACCTTGACCGTCAGGGCGGAGCAGAGCGCGGCATGGCGCATCTGGCGCGGCATACGCTGATCGTAGGAACGGGGGGCAGGACCAAAGATGATACCGCCCTTCCGCCATTGCGCGGCACGGATCGAACCCTGACGAGCCCGGCCGGTGCCCTTTTGCTTCCACGGCTTACGACCGCCGCCGGCGACCTCACTGCGGGTCTTCACCTTGGCCGTGCCAAGTCGCGCGTTCGCCAACTGGCGCATCAATGCCTGGTGCATCAGAGGCATATTCACTTGGGCGTTGAAGATGCTATCCGCCAACTCGACCTGGCCTACCTTCTCGCCCCCCATGTTCAAGACTGAGACTTGCATCGTCACTTTCCCCCCCGGGCCCGGATCACGGCGAGAGGCTGCTTGCGCGCTTCGGAGATCAGCACCAAGCCGCCCCGCGCGCCCGGCACCGCACCACGCACAGCGAGCAAGTTGCGCTCAGGATCCACCAGTTCAACGCGCAGATTCGAGACCGTGACCGGCGCAGCGCCCATATGGCCCGCCATATGCTTGCCCTTGTAAATACGGCCAGGTGTCGTGCCCGAGCTGCTGGCGCCGGGCGCCCGCAGACGGTCGGATTGGCCGTGAGTGCGCGGGCCACCGCGGAAGTTGTGGCGCTTGACACCACCCTGGAACCCGCGGCCCTTGGACGTGCCTTGCACATCCACCAATTCGCCGACCATGAAGATATCTGCCAACAGCTTCTGGCCCACAGCAAATTCCGTCACGTTCTTCAGGCGAAACTCGCGCAGAATCCGCAGCGCGGGTAAGTTCACGTTGCGGTGGCGCAGATGGCCGATCTCACCTTTGGTCAGACGCTTCGGTTTGGTCTCCTGGTAACCCAACTGGATCGCTGTGTAGCCATCCTTCTCCGCGGTCTTGACCTGGGTAATATAGCAAGGGCCGGCTTCAATGATGGTCACCGGCACGACGACACCCGTCTCAGTGAGCAATTGCGTCATACCCACCTTGCGGCCCAGAATACCCTTCATCTATCCTCCTTGGGACTGTCGGGACCACACTGGCTTTTCCAGCAGGCCGCATCATCCCAATACCTAATACCTAGTACCTAATACCAGCAGATATTAGGGATTAGGGATTAGGGATTACAGTTTAATCTCAATATCCACCCCCGCCGGCAAATCGAGCTTGGTCAGATTCTCAATCGTCTTGGGGCCGGGCTCCATAACATCGATCAGGCGCTTATGCGTCCGAATCT